>Ga0224558_1000161_pt1 | contig 76747 bp, 65 predicted proteins | sample 714S32024metaG_FD_180682 | JGI IMG/M metagenome (GOLD analysis project Ga0224558, IMG submission 180682) | Peat soil microbial communities from Stordalen Mire, Sweden - 717 S3 20-24 | ecosystem: Environmental > Terrestrial > Soil > Wetlands > Peat | place: Sweden: Norrbotten County, Stordalen... | reverse complement strand
CAATGCAAGCTTTAGATTCCTTTGGCAGGTTGGCGGATTCTTGTTAGACTAAACAAGTGGCCGGTGACGGCCGCTCCCCGCAATTGTGGCGCTATCGTCTAGGGGTTAGGACGTGAGATTCTCAATCTTAAAACCCGGGTTCGATTCCCGGTAGCGCTACCAAGACCATATCCAGACGCATCCAAGGAAATCTATAAATCATATAAAATAATAACTTTAGCTTCTATCGCTATCCATGAAGATACACGGCTGTCTATTGACATCTGGGGGCAAGTAGGGGCAACATTGGGGGCAAGCAAATTTTCGCTGTAAGGAGTTGCCCCCATGCCGCTGACCGATGTTGTAATCCGCAAAGCCAAGCCAACAACGAAAGCTATCAAACTTTACGACAGCGGTGGGCTTTATCTGGAGGTCTCACCCTCTGGCGGCAAGTGGTGGCGGCTGAAATACCGCTTCAACGGGAAAGAAAACAGGATTTCCCTTGGCGTATACCCAGAAACGACCCTGAAGGCCGCACGTGATTGCCGGGACACAGAGCGGAAGCTACTGGCAGAGGGTATCGACCCCAGTAAGAACCGCAAAACGGAAAAGTCTGCCCAAGCCACCCGAGCCGCAAACAGCTTCGAGCAAGTAGCGCGGGAATGGTTCGCCAAGTTCTCCCCAAGCTGGGCACCGGCCCACGCAGCAAGAAAGATTCGGCTCTTCGAGCGTGACATTTTCCCGTGGATTGGCCAACAGCCAATCGCTGATATTGCAGCACCCGAGTTGCTCAGTGTCTTGCGGAAAATCGAGAAGCGGGGCGTTTCGGTGACAGAGCGCCGTGCTCTTGTCTATTGTGGGCAAGTATTCCGCTATGCCGTCGCCACCGGACGCACCACAATGGACCCATCGGGCGCTCTTCGTGGCGCTTTGCCCCCGGCGAAGAACGAACACTTTGCCGCAACCACGAACCCGGATAGCCTTGCCGCTATCCTGCGAGTGCTTGATGGTTACGAAGGGACGCTTTCCGTGCGCTGTGCCCTGCGCCTCATGCCATTGGTATTTGTGCGCCCAGGTGAACTACGCAAGGCTGAATGGGCGCAAATCGATCTGGACGCAGCCGAGTGGCGCTACCTAGTGACCAAAACCCAGACCGAGCATATCGTGCCGCTGTCACAGCAAGCGTTGGCGATTCTACGCGAACTGTACCCCCTTACAGGACGGGAAAGATTTGTCTTTCCGAGCGCCAGAAGCAACACACGGCCCATGAGCGATAACGCAATTCTTGCCGCCATGCGGCGCATGGACATCGGCAAGGATGTGATGACCGGGCACGGCTTCCGAGCAGTGGCGCGCACAATCCTTGACGAAGTTCTTGGAGTCCGGCCCGACTTCATCGAGCACCAACTTGCCCACGCAGTGCGCGACCCGAATGGGCGTGCCTACAATCGCACTGCGTTTTTGCCCGAGCGTCGGGACATGATGCAGCGGTGGGCCGACTATCTGGACCAACTAAAGGTCAAGGCAGCAGACACAAATGTGGTCACAGCCGGGGCGGTCCCAAAGGGATGAGATGAAAGCACCGACCGGGTAGGAAAAGCTCAAGGATCGGCTCTTTACGGCTTGGGAATCCCCTTTTCTCCGCCTGGCCCCCTTCCAAGAACATCTAAAGACATCCAGAGAAAAGACCAAGGCCTAGCAAATGCTAGGCCTTGGTCTTTCTGCGTCGAGAGGCGTCCAAGGGAAGCCACGATCAGGCGGTCGGGCGTACTTTTGGGTGCATTCTGTCTTGAAATCCTCGCGCGCCTCAGCGGCCAGCGCATACGCTACATGATGCACTCGTTCTCGATGATGATGTCCATCTCGGGCAGGGTGTCGAACATCGTCTCGTGGATGCCACGCCCATTGAGCTCGACCTCTTCCGGGAACCGGAAGCCAAAAGGGGGATCACTCGAAAGGTGGCTGGGCGACTCTGCCTCCGCAATGCGCTCGTCCTCTTCGGCCCAACGTTCATGGCCGGGCTGCGGTCTTGGAGGCGGATTCTCACATCGCGCCATGGCGTTCAATTCGGCGGCCATCTCCGCGCAGGTCATGGGGATGCCGTCGCCAAAATCAAGGCTGTCCGTCACTTTCTCTTCGCGCCGGGCACCGCCTTCCCTAACCTCGCTGCTTGCATCAAAGGCCAGTGGATCATCGATAAAGTTCATATCAAACCTCTTTCCCCGGTACTGCCGGAAACGATAGTTTGGCACAACTTCGGCCAGTAAACGCGAGGGAATCGGGCCTCCACGTCGAATTGTGCATCTAAGTATGTTCATTTTGTCGTAGCAATCTCATTTTGATCGATTCAGAGACGGTCTGAACCTTAACTGAGTGCCCGACCTGCGCTGTGCTGGGATTGACTGGGACGCCCGAAAGACCCGGCATACCGGTGCCACGATGCGACCCCTGCACGCTCTTCCATTTGCCCAGCTGCCTTTCAACGTGCGAAGCCCCACATCCGCCGCGCTGCCCTTGCAGTCAGTTGTACGGCCGAGCTCGCGTCGTGCCGGAGATCCCCCATGCAATCAAATCTAATTCCAAACCGTGAAGTTCTGCGCTGTCCACATTGCCGCCTCGTCCAATTCCGCTCAACAAGCGGTCTCTGCCGCCGCTGTCACCAGCCTCTGGAGACGCTGCATGTTGGCCTGCCGGCAGGTTCATCTCCGTCTCACGGCGCTGAACTTTCGACCGAGCCTCTTGCCAAGCGCATCGGCGCTGCGGTTCGAAGTCTTCGGAAAGAACGGAAACTTAGCCAAAGGCAACTCGCCAATGCCATGGGTACGGTGCGCTCCCATATATCAAAGATTGAGCGTGGCCTTTTGGTTCCATCTTTTCAGACGCTCGAACGCGCCACATCAACGCTCGGCATTGACATCACAGATCTGCTTCGCCGAAGCTGTCAAAAAACGCCTGGCGGCCCAAAAGGCTGCTGAAGCGACGCAACCCAACTGGACCGTTTGCGGATAGGGCGAGAGAAGTTTGTTTGGAGAACAAGCCGGCCAAGTTCCACGTTTGGAATAGGAAATGTTTGTAATGAAACCTGCGGTTGCGTATTGTATTGGATGAAGCAATTAGTTAACTCTGCGCGGCGTGATAACTTTTCCGCACAGCAGTTCGACCCGTTGCCATTTTCAAACGGGGAGAATAGTACATGGGAGTAGCAGAGATTCTGGTAGCAATCGAACAGGAGATTGCTCAACTTCAGCAGGCACGCGCCCTGCTGAGCGGCGGTTCAATGCCGGCTGCGAAAAAGAAACCGGGACGACCCAAGAAGGTGGTGACTACCGCTAAAAAGCTCGCGGCACCGGATGCCGTAAAACCTGCCCAGAAGAAGAGAAAGCTCAGTCCAGAAGGCCGGAAGCGGATCGCTGAAGCGGCCACGAAGCGGTGGGCAGTAAAGAGGGCAGCGGCGAAGTAACCGGTAGCATTTCTAACACGTTTGGGTTGGCGCAGGTTCTTATCCCTTGGGATGAGGCGGGCGTGATGCCCGATTCGGCCAATAACGGCCAACCACCGTCGCAGGGACGAACCAAGCAAGTTGCATCGTCTGTCCCAAAGTTGGGGCGTCTGCGGGCCAGTGCGAACCTGAAACAGGTGGCCGCCATGTGTGCAGATGGAAAATCAAGGCGATTCATCGCCAGACGGTTGGGAGTCGGCATCGGCGCAGCCCGTCGGACGTACAGGAGTGTTCCAAAAACCTGCGGATTCGTGCGCAAACGATTGATTCCACGGGATCAGAACTGGCAGGATTTTGCTCTTCCGAAACCAGATGATTCTGGAAGGGGACACTCCGCGGGCAGCACGGGCCACGGCGCATGCTGACCAGGCAAAAGGGAAGGGTTAGCTCCTCTCTGGTTCTTGAATCTCCAGGATGCGAAACGTCCGCGAAATAGCCCCGGGGAGTTGTAGAGTATAAACAGCATTTAGATATAAACGGCGAAGGCGGTAGAAACGTTATGCCCCCCCCGCAAGGCACTGACCACACGCCGCTCAGAGAAGCTCTGGCGCAACTCCGCTTGCGGCTCCTCGACCTCACCGGGCGCAATCGTCTTCTGAACTATAGACATCCTATTGGCAAGTCGCTGCAGTTTGTACAGGGCCAGCCAGCCGCGATCTACGAACGCCTTACTGGTGAGAGGCCCCAACCACTAACTATCAAGGGCCTGCCCGAGCCATCCCGTGCCGACATGATTATCAAGTTGGGGAAACCCACCCGGCCCGAGCCGCGTGACTGGGCGATCCAAAATGGTATCCCAACAGACTACGACGTCACGCCCGGCGGGCCGACGGACGACGTAGAGCTCCGTTGCCTGATGTACACGGACGACCTTGCAAGGCACTGCAGGAAGATCGAGAGGGAGGCCAACCTCGCCATCGAGGAGACTGGTGCAAACATGTTGCACCTCGTCCTCGGCTTCCTAGAGTTTCCAGATCAGAAGGACAGTGACCGGCTATTCCTTGCCCCTTTGGTCAGTGTTCCAGTCCAGCTTTCAAAAAGGGATGGCGCTGGCCGTCAAGTGTTCTCGCTTCATTACAACGGCGATGACATTGAGGAGAACCTCTCACTTCGGGAGAAGCTCCGCCAAGACCACAGCATTGTCCTGCCGGACTTTGACGACGAAGCTCTTAACATAGACGAATACCTTTCAGCGATCCAATCTGTAGTCAGCCCTCATGCTAATTTCACCGTCCGGCAAAGGGCATCCCTCTGCCTGCTCAGCTTCACTAATATGCTGCTCTTGAGAGATCTCGATCCAGACAAGTGGCCGGCTGACATGTACAGGCACTCCTTGCTAGACCATGACCTCGTCAGGCAGGTTCTAGGGGGCGCGGATGCGACCGGCAGTGCCTCGACGGCGACGGCGACGGAGCACGAGGTGGAGAAAGAGCCTGCAGATTCTATTCCCCTCGTGTTTGATGCGGACAGCTCCCAGCACAGCGCTATCGTGGATGTGCTTCATCAAAAGCGAAACCTGGTGATTATTGGCCCGCCCGGAACGGGCAAGTCCCAGACGATTACGAACCTCATCGCCGCCTCGATCCGATCAGGGAAAACCGTGCTCTTTGTCTCGGAAAAGCTAGCCGCTCTACAAGTCGTAAAAGGCCGACTGGAGCGCGCAAACCTGGGGTCGTTAGTTCTTGAACTGCACAGCACCAAAACAAGTAAGAAGGCAGTACTGGAGACCATCCAAGAGCGTCTCAATTCGAAGCCTGATGGCGCGCATAGCCTTCCAGGTAAAGTCGAAGAGTTGGGCAGGCACCGCAAAGAGCTTAAGGAATACGCCGACCTCCTTAATAGCGTAACCGCCAACCAATTTGGATTCACCGTACACCAGCTTATGTGGCGTGCAGAACGCCATCGCAGTGAGCTGAGCTCGCCCGAGTCCGTGTATTCCTTGACGGCAGTCCCTGATGCGCAGGAAGTAACCGGACCGGAATTAGCCAGGCGACTCCACGCACTTGAACAAGTCAGGTCGCAATTCGTCGAAATTGGCTCCTATGATTCTGATCATCCCTTTTATGGGTTCGAACCGAGGCCATTGGCCCCCGGAGATGAGACCACCTTACAGGCCGTCCTACAACAGGTGCTCACTTGCTCGGAGCAATTGGAAGGTCACGCCACGAGACTGGCCGCGTTGTTGGGGATCGATGTTGCCGTCGCCCAGGAAATGATTGCAGACATACAGTCCGCGCTCTCCGATTTCGTCCAGTCAAGTGATGAGCACCTCCCGCTTGAACTGACGCCCCGATTTGTCGGAAAGGAAGGATCGTGCCAAGCGGCAAGGCTGGCATGTGAAAGGCTCCAGGTTCTTATTACGAAGTACAAGGAACTTGAGAGTAGCGCTATGTTGGTGCTCATCGATGAAGATCAGGTTTCGAATGATGGGCTGGAGAATCTCAATGCGCTCCAAGACCTCGGCATAACAATAGGACATGATTGGAAGGACGCTACCCACATTAGACAGGTCCTCTCCATCGCTCAGACAGGCGCTGATCGGTTGCGTTCAAGCCTCGGAATGTTCACGTCGGAGTGCACGCGATTGGGACTCCCACGTCCATCTTCCGTAGCGGATCTGCGGCGGCTGTCAGATGCTATTTCGACCCTGCTCCAGGCTCCTTCTGGGGACTGGAGCGTCTATTCACCTCGCCTAGCCGAGGCTGGAACCGTGACAGCGCTGCGCAAACTCATTGCAATTCAGACTGAATGGAAAGAGGTGGAAAGCCGACTCAGCGGCGTTGTCTATCTCGATGCGCTTCCAGAGGAACCGATCCTAAGAGCGGCGATCTCGACGCTGAGGCAAGGGGATGCCTGGTACCGGTTCCTACAGCCAAGTTGGCACGGAGCAAAGCGTCTCCATCGACAGCTTCAGACGAAGAAGGTGAAGCGATCCACGAGCGAATGTCTCTCCGAACTTGAGCAGATCACGCGACTCCTCTCCATCGAAGCACGATGGGACACGAATCCGTCTTTGCGACATTACTTAGGTGCCGCTTTGTTAATCCAGGAACCCGACCTAGCGCCCCATTTGAGAGTCGCCGAGTGGTGCAGCACGATGTCTGCTGCAATGGAGGAGATAGGCGCGCCCTTCCTCGATCTTGGCTGCCTCTCTTTTTCTGATCTGAAGAAGTGGAATCGGGAGGTTAAGGAACTTCACGCTCAACTTCTTGCCGCATTGGAAGTGTGTGTATCGCTGAATGCAGAATTTCCTAAAGGCCTAGAGTCCATTTCGGACGTCGAGGGCGTCGTCGCCTCGGTCAGCGAGATCGTCCAGCGGGTCGAGAGCCTCAGCAGACCGCTCTTCGATGGTTGTGCTGTCGGCGCAACTTTGGAAGTGGCCATCGCCGCGCATCAGGCCGCGCTGGAAAGAAGGAGACTTCAAGGGTTGGCAGAGTCAGATGGCGAGGCGAGGCATGTGGCCGGTTCCTACTTCCAAGGAATCCATTCTGAGATTGGGGTGATCCTAGCTGTCTTGGCCGTGGCGGAGAGGGCTGGCGAATTGCGCGTTCCCATAGCGATTCGGCGGCAATTGATTGCTGGAAACCCAATCAGGGCTGCCAAAGACTTAATTCCTGAACTGGATGGAATAGCATCTGCTCTTGCGGCGCTGTCTGAGCACACACAAAGTCTATCTGAGTACGGGCGCTTCAACTTGGAGAAATGGGCAGGTGTCCAGACTGGAGCAGGGCTGCAGGAGTTTGCGAATAAAGTCGTTGGGCGCGCACGAAATGCGCACGTGCACTGCTCCGAAGTCTCTTCTTGGGCTGCATATTTATCACGGCGACAGGAAGCGGCCGAACTAGGGTTGGGGAGCTTTGTTGAGCGAATGGAAGACTGGTCGATTCCAGCGCTTGAGTTGCCTTCCGCCTACCAGTATTCACTATTTGTCTCGATCATTCGACAACTTTTCCTTCAGTGCCCTCTGCTCGGAAAGTTTTCAGGGACGAAGCACGCTTCGATACGAGAGGCATATCAGAGACTCGACCGAGAAATCATTGCCTTGCGGGGACACGAAGTTGCAAGGAGTTCAATCGCTTCCGCAAGGCCGCCGATGGGCAAGACTGGTGCCAGGGTTGATGAAAAGACCGAGATGTATCTGCTTCAGTACCTCCTCCCGCAACAGAGACCGAGGATGCGCGTACGCAAGATGCTAGCCCGGGCTGGTCGTGCGATTCAAGCAATCAAGCCATGTTTCATGATGGGGCCACAGGCAGTTGCGCAGTATCTTCAGCCGGGCGCTCTGGCTTTCGACTTGATAATCATGGATGAAGCCTCCCAGTTGAAGCCTGAGGAGGCGATCGGCGCCATAGCTCGTGGCACACAACTAGTTGTGGTAGGTGACCAAAATCAGCTCCCCCCAACCTCTTTCTTCACCAAGATGAGCACAGCTTCTGAAGATGAAGAGCAGTATGCAACGACGGATGCTGAGAGTATTCTCGACGTCTGTCTGGCACAATTTGGAGCACCGCGAATGCTGCGCTGGCACTATCGTTCCCAGCATCATTCCCTGATCGATTTCTCAAACCGCCTCTTTTATCACGGTGGGATGGTGATCTTCCCATCCCCTTACGGCCACAGCACTCGGCTTGGCATTCGCGCGACCTATCTCCCGGATGCAGTTTATGAGGATCAGACCAACTTGCGCGAGGCGGAGCGGGTGGTTGATGCGGCAGTTGAGCACATTCGCTCCCGTTCAGACGAATCGCTTGGAATTGCGACGTTAAATCTCAAACAGCGCGACCTGATCGCAGAGTTGCTCGATGAGCGGCTTGCAAGCATTGAAGCGGCGGAGGAGTATAGATTGCGTTGGAAGAATGCCGGGCAGGAGCTGTTTATCAGGAATCTTGAGAACGTCCAGGGAGACGAGCGTGACGCCATCATCGTCTCGACGACCTTCGGCAAACCTCCCGGCGCCAGCGTTGTGAGACAGAACTTCGGACCTATCAGCAAGCAGGGTGGATGGCGCCGTCTGAATGTACTCTTTACGCGTGCACGCAGGTCGCTTGCTTTATTCACGTCGATGAAGCCGGAGGACATCGTCCTCGACGGAGGTACTCCAGAAGGCACCAAGGCGTTACGTGCCTATCTTGAGTATGCTCGATCCGGCAAGCTGCATGTGGTCGAGGAAACAGGACGCGAACCGGATAGTGACTTTGAGCGCTGTGTGATTGATGTTCTCAAAGCAAGTGGATATGCCGTTACACCACAACTTGGTGTCGCAGGATACCGGATAGACATCGCCGTCGAGCACCCTGACCATAGGGGTACATATCTCGCGGCGATTGAGTGCGACGGTGCAACTTACCATTCGGCGCAGTCTGTCAGGGATCGAGATCGGATTCGACAGGAGATATTGGAGTCCATGGGGTGGCGCGGCCGGATATGGCGGATCTGGTCCACGGACTGGTTTCTATCGCCAAGAAACCAGTCAGCGAAGCTCTTGGATTTCCTTGGCGCCCTGCGAGAAACGTGGCGACCGGATTATGTTGCGGGCCAGTCATGGATAGAAGAAGCTCGGCGTGGGCTTTCCGAAGAATCGGCGCGGGTTCGCGAAACACTTATCGAGGAGGAAGAAGAGAGAGCGGTCACGGTTGGCGATACGGTTAAGTATGTTGATCTGGCAAAGCCAGATAGCGTCTTGAGTGCTAAAATCACCGAGAACATCACCGATTCCGCTGCTGGGCTCTACCATCGTGGGACCCCTTTCGCTCGAACAATGATCAGTGCGGCTGTCGGTGCAGAAGTGACTCTGCAACTCCCCGGGGCAAGTTCGCGAACATTTCGCATCCTGGAGATTCAAGGACCAGAGAGGAGCTAATGCCTCGCGCAATTGCTGAATCATCCAGGCGCTGGTCGGATGTTGGGTTATATTGCAATGAAGGATGCGCCGCTGGTCATGCGAAATCACAAAAAAGCAGTAGAGCACACCGAATGTGGGCGTTGGCACGGTGAAGAAATCCATGGCCGCGATGGCTTCACGATGATTGCTCAGAAAAGCTGTCCATCGCTTAGCCGGCTCCGGAATCCTCGGCGCTTTCCTCACCCAGCGCAGCACTGTGCGCTCCGAAATCTCGAAGCCCAGCATCTTCAATTCGCCGTGGACGCGCGGCACGCCCTCGGTAATCACCTTAAAACCGGCCATACGTTATCACTTCAAAACCGGCCAACGGGATAGGCCGAAGACGTGATTGTTTTACCTTGCCGGGGCGTACATTTGCAAGGCGCGATTTGAGACGTTGCTGTTCTGGCCGGTTTTCAGGGCCTCTGGGTGCGTGTTAAGGTTGTAGTTGCTCCGCCGGGGTCGCGCTTGGCGGAGTGATCCAGGGCCGAGGACGCGGGGCTGGCTCCGAAGGAATCGGTATTCGAGACCCTCTGCGGTTTGCCTGATGGGCTGGCCGGCAGAGGGTTTCGTGTCTTTACCAGTATTCCTAGGGTGAGGCTCCGTCGGGAGAGGCCTCTGGATCACGAGTCGCGACGCCGCCGGGCGTTCTTTGCCCGGCATCCAAATCGCTTTTGTTTTTTGCTTTTGCTCTTGCTCTTGTCATTTGCCTTCTCCCGCGCCGCCGGTTTTGGTTCGCCAACTGCGCGGGCCGCACTTGAGCACGTGTCCGTGATGCAGCAGACGATCAAGCATGGCGGAGACGGCGGCGCTGTCGCCCAGCAGTTTGCCCCAGTCTTCCACCGGTCGATTCGATGTGAGCAGCGTGCTGGCGCGTTCATACCGTCGCATGATGATTTCCAGAAGTTCCTCAGCGGCGGTCAGCGGCAGCTTGCGCATGCCGAGATCGTCGATGATCAGCAGCGGCACAGTCGTGAGCAGTTCCATGTGCTGCTTGCGTTTGCCGTCCAGCGTGGCGTCGGCAAGTTCTTCCAGCAGGGCGTGCGCCTCGCGATACAACACGCGGTAGCCTTGCTGGATGACCGCGTGGCCGATGGCCTGCGCGATGTGACTCTTACCCGAGCCAGGTGGACCAAGAAACAAGGCATCTTCGCGCTTTCCCACCCAGCCGGCGGCGGCCAGATCGAAGACCAGGCTGCGGTTCATCTTGGGGTTGAATTGGAAGTCGAAGTTTTCCAGTTGCTTGTTGGCGTCGCGGAACTGCGCCTGCTTGTGGCGCCTCTCCAGAAGTCTTGTGCCGCGGCAAGCGAGCTCGTCCGAGACCAGTGTGGAGATCAGGTCGATAGGGGCCATGTTATCGGATTGAGCCTGTAGCAGGCGTGTTTCCAGCACGGCGACCATGCCGCTCAGGCGCAGTTGCACCAGGGCGCGATTGAGTTCGATCAGGTTCATAAATTGGATTCCTCGAATTGGATTCGTTGTTGGATAAAATCGCGATACTGAGTCAGTTCGCGGATCAGTGGATCGACTTGGCGAAGGCTCAGAGGCGCTTGCGGACTGCGCTCCAGATAGCGGCGAACGAAGCGATACTCGGGCACGCGCAACTCCAGCGCCGCCGCGCAGGCATCGTCGCAAGCCACACTGCCATATTGCTTCGCCAGTTGGAGCACGCCCTGGATGCGGCGTATTCCCAGTTCGCCCTGGCGAGCATGGATGGCGTCGCAGACCGTGCCGATGCTGGCTCCGGCCTTGTGCGCACGCGCCAGCAGTTGCAGCAACTGCGGCGGTGTGCGGCGCGGGCGATCCGCATCGCGGATGCGGTGGCCGCCCCGCTTGCCGCTAAGATACTCGCGCAGCAGCTCACCTGTTTTTGGATCGAGCAGACGCACGTACATCGCGTCCCACTGCACATGAACCTCGCGCCCGATCCAACCCGGCGGCGCGCCGTAGTAGGCTGCTTCCACCTCGACGCAGCCATCCAGATGAACCGTGCGCACGCCATACTGGTAGTAGCGAAACGGCTCCAGCGGCAACGCCTGTAGAAAGGGCTTCTCTTCGGCGAACATCGCCGCCACCTGCCGCTTGGTCCGCCCGTGGATGCGCTTGTCGGCCCAGTGCTCTTCCCAGTGATCGAGATACGCCTGCGCCTCTTCCAGGCTCTCGAACTTCTTGCCCTTCAGCGGCGTCTTCTGCGCATGACCCACGCCCGACTCGACCTTGCCCTTGCGATCCGGATCGCGCACCTTGCAGGGAAACGCCGTCACGCCGTAGTGCGCCAGAACATCGCGATACAGAGGATTCAAGCGGGGATCGTAGATGTCGGGCGACACTACGCCTTCGCGCAAGTTGTCCAAAACCACAACCCGCGTTGAACCGCCCAGCCGGCGAAAGGCCTTCTCATGCAGCTCGGCCCATACACGCGAACTCGAACGAAACGCCAGCAGCCGAACACACTTGCGACTGCAACCCAACGTCAGAACGAACAGCCGCGTGCGCCGGTACTTGTCCGAGTCCGGATCGCGCACCATCGGCCCGGTGCCATAATCAACCTGACACTCCTCGCCTGGCCGCGTCTCGATGATCACCCGCGCCTCGGGCGCCGCCGCTCCGCGCAGCTTGCGAACGAATCGCTGAACACTCTGATAACTGCTTGTAAACCCGTGCCTATCGACCAAATCCTGATAGATACCCATCGCGTTGCGGCCGCGCGTAAGTTCCAGCTCGATCAACTCGCGGTAGGCTTCACTGCTGCTTGCCGTGCGCTGGCCATCCTGCGCCAGCAACGTCATTTCCGGTAAAAAGCCGGTAATCACTTCGTTGGCCGGTTTTGAATAATCGTCTGGCTGTGGGCCGCCGGAGCCGGTGATCACCTCTATGGCCGGTTTTGAATCGCCAGAGCCGGTGGTCGCCAAAGTGGTCGGCTTTGGTGGAGCTTTGCGCCCCCAGCCACCTGGCATGCGTAGTGCTATCCCGACCGACCGCAAATAGCCGCTGGCCGTCTCGCGGCGGACGCCCGTCGCCTGCTCAATCCGCCGCAGCGACCAACCAAGCCGCCCCAGCGCAATCACCTGTTCCTGCTTCGCTTTTTCCAAGACATTACCCATGCCAACAGAGGCTAATTGCCCCCGTCGGACAGAATGTCTCAGGCCGCTTCTCTATGGCCGGTTTTGAACTGATAACGTATGGCCGCTTTTAGGTGATCGCCAAGGGCACGCCCCAGGTGGGATTCTCAGCGACTACGGAACAGACCACCCTGCTCCTTGTAGCACTCCAAGCGAGGATCGTTCACTCCGCTCCCGACCATCCCGTTATACTGTTCCTAAGGAACGATTTCCTTGGTGAGCAGGACCACTATTTACGTCACAATTCGGCGGTTTGATAGACCTCACATGGGTTCGCCGCAGATCGGGGCTGCAAGCTGATGCTGATTGCAATAGAAGGGTGTCTAGGCGTCGGCAAATCTACTATTGCCAAAGGCTTAGCAGCCTTTCGGGGAAGTGCGCTACTCCTTGAGGAGTTCGAAAGTAACCCTTTCCTCAGGGCCTTCTATGAGGACCCAGTAGGAACAGCCACAGAGACCGAATTCTCATTCCTTTTGCTGCATTTCCATCAGTTGAAGGCAAATGCCAAAAAGATTGCGGAACGTGAGGTAATTTCCGACTTTCACCTAGGAAAAGATCTGCTCTATGCAGACCTCAATCTCCCGAATCTTCGGGTAAGGAACGCATTCGGAGACCTCTACGGAATTTGTGACGAAGGGACTTCGGCGCCAGCCTTACTGATCTTCCTTTCTTCAACGAATGATCTTCTCATGGACCGGATCCGTGCGCGGAATCGTGATTACGAACAGGACATCGACGTTGGTTATTACGCCTCGATTAATGCCGCATATGAGGAGTTTTTCCCACGCTATGTGGGAGAGAAGATAATCATCTCGATGAATGATTGGGACTTCGTTAAATCACCCATACTCTACGAAAAGCTATCCGAGATGGTGGATAGAGAACTGGGCATCAGTGTCTAATGCAGGCTCACAAATATCGAGTGTCGCACCACTCTCTACGAATCGGAAGAGCGCTGATGCCGTGCGGATTACCAGCGAATATTTTCGCATTAGAGACTTTGAATTAGTACAGCCGCTCTACGATCTGGCCTTCTTGCTTGAGATTGATGCCCTTGCTAACGGAGTCGAAATCCCAAAGTACCGTACGTTCTCGCTTTGGCGCGCCGGCCTTAGTCTTGACGGGTATGGAACGACTATTGACAGTTGGCTCGATGGCGCGATTCGTAATGAAGATCTCGATTATGTTCCCTCTTTACGCATCAAGCAATACCTCGCGAGTGTTCGCCAAACAGGCACGCTTCCGGAACTGGAAGCCTATCGTAACGAGAAATTCACACGCTGTCTGCGTCTAAGGTCTGTTCGAGGGTTAGGCCCCCGTGCTATCACACAGACCCTTTCTTCAACCTTTACGGAGGATGAGTGGCTGTTGGGTACGGGAATAGACATTGAAGCGAACCGCTCTCGAATTGCGGAGCTTTGCAGCGGGGTTAATCCCGGGCCTTGGCAATCAGCTCATCTTGTGCCACCGATACTGCGATTCCTGAAGGCAATAGAAAGGCATGTCGGCGAATCACTGAAGTGGGGAATATTAGGAATCTTGGACCCATTCGAGGCCGTCACTGAACAGGTGACTGTGTGTATAAGTGGTGCGGGGCACTCCATTGCAACACAGATAGAGCAGGTATTGGCAGGAGAGCAACTATTTCGCAAGCAAACATCGCAGCAGGACGACGCAATTCTAATCGAGCACCAAATGGGTTGGAGGTTCACTCTGCAGACGGGGCGCGAGAAATGTGCCACTAAAACCATTCCTCAGCTCGTAAGAACCCTCGACCCGCTCGCAGCCAGTTTGTGCGGAGATCTGGTCTCCGATCTCCATCTGCATACCGCCTGGTCTGACGGAAGTGCGTCGGTCAACACCATGGCGAAAGCCGTTGTCGCGAGCGGTCTACAGTATTTTGCAGTGACCGACCATAGCAGGACCTCCAAGCTCCAGGGAGGGCTGACACCTATATTGTGGTTGCGCCAAGCAAGCGCCCTATCATTAGCAAGGCCGGTTTGTCCAGTGCTCCACGGGATCGAGGTTGACATTCTAAAGGATGGCAGTCTCGATCTTCCCTTTTCGCTCCTCGCTGCCACAGACATAGTGGTGGCCTCTGTTCATTCAAACTGGACAGATGACATCCGAACGAACACGGACCGCCTCCTGAAGGCCATCGAATCAGGACATGTTGACGTCATTGCGCACCCCACATCAGCAATTCTCGGTAAGCCTGGCGTACCTGACTACGTAAGGCCGCCAGCTCAGATTGACTGGACTGAAGTATTTAACAAATGCGCACAATGGGGCGTCGCAGTTGAGCTCAACTGCTTCCCGTCTCGCCTTGATCTATCACTCCCGATGCTGCGACAAGCTGTACTAGCGGGATGTACCCTTTCGATTGGGTCAGACGCACATGCACGCTCACACCTACTCAATCTGCGCTTTGGGCAAGAAGCGTTGCGTCGGATTGATGCGCCGTCGGTTCTGAATCGGCTTAATTACGACGAAATCAAGCAGTTTATTGAAGAGTCTCGCGCGAAGCGAAAGATGCTTGCTAAAAGTTGCGTCGGCCCCTTACAGGGGCAACTTTTCTTTGACGCACCTCCTGTAGCGAAAGAGACAGTTCTGCGGTGCCGAATAATACCTCCTCAAGATATTCCCGGCGGATCGAGTGTGATCGGAATCGACTTGACAGCCGGAGACAAAGCAACTGGTATAGCCTTTCTAAATGGATTTGAGGTGCAAACGTGCTCATTGACCACTGACGAGCAGATACTTGCATTCATCAGAGATCGAAAACCTGGAATCGTGAGTATCGATTCCCCTTTGGGCTTGCCTGGTGGTGGCGACACCATTGATCCAGCAGCGGGTATAGTCAGAGTCGCCGAGAGGGATCTTGCCAGCATCGGAATTCCAGCTTATCCAGCACTGATCGACTCGATGGAGAAACTGACGTTACGCGGAATTCGCCTCAAGAAAGCCATCGAGGAATTTCCCAGTCCGCCTCGAATCATCGAGTCATACCCTGGCGCAGCTCAGGATATTCTTTGCATTCCACGCAAGCAGAAAAGTCTATCTCTTCTAAGAGAAGGCCTAAGGCGGCTCGGACTCCGCGGTTCTGGACTTGACACCCTTTCACACGATGAAATGGACGCAATTACTTCAGCGATAGTAGGCCGCTATTATGAGGTCGGCCAATTTGAGCCGATGGGGATTCCAAGTGAAGCGCAGCTAATAGTCCCAAAGGTTCGATCTCTTATCTATGAGCGCAATCCTGTGATTTGCTTGGCCGGGAAGACGGGAGCAGGTAAATCCGTCGTAGCTCGGTACCTCAGCGTTTTCTTTGGCCTCGAATGGATTCGGACCCGCGACATTATTAGGAATATCCTGTTGGAGGATCTCTCATTACCCTTGGAGAAGCGCCTCTCAGATCTGACAATCGATAAGCATTCAATCTCAGAAAAAGACTTGCGAGAGTTTGGAGCCGTTGTGCTCAATGTTCACAAGCAGGTACCCCTTAGGCTAGCTCTAACAAACATGATTGAAAATACCATCTATCCGAGTGTCGTTGACTCGATCCGCGACACAGTGGACATCGCAACAGAACTCCGCCGCGGTAGACCAGTGATCACTTGGTTTGTGGACTGCAACGATTCCGTGATTGAGCAAAGATTGACAGCTAGAACTAAAAATGGGGAAAAAAGAGCTTTGTCCATGAAAGCAGTTGATCATAGGGCACCATCTATTCGCGAAGTTGCAGATCGTGTAATCTCAAACAACGGCTCTCTCGAAGAGTTGCGTTGGGGAGTAGATGACGTACTCTTTTCCATGTTGTCTTTCCACGACTGAACTAGAATTGGGACTTGCTTTCCTTCCGCGCCAATACATATCTGATTGCGTTTGATATTGAAATACCCTCTCCAAAATCGTCACGCTTGAAATCGGCATCGTCTACTTCGTCAAGAACGCGATAGTCGAGGAGCTTTCCACGGATCCGTAGCTTATCAAAAACGCGATCGTGGGAGGATTCTTTCCGGACTCGCAGCTTAAGATCTTTGATCGCTTTCAAGTCTTCAAGCTTTAGACCGACATTTACGTTGTATTTGGTCACTTCTTTAGCGAACCCGTCACTTTCCAATTCTCCCAATTTCGCATCAATGTCTTCTCTCTTACCAAGTCTGGATATAAATCTACGGAATTCTCCATAGGTATATAAGGCCAACTGATTTTCGATAGATGGATCCTTCGATGCAAATTCACGAATGAGCCTTCCCGCCGCCTCCGTCTGGTCTGATGTCTTGCCAGAAAGTTGGTCTTTCTCGTCCGACTGCAAGAAGACATGGATGTTGTCGCATTTCGCTTTCAGTGTCGGTGGACCCATGCATAAAAGCAAATCAAATCTTCCCTCCCGTTTAATTGCTTCATCGAATTCCTCTAGATAGTTTGTGGCCATGAGAAAGATCAACTGTCCTCTATCATGTAGCTTTAATAGCTTTGGTAGCATATATGTTGTCAGAAACTTGCTCTCAGTATCAGAAGGAGTGCTTCCTTTACGGTTCTGTACTAGCGCATCCATCTCATCGAACAGTACTACTACACCACACAAATCCATGACATCTTCAAAAATGTTCTCTGCCTGGACGTATATGTTCTGAAAATCATTATGAAGAAAATGTGACGGGTCAATTTCGACGAGCGGCCATTCAAGTTCGGCAGCAATTGCCTTAGCAACCTGTGTCTTTGATGTACCAGGAGGTCCGAAAAGTAATGCTGAGATCGCTGCATCCTTGATAGTCTCTTTTCGGATTACCTCTTTTCGTAGAGCTATAGCGCCATCGCCTTTGAACTTGGAGAATGTCTGTATTAGAGTCTCTTTCAGTGTCTCTTTCAGGCTTTTATTGGATAAAATAACACTTATATCCAAGAGGTCGTCAATACGCTTCGAAACGGTCGTCGGAAGCGTAGCATCGTATCGTTTGAGCAGAATCTGTTGAATGTGATCGGAAAGCACTTTGACAAGCTCGCCAAAGAACATATGTACCACAGCAGTTGGCCAAGACTCGGGTTGACCACGCCGCAATGTCTCTAGATTTCCGCCTGAATTCCATCCATTGTAAGATACCGTCGAGTCCTTGGTGGTTTTCGGTCCATTGTCTTTTAGGCTATCGATTCTATCTTCCAGTCGATCAATCTCACATGATGTTACAGCTAGTTCTAGCCCCTTAATCACAGACTGTTTTGAAAGCAGATGACTATCCTTGCCGCCAAATTCAACGAGGACCGCCTCTAGAAGTTCGAAGGTATAACAGAAATTGGAACCAGCGTCTTGATAATGGAAGAGCGGAAAGTACTTTGGCCAAAGGCCACTGCTTGTCTGCTCTGCAAAGAGGTCGATGACAGCGCTTTCGAGCTCGATCATTGACGGCAAACTATCTGGACTCCATTTGACAGTAACCGATGAAGATCCCTTGCCAATGGAGCGCAACCGAGCGCAGAGGCATGCCGACATCGCCATTGCAACTGGATCCATCATGGCGGTGTGTTGTGCGACGACAAGTGACCTTTGGCGATAAAACTCGTCCGTGGCAAATATGCAAAGACTATTCCATGTCTCAACGGGTGGATCGAAGAGCGCATTATTGATCCCGTCGATGCACCAATATATCACCGCAGCAGACGGGGGATAATCGTTGATTCGAAAGTTGTCAATTTGGCTACATATGTTGGTCGCAATCTCAGAAAGCGATTGCTCTTTCGACGGCGTCAGTTCTTCTCGGAAGAATTCATGGAGTACAATCCGATTGAGTTGTGCTGTGTGGTAGGCATCGCAGCGACCGGCGGCCAGCAACTTCAGTCCTTGCTCTGGCAACGTGAGGTTGTCAAGTCTCTCTTTGTCGTAAAATATGCACGCCCTTACCAGTCCATCGAGCGCATTGGATACAGTTTTCTCCTCTTTGAATTTGAAGATCCGTGGCTCGCGTAACTCTGTCAGCTTGCCATCTTTGGCTACGTATTCCACTGTTTTCTGTATGTCGCGTGGCATCAATTGAAATAAATAGGCGCAAAAAGGCTCAGATTGCGTGAAGAGTCTTTTGCAGAATGCAACGAGATTTGAAAAGGATAGCCGCTGTTCCCACGACTTGAGAGGTAGGTTCAGTAGGCAGGATGGCTCAAGGACTCCGGCATGGATCAGAGAACCATAAAGCCGAATCATAAGTGTTGTAGTGAAGGCGTTGTTCTCAGACAACCCCGAACTCATCCAGGGAGCTTCCATCAACTTCAAGAGAATCGACTGAACTATTTGATCGGTACTATCTTTTTGATCGGTACTATCTTCGTAGAATTCTCGAAGTTTTCCAGAATGGGCCAAGCTCATCAAACATGAGCAGGTTGTCGTAATATTGACGTCGTCTTGGTCTGATTCGGAGTCGGGCTTTCTTCGAAAACCTGAGGACTGGAACTTCGATTGAAATGGTTTCAGGTCCGCCGTCAAAGTGCTCAAAAGGCTCTCAGCACGGCTGCGAAGCTTTCTGAGTCGGGACAACTCGATGTCAGACATAGATTGACTCCGTTCGGGCCGATTCCGTCCTGAAGGGATGCGTTTCTAGAAAGATTGCATCGAATGTCCCGAAGCCGGTTCCTGCTATGCCTACTTGCACACCCGTGGAAGCCTCAAGTTCGCTCACGAACAGCTTCGCGCTTTCTGTCAAACTATTCCAGTCAGTTGCTTGTAGATTCTTGAATTCCAGTCGATCAAGACCCATGACCGCAAGACTTGTCGGTCGGTTATACTCACACGCGAGCTTGACGGCATCCAAATCGAAGTGGGCAACTCGGCGAAGGCGCTTCGTTACAGAGGTATATTCCGGAATAGCTTTAGGTGCACCTGAGATCCGACCGACCTCTTCCCATGTTGTTTCCTTCGACAATGGACCGCTCGTTCCACCGACCCGAATTGGGAAGGTACGAATTACCATCACTATCTCGTCAATTAGTAGTGGAGAAAGGCCGACCTCCATCGCAAACCCCGCCGCAGTCGTGTCGCGCGAGGTAACGTAAGGGTAGACCGCTCCATGGAGTAAAGATAGAGCAAAGCCCTGTGTGCCTTCGACAATAACGTGACCACCGTCATCGATCACTTGGTGGAGCAGCGGGGCGACCGTCTCCACCCGGCAGCGAGCCCGAATCATCGCCGAATCACCTGACAAACCGACGTCGGAGCGCCGTGACATCCGCCGAATCTGCGCTGATCCGGTTCCGGAGCATGTGCTTGCAATGCTCCCTAATTCTCGTCCCTCTTCTTGTCGGTCGAAGTCGGTGACGATGACCGCTCGCGGGTCCACGATGATTCTGTCCCGGTTGATCCCAAGGAAATCGAGTTCCCGCAACAGAATAGATTCGTCGATTACACATCCGGCGGACAAGCAGAATGTCGCTCGGCTTGGTTCTGAGCAACATGGAATCTGGCGAAGGATGACATCTTCCCCTGAAATTGTCACCGTGTGGCCCGAGTTCGGCCCACCACAACGAACTAGCCACGGGTTGGGCACCTGATTCGCGCGAAGAGCAACGACTTTACCCTTTCCTTCCGACCCATACTGGCCGCCGACAACAATCGTTACAGGCATAAGGTTCCTCAAATTTGCGGACTGCGAGTAGTTTACAACTTGTGGGAGCAGTTTCTTCTGGTCGGCCGCAACCGCTTGGGCTCTTAAGCCCGCTTTTCGACATTCCGGTCTCGGACCGGATCCCCAACCTAAGCTTCCAACGCGGCCGGTCCAGGGAAGGTGGGATTTCTCGGAGGAACATCTCTGGAGGGCTGATCAGCATCGCAAGGGGTGAAGGGGAACTGCGATCACTCGGCGTCTGGATGGGGGCAGGCCGAGGTTAACTATCCTGATTACTGTGCTTTAGAATCAAAAATGAATAAACATTGCATTAAATGCTCGATTGTGAGACAATACGCTTGTATTTAAGGAGTTGCAGATGGGCTTGGTTGGTTCGCAAGACTGGGTTGTTTCTAAATTGCGCGGAAGCAAGGACCTTTTGTGGAAGATCCCGGTCGCCGCCCTCGCGACGTACAACAGCATCGAACCGTCTCTAAGGCTCCCCCTGAACACGAGGGCGATTGCCAGTGCGCTCAACTGCTATGTGCTTGATGAGGCGCGGCGACTGTTTGATGGAGTACGCAATTCCAAGTTTATTGAAACGAATGGGACCACCTACCATCTGCTGGATGGGTGTGTGCTGTGGTACAAGCAGCTCGGACCGGACGGGATGCCGTCAAATTATCCCACTGAAACTGCCGACTCGATGATGCAAGGGAATTTCCCTTTTATGCCTCAGAGAGTTCTCCTGGTGGTGGGGTTCCAGCTTGATGCCACACTTCAGGGGATCAAGTCCGTTGTGATTCAGCGGTTTAATGCCGCTCGACGCTTGCAATTTTATATCGAGTTGGAGCAGGTTCTTGCGAAACCTCGAGTCCTCAAAATGCCCACTATCGCTGCGACTGTCAAGGCAAAGACGCGCGTCAAGATCAAGCGTGGGCCAGAACAGAAAGAGCTTTTAGCTCAGGAAAATGTGTGAGAAATGGCGCACTTCAATTCGGGAATGTTAACGTTGGCGCGAGAGTCACGCGAACTCTCTCAGGTAGATCTTGCCGAGAGGGCGAAGATCCCACAGGCTATCATTTCGAGGATCGAAGGTGGGATCGTTCAGCCTTCGGAAGAGCAAATTGGGGCAGTAGCAAATAGCCTGCTCTACCCAGTAGGGCTTTTTTACCAGGAGGATCGAATATTTGGGTTTAATGCCTCGGTGTTTTTCCATCGCAAGCGTGTGGATATGCCGGCGAAGACCCTTCGCCGGATTCACTCTGTTCTGAATCTCACGCGAATGCGTGTGGGGCGACTTCTGTTGGCCACTTCTTTGGCTCCAGAGTCTGAATTCATCAGAATGACCGTTGAGGAGCATGGCAGCCCGGAACGTATTGCTCAACTCGTTCGCTCGTTGTTGAATCTCCCGCACGGACCGATAAAGGACCTTACCGCCGCAGTTGAGGATGCGGGAGTTATTGTTGCAACGCACAAATTCGGAAGTACGCGAACCGACGCTGTGAGCGAGTGGGTCCCCGGTCATCCGCCTTTGGTACTGATGAATGTTGATGAATCGGTGGGTGGAGATCGTTACCGTTGGACGCTGGCTCACGAGTTGGGCCATTTGATCATGCACAAACTGCCTTCGGAATCAATGGAGGAAGAGGCGAATCGTTTTGCTTCGGAGTTCTTACTCCCAGAAGCGGAGATCAAACACCACTTGCGCAATGTTCGTATATCCAACCTTGCTCTTCTTAAGAGCATATGGAAGGTTTCTATGGGGGCTCTGCTTGAGAGGGCCAAGCATTTGGGAACAATCAGTGCGACGCAGTACAGATATATGCGGATCAACTTTGGCAAACTTCACTACAACACAAAGGAACCAGCAGAACTTGATTTCCCCATCGAAAAACCCTCTTTGCTCTCCGAGCTTATCAGCACCCATGTCAAGGAACTTCAGTTCAGTATTGATGATCTAGCGAAGCTACTGAATCTTTTTCCAGATGAATGTGTTGAACTATACGTCCCTGATTCATCACGTCCTGGACTCCGATTGATAGCACAGCGGACAATTCCAAAGATGGCGTAGCGTTTTCGAACGCTCTGCATGGATTGTCCTTATCAGTACTCGATTCTGTTCTGGTCATCATTGAGGGCATTGTGGAGCACCGACTCAAGCAGGCGGCCGGCTTCGGTTTGGGCGGTGGTGAGTTGGGCTTCCAGTTGGTCGCACAAGGCCATCAACTCATCGACCTTGGCGACGATTCTGTGTTGTTCAGCGAGGGGCGGGAGGGGAAGACGTAACTTTCTAATGGCACCAATGAAGAGATTCGCTTGAGCTGTTGATTTTGAATAAACCTGGATTTGTTCTTGCGCTGGGTCCGCGCGAAGAGCATAAGCTACAAAATTCGAATTGATCACGGACGAATCAAGCTTGATAAGAGCTGCACTTCTCACCATAGAATAGGCATTGTCTCGGTCAACAACCGCAATCCTGCCTACAGAGCCTGAACATGAGATCAGGACATCATTTTTGTCTGGATCGCATCTCTTCCTAATTCGTTGGAATTCAGCCTTCGGAACAAAATCAACGTCAGTGAGGTCAATTCCGTTGTTCGTCACATTGCGCGCGGATAATAAGTAGTGTCCGGATTGACATCGCTCGGGTGTGGCGTGCTCACCATCCGTGACTTTGAGTGCAAAATCATCGACAAAACAGAATTGCCAGCTAGAGGGAACAGAAAAGTCGAATTGCTTCTCATCGCCAGTCGTCACAAGCGGCCCCATTGGTTTCATCTGTTTATTGGCGAAACGTCGTTCACGAATTATTTTGACTGATGCGATGATATCTTTGACATCTTTGTCCATTGAGAGCTGCGGGACGAGCTTTCCCCTGACGGCGAGGTTAAGGACAGTTTGGCGGAGTTGCTTGATCTGATCGAAGCGGGCGGTGAGGCATGAGAGATGGCTAATAAAGAACTGGGCGTGGCTGCGGGCGGCTCCTGCATCCGCTCCGTTATTCAGGTGATGATGGGTTGCCGCTGTGAGCCGATCCCGGCGGCTTTCCCGCTCGCGTTGTGCTGTCTCCAACCGATCACACAGCGCCATCAACTCATCATACTTAGCGATAATGCGGTGCTGTTCAGCAATTGGAGGAAGGCCTACAAGTATAGTTTCAAGCACGCCCTGTTGAAGTGCTGGCACTGCGGTCCCTGCTTGATATTGAGCGAAGTCCATGGACTGAAGAAGCAAGTAACACCATTCAACTGGTAACTCGGGCCAAAACGTTATTCCCAAACAGTTATTGTCGATTGCTGAATCTCTCGTTAAAATCCGACGTTTATTTGTGGCAATGGCACCACCAATTTTTGGAAAGATGATTGTATTGGGCGGGTGGATCAGGGCGCGCATTCGCTGTGCAGCATTGGCATCAATGGTGTTTTGCGAAGAGACTATGTATTTCTCGTTCCCCGGAAGGTTCATGTCGCTGACCTTGAGGAAAAAGATCGGACCTCCCTGAGTTCCTTGTTCGTTCTTTGGAAACCCAGAGCCAATAGCCCATATGCCGAGAGCGATGAGCGGTACAGGCTCCCAACCTGAAGGAAATGTTGGAAGAATTCCAGTGCCGTTTAGATCTGGCGTCTCTTTCTGCTTTTTAACAAGTTGACTCTTCGCTACTTGGATGCGTTTGAGTAAGAACGACGCAGATTCATCGCTCGGGTCCTGCTCCACCAGCTTCCCGCGCACAGCAAGATCAAGGATGAAGCGACGCAGGCGCGGCACAGCGTCCGGCGCGTCACTGATGTGATTGAAATAGGCAAGGAGCAGTTCGGCATTCATCGCAGCAGTGCCTCAGCCAGAATAGTCTTGAGTTGGTCGCGCAGGCTGGCAGCCTGGCCCTGGGCCTCATCGAGCTTCTTCAGCAGCTCCTCCGGTGCAGCGTGTTCATCCGCTATGGTGTTGGGATTCTTAAAGTCCAGGTTGTAGCCGCGGGCTTTTACCTCGTCTGCCGTCACTTTCCAGGCAACTTCCATTTCCACGCGCCCCTTGCGCTTGGCGCCTCCCCACCAGGCAACACAGGGAGCCAAATGCTCCACACGAATTGGCTTAGTCATGGAATAAGCCTTCTGGCCCTCGGGCACGCGGTGCTCGTAAAACCATATCTCCTTGGTCGGCGAGCCCTTCTCAAAGAACAGCAGATTGGTGCCGATGCTGGCGTAGGGTCTGAAGACACTGTTCGGTAGCCTGACAATGGTGTGCAGGTTGCACTCTTCCATTAAGTGCTCTTTGAGCCGAGTCTTAACACCTTCGCCAAAGAGTGAACCATCGGGCAGCACCACAGCCGCGCGGCCCTGCGGCTTGAGAATGCGGACAATGAGGGCCAGAAACAGGTCGGCAGTTTCCCGTGTCTGGAAGTGCTTGGGGAAGTTGCTTTCAATTCCATCTTCTTCCTTGCCGCCGAAGGGCGGATTAGTGAGAACGATCTCCACACGGTCTGACTGTGTGTAACTGATGTATGGCCGAGCTAGCGTGTTGTCGCGACGAATGAAGCTGGGGTCCTCGATGCCGTGCAAGAGCATGTTGGTGACGCAGAGCATGTGCGGCAGTTGCTTCTTCTCAACCCCATGCAGCGCCTCCTGCATGGCTTTTTCATCCGGCACACGCTTCACATAGCGCTCGCGCATGTGGCGGATGGCGCAAGTGAGGAATCCGCCGGTGCCGCACGCGGGATCCAGCAGACTCTCGCCGGGGTGGGGATCGATGCGGTCCACCATGAAGGCTGTGACAGCACGCGGCGTGTAGTACTCGCCCGCGTTGCCGGCGCTTTGCAGGTCGTTAAGGATTTGTTCGTAGATGTCGCCGAAGTGTTGCCGCTCGGCAAGGTTGTTGAAGTCCACCTCGTTGATTTTGTTGATCACCTGCCGCAGCAGTTGGCCGGACTTCATGTAGTTGTAGGCGTCCTCAAAGACATCCCGGACCACGCGGCGGCGATTTCCCTGCTTGCCGCCGACGGAGAGTTCCTTGAGCTGGGGGAAGAGCTGGGTATTGATGAAGCCGAGGAGCGCATCGCCAGTGATGCCTTCTGGATCGGCAGCCCAGGCGCGCCAGCGGAGAGTGGCCGGAACCGGAGAACGGTAGCCGTCCTGCATGAGTTCGAGTTGCTGGTCCTGGTCGTCAATGATTTTGAGGAAGAACATCCAGCATAGTTGGGAGATGCGCTGGGCGTCGCCATCAACACCGGAATCCTGGCGCATGATGTCCTGGATGGATTTGACTGTGTTGCGAACCGACATGGGTCAGGCCACTTTCTGGTAGAGAGCTGATTGGAGTTCCTGAACGGCAGACATAAAATCCGCGCGGGTTCCAAACTCCTTGATGAGCTGCAATGGTGTTCCCATGGCATCGAGCGGCGGAATCTGTAGGATACGCGGATCGCCCAGGTCCATGATGCCCTCATCCTGGTATTTGAGCAAGAGGGCCTCCAGCACGGCGCGAGCCTGGGGGCCGTATTTGGTGAAGACATCGCGCTTGCGTACGTTGTCCGCCCGCTCGCGCCGTGTAAGGGCCGGCTGGTCGAAGGCGACGTAGCAGATGAGATCGAAGGGGTCGAGATCCTTGCCGACTTCCTCGGCTAGAGGTTCAAGGGATAGGCCTTCGTTTTCTAGTTCTTCAATGATGAACTGCTTCCGGTCGGCCGATCTCCATCGCCGCAAGAAGTCGTCGAGGCTGGCAAATCGCTTCTTCAGCGCCTTCTTTGTGAAATCCCGCAGGCTCTCGGTGACCAGCTTGCCATTCTCGTCGAGGTACTCGACACGCTCGGCGAGGATTGCAACGCCGACGCCATCGACATAGACCTTGCGCCGCGGGACTCCGTCGGGAGGCAAATCGATGTTGGGCGGCTCGCCATCTACGATTACCTCGTCGTCGCCAGGCTGGGGTGGAATTGGATCTTCCTCATCGTCCGGGGGCGGCACGCCTGGCGGCGGCGTGATGGGATCATCCCGGCCAGGCTCATAGATTTGCACCGGCTCACCATCGAAGAGGGGGTCGGCAAAGTGAACGGTCGCGCCTCGGAAATCGATGAGCGTGAAGTAGAACTTCTTGGTGTCCTCATGGACGCGGGTTCCACGACCGACGATCTGCTTGAACTCTGTCATGGAGCCAACCGCCCGGTCGAGAACGATAAGGCGGCAGGTCTGCACATCCACGCCGGTTGAAAGCAGCCGCGACGTGGTGACAAGGACGGGGTACTTTGATTCCGGGTCGATGAAGTTTCCAAGCTGCGCCTGGCCCTCGGTATCGCTGCCGGTGATGCGCATGACGTAGCGATAGTTCTCGTCGCAGAGGTCCTTGTTTTCGTTGACCAGCGCGCTGCGCATACGTGCTGCGTGTTCCTCATCGACACAAAAGACGATGGTTTTCTGGAAGCGGTCCCCGCTCTCTTTCAGGAAATCCGAGACCTTTGCCGCGACCAGCTTAGTGCGATCATCGATAACGAGGGTACGGTCAAAGTCCTTCTGGTTGTAGAGCCGGTCTTCGACCTCCTCGCCGTCACGGTCCGTCTTGCCCGGCTCCGGCCGGTAGCCTTCAACGTCCACGTCAATGTGGACCTTGACGACCTTATAAGGAGCGAGAAAGCCGTCCAGAATGCCCTGCTTGAGGGAGTACGAATAGACGGGCTTGCCGAAGTAGTGAATGTTGGAGACGTAGGCTGTCTCCTTGGGCGTCGCCGTGAGGCCAATCTGGGTGGCGGCTGAGAAATGATCGAGAATCTCGCGCCAGGCGGAGTCCTCGGCGGCGCTGCCGCGGTGGCACTCGTCAATGACGATCAGGTCAAAGAAGCCTGGCGAGAATTCACGGAAAAGTTTCTGGCGCTCTTCAGGGCCGGTGATGGCCTGATACAGTCCCAGGTAGACCTCGTAGGCGGTGTCGATGCGGCGTTTCTTGTCGAGAGCGGTCGTGAGTTCAACTTCAGACCCGTCTTCCCGCCCAATGGTTTTGGCGCTCGTACTGAGTTTTGCCATCGCTGGGCCGAAGGGGCGGAAGTCGTTGACCATTGTCTGGTCAACCAGGATGTTCCGGTCTGCCAGGAAGAGAATGCGCTTCTTGCGCCCAGCCTTCCAGAGGCGCCAGATGATTTGAAAGGCCGTATAGGTCTTGCCCGTGCCGGTGGCCATCACCAGCAAGATGCGGTTCTGGCCCTTGGCAATCGCTTCAATAGCGGCGTTAACTGCATTGCACTGGTAATAGCGCGGAGCCTTGCCACTGCCGTCGTCGAAGTAGTCCTGGAGGACGATCTTCTCCTCGTCCGTGGTCAGTCCCTTCCATGCTCGGTACTTTTCCCAGAGATCAGCGGGTGATGGGAACTGATCCAGGGTCAGGCCGGCCTCTTTCTCGGCGCTTCCACCCGTTCGATCATGGAAGAGGAATCCATCTCCATTGGAAGAAAACACAAAGGGGATGTTCAGCGTGGCGGCATAGCCGAGAGCCTGCTGCATTCCATCGCCAACGCTATGATAGTTGTCTTTTGCCTCGATAACAGCGATAGGGATGTTGGGCTTGTAGTAGAGGATGTAGTCGGCGCGTTTGGCCTTGCCTCGCGTGACGAGTTTGCCGCGAACAATGATCCTTCCATTGGTGAAGGAAACCTCTTCGCGGATCTGCATCATTGGATCCCAGCCGGCGCGCTGCACAGAGGGGCTGATGAACATGGAGCAGATATCTCGCTCGCTGAGGTCTTTCTTGTTCATTTAGATCTCTTCGCTCAACAGTGAACCCCAACTGGCTCTGCGGTTCGGCCGACATTGGCTCTGGAGGACTGTCTCTGTTGATCAGTCGTAATTGTAATACGGTGCAGCAATAGATTTCACGAACGGCCGCCTTACCAAACTATCCGTGGCTATATCTCTTTAATAATCATTATGTTACAGAAATACACCCCGAATATGTCATGTGTCGAATCCGCCCGGAGCCAGACGATTTGAGATTGCACACTGTTCGCACATAGATCCTGTGGATAGCGCTGCAACTGCAATAAAATGTGCATCGGTCGCCAGGCGATAACTGATAAGGAGAATCATTGGTTGCTATGCAGCAACGGACTGGGCATCAAGCCGTTGATCGAGCGAATCAGCCGGGCGCGCGAGACGCTATCCAGGCCGCTGCCCATCAGCTTCAGGCCGGAACTGCGCAGCGCGACCGCCGACAAATGGATGGCCTTGCCGGTAATGGATCCGATCTGCGCAATGCGGATGGGCGCCTCGCATTTCAACAATCGCGCTTCTCGTAAAAGGTGACCGTAAGCATCGACGTAGGGTCGTCAGAGTGAGGCAGAACCTGGAGAGAAATTCTTGATTGTGGGGAAACTGTTCGCGCAATGCTCGAAGTGCCGGCTTCGAGCATCGCGTGGAATTTTTGAAAAATGTTTATTGATCCTCCAAATCGCCGCCATCCCAGGCCTGATGGAGATACTCCACCATCCAGCCGGACGCAGACTCGCATTGAATACAGATATCTCTGTCAGATTGGGAATGTCGAAGGTTTATCTGATTCAATTTCGTGTCAGCGCTTACATAGATCAATTGCCGTAGCTCGCTGGGGCGAAAATCCAACTGGCAAGCAATATAGTAGAGGATCCTTTCGAATTTGCTGTCATTCCGCTTGCGATATTTGTTAAACATAGAGCCTTTCTAGCGCAAAGCGCGAATTACATCTGGGTTAGGGTTCTTTGTTTTGGGTTAGCGTCCACGGCAGGGCTGTATAGACGCACATTGGTGGAGTCTGCGATTGTTGGGTCGGTGCTGAATGAAGCGGGGCGTGCACAGAAATCGGGTGGCTTCGGAGAACAGTATGGCAGTCTGGCGGTCGCGCTATCGCCGATGGAGCGAATCGGCGGCCTACGGATGCTGGCATCTGAGAATAACCACTTCTCGGGCGCTGGTCCATTTCAGAGCTGCATTGCAAGATACGGTGAAACGCTGCCGCGGCTGCCGTGGCAGATCTACATTCTCGATCGGGTTAGACAGAAGCAGCTTCCACCGCACCGCCTGCCGCAACGCCGAAAAGAGGACTGCGTGCGTTTAGCGAATCGTGCGTGCCGACAGCTTTCGGTTGAGCAGTTCGCTGTAGAGCGCCTGGATTTCCGCCGGCAAACCTCTCCGAGTGGTCGCGAACCTAGCCGTGGTCGAATGTACTGCGCGAGCAGGGTCGACTAGTCGCGGAAGCCTTTCGCACGCAATCGCGGCCGGGCAGAGGTGTCGAGCCAGTGATCGAGGTACTGGCCTAAGGTTTGCCGGGAGGAGCGGATGTTGCGCCGAGGTCCCGTTCAGCAAGCATGCGGTGGAGGTGGGCCTGTGCGACGCGCAGCCCGCCGTGAATGGATTTGCCGATGTATTTGCGTTTCCGGGTCTCCGGATTGCGGCCGATATAGATGCGAACCATCCATGTGCTGGGTCCACTGCGGATGATCTGGCCAGTCTTTCGAGCCATACTTGCCTCCTGAAACACGAAAAAGCGGCACACGTGGCCGCGGCTGAGGGTTGGTTTTATTGGTGGGTTAGCGAAGGAGAGACTGACGGGCGTTCAGCCCCTGCCGTTTCCCTGAAGGCCCGCGGGTTGGTCCCTAGTTGGGCACACAACCGGCACACTGGGGCGGAGGAGATCGGGTTTTATCGGGGTTCAAGGGGGTGTTCTTGATGGGAAGTCTGAGTGGTTGGGCACAGCGCGGCACGTCGGGCGTTGCTTAGACCCTCAACCAGATGCTCATCGAAGCCTGCGGCTAACGGCAACACACCGTCAGAGGAGGTCGCGCGGGGCGTCGTAAAAAATGACATTTTGAAAAATACTTCAAATGTAGACCTTCCCTCCCAAGTTCGTTCTTTGGGATTATCTCTTCATGGACATTGCACAGAACAACATACCCAACGATATCCAAGGCCGCACACGAACCCGCCTCACAGTGTTGCGTCTGTCCGCACTCTGCTCGTTCGCGCTGGTCGCATTGGCAGTGGTCGCGACCGCACAGACTCAGCAGGTTCCGCGCCCCGATCAAGGTCGTAGCCTGCATGCACAACAGACGGTACAGGGCGCGCGCCCTATGCAACCGACCGACCCGTCCGGTTACAGCCAACGGCTCAGCCAAAGACCGTCCGTCCAGGACGCAATGCGGCGCGCCGTCAACCTGTGCAATCCGGATCCCGGAGGCCTGCTGTACGCCTGCCAGAACCCAGCAGTCCAGTACAAGATCGCGACCGCGGTTTGGTGGAGCGGCGTAATTTCGGTGCTCTGCTTGCTGGCTGCCCTGGGCTACATCTGGTGGTACACGGACCTGTGGGAAGTACGGCAGGAGTGTTTTGTCCGAGCTGCCGCGGTCCTGATTGACCAGCGCGACAAGGCTTACCAATACGCACGGTTCGCCATTAACAAGCACAATGAGCTGGTGGAGGTGTATGACCGCTTGTGTATCGAATTCAACGAGGAAGAAGAACGCCGGCAAGAAGCACTAGCCGTATACGACAGCAAAGAATCCACGCAATCGTTACTCCCCAACGACGCAGGTGACGCGACGCCTGTCGTTGAGACAAACGCGCCGGTTGTCGAAGTGCAAGGCCGAACATGTATGGGAGATCAAGTTTTCGAGATTAATGGAGTCGAATGCGTTAGGGCGGAAGACTCTCTGCGCCGTATGCGCTCCTTGGGGGACAAAGTGAGGAATCAGCGCGCTACGATACACCAACTCGCCGACCGGCTCGCAGAGTTCGAGGGCACAAGCTGATCCCATAATTGCCGATTGCGCCGAACTCACGTCATACAGGTGGACATGGACCGCAGCAGACACCGACGGACATTTCGTCCCAGTGGCTCTGTGCTTTTCAATGGTACGGCTATCCCGCGCGGTGCCAGTGGCAGGCATTGGCTCAGGTGCTGGACAATCTCCGACATCGTCCGTCTCAATGTTGCCGGTTTCCCACGAGCGACCGTGCCAACCAATCTGCGGCACATCACTGCGGTGACCAATCAAATTGAAACCCTGCGCTCTCCAACCCGGCAACTCTTTCGTTGTGCTGCCACTCCCCGCTCGCCGTCCGCTGCGTACCTGGTCGTCGCGCGCGGCGTCATGTACGGCCGGATTGCGTGGCCGGATGACCGGGCATCTTCGCGGTGCGCGCGACTTGCCCTGGCGTCCGCCGCTGCCACTTTGAGCGCCGTCTAACAACAGCACCTTGGATACGACCGTGGACGCATTTCCAAACCCAAACCTCGATGTACTTGTCGGCGGCGATGCGCACGCCGTGACACCCGACACTCCCGTGCCGTCTACGCGCCTGTTGTCCGGCCAGACATTGGCATCGAGCGCAGCACAGGTTCCGACGAGGACCAGGAAGGCGCGTAATGTCATCGGTCTCACCGGTCGGGAGTACCACGTGCTTTGCATCCTGAATTGCTACGGATGGTGTACACCGGAGATGGTGCGGCGCATTGCCAACTTCCATCGGATCCCCTGGACGCAAGAAGGGAAACTGATCTACCGGCTGCTCTTCCGGCTAAAGGAATCCGGGTATGCGGTAAGCCGCAGACTTTACGAGACGACAAACACAATCGCGTACGCCGCGACACCAGCCGGAATGGCGTACCTCCGTGGCAGTGGCGACGATCTCCTCTGCGACACAAACGCGATAAAGGACCCTGCCAGCCTCTTTCATTTCGTGGGACAGAACAGAATCATGCTCCAGTTCGTGAGCGAGTTCCCAACCCGCTACTGGATGTCGGATTTCCAGGTGAGATCGGACAATAGCTTTGTCGGCGCATCCGGCCTGGCAAAAGACTACGACTCGGTTGGCGAGCTGGTTCTGCCCACAGGCCATGTACGCTTCGCGGTTGAATACGAGAGATGGCAACAGAGTTCCAGTCGCTATAGAAAGTTGTGCGCGTGCCTGGAGTCGGAAAAGTACCTGAATATGGTGATCTTCTTCCTCGACAGGCCTAAACTGCTCAATTCGATCGCTCCACATTTCAAGAGGCTGGGCGGCTTCGTCTACTTTGTTGATTACGACCAGTTCCTCACCAAAGGGGCCAGCGTACGTGCTAACTACTGGAATATAGACCGCCTTTTCGAGGCTCCATTGCGCTCCGTACTCGACCACCAGAGTCGCAAGAAGATTTTAAGCTATGAACCGGTTCATCAACTCGACCTGCGGTTTCAGAGATCCCTGTAGCCCAAATAAATGGCTGTTGTGAGTCTCGCCCGTGCAACTGCGCACGAATGTGCAACCGCCTTTTGCCGCATTGCGCCGGCCTGCCACAGTTCGGCCATCGCAGTTACGGGGCATCCCGGCACATTTCCGGCACCACGTCGAATTGCTGTTGCGAATCTCTTCCGTGCAACTGCACACGGCCGTGCGCTCACCTTGCGCCGGGTTACCGCGCTCTGTCGCCATTCAGCAGACCACGTTCTGCGGCTTCCTGCCGCACCTCCGGCAACTCCAGGAGTTGCTGTGGTGAGTTTCGCCGTGCAGCTGCGCACGGATGTGCAAGTGCGCTCGGCAGTGTTCCGTGCGTGGCTTGCCTCGACTTGTCACCTTGACAAGCATCCAAATCCCCACCGAAGGTCCGGGTGGTGTGCAACCACTCTGCCGGATACCGAGCCGCTTCACATTTGCTGGGTACCGACAACTAACCATTTGCAATCTGACGGTAGAGGAGTGCGGCATTCAGGAAATCCAAGTACGTTCACCAGTGCATGCAACGCGCGAGGCGCTTCTCCGGGAGCAGGGAGCGCTTTACCTGGAAGCTGCGGAGACGTACCGGGCCGCCAGCGGCGAGAACAACACCCGCGCCATCGCGACCGAAAGTTTCTTCTGGCCTCCAGCCCTTTCTACCTTGCAGCGAGAGACAAACTACAGGCCTTTCCTTCGGTCGTCCATCCGCCACCTGATGCGCCCCGAACATTCACCCGATAGGTGGTGGGAGCCACGTTGCCGACTTCCACATTTCTGTTCCGCACTGTCCACCTCATACCATTGCTGCAACACGTCAACCCTGCTATCCGGCATCCGGCACTGGGCTTACCGATTCAGCGCCGAGCACACTTTGCTTCAACCGCGATTTCCGCTCATCTCGTTCTTGCGGAAGCCTGAGCCCGTGACCGCAGCCGAGTTGCGCGACGTTGCCGTGATCTACCGGCAACCAGAACCACTGCGTTCCCGCCTACCCACCACCTTTGTGGCACGACGACGAATCGCTATTGTGAGTCTCGTCCGTGCAACTGCAGGCGGCTGTGCGCTCTCCTTGCTCCGGGTTGCCGCTCTCTGTCGCCATCCAGCAGACCACTATCTGCGGCTTCCCGGCACATTCCTGTCAACCACCGGGAATAGCTGTAGTGAGTTTCCCCGGGCATCGGTACACGGATGAGCATTCTCACTCGGCATTGTTTTGTGCCAGTATCTTTACGGATTGCCAACCTGACCGGCGGATGGACCTCACCTGAGGCGGGGGATATGTGGAACAGTCAGACGGATTCCGAACGGTTCCGTCTTTTCCCCCGCGTTGCATCCAACTGCACAGTTCTCCCAAAGAGGTAGCTATGTGTCGTCACATCCGTTGCGCAATTCTAGCGTCCGTTTGGCAGCCTGTGGACTCCTTGATGTCGCGCGTGTTCTCCTACCGTGTCATCGTGCAAACGCCATCGCGCACCGGCTTCGAGCTGTAGCCGGCACACAGATGTCAGCTGCCCGGAATCAAAGAACACGAGCAGGCCGCAACCTGTCCGACGGTTCCGCGGCGTGACGTTCGCCGTTGTTGCTCAATCCGTCGTGGCACAAGATCGATTTCGGTCGTCCCTTCTTGCGTCGGGCGCGTTCGCCCGTCATCCTGGACGGTGTTGCGCCACTTCCTTTGCGACTCGCCCGGCGCAACAGTGTCAGAATTGTCCGTCACACCGTCCCATGCTATTCCAGATTGCCGGCATTCAGCCGCAACGTTTTGCGTCGTGCCAACAGTCTGCCGCATCACGACCCGGTTGCTCCCTCGCGCCGGCAGCGTTCTTCCAACTCGACTCTATCGCTCTGCATTTCACGAACCCGGGCAGCTTCGTCGCCATTTATTGACCATGGTTGGTCCCTCGCGGTAAAGGACTACGAGTAGACACGGTGCTGGTATCTGGACCGTGCTTTTGAGGCATCGTTGCGCGAGGTGCTCGCCCAGGACAGCTTTCGGCGACACATGAGCTGTTTACCACTTCATTAACTCGCCCCTGCGCTTCCAATGTCGAACCTTAGTCGGAATGCTGTCGGTATTGTGTCGAACTTACACATTTCCGGCAGCACTGCCTGCTCTCCTTATGCAGCCGCCTAATGTCCTGATATTACTAGCCGTTAGCGCCGCCATTGTGGTTCTTGGCCAGGGTTGCTACGAGACGCAGAATCGCTGTAAAACCCCCTAATTCAGCCATTTTTCCTGTATTAGCTTTCTTGCAAAACGGCACCTTACTTTGCGCTGACTTTCCGCGTTCTGATGCTGCTCGGCTGACCGACGTTCGTTGCCATCCCGACGCCTCTTGGTACATCTGCCAGTTGCTGTTTTGGTTCTAGTCCGTGCAACTGCGCTCGGATGTGCAACGCCTTTGCGCTGACTTGCCGCGCTCTGATGTTTTTCGGCTGACCGAGTTCGTTACCATCCCGACGCCTCTCTGGTACATCTGCCAGTTGCTGTTTTGGTTCTTGTCCGTGCAACTGCGTTCGGATGTGCAACACGTTTGCGCTGACTTGCCGCGTTCTAATGATGCTCGGCTGACCGATTTCGTTGCCATCCTGACGCCTCTCTGGCACTTCTGCCAGTAGCTTTTTTGGTTCTTGTTTGTGCAACTGCGCGCGGATGTGCAACACGTCTGCGCTAACTTGCCGCGCTCTGATGCCGTTCGGCTGACCGACTTCGTTGCCTTCCCGATGCCTCTTTGGTACATCCGCCAGTTGCTGTTTTGGTTCTTGTTTGTGCAACTGCGCTTGGATGTGCAACACGTTTGCGCTGACTTGCCGCGTTCTGATGCTGCTCGGCTGACCGACTTCGTTGCCTTCCTGACACCTCTCTGGCACATCCGCCAGTAGCTGTTTTGGTTCTTGTCCGTGCAACTGCGCACGGATGCGCAACACGTTTGCGCTGACTTGCCGCGCTCTGATGCTGCTCGGCTGACCGACTTCGTTGCCATCCTGACACCTCTCCGGCACATCCGCCAGTAGCTGTTTTGGCTCTTGTCCGTGCAACTGCGCACGGCTGTGCGTCCGTCTTGCGTTGACTTGCTACGTTCGGCTGCCGCTCGGCAGATCGAGTTCCACGACTTTCCGACACATCACAGCCCCTTCCACGAGTCGCTGTCTTGAGTTTGTCCGTGCAAGGCAACCCGACATTACATCTCAGCCGAATGACAACTCTCCACCGAAGGTGGGGGGGCGAAACCTCCACCGTCCGGTTTGCCTTCATGGCAGATCGCCAACCAATTTCCATCTCAAGGAGAACACTATGCGTCGCGGAACTTCTCGCAACAACTGGAATCGGTACGAACAGGCTCAGGACTATCTGGTTCGGGCGTGTTTCAACGAGCAGGCGGCCGAGGCGGCTGCGCGAAAGACGGCGGTGGCCAAGGCGGCAGCTTCCTCCCGGTAACTGCTCACAACTTCCGGACGGTTCGGCAATACGGGAATCCACCAACCTGGATGTGTGGCAACACCCTGCCGTAGGCCGAACCCGCTCCACTCTGGTTGTCGCCACACTGGCACAACTTCTCTGTCAGCACTTGCACTCGCAAACCAGAACGGCCGTTCCCTCCTGAGTGAGGCGGCCACAAGGAGTCCATCGTGCAAACCATTCAGGCGCATGTGAGCGCCAGGATTCTCAACAAAGCGGATCGGCTGTTCACAAACAGGCTCAGCCAGGTCTTCGTCGAGCTGCTCCAGAATGCCCGGCGCGCCGGCGCGTCCCTCGTCTCCGTCACCACCAACCCCGGAGCCGCCGCCGGAACCACCTGCATTACCTTCACGGACAATGGCTCCGGCATCGACGACTTCAACAAGCTGCTCTACCTGGGTGAGTCGGGCTGGGATGAGGCGGTCGAGCGCGCCGAGGATCCGGCCGGCATGGGCCTCTTCGCACTCCTGCATAGCGGGGTTACGGTGAGCAGCCGCGGCAAGACTGCGACCATCACCACCGAGGCTTTCCTGGGCAAGGAACCGGTACAGGTCCACGACCAGGACACTCCGGACTCCGAAACGGGAACAACCCTGGTCTTCATTCGCGAGGAGCCAGAGACAAACATCAAAGAAACACTCCAACGCGTCGTGCGCTACGGACCCGTAGACGTTCTGTTCAATGGCGTCGTGCTGGGACGGCAGGACTTCCTCGCTGGCGCCACTCATATCAAGGAAGTAGACGGCGTGCGCATCGGCGTCTTTCTCGGCGATTCCGCGCCATGGGAGACGGTGAACTTTCACGGCAACGCCATCCGCATCAACCTATTGGAACGCGACCTGGGGAAGATTGTGCTCTCACCAGCACACAACACACCGCTCAATATCACCGCGCGTGTTGACATCGTCTCCACCACGAGTTTGCACTTGAAGCTTCCCGACCGCACCGATCTTGTCTACGACCAGGCGTTCAGCGGGTTGCGGAAGCAGGTGCGGAGGGCGCTCCTCGAGTACCTGGCAACCGTGGACGAGCATATCGCGCCTTTCCCGGTATACAAGGAAGCGTTGGAACTCGGCATCTTCCTGAAGCCGGCCGTCGCGTACCTGCAGCCATTCTTCGTCTCAGCACAGGACTGCAACTCGGGACAGGAGCCGTTCGATGGCAACCAGTGTGCCTACCAAGCCAGGGTGTACGAGGCGGCCGAATGCGCTCTCGTGACGCTGGATAACGACACCTGCGAAACTGCTTCCTTCACTTTCGACCTGGGGTCCAGGGATCGCCAGCTTCCGGGAGGTCTCGTGCCGGTGCGGCTGGAGCGCGGCTTCGAGGGCTACCCCTGGTACGACAGCATGGCCCGCTTTCACAACTTCAAGCTGACTATCGACGGCAAACCTGCCGTAGATGCCGCTCCAATATCGGATCTGACGGTCGTCGGCAGCATCCAACTGTCCTTCGATCTTGAGCGATCCGGCGCCGCTCCCGAGCAGATTGTGTGGGACCTGCCGTTCGCAGGTTGGAGCCAAGATAGCCAGGACGAAGCCATTCTCTTCATCACGCGCGACAGCGAGTGGGCGAAGACCGGCTCACCATACCAGCCCTTCAGCCTTATCGATGCTGCGCAACATCTCACCTTCAACCCGAGTGACGACCCTGACGCCGACAGCTTCGACACCCAAGAGGAATTCTTCCAGCAGCGCTACGAGGAAAGCATCATCAAAGTGCTCGGCGGTTCGATTGCCGCCGCGCACCTGGCCTTGTCGCGTGCTCTCGACTGGGACCTCACCACGGCGCTCGACCGCGCCAACCTGTCCGAGGTCCGGCTCGTCCGGAAGGAGAAGGGGAAGTGGGAGGCGGAGATTCCCAACGCTGCCTAAACCCAACCTGAATAGCCAAGCCGGTCGCCCAACCAAGGCGGCCGGCTTGACCCCACCAACCCCTGCCGCAATTCACTGTTGCAATTCCGGAGATCGCCGTGCTCGCAACCAATCACATTCGCACAACCATCCTTCCCAATGGCCTGACCGTTCTCACCGAGCGCATGGAACATGTCCGCTCCGTGTCCATGGGTATCTGGCTCAAAACCGGCGCGCGCCACGATGCGCCGGAACACAATGGCCTGTCTCACTTCGTCGAGCACATGGTCTTCAAGGGCACCCCCACCCGGTCGGCACGGCGCATTTCCCTGGACACCGATGAACTCTGTGGATACATGAACGCTTTCACGGCGCAGGATATGGTAGCCTTTCACGCCACCGTTCTAGATACCCACGTATCCCGCGCACTCAACCTTCTTGCCGACCTCATCCTGAACCCTGAGTTTCCCGCTGCAGAGATCGAGCGCGAGCGCGACGTCATCATCGAAGAGATAAACGCGACCCAGGACGACCCGGTGTACCTTGCCCACGATGCCTTTATCCGAACCCTCTGGAAGGGCGACCCGATCAGTTTGCCAATCGGCGGTACGCCGGAGACGTTGGGCTCTTTCACCCGCGACACGCTCGTGCGTTATGCAAAGGATCACTTCACTGGCCGGAATATGGTGTTCGTCGCTGCCGGCAATCTCCTGCACGACGATATGGTGGAGAAGGTGGATCAGTGTTTTGGCGGCGCCCCGGTCGGCACACCCCTTCCCCGCGGGACGTTTCCCGAAGCATCTGCGGGAAGCACACTGATCGACAAGCCGGGCGAGCAGGTGCAACTGCTCATCGGAGTTCCTGCTCCGCCGCTCACCGATGCCCGGTACTTTACCGCGCACCTGGCGGCCATGGTACTGGGGGGCGGACCAAGCTCTCGCCTCTTCCAGTCCGTCCGTGAACAGCGCGGCCTGGCCTACTCCATTACCGCCGACTATATGCCCTTCTACAACACCGGGTACTTCAGCGTGTATTGCGGCACTTCTCGCACCCGGGTCAGGTCGGTCCTGGACCTCATCCTTCAGGAGCTGCACTCCCTGAAGATGGAACCCGTCTCGCCAAGCGATCTCCGGCGCGCAAAAGACCAGGTCCTCTCTAACCAGATCATTGGATTGGAAACAACCGCTGCCAGAGCAAACGCACTGGGAGGGCAGTTGATAGCATTCGGCCGTGCCGTCAGTATGGAAGAGAGACAGGCGGCAATCGAAAGCGTCACCGAAGACCAGGTGATGCTGCTCGCCAACGCGCTGTTCGACTCAGACCGGATGGCCCTCGCGCTTGTTGGAGACATTCAAGGTCTGGAACTCGCGCTCGACCGTCTGGATTGCTAACCACCTTGGCGCCACTATAAGGCGCTGCCTGCCGGACAGATCACCTGCCCGACATCCCATCCCCGTCATTTCATCTGATTCCACAACCACCTGTGCCTGGGCTTCACTGTCCGGTCCAGGCCCGTCTGTACGTGTCCCAGCACTGCGGTTGGCCGACCTAGCTGATCGCGCATCCCGTCACTTAGGAGATTGCCATGCGGTTTTCGTATCGTTCGTCTTTTGGGCCTTGGCGCACCACGCCGACCGCCACCCGCTCGCCCTTCCCGTTTACCCCGCCGGCAGTGTTCGCGGATATGCCGCGAATCATCCGCCCGACATTCTCGTTCCCGCTGCGGAACCCATTCTTGCGGGGGTTCTAGACGCTCCCATTCGGCGGGCGCACAGTTCGTGCTTCGGCCACCAACCCGGCTAAGCGAGGTCACCACCGTGTTCGATGATAAACGCGCACAGTTCGAGGGTGGTGTGGGCATGGCCCTATCCGCCCTCGTAAGCATCCCTGTCCTGCCAGCTGATCGCAAAGAACTTGCAGTCACGATTGCCAGCGCCTCCTTGGGCGTCGGCGTCCTGGCAGCCACCCGCTTCGTCGAAGCGCTCCTCGACCAGCTATCCGAGCCAGTCGGCGAGCCTACCGACTACCTCGTGGACGAAGCGGCCTAACACTCCCAACTCAACATCCAGCTGCTGGGCCGTTCGGCCCGGTTGCAATCCATTCACCAGGTGACAGGGAAATCTCCAATGGAGATGCGTGGCAACACTCCGCCCTGCGCTTAGAGACAACCTGGCTGGCTCGGGACCCGAGAGCCAGCGCGAGGAGATCGCCATGAATGTTGAGTACAGTTTCTGGACTACCGTGAGCGGCAAATCCCCCATGAAGGTGCTCTATGAACTCATGCGCAAATCAGAGGGGATCCTGCAAAGGCTCGAGGAGACGCACAACGGCTTCGTTTTGGCGACCTCGGTTCCAGGCCAAGCGAACTCCGGCGCTATCTATATATATGACAGGCTTTGTGGCGCGTTGTTCATGCTGGTGGTCGACGGCCGCGACGATGATTTCAGCCGCCGCGAGATCGGCTGCCTGGTGACGGCGGTTGCTGCGCACCTCAATGCGCCCGACCGTCCGCGCCCTGTGCACCACCGGCCCCGCCGCAGAAACCGGAAAGCTCGCGCCGGAGCGGCGTCCACTGCCGCACCGAGTCCGGTCGCGGCCTCTGTTGCACGGTAACCACGATGGCCACCGCCAGCCAGGAGGAGCGACAAACTCCTTCTGGCGAAACCCAACTAAGAAGGGATGCACTTTTGCCGAAAAGCACGCAGGTCCGCACCTGTCTGCCGGCTTTGCACCAGGAGACCGCCCATGCCCACCCATACGACCGCGGCGATCCTGCCGGTTACCCGTGCCCAGGCCGCCGAATATATGATTCTGTTCGTGAACCGCAGATCCTACCTGCGCCAGAGCCATTACCCAAGCAAAAAATCCGGGCGTTTCTACTTCTACAAGGCGTGCGACCGGGTGTCGAAGCAGCCTCTCAGCATCGACACTGCGACCGTACAGCGCCATCTTGCAGGCCATCTCACCATCGGTGTCTACGCAATCAATCCCGAGTCGCAGTGTTCGAAGTGGATTGCGATCGATGCAGACTACGCCGATGCCCGCAGCGACCTCCTCCGGCTCCAGGAGGCTTTCCGTGGAAACGATATCGAGGCCTTAATTGAACAGTCGCGACGTGGCGGCCATCTCTGGATTTTCCTGGCGGAACCGTTGCCCGCGAAACTCTGCCGGCTCTATGTTCTGAATGTTGCGCGCCGCCTCGGCATCGCAATCAAACAGAACAAGGAAGACGGGATCGAGGTATTCCCGCGCCAGGACGAAATCCAGCCCGGCGAATTCGGAAACGCAATCCGCGGACCTCTCGGAGTCCATCGCGCCAGCATGGAACGCTACTGGTTTGAGGACGCCGAGCCAACCCTTGAAGCGCAGCTTCAGTTGCTTTGCCAGGTCAAACGAGTCACTCGGGAGGAACTCGGAACCCTCACCGCTGGAATGCCACCCATCCCGGCCCCAGTTTCCGCGAAGACCTGGGTCCAACCGCCTGCTGTTGAAGCCAAGAACCATGGCTTCCATATCCTCAGCTACATCCGCACCCACCGGCGCAGCGGCAAGAACTACGTCGCCCAGTGTCCGTCGTGCGCCCAACGCGGCGAGGACCGCCATGGAACTCATCTCTCGATCTCCGTTGCCGAACCCCGCATGTACCACTGCTGGGCCGGCTGCACCAAAGAGATGATCCGATCCGCACTCGGATGCCCCATCCGTTCCAGCGTGCGGTTTGCCCAAACCGCGTGACTAGCGCGTGGCTTCAGGACGACTCGCGACTACCCCATTACGACCCCTGATCGGCGCGCGGGAGCGCACCACCCAGCAGGTGGTTGCCATCATGCGGAAGCGATCATCGTCACCCAGCACCAACAACATGCCGGCATCCGCGCGTCCTGCGACGCCAGCAGATGCTGTGCACCCGACGAGGCAATCATGACAATCGGCACAAAGAGCGTTCTGTTCGGCGCTCATCAATTTCTTCTCCATCCCATCCTGATCGCGGTCGCGTGGGCGAGGCTGTTTGGGCCCCCACTCGACCCGCGGCTGTGGTTTGCCTTCTTCCTTCACGACATCGGCTACATCGGCTGCACGGACATGGACGGAGCCAGCGGCGAGCGCCATCCAGAACGTGGAGCACGCATGATGCGCGTTCTGTTCGGAGCCAAATGGGGCGACTTCACCCTCCTGCACTCCCGCAGCTACGCAAAGGCATGCGGCCGGCCCGTATCGCAACTCTGTCTTGCCGACAAGCTGGCCACCGCCATTACTCCAGCATGGTTGTATCTCACCTTGGCGTGTCTGACCGGAGAAATAGCCGAGTACATGCACAACACTTCCGTCCAGAAGGACGATCATTTTCACAGCAGGATTGGGGCCAGAACAGGCGACGTAGGTGTGTGGTTTGAGGAGTTGCGAATCTTCAACCGCCTGTGGATCGAACGGAGCATGGAGGCAGACATCATCCCTGTCCCACTCCGCGCGGCTTGAACTGAGAGAGTCCGTCGGCTGATGGACTCTCCAAGCCCGCGTCTAGCGTGGTGAACTTCCAACCATCGCTTTCAGGGCCCTATTGCACTCGGAGGTGCATGTGAAGTTGTCCCTTTGTTAGGCCCCATTTCCTCATCGAGGTTCCGGACAGGGCAACGGCCCAGCCTCTCAAATAGCGTCTCCAGGAGAATCTTCCCATGGCCGATTGGATTGGCACAGCGAGAACCAACTATTTTCAGGTCACCGACGAAGCGAAGTTTCGTGAATGGGCGAAAGTCCGCACACTGCACGTCTTCGCCAAGGACGCTGGCGGCACAACCCTCTTTGGCGTCTACTCGGAAACAGACGACGGAGGATGGCCCACAAACTCCTGGCCCGACGACGAAGATGCGCCCATTGAGGTTGACGTAGTAGCTGAACTGGCCGCGCATCTTGCCGAGGGGCAGATAGCCGTCCTGATAGAGAGCGGCCACGAGAAGTGTAGCTGCGTCGACGGTAATGCAGTTGCGGCGGACCACGCCGGCAATCGCGTTGCAATTGAACTCAGGGACATCTACGACCTGGCCGCGAAGACTTTCGGCATCCCGGTCAATCAGATCACGAAATGCACGTACTAGGAAGCGACAGTACTTCCGAGCACTTCCGAGCACGGCGCGCAAGATCGCCGCCTGCAACGAGTTGGAAAGCATCGTGGCCCATCACCGCGATGCCTCCGGGGGCGGCCCAGTATGGCATGCTGGGCCGCCGTTTCTTCCCGTTGCTCCCGCCAATTCCTTCACCAGGCCGCACTGCTTCTTCGCATCATAGGAGTTTTTCGCATATGAACAGTCTCTTCATCACGTTTGAAGGCTGCGACGGCCTCGGCAAGAGCCGGCAGGCGGAGATGCTGCGCTGGAATCTGGAAGGCCTCGGCCACCGAGTACATTTCACGAAGGAGCCGGGCACCAGGTTCGGTTGCGGCTCCCCGCTTGGCACAGTGGTACGCGAAGCGGTCTTCCACCTGGAGGACTCCGGGCGGACCTTGCCCGAAGGCGCGCAACAACTCTATCTACTGGCTGACCACATCGACAACGTATCGCGCCTGGAACCGCACCTGCGCGCCGGACATACCGTAGTCTGCGACCGCTATTCGGATTCCGCGTTCGCCTATGCGGCAGTCTATAACCCGCCCACGCCCGACTCGATCCTGAGATTGTGGGAACAATATCGCGGACCCGCGCCGGACATCACTGTCCTGCTGGTCGCCCAAGGCAAGGTCGTCGGTGACGGAGTGGGCGGGTGCTATGCGGATATTGGTTGGGCTCTCGACCGCGCGCGGAAGCGCCTCGGCGACGAAGCCGGTAAACAGAGCGGCAAGGCGTGGAACGACCACTACGCCCAGCGCCTCGTGCAGCGCATCTATCTGACGCTGCTGGCTGGCGAGCCGCGCACCGTGCTGATCCCGGTCGAGGAAAAGGACACAGAGACCGACGTGCATCAGCGCGTCATGGCGGCGATTGAGAGGCGGCTGAAGAGACAGCCCAGTTTGGCCGCCTCAGGTCAAAGGACAGACCGGTTGCAGGTCACACTCTGAGCGTGTCCGGCAGCCAACTTTCGCTTGTTGCTGGCGTCAACGGAATGCTGCCGCTCAGTGTATATATATGCTACCAATGGCGACAATTCCCATGCAATGTTAACGAGCCACAGGATTCAATGGAATTCATCTACACTGGCTTGTGCAACCAACTAGTAACTTAAGAGTAGGCGACGTGACCGTAGCTCGGAAAAGCCGGCTGCATTTGGGCTCGAAGAGTGCATCGGTCTGTTAACCGGCCAATCTCTGCCCATTCTGATTGGGTCTGGAAAGGTAAACTTTCAGGTACCGATCACACACTACCTTCGCCAGGACGACAACATGCTGTGCAATTGGAGTTGCAGATTGTCGGTCGCAACATCAGCACAACATGGATTCCAGCTATCCCGAGGCCGCTGAGAACCCGACCTGGCTACTCACAGGGCTCAGGGTTCCAGTACTCGCCAACCTGCACCTCCGTCACAACTGGAGTTGCTCTGTCTGAAGATAAGAAAACCGGCTGAAAGATAATACATCTTCTCTCGCGCCCGTGCCACGTCGAGCTATTTCGCAATTTAGCGTCTCAGAAAGATTGGCCGGTTATCTCACTGTAAGCGCCATACATCAACTGGCTTTCGCCGGCTAAGCTTGTCAATCTGCGCATCTGACTTTCTGAGCGCCGTTAAACGGAAGTACGTCACTAAAAAGCTCGACCAGACGTAACCATACATGCCTTCACTCGCTTGGACGCTTAATACCTTTGCCCCTGTGAGGATCCCTTGCACAGCTTCATGAATGAATCACAATCTTTTCGCTCCATGGGTCTATGCGTGGATCAGTTGTATCGTCCGCGGTCACCTGCTCTGGAGCAGTAGGCAAGGGAGTTTTAGCCACAGAAAGTGGTGGTGCGGCATTTATTGCTTTCGATATATGTGTTTCCGGCAGGCCTTGGCTTGGAGGAGCGATTGCGCGGACATCGATGGGGAGAAGGTTGGCATTTAGCGCAGCCCACTTCGCGGCCAACCCGTTAAGCGGACTCTTGGTGTTGTACTCTTGATAGGCAATCATCTGCCCAATGCGAATTACCAGATCGTCAAGCCCTTCCGACGCCGCCCAAAAATCGCCGATGCAGACGGTGGAGTCGTCAAAGTTGGGGTGAAAGACCGGCGTGAGCATACGGCATTGAGGCGCGCGTCGCGGATAGCCCAGCGAGAGATTCACTTCCAGCAAATGAGTAGCACGTTCCAGAATGTTGCCGGAAGGATCAACATAGAGTCCTTTTATGCGATAAGTGAACCGATAGATCTCAGGTGGAATGCCGGCTGTGCCACTGATCTCGATCAGCGGCCAGCCAGCCAGGCGCTTGCGGATTGACTCCGCATCGATTATGAGCCTGCGTGTGCGCGGAGAAGCCATAAGCCTCAGCCTTTCCAGTCAGAATCAGGAGAGCACGCCGGTCTTCTTCCAGCGGGCAATGCGGTTGATGTGGTATTGGAAGTAAATAACGTTGAAGAAGAAGGTCATCGCCCCACTTAGGCTGAGACCAATGTCCTCCACGGTATTGTAGTACTCTTCCATGGCGGCGCGGATTTTGAAGCTGCCAACGATCAGACAGATGATGCCAGCAATGATCAACAAACCGCCCAGCGTAGAAAGAGATTCCGCTCCAGCTCCCGCGACCGCAGCGATTGCGATAGCAATCACGCCAGAGATCATGCTAGCCGGATACATGGCGATCAGTACCATGGCGGTATTCTTTCCCGAGAGCTTGCGCGCCCAGTTAGCTTGGATCAGCGCCCAGATGATGTTGAAGAAGGAGCGCGTGATGAAATTGAGCAGCAGCAACCAGCCCCAATGCAGATTGGGAGGCAAGGGTACAATCTGCTGCGCTGATTCGACATTCGGGTCCATGCTCCCATAGGCGCCAAACTGGGGCGGAGTGGGAATGGGGACGTCGCCCATAATCTGGGAAACGGGGACCCACTCGCTCATTCCTTCGCTCTGCGCCAAATCGTCCGAAAGGACGTGGCCGCTTTGCAGATAACGTTGAAGGTCCGCCAGACTGTAAGGACCAAACTCTGAGTCGCCGCGCTTGATGCGATAGTTCATCACTTCCCCTTTCTAGTTTCTGAATGGAATTCCGTCGTTGTCCGTGGTGATGGTGCAAATGTCGATGATGGCCCAGATCCAGACCATCAACCCCGCGAAACCCAAGCTTAATAAGGTAATCCCAAGTTGCACAAAACCTTTTTTCATAGTGCCGGCGTAAAAGCTGTGAGCTCCCAGCGCGCCCAGCAGCACGCCCAGCAGCATGTAGGTGATGCGATTCTTCTGGGGCAGCGCGGGATCAACTGCCCAAGAAGTCGGAATGTACCCGGGCCGCAGCGCGGGAGAGGGAATGGCTCGGGGAGGACCATAGCCCAGCGAACTGAAGAGCGGTGCAGCCCCTGGCTCCGGATTGGGGAGGGGATGAGCCAGCAGACTATAGCCCCAGGAATTGAACATCGGCGGTTCCGGCTCTCCTGCTGGCGGAAGAGTTGCCTGCCTCGGCATCGGCGGCGGAGGAGCGCCGGTGGACCCAATCAAGGGCGGAGGAGGAGGCCCGGGGACTGATAGAGCAGGCGGCACTGCTCTGGTAATCACGGCGCTGTACAGATCGGGCGAGCCAATGCTCAGCTTCGATTCCGCGGGAGGCGCTGCGCTACAGCCGAAGATAGTACAGCCTCCATTCTCTTCAAAACAGTCGACATGATGCGGCGTACCGCATCCAGGGCAATAGACGGCTTGCGCCGGATCCGGCTCGATCTCAGCTCGGCAATAGGGACAGATAGCGGCGCTCATGAGCGAGCCCTCTCCTTATAGCGGAAGGTGTACCGTCCGATCTGCACCAGATCACCATCGAGAAGAACCTTGCTGGAAATAGGACTTCCAGAGATGAAGACAGGTCCGGCAGCGCGCAGTGTCATGCGGGCTCCGCTGGCCTCAAGAATCGCGTGGGTTGGCAGGATAGTGGGATCTTTGAAGAGATAAATATCGGACTGCTGATCGCTTCCGATCAAGGTCCGCGGCTTGTAGAGAATAAATTGCTTGCCGGCTAAAGGTCCGGAGGTGACATAGAACCATCGATCCTTGAGCGCGCTCTCGACGAGGCCCATCATGGCGCCCGTGGCCAGGCCGAAGATGGCAAAGCCCACAGCCCTGCTGAGCGCCGCGCTCGCGCCTCCGGTCCAAATCATGATTGGGTCGAAGAGCAGTCCGCCGATACCGGCTCCCAGAACGCCTCCCAGAACGCCGAACTTGCCCTTCTTGTAGGACTGCCCAACGATACCGTAGACAATGCCGCCCGCCACGCCAAAGATAGTCCAGGCAAAGGCGCGCGCAATCCAGAAAGCCGGACTACGGAAAGATTGCACGCCCATAGCCGCACACAATCCCAACCCGATGTTGAAGACGATATTGGCCGTGAAATAGAAGATAAGCCCGAGGATCGCGCCCAAAGGAAGCGCCAACGCGCTGCGGATTAGCGCCTTTTTCATCGACCTCTCCACCAGACTTTCCGCAATGCCAAAGCCCAGCGTCATCATCGCTACCAGAACCGGCATGATTATAAGGTTGCCCCAATGAACCCCCTTCGCATCGTCCACGAACCCCGGTTCGCAGATGGCCCAGCCTATCAGAGCACCCACCAGCCCGGCCGCGCCGAGGTAAAACCAACCCTGCAACAGGAGGTTGCCGCGCTCGTGTTCCACCGCCGGAGCCTGCCCGGAGGCTTCGTTGATGGTCCCGTAGGAGCGGCTGCCTGGCGCCGGCTGCGCAATCGGCGTTACAGTACTGTCTGCAATCTGAACTTTGGCCAGATCGTCCAGCGTAATCTTGATTCCCTGTTGTGGATTGCCTGTGCTCATAGTTTCCCTTTCGAGCTATGCGGAGTTGGCGTTGGGCTGGCAGGAGGTGAAGCAGGATTGGCCGGCTTGTTCTGATTGTTTAGATTGCCTGCGTCCGCCCCGCGCTGGATTCCGTCATATTCATTCGGCAGACTATACATGATCTGGCCTGTGCGAGAGTCCACCAGCACCGGAATAAGACGTGGAAAAAAGTACCAGCAAACTAAAAATCCCAGAACCAGTGTGAAGAGATAGCTCAGGAATGTTACCCCTATATTGAGCATAGCCCGTGCCTCGCTGGGCGAGGATCCCAACTCGGTCCTTGAATCCGCATCGCTGTCGTCACCCCCCAGCAGCGGCGGCTCGGGTTTTCCCGTCTCACCCGCGCCTTCGCCGCCCTTATAGTCGACCAGCACAATTCGGGAGAGCCGTTCCAGCTTCTCCCCAATCCATCCAAAGCAACCTTCTTCATCGGAGTGAGGGTCGTAGACCCAGGCCACCTGCCGCGGCGCGGAAAAGAAATTCTTGTGAATGAAGGTGTCGTGATCGGAGAGGAAGACTCCGAAGCCGGGGTGCGAATGGTACCAGCCCACGATGCGCGCCTCGGGATAATCGCGATCCTTGATGCGGTAGATGTGCTCCCACGTATCCTGGGTAAAGGTGACGTGAGATCCGCCTTGCACAGCATTCGATCCGGGAATGCTTGCCTGCACAAACGTCACGCTCACGTCTTCTGTACCGATCAGAACGCCGCAGACCTCGGCCTTGCTGGAGGCGCGTGCATGCTGCCGGATCTGCCGCACGGCATCGCAGCTCATTCGCAAATCGGTCTCCTTCGGCTGTTCCGCTTTCCGCTTCATGCCAACGTGCTCCCTTCCGCGGCAGCCACACCCAACACCGCCTCGCGGTCTCCCTCGGGCAGGTACCCGATCTCCCGCTCCGCACTGCGCGCCACATAGATATCCAATAGAGGCAGCCCAAGCTCCGTGAGTCTGCGGCATCCCCAGGCTTCGCTTCCGGTATACCCATGGATGGTTTCCACCACCCGCTGCTGGCCGTCGCAAGAGCAGGCGCCCTCGTCATAGAGCACGCTGCCAACGGCGGCAAAGCGCTCTTCGACTGTGCCGCAGCGCGGGCAGACCAGCCGCCAAATTACGTCGCGGCTGAACTCCAGAGTGACCTCTGCTCTTCCCAACTCCAGCTGCGCCCGATGCCAGAGCTGCTCTACCGTCCACTCCACCGAACTCTCCGGCAGCCGCACCAGTTCTGGTATCGTGTAGTGGCTCATGCAATCCGGGTTCTCCGTGTACTCCACGACATAGGAGGTGTGGTTCAACCCCTCAAAGACATAGCCGCGGCTGGCCAGAGTAGGCAAGCCATGTAGCAGCTTTACCGCCTCCTGCACCTGAATGCCAGCGATAATTGAAGAGATCGTCGGCGTGGTCGGCACCTTGCCTTCGGCTTCAGAGCTGTGCGCCAGTAGATTGCACGACATGCGCTTCTCCAGAATCGCCCAATCTACTTCGCCTAATGTGCATTCGTAGCAGGGAGCCCGGCCCGGCAAAAAGACTCTCACCACGCCGTTGATTCCTTCAATCGCGCCATCCACCCAAGGCCGCCCCACCTTCCATGCCGCCCGGTTGATCCACAGCCGTGCCTCGCGATTGTCCAGGCCGGCCAGAATCAAATCCGCCCATTCGAAGATGCCCAACCCGCAATCATGTACGGCGTGAGCCACAATAGGCTGCACCAGTGCATCTTCGGCAAGCGACCGATAGGCTCGTGCCGCCGTCAAGGCCTTCTGTTCCCCTACATCCTCAGCGCGATACAGCACGGTGCGCGAGAGGTTTGATAACTCGATCCGGTCCAGATCAACCACTACCACGCGCTGAAATCCCAGTAAAGCCATATTCTTCAGGATCTCGTTCCCCAGAGCCCCGGCACCGATCACCAGAACGCGACACGCTTTGATGCGCGCCTGATCCCACCACGGAATCAGGCGCAATCGACTGTACCGGTCCTCGCGTATCTCGCTCCTGGAGAAGGCTTCCATCTCATCCTCTTAACGGTTGCCTGCCGTGATCTCCGGCTGCAGCCGCAGAATATCTCCGTCAACGACCTGCGCATCTGCCAGGGTCTGCGAATCCTGCACCTGACGTCCCGAGTTCTTGTGATGAAACTTGTAGCTGAGCGGCGCGCCATCCGGGCCGTTGGTCGGCAACCGGAGTTTCTCCACAAGCACTGCAATAATCTTGTTGCATGGCGCATCATCGGGCAACTCCACAGGCACCCGCTTATTCTCTGTCGAATCGTAGACGGTTACATTGATTGTGGGCATATGCGTCACTTCCTTAGCGTGGATCTGATTGTTGGGACTGCATAAAAGAGGTAAGATACCGGCGACCGTCGCCAAAAAAAGTCCATCTGGAGATCTCCAGCAGCGCATCGGCTCGAACCGCAAAGTTCAGGTTTTCAGCATTGGGACTGAGGTTCTTGTCCACCATCGAAGTCACGATTCCATCTAGCTGGCCGCGAGCGCTGAACAGCGGTCCGCCGCTGTTGCCAGGGCTGATGGGAGCAGAGATTTGCAAGGAATCCTGATCCTTGCGGGAAATGATGCCCGTGCTCAAGGTAAAGCGCAGATCCTGCGGGTGGCCGATCACAAAAATCGACTCTCCGCCTTTTATCTGTTCGGCCCTGGCCACCGGCAGAGTAAAACTCGCCTTTCCCGCTCTGCGAGGAAGCCAGAGCAGCAGCAAATCCAGATTTTGGTGACGAGCCACCACCTCCGCCGTTGCCCAGGTACCCGTGGCCGAAGCCACCAGTGCTTGCTGCCTGTTTGCCGTCCCCGCCTCGCCATCAATCACATGGCGCGCAGTTGCGATCAAATAGCCGTTCTCATTCGCCTGCAACAGGATTCCCGCCCCCAACACGGAGGAAGGCCCGTCTGTGTGAGAAAACCAGTTTCGCCGTATTGGGGTAATTACTGTGACTAGAGGCTTCAGCTCTTCGGAAACCTCTTCAGCAGTCAGCTCTCGCTCTGCGGGCAAGACCGGAAAGGTAGTTCGGCTATCCAGTTCGCTCAGTCCCTGGCTGACTACGGAAGGCGTCGGCGTCAGCGTAAAAGCGAGAACCCCAGCAATCGAAGTCAAGATTCCGCTGATGGCCAAAAGCGTGGAAAAGAAAGAAACCCATGCGTACCGGCTACGCGGGGGAAGGCCGCGCATAGCAACACGCAGCAAGATCGTAACCAGGCACAAAAGAGGTAAAACCAGAACAAACGGTGAGAGGGTTAATCTTGCCCACCACGGAATGGGCGGAGGCAACTTAGCAGACGGACCGCGCGGTTCTTCTGCAGTTTGAGCCGCTTGCGCGATCTCCTCGGAACTGATGACAATACGTTCCATTCGCTGCCTGTATGTTTGTTGAAGTAACGGCAATTCTTACAGATGACTCTAGGTTTTGCAAGACCGACAGTTAACTATCGGCGGGTTAGCTCAGGAAGCTGTCAGGATGCCCTCAGACGCGTCGCCGGACATGCTGAGTATGTTCCCAAAGTACCCCGTTTCCAGACCGTCATTGATCGTGGGTGTCCGGAGACTAACGAGCCGTAACAACAATCAGGCGGATCTCTGCGGCCAGTGCGAAGCTCTTGCGAGGGTGGCAGGTGTTGCAGACGATATTGTAACCTCGACGCATGCGTATCTAACCATGCCGCTCATCGCAACCTGGGGTATCGGAGCAATCCTTAGCGTGGTGGGGTTGAGTGCTCACAACCCTAGGTTCAGGGCGAGTGGCCAATGCGGAACTAACCGCTCCCTTGCCTCGGTTTACGCGATGTGTTCATTGAGCAATGCGGATGAAGAAATCCCGATGTACCCGAGATTCGAGTGGATCACCGGCTTAACAGGCAATAACCAAGTGGTTACGCTCCCCCAGCGCGCTTTCGCGCGTAGATGATACTTTGCCTGCCAATGCTGCTGTTTGCAAAATTACGTTGTGCTCCGTGCATCATAACTCTGCACCGGATGGCAGAGTTGAATGCCGCCTGCACTTGCTCAAGGCGATAGCGCACGTACCGAGTTGCTGACACGCTTTCGAAGGCCGCCTGCATGATCTACATTGAGCAGTCCTCACAGAGAGCGTCGCAATACCTCAATGTCAATATAGTTCCATTTTGGAATGATAATGACACTCTATGCATCTGCCGACCCCGGTGCCTTCCTGAACCGCCCCCTTCACCTTCGCAATCGAGAAACGAGTAAATCATGACTCCTTCCGCCCTCATCGAGGCGCTTCACTGCGCCCTCAGCGAACACGTCCCCGTGCATATTTGGGGTGCCCCAGGCGTCGGCAAGTCCGAGATCGTTCGCGACCTGGCCACCGCACAGGGCTGCGAATTCATCGATCTGCGCGCCGTTCTGCTCGACCCTGTCGATCTGCGCGGCCTTCCCTGCATCGACGGTGACACCACCAGGTGGCTCATACCCAACTTTCTGCCTCGTGACGGTAAAGGCATCCTTTTCCTCGACGAGTTGACCTCTGCGCCGCAGATGGTCCAGGCCGCGTGTTACCAATTAGTGCTGGACCGCCGGTTGGGAGACTATGTCATGCCTGCCGGTTGGGAGATACTTGCTGCCGGAAACCCAGCCTCGGAGCGCGGCGTTCACTTTGCCATGCCCCGGCCCCTGCGCAACCGCTTCTTGCACCTCACGCTGGAACCGGACCTCAAGGATTGGTGCAGCTGGGCCATCCTCCACAAAATCCTGCCCCAGGTGATTGCCTTCCTGCGCTTCCGGCCCAATCTGCTGCTGGCCCCCGGTGACGCAGTCGATGTTACCGCTTGGCCGACACCGCGCTCCTGGGTAATGCTCTCCCGCGTGCTTAAAGCCTGGTACGCCCGTCATTCCAACCTCGACGACCTGCTGCTCCACATCTTCAACGGAGTAGTGGGAGAAGGCGCCGCCGCAGAGTTCTTTTCCTTCCTGCGGCTGTTGCACGAACTGCCCTCTACCGACGAAATTCTACTCAACCCCACGACTACGAAGATCCCGGATGACCCGTCAGCAGCCATTGCCGCCGCAACTGCCCTGGGCCGGGTGATCAACGACCGGAATATCGGCCAGGCAGGCAAGTACCTCTCCCGGATGGAGGCCGAGTACCACGTGCTCGCCATGCGCGACGCCGCCTTGCGCGACAGCTCCATCACCAGGACGTCAACCTTTATCGATTTCAGTGTCCGGTTTGCCGGTGTGGTGGCCTGAAGGCCGCCACCCATCAACCTCCAAGGAGTTACGCCATGGATCTTTCCACCAAGGCAATGCTGGCTGCCATTCATATCAGCCTCTGGACTGCCCGCAAGCATGACCGCAAGGTCAGCCGCGAAGTCGCCACCCTCAACGGCGCCAACGAGCAGGCCGGGCGCTACAACAAGCGCCTATTTTGCGAAGCGCCCAAGCTCGACGAGATTCAGACCATCGCGGGGCGCATTCGCCAGTACTTCTACCGCGTCACCCTTCCGTGGAGCGACGAGGGACTACGCATCCTGCCCGCCGAGCTCTACTTCGAGTTCAACGCGCAGATGCGCGACTTCGCGGCTGAGTTCCGCTATGCGGTTGACGAGTTTCTGGATGCCTATGACACCTACGTAAAAGAGGCTCAGCCCATGCTCGGCAGCCTCTTCCGGCTCAAGGACTACCCGCCTGCGGACAAGGTGAAGGAGAAGTTCGCTCTCCGGCCAGAGATTCTGCCTATCCCGACCGGCGACGACTTCCGCGTCAGCCTGTCGGAAGACGAGCAAGCGCGCATTGCCCGCGACATCGACGCTTCTACTCGCGCGGCGATCGGAGATGGCATGCGCGACCTGTGGATGCGCCTCTACGGAGTGACCAACCACATGGCAAGCCGATTGGCCGATCCGGAGGCCCGCTTCCACGGGACGCTGGTCTCGAATGTCAGCGATCTCGTAGAGCTGTTGCCAAGGCTCAATATCGTTGGCGACCCTAACTTGGCCGTCCTTACCGAACAGGTGCGCCGGCAGCTATGCCAACACTCGGCCGAGTTGCTGCGCTACAGCCCGGCAACTCGCCAGCAGACAGCAGCCAGCGCCGCCTCGATCGCGCGCACCATCGCCGGCGTCCTCGCCATCGACCAGAACCCTGCGGAACCTCCGCAGACCGAAGAGACCAGCCCGGAGCCGGTTCCTGAAGAGACAACCGGCGCCGAGGATTCCATCGAGGACGATACCGCCGCAATCCTGGACCACATGGCTGCCTATATGTGCGTTCCGGCTTGAACTAACTCCCGTTCGCTGTCGCCGCGACCAAGGTCTCGTGAGACGGCGAACACCGAGGAGCACCAATGGCAACTGTGAAACCGACCGCAATCGACCGCATCCGAAAAGCCAGAACAGTGCTTCTGCTCGACCATCCCTTCTTCGGAGCACTGATCTTCCGGCTAACACCAGTCTCCGCCCCCAGCATCCCAACCATGGCGACAGACGGAAAGAGCCTCTTCTACAACCCGCCCTTTGTGGATGAGTTGCCGCCCGACCAACTGGTGGGTGTGCTGGCGCATGAAGTCATGCACCCCGCCCTCCAACATCACACCCGGCGCGGCAACCGCGACCGGGAGAGATGGAACGAGGCTGCCGACTACGCCATCAACCCCCTGGTGCTCAATGCCGGCATGGCGCTGCCGAAGGATGCCCTGAGTGACTCCCGTTTTCACAACCTCAGCGCGGAACAGATCTACAACAGGCTCACTGAAGAAGAGTCCGGGAATTCGTCGAACTCCAGCTCCCCTCAATTGTCGGGCTCGTCATGCAATTCAGAAACCTCCCGCGATAGCCAATCCAGTCTGCCAGCCCCTATGGACAACCAGGTTCCTCAACCGCCCGTGGCGCCAGGCGGATTCGGCCAGGTTCTCGACGCCCCAAATCCAGAGGCGCCCGGTCAGCTTTTATCCGATGCCCAGCGTACCGCTGCCGAAACCGAATGGCGCGCTGCGGTGCATGAGGCCGTGTCCGTCGCACGCATGGCGGGCAAGACGCCTGCGGGGGTGGACCGCGCTCTTCGCCAAACAGCGGAGGCCAAAGTCGACTGGAGAGACAGGTTTCAGCGCGCGTTCGCGGCCACGATCCCGAACGACTACTCCTGGATGCGCCCCAATCGCCGGCTCATCCACGCGGGACTCTACCTGCCCGGGGTCAGCCGGGAAGGCGTCGGCGAACTGGTGATCGCCATCGACTGCTCCGGGTCAATCAACGAACGCCAACTGGGTCAGTTTGCGGGCGAGGTCAATGCCCTGCTTGAAGAGCACAGGCCTGAGAAGGTCCACCTGCTCTACTTCGACACCCTCATCCATCGCCACGATGTCTATTCCTGCGGTGAAACGGTGACACTCACGCCGGTGGGCGGCGGCGGCACGGAGTTCGCACCCGTATTCGAGCACGTTGAACAGCAAGGACTCGCCCCGCACGCACTGGTCTTTCTCACCGACTTGTACGGTTCCTTCCCGGAGCGGGAGCCGCACTATCCCGTCATCTGGGTGTCCACCAGTTCACAGGTGGCTCCCTTTGGCGAAACCATCCCTGTCGATGCGGCATGAAGCCAACTGTGCAAAGCTCCGCAGGTCGTCTTTATGGATGCCTCCGTCCGGGATTGCTCAGATCGCCTTATTCCGCCTTATTCCGCCCTATTCCGCCTCATTCGGTTCTTCCTCAAGCTTTGGCGCTGCGCCCAAGAACCACTCCGCTCCTCGACCATGCCCGCGAGAATCAATCAACCCAGGCCTTCTTGAAGGAGGTAGCTCGGCGCCAGCCTGCGAGGGCAATGACACGTCAGAGCTTTGGCGAATCCTGCGCAGCCAGACAAAGCGCTTGGAAGGCTCCACAAAGCCTCAATGTCTACAAGCTGATCAATCTACTTATCGAAAACAATTTGCTCAGAATCGTGGAAATCTCATCGGATCACCACCATCTCAGTTCGTGTTTTCGATCCAATACAGACACCGGCTTTTCAGTAACGAGTGGATCAATCCGGTCGGCCTGTCGAGTAGCCCACTCGACCCACGCGCTATGCTTCGATTGCTTCTCCGCGGGCCACGTGCGCGCCTTTTCTGTATAAGCGGCTATGAAACGTCGCATTCGCTCCGCACGCTCCCAGCCTTCGACCCAATTGTTGAACTGTTCCAGTTTCTTTTCTTCTTCCTGAATGTCATTCTGGAGTTGCGCTCGCTCCTGTGATCGCTTTTTCTGCTCGTCCTCGCGCCGTTTGCGTTCCTCCCTGTCTCGCCGCATGCGGATTGCGGTTTGCATTAGTCCGGCCACAAAACCCGCAATCAGACTTTCAACTCGTTGTGTTTTCGCGTCGCTCCAGCGCTTCCGCTGCTCGATCCGGCCGGACGTCTCCGCGAGAATGCTCAGCACCAGCTTTCCCGCGGGTTCGTATGTCACGACTTTGTCGTAATCCCACGTGTCCGTTGGATGCGGCACGCGAGGTTTTTGGGTGACAACCTTGCGAACTGGTTCCTCGATCGCGAATCGGACATGTTCACCATTGACCAGAGCATATGTTTGCCCTTGGTCTGATACCTCCACGACGAAACGCTGGCGCTCTAACACGGCAATCACTTGCGCCATGATGTGCAACGCACGGCCCAGAGTCTCTTCACTCACCTTGATGTCGAGGCCGCCCGGTTCTCTCGGGAGAAGGATGCCGAATTCATCCTTGCGGCTGCGACTCCGAAGTCGGCTGATCGTGGATCGGATAAGCGGATGCGGCCGAATGGTTAGATCGACGTCCAGCGGAGCCAGGGATCCTGAGGCAAGGAGCTGGCTTACCGCGGCAAATTCTGGATCTTCCTGGTTGGAATTGGCCGTCCTCTTCGACACAACCGGAGAACGATAAATGATGGGGACCTTTTCGAGTTTTGGCAGCGGCAGCTTCTTGGCACCTTGGTGTCCGTGGGCAAGCTTCGCCCAGTGCCCTCGGCCTGGGACCGGGACAGACAACTTTCGGCACGTTTTGCCGAGTGCGACGGCGGATACACCGTACTCCTCGGCCACCTTCAACACAGGCCGTTCCCAGACTTTGCGATAGAGCTCTTCGCGGTCATATTGTTCAAACATTGCGCCCTCCGCGCTCAATATGTCTCTCCCTGTCTGACTTCGTAGTCATCGGCCGGCCCCAATCCGTCTCGGGGATCTCCGCCATATACTGTTCGGTCTATCCTCTAAATGAATCCCGAGGCGCAAAAGCGCATTGGCTTCAGACTTCATGTGTTCTCTCATTCGAGCCGTTCCCAGGAGCTTATGAACTGTCTCGGCAGGACAGGCGCAATGCTTCCTGAACAGGTGAAGCAGTTCGATTGTCACGTCGGGCTCACACTCCAGCAGCGCTCGTCGTAAGGAATTCAGTTCGTATGCGCTGTCTGGACTCCAGATCGTTCCATGAGAAAGGAGTTCGCGCACACAATCAAGCGTCTGCCGTGCATCATATTGCGAATATGGTTTACCTGTCTTATAAGCAGCAATCCGAATGAAACTGAGGTTGCGCAAAGCGGAATCCAGCGCCGAAGATCCACCATTAGCCTTGTCATTCGGCACTGCACCGATCCCAAGCAGATACTCGAGCATTACACTTCGCCCCCAGAAAGCAGCTTGATGAAGTAGCTCGGCTAGGTTGTCACGGCTCGCGTCCGGCTTCAGCCTCTTCAATACGTCAGGATTCTCTGAATAACAAGCCTCCTCCAGCCCTGAGGTGTAGCATTCCGGGTCTTCGGTGTACTCCTCCTCTAGCTTCGGACCACGAGAGCGCGGATCGGCTCCTGCCCACATCAACAAAGAGACCCACTTCAAATCTCCCACAAAGCAAAAGTGCCGTAGAGCACAATCAACCTGTTCCTGCAATTGCGCTGCTAGTTCTGGATGGGTCCGTTTATAGTCGATAAAAGCACGAAGCGCTGTTCTAACCTTCGCGCCGAACGCCTCAGCAAATGGGCGGCCATTCACAGGGTCCGCGCCGTGATTGAGAAAGAATCGAATCATCTCGGGCTCCCAGGTGAGCAGAACGTCCACAAGAGGGACAGCCTTGATATCAGCCCCATTCACAAGAAGCAGCTCAACAATATCCAGCCTCCGTGACGATACGGCCACGCCCAAAGCTGCGTCTTTCGCCGACTGAGATGGCTCGTTCTTCGCGATCAGCTCTATCAGGCAGTGGAATCCGGTCTCGACTGCGACTTCAACCAGGCTTCTCTGTCTGCCGCGCTTCATCGCATTGGAAATATCAAGCGATTTCCCCTCGGAGATCAACCTGTCAATGTCGTGCAGCCTGCCTGCGCGGCACAAGCGAATCAGCTCTTTGGCGCAATCGATGTCTGAGTTCTCGTTCATATTGCCTATGCCGTTGAAACATCAAAGTTTGTGCAGAACGCCGCAGTATATGCCTTCTGACCGCATTGACGTCAATTCGACCCGGAGCACTTTGAATCTGCGGGAACCGGAAGCCATGACCACGGTCCCATAGATTCAGGGTAGCTCGCATCAGCAGAAGAAACCCTTTCACACATTTCCTAGCCGGACAGTTGTCCGGTCTCGAGGTTCCAAATGGCATCTTCAATTCTTCTAGACTCGCGCGGACAGGCAGTTTGCCTGCCGGATCTCGCCGCCGGTCCGGCGCCGGTCGCCACCCTGACCGCCGACGAGAGAAAGCGCATCATCGCCCAGCTCGGCGAGCCCTTCACCTTCAACGACGTACGCTGGCGCGTGATTCAGGCGACCAAGGACAAGAAGCGGGGACTCGTCGTTCCCTACATCAAGGCAAGCGTAATCATTGACCGGCTGAACTCCGTGCTGGGCGAGGGTTGCTGGAGCCGCACCTACCAGCAGTACACAATAGAAAACATCCCGGCTTCGGTGGAAGGCAAGAGCGTGTTGAAGGGTAAGATCGCCCTCATCTGCGAAATTGAAATCCCCGGTATTGGGAGGAACTCCGGCACAGGTGAGATGTGGTCCGACGACGCCAATGCCCTGACCTCCGCCGACTCCCAGGCCTTCAAGAGATCGGCCGAGTGCTTTGGCATCGGCCTCTATCTCAGGCGCGTCGAGAAACTGTGGTGTGACATCGACCCCTACGGTCAGCCCACAGATTGGGATAAATTTCGCCCTGCTGCCGTCGCTGCGCTGGCTGCCGCGCTCCCCCGCTCAGGCACTACGAGTCCGACGCAGCCGCCGGCGGTTCACGAAAGCAGCAACAGCGGCAATGGTTCGCACCCGCAGCGTCCTTTGCCGGGCCCGACTACCTGCCCTGCAGCACAGACGGCAAGTACTCCCACCCGCGACGAGCTGCTCGTGAAGAAGGCCTTGTACATCCAGGCTCTGGGTGAGCCACTCTACAACGACGCCGCCACCAAAGCAAAGAGCGCCATCGCCCCGGACACCCCCTCAGGCGACGCGGCACAGCAGATTATGCGCTCGCTCAACGAAGCGTGCGACCTGCTGACCCATACCCGGCAGCTCGCCGCCTGCGTGGCCCCACAGATGGTTGACCAAGTTCTGGATACCTATAAGGTCCAGACCTTCGCAACTGTGCCATCGATGGAAGCACTCGGCAACGTCCGTCTCGCCCTGGAGTCAGCCAAGGATTGCGTGGCCGCCTAGCCGCAAACCCGGCGCGGGTGCCTCTTGGCCCCCGCGCCCGCAGTGATTTCCATGCCCGACTACGATTCCCAGATCGGTTTCATAACGAAGGCCAGACTGCACGCCACCCACGGCGTCCGGGTGTTCTCCACCTACACCCGGACGAGCCTGATTGCCACCGACTTAACTGAGCGAAACGGTGGCACCTGCGTTAGGTCTCGCCATGTTGCTGCGCACCCTCTCGGGTTGGCAGAATGAATCGATGACGAGGGGGTCCTTTCAGTGAGTGGAACGGCGCTTTCCCGCCAGTTGATCCCATCAAGACGCTTGCACAACTGTCGGTTTGACGATCCGCGCCCCTGGAACACGAAAATATCGACTCCAGACTACCTCCATAATTGCTTTGGGCGGGCAACAGTTGAGAATCCGGCCCTTGATCACAATCCTGAGCACTGGCCGACATATCAATACTGATCCTTCCAGACGCGAATGGACCCTTCCGTGTTGTTGCCCAAGTGGTAACTTGCGGATATTCAACTGACGGATATTCAATCGGCGTTCCAGGGACCCGGGCCACGCGCCGATCGCACTGGCATCCGCCAACAAAATCAGGTTCTGGGACGCTACTTAAGGATCTACGGACGAATCTCGGTATCCCGCATCCAAGGCAACTTGGCCTCCTCAAGTTTGTCATACTCTTCGCAGTGGAGATACTTAGGCCCTTCGTTTCCTCGGGGCTGATTAACACGGATCCATGTCGGCTTTCGCTGGTAGTGCTTACCAGTGACGTTGTCGACAATGACAGATATGAGTTGTTCGCCAAGGGGCTTCAGTTTTGGAGGGTTTGCCTCCTCTCTCGCGTAATCTACGATGCCTTTTATCAATTCCTCCAGTTGCGGGTGGTGGGAAAAGAGGAAGCGATGTGTGGCCTTGGCATTGAGAGCCAGATTGATATCGCGCAGGCTCGGCATCTCCGCACCGCGAACACCCAGACCAATGGTCAGCATGTTCTTGCTCTCAAAGAGGTCTAGCAACGCGGAGTAAAACACTGGATCCTTGCTGAGTAATGGAAATGCCGTGCATAACTGGGCAGTATCGGAGACTAATACAGAATGAAACTTCTTTTCCTTTTCCGTATCCAAAACAAGGGCAATCTGGAAAAAGCACTCTTCCGGAGTGAGTTGACCGATCTGGAAGGTGAGAACGGAAATCTCATACGTGATGGCTCGCCCGCCGACCGGCGTCACAGTCTTGTATTGCAGAAGTTGATGCTTTGAACTATGCGAGATCTCCTCCTTGGTGGCGGGCAACTCCCGTAGATGCTGAAGACTCTCAATCCACGCTACTCCCTTGAAGTCGATGTCGCCCTGGCCGCCGAAATTGACAATCAACATCCGCACTTCGAGGCTATCTATGACCTCGCTCAGGCCGAGATTAAGACCGAGGGCAAACTTGTGCGTTCCGGCAGGCCCCTGGAGGGCGAAGCATGCCGGGGTATGCACGGGTTCCTCAAGATCCAGCGCTTCGAGATTCTGATCGATATTGAATTTCGGGCTCATCTCATCCGGGTCGGTTCGAGAGCGGGAGAGGGTGAAATCGATGGAGGGGTAGACCACCAGACCAGTTCGTTCGGACGCATCGGCTTCTTGCGCGGATTCGAAGGTCCGGGTCTTGTAGAGATGCTTACCGAGAGCCTGGAGACAGACGCGGGATTTGGTGATCTCAATGAAGGTTCTGAGATAACTGAACTCCGAATCGCGGCCAAGTCGGACGCAGACATCGGCAAGAAACGCGGGAGCTTCTTCAACGGGCTGTGCGTGTGATTCGATGTGCTTAATCTGCTCGACAGTCGCAATCAGGGGAACCTTGTTGGAACGAAATAGGGCGAAGAGCTGGCGGAGCTGAGGGCGGTTGAGTGCCTCTCCGATGAAGGCATTCAGGCTGTCGAGAACGAAAAGTGTGTTCACATTTATGTCTTTGCCATCTATCTTCTTAACTTCGCCCACCATCTGCCGGAGCTGGCCGAAACGCTCTGTGAAGATCTCGTCGGCTCCACTCCCGGAAAGCGGCAGAGGAGAAAGGTTGAAGATTCGGACTTGACCAGCGTTGGGCACCGTCGCATCGATTGGTTTCCCTGTCAGATCGGGAAAGCGATCATTAAGCGAATCGCCGCCGAAGCCGAAGTGCCTGACCGTGTTGAGGATGGAACTGCGCGACTGCTCCAGACTGATAAAGACGACACGCCAGGGAGTGTTGAGAGGACTTGGTTCCTCTTTCTCCCCAGATTTTCCTCCAGATTGCTTATCAGATTTCTTTACAGACCTCATCTCCCGAATCTCCGCAGGGCTCAGGTCCTTGAGGGCGACAGCATTTGATCCTCTTCCCATCTGTGTGACTGGGTAGGCAACGGCAGCGGCGATTTGCAGAGCTAAGGTAGTCTTTCCGGTGCCCGCATCACCTTCGACTACAATGATCGACGTGTCCTGAAAATCGATTCGCCCGCTCGGAATACCGTCCATACATTCGATCTGACCGACGCAGAGTCCGAGCTTTCTATTTCTTGAGAAGAGCCTGTTCAGTTCGGTGTCACCGGTGTGAAGGAAGATGGAGTAGAGTTCTCTGCTATCTGGCATATTGGTCTCCTGTTAACCGCACTAACTACTTATCTTTTTCTTGACGAAAATATTTTCGATGAACTCGATCTTGTCGCGAACAATCCTCAAGGTCTGCGTATTTGGATCGAACTGAATCGCTTCATGTGCCCACTCGTCCATACGTTCGAGGAGCCAAAGGTCGAGATCGTCGAGCTTGCGGCCAACCTGTGCCGCCAAGGTATCCAAATGGAACTTCTCACAACCCATCGTTGCTTGCGAGAGGGCAATCATGGCATCGGCAATCTCTTTCATGCGCCGGATGCGATCCTCGGTGTCCGTTTCTTTATCAGCTTCGGATTGTGGGTATTTGCAGCGAATAACGTCTTGCGGCCCCGGGTCAGTCGAAGTATCGGTTATTTTGATTTCCTTGAGATTGTCCTCGACTTCGAATCTAATCCTCTGCAGTTTGCCCCCAATCTTAAAGAAAACACGCCTAAATTCCTGGCCACTGCCCTTGAGTTCACCACTCCAAGCATCCAGCGTCTTCTGAAGATTTCCGGCATTCTTAACGTAAGACTTTAGCTCCCTCTTTCTTACATCCTCCGCCATCGATTCCGTCAGTTTTTCGGGTACGTCGAGATGAACAACAATGCACTGACCGGCATGCGAGAACTCAACATCTCCGATCTTGCGGCGAAAGGCTTTGACAAAGACAATGTCGATAGCTTCGTCGGCGGCATCGAGAAGCTTTCTCTCATTGGTGGCATCCGGATGATTCGGATTCCTTCTCAGTGCGTCTTGGTTCTTGAACTCCAGGTCGAATTCTTCGAGCCATTGCTCACCGTATGCCCGGGTCCAGTGGTTCTCGGCCTCGTCGGCAATGCGGAGAAGCGCTGCCAGAAGAGGTATACGCAAAATTTCATAGGGATCGACCGATGCCCGATGGTAGTTGTCACATTTCCATCTCTTCTCTACATCGATGCATCCACCGCAGCCCTTTACTAACTTCTCAGTCAATGGTTCAATCGGCGGCTTGTCGAGCCCGTGGCAATAGGCCAGAAGGGCACAGTAATCCCTGATCTTCTCGTCGGGAAAACCAAGTTGAAGACCGAACTTACTGATCAAATGTTCGCTACGCTTGTGATGTTCCCGATGCCAGTTCAGACATGGAGGGCCGTCATCCTTTGAAAGATAGTCCTTGCATATTGGAGCTGCAGGATCAGAGCCACACAGTGTAAACAATTTACTCTCAGGTTTCGGATAAATGCGCCCAATGTCATGAAAGAGGGCTGCGGAGAGGAGAAGGAATATCTCTCCGGGGCTAAGCTTCATCTTGCCGGCGAGCATTTTGTCGAGGTTGTGCTCGACGTTGTGTAAATGAGAGTAACCTGCATGCGAGCCACGATCGGGTACAAGAAACTGCATCCAGTCGCGATGTGCGCGCTCGTGCATGGCCCCTAGGGAGGTGGCCAGTTCGGGTGCTTGCTCTTCAAGGGCGAGGCGCAGCAGAGACTTCTGCTGGTTTTCAAGTTGATTTGAGGGCCAATCTGCAGGTCGCGTCGTGATAAGGTCTTTCTTCTGGCTATGCATGGCACCTTCCTGAAATCGATACAGGGAAGAGAGTAGTGGGAGAACGCTACCATGCTAGCAGACAGAAGAGAGAGCCGCAACGAGTCGAATCGCGCGAGTGGACATTACGATAGCCATCGTCGGCTATTCGGAGATTACAATTGGTAAACACCAATTGCTGTGAATTGGGAAGGCCAAATTATTAGTATGGCCGGATCTTCGACCTCCTGACACCCCAGAACCAATCCATTTTCAGTCCATCAGGCCGTATCATTCCTCGAAAACGCCGATGTCGCCAGAATTGATTCTGGATTTACGCAAAATCGAGTCACTCATCGAGCAATGCAGGCGGAGAAACCCCCAGACACCCGAGTTCCGGGCGGATCATGGACGATCCGGAAGTTGAGCCTCTGTTGACGTAAACAGGGCTTCGCCCAAATTGGCAAATCCCCACCATTCGGTGACGGCTTCGCAGGATATCAGGCGCTTTGTGGATGTGTTTTCACTTTGCGAGACACATGTCACCACCTGTTTACGCTCCCTGCTAGAAGCTTTCGGTAACCGCATCCATGCGCCCCACCACCTGGCAAAAGCCGGACACGAAATCCCTGCCCGTCCGGTTGATAAGGAGCCAAACTTGAGAAACTCAGGCAGAATTCGGCTGGGATATTTTCCTCTTCCCGGCCCCGAAGGGCCGCGCATTCGCGCGCGCCTTACTTTTTCCCAGCAAGCAAGCGTGCTTGACCCTTGTGCCGGAACCGGCGCCGCACTGCTGGCCGTGACGGAAAACGCATTCGTCGATCGCTATGCCATCGAGCTCGACACCGACCGCGCCGAAACATGTGCCGCAGCCGGTATCACCACCATCCACGGCAATACTATCGAGGTCGCCGGCAAGGTCCAGCAGGTGTCTCTGCTCTACCTGAACCCTCCTTACGACTTTGAGATCGGTGCCTCGGACAACAAGCGTCTGGAGCAGGTTTTCCTTCAGCACTGCTACCGCTGGCTGGTGCCCGGCGGCGTTCTCGTCTTCGTCGTACCGGCGAAGGCGCTTGCTTACTGTTCACGCACGCTGGCCGGCAGATTTGGCGACATTCGCGTGTACCAGTTGACCCACCCGGACTCCGTCAAGTACGACCAGGTGGTCCTCTTCGGCGTGCGCAAGGACCAGACCGACAGGACAGCCGAGCTTTCCCAGACCTACCTCAACGGCCTGTCATGGAAGCGCCTCAACATTGATCCTCTGCCGGAGCCGTACGACGGCGACTGGATATACACCGTGCCGGCCTCTGGGTCTGCGGCGTTTACCCACCAGGGCATCGACTTTGACCTTCTTGAGGATCTGTTGCCCCAGTCCAACGCGTGGCGACAGAGCCGGCACGCGCTCCTGCCGGAAGCAGCAATCTCCTGCGGCCAACCCCTGACGCCGCTGCACGGCGGCCATGTTGGGCTGCTCTGCACCTCCGGCCTGATGAACGGAGCCTTCGGCGAAGGCGAAGAGCGGCATATTGCCCGCTGGCGCACCCAAAAGGTCGTCACCGTTATCAACGAGGAAAAGAGCGAGGACGGCGCTACTGTCACACGCACGATTGAGCGGTTCTCGCATGACCTCGCCCTCGTGTATGAGGACGGCCGCGTGCTGACCCTGGGAACCGATGCTCCCACGGAAGACGAACAGGAAGAGCCTGCGCTCTTCCATGACCAGGACCCCAACGAGGATAGCCAGCCAGAAGCAGACACCGTCTCATTCCGGAAGGTTGGGGGCGAGTTGTTCCCACTCGGCCGTACCGTCATCACTCCCGGCATTCGCGAGCTGGCCCTTGAAGGGTTCAACTTCGGGCCCATCCTTGAACGCCATGCCAACGGCGACTGGGGAGATCTGTCAGAAAACGATATCGCCTACAACGACGCCGCTCTTGACAACGGCGACGAGAGAATCTTCAGTTCCTACAACACCGACATAAGCCCGGACGGCAAGGTTTGGATCATCACCGAAGCCGACCGGTCTGCGACAACCGTGCTGCTGCCCTCGGAAAACTAACTTCCTGGGCGGCAGCCTCCCACCTTCCGACCGCCCGCGCCGAACCCCATACACCTATGAAAAATGGCCACCTGCGCTTTCTGCCTGTAACCTTCTACCAGAAGCGGCGCGACTCCTCCACGCGCATCACAGCGTACTGCGACCGCTATGCGGCAGATGAGAATAAGACACACCTGCTCTCCCTCACCGCCTCCGATTCGGTAATGGCCGCCTTCACTGCGGCTTTGTCCGAAGACCTCAGCTTCAACATCTGTCTGCCGGGGATGGACGAGCAGTCCATCTCTCTCGGCACAAACGCCTTCACCTGGAAGGCCTCTATCCCCATGCCCGGCCGCAAGCAGCCGCTGCGCCATGTGATTGCTCTCTCGGAAGAACTTCACTCCAACAATACCGAGACCGGCGTCTTCATTCTGCACAGCCAGAACGACATTGCCTGGGCGGTTCTTGTCAGCAAACTGGGGCTGCCCGCCTGCCCCGCCTGGGGCGACTACATGATGGCGCGGCTCCATGAGGAAAAGCGCATCGAAGACCTCACCGGATACAACTGCAACCCGGTGCGCATCTGCGCCAGCCGCGACGAGTTGCTCACGTGGATCGGCGACGGTGTGCGCCTGGGCTTCCTGGGTTTGCCCACGGAAAACGGCCCCATCCAGTGGCCCAACTATTCCCTTCGTGACGTTCTCCTGACATCCGCACAAGGCACAAGCGATCCAGAGACTGCGGAGTAGGCGGTCTCTGCCTGCTGCGCAGCCTAACTTCATGCAGAAGCGGCTTTGCAGTATTGCTGCGTGAGCCCGCACCACCAACACTCTCCACAATCCGAGGTTCCACCATGCCTGAACAGAAGCAGGACAGCATCTCCTTGCGCGAACTGGTCCGCATCGCCGCCAAGGCCTACAACAACGAAGAAGACCAACATGGGAGCGAGTCCGCCTGGGATCACGTTATCGACGGCAATGGGCGCCTGATCGCACGCGGCACGCTCGGCGACACGCTGGCCGACTTCATCATGGTCGAACTCGCCGATACCTACGACCCGAAGGCAGGCCGCGCAGATCAGATCGAGGTTGCTGTGGGCGTCATGGAATCCGCCAGCGACCAACTCGTTCGTGTGAATGCCGCTTTCTTCGCCATCGAGTAGTCCTCCACCCATTCCAACCCACATCGTGAGCACACTCCCCATGAAGACCCTCAAAAACATTTTCGACTATATGCGGGCCTATAGCCCTCTGCTGTCCGAGCGCATCCTGTCCACCTACAGGCCATTGCACAGCCCAGCGGATTCCGTTTCGCCTCTCTTGGGATTGCTGAAGCGTACTCTGCTCCCCGCGCAGAAAATTGTGGTCATGGCCGTCGCAAAGTATCTGCGCAAAGCGAACGCGGCCAAGATCGTGGGCGAGTGCGGGACCGGCAAGACGTTCATGTCCCTTGCTGCCTGCTACGTTCATGCCAACGGCCTGCAGCACACCGGTCTCGTCATGTGCGCTCCGCACCTGGTCGAGAAGTGGGCCCGGGAAATCTTCAACAGCATTCCTCATGCGCGCGTCTTCCTCATCCACGACATGCGCAACGGAGGCGATCCCCGCAAACCCCATGGGGTTTGCGAAGTCCAATGGAAGAGCGACCACCTGATTCGCAACGGGTGGGCGGGAAGGCTTACCGACTTGCGCCGCATGGGCCGCAAGGGATGGAAAAAGACCTGTCCCGAACCCGCCTGGTTTGTGCTGGGCCGCGAGAGAGGTAAGCTCTCCTACTACTGGAAGCATGTCTTCAGGCTCGCCAAATCCGGCAAGCTCATGGGCGCCCTCGTCAATCCCGACTCCGGCGACCGCGTTTTGAACAGCGAGGGCGAGAGCCTGTACGGCAGTGACTTTCGCGACTCCAAGCGCAGTGAAGTCATTACCCGTGGCGCACAGGGCGCTGACGGCGTTGTCTGCGGCTCCCAGATGTACTCGGCCCTGTGGTCCGCGGACCGCAGCAAGCTCCAGCGCATGGCGCCGTTGGAGTACATCGGCCGTTACCTCAAGGGCTGGTGGAACTACTCCATCGCAGATGAGGTGCACGAGCTGAATGGAGACACCGCCCAGGGCAACGGCCTGGCCGTTCTTGCCCGCGCTGCAGAGAAGACCATCGCCATGACCGGGACGATCATGGGCGGCTATGCAGATGACATCTACCGGGTACTGTATCGGATGGATGGCCCACGCATGGCCCGCGACGGTCTCGCATGGGGAACCCAGGGCCAGCGCGCCTTTCAGGAGACCTACGGAACCATAGAAGAAATCCGCAAGGTCAACCCGCAAGACAACCGCTGCAGCCGTGCGCCCAAAGCCAATGTGACAGTGCGCCGCCGGCCCGGAGCATCGCCCCTTCTGTTCGGCAAGTACCTCATGGACTCGACCGCCTTCATCTTTCTTGAGGACATCGCGGAAACTCTCCCGGCTTACGAGGAACAAGTCGTCGGGATACAGATGGACAAGAATCTGTCCATGGCTTACGAGGAACTTGAGAAACAGATCAAGGACGCCCTGCACGAATATCCCAAATCCGCGTCCAGCATCACCAGCCTCATGCTCAATACCTTGCTGGTCTATCCGGACCATCCCTTCGGCTTCGGCCCGCTGAAGGCACTCGTGAGGGACGGAAACGGAGAAGTGCAACGCGTCCAGGTCGCCGAGCCCGAAAACCTCGACGAGGGCATCCTCTACCCCAAGGAAGAGTGGCTCATCGACGACCTCCGTAAGGAAAGGCGCGAGGGACGCCGCAGCCTGGTGTTCGCCACCTACACCGGTGAGCACGACGTTCCGTTTCGTCTGGAACAGGTGCTTCGCCGCGAAGGGTTCCGCGTCGCCGTGATGCGCGCCACCGTCCCCACCGACCGGCGCGAAGCATGGATTGCCGACCGCCTGCGGGAAGGCGTCGACGTCGTCCTCTGCCACCCACGGCTGGTGCAGACAGGCCTCGACCTGCCCGCTTTCCCCACGATCTACTTCTATGAAACTGGCTACTCGCTCTATACCCTGCGGCAGGCCAGCCGGAGATCGTGGCGCATCGGACAGCACCGCAACGTCCGTGTGAAGTTTGTCCACTATCTGGATACCTTGCAAGAGCGTTGCCTGCGTCTGATGGGCAAGAAACTTATGGTCGCCCTTGCCGTCGAGGGTAAGTTCACAGGCGAGGGCTTGCAGGACGCCGGCGACGAAGATGCCGCCGACATCCTCACCGCGCTTGCCCGCGAGCTGGTCTCCGAAGGCCGCATCGGAGAAACTGCCGACGCTGTCTGGGCCAGCCTGGCACGCGAACGGGCAAAGATGACGCCCGACACGCATCGCGTCGAGATGGAAGTCCAATCTGAACTTGACGAACCTTCCATCCTTGCCTTGCCATCACCACAACCCACCGAGGCCCCGCAAGAGCCTGCTTTTGCCTTTGCCGGCGATGTCCTGCTCTTCCCGGAGTCTTTTGCACACGCACGGAAACAGCGCGGTTCAAAGCTCAATCCACATCCAGCCCTCTCTCACAGCGAACAGCTATGGCTCTTCGCAGACTTCGCAGGGGTGGCTTAGGCCATCCCTGCCCTCGCCGCGACCACCGGCACAGCGGCAAGAGAAACCCCTGTCCCTCTTACGCGCACTCCTCCACGCACAAGGAGAACTGACCTATGTTCAAAGAACTTCTGCCCATGGTACGGAACCGCAAGGTCACGATCATCATCAAGCACAACGAGGATGACACGCTGACAGTCAACGTGGTTCCCATCCAGATCCGCCCAGACGAAAATCCTGCCCTCTGCACGCCGCTCTCAGATACCGGCGTGACAGGAACTGCTGAGGATTTCGACCACGAGTTTCCGCAAGCACTCACTGCCTACGTCGCCCAACACCTTTCCCTGGCAGCAGCGCTGGCTCAGTCGGCCGCCGAGATGGAGACAGCCAAAAAATCCGCCGCCGATGCTGCCAAGCAATCCTCCAAAGACGCTTCCGAGAAGTGGAAGAAGACGAAGGCCGGCGTTCCGTCAGCTGCGACTCCGCCCACACTGCCGGCGCCATCGGCCGCTCCCAGCCTCTTCGACGCGCCCGCACCGCCGGCGTCCTCCGACGCGGCTTCGGCTATGACGACAGTCGCAGCCTCCACCGGGTCTGGCCCGGAGTCCGACGACAGCGAGAATGCAGATTTCGAGTTCGAAGACGGCGCGGGCGACGAGAACAACGAGGTAGAACAAGTTGCCTGCGTCGCTTAACGCACTCTCTCAGGGCTGCCCGTCATCAGCAGGCAGTCCTGGGGAGCATGGCGCTGTTTCCACCATTCCGAATCACAACGCAAGCGGAGCAAAACTCATGACACTCCAAGTCAAGGCTCTTCCCAGAGCATTCTCCTACGGCGGTTTGAAGCTTCCGGATATACCGGGGCTCACCGTCGAGCAGGTGCGCGACCACTACACGACGCAGTACCCGGAACTCGCCACCTCCACCATCACCGGACCCGAGGCCACCGGGACGTGCATGCAGTACACCTTCTTCCGGGCCATCGGCTCCAAGGGATAAATCATGTTCCGGCGCACTCCGGCTCCACGCCCGGCATCACCCCCTGTGCATGACCTTCTGAGCGAGATCGACGAGCTCGCTCAGAAGGCGGCACTCAAACCTGTTTCCCTCCTCGGAAGGCACCTCCAATGCAAAGCCTCGCAGCAAAGGTCTCAAATCATAGCGCAAGCCGTCCAGGGAGTCCGCTTCAGCCAGTCGAGGGTCCTGGCGCCGCCCTCGGCGCTTCTCCCACCCCTCGCCTAAGCGAACTGGCACCCGCGGCAGCCCTTTCTCTTCCTTCAATCGCTGGCGTCCCCTCCTCCTATGAGCATTACGACGGCGACGCGCGACTCTTCGCCCTTTTACGCAGACTCGCCGAACTCGGTATCGCCGGTACAGCGCCCGCAGAGGTTGAGAGACTTCGCACGTCGCCGCTCGCTTACGTCCAATCCTCTCTCGATTCCTGGATAACGGCGCAGGGCGGCGACATAATTGACGGCAATATTGAGTACTACCTGGACATTTCGGTGAGCCTGGATGGACAGCTTGCGGGATCGGACGCACAACAAACGCTCCTGATTACGGTTGCGGCCGAACAATGCGGCTATATGGTCGCCGGCCCGGCGCTCGAAGCGCTCCAATCCGAGGCCAAAGGTCTGGGTGTGGCGTTCTACCGCGTTCTGAGCGCGTCCCTTGCGAAGTGGGTGCGCGTCTACGACTACACCGACGCCAGAAACTGTGAAGATGGCATGAAACAGATGCGAGAGATGGACGACGAGCAAGGCCGGGAACAGTATGAAATCCCGGATGTCGAGGCCGCTATCCCCGCGTTTCTCCGCAAAGCTCATCTCAAAGTCGCTCGCTCAGACCTGCCCCTGCTGCGAAAGCACCAAACCGGCAAATTCGGCGGCTGGATTCGCCGGCTCCTCGAGATTCAACGGCTTGCCCAGCTCCCCGCCGCAGGCGACGTGCGCGAAATCATGAGCTCGTACTACGACCAAAGTTGCCTTCCCTCACTGCTGGTCGTCTTCAACAAGAACGACACCATCGAAGGCTGCTTCGACGACGAGTCCCAATGTTGGCCGGAGGCAAGCTCCGAACCCTGCCTCGCCGTCGCCTTCGACCCGGCTGACGCCGGCCAGACTGCCGCTGCTTTGCGGTCCCTCGAAACTTTTCTCCACCTCAACCGCGAACTCTGCCTGCTCACAGAGGAGTTCAACAAATTTGCGAAAGCCCCGGAGGCCCGATGAACATTGACATTCATATCGGCGAGAACTACCGGTATCAGTTGCGCCAGGCCCTGCTGATCTACAGCGGGAATGGCGGCCTCCGCGGCGACAATGCTTTCGTGACCCTGCATGACGTCCAGGGCCAGGACTCGCCCACCCTTGGTCCGGCCCAGCCGCTCTCTAGCAATTTCCTTACCGCTCTGTCCAACAATCTCCAGCGAAATGCAGGCGTTGAAATCCTGCCTGAAAACGTACTGGCGCGCACCCACGAGATGTTCGCGTGGTGGACGCCGGCGCAAACGCGTCCCCTGTTCTTCGGCTCCCCCGATGGCAAGATGGCAGCGTTGAATGGTCGCTCCTTCCCGCAACCCGCGCTCGTCTTCGTGGTTGTTGGACACACTCTCTCAGTCCGCTCTCTCAAGACAAGCCAGCGCCCATCGGTAAACACCAAGCTGTATGTGGCTCCATATTGGAATGTCTACGAAGGCGGCAACATCTGCCTCGGCTCAGCGCCTATCCCGACTTCCCCTTCCATCTCGGCTATCCCGCAGTGGGAGCGCTGCTTCTTCGAGAGCGAGTTTACTCACCCAAACGGCGCGCAACGCATAACCACTCACAAAGGCGGTTTCGCCGGACTGTGGGAGGCTCTTGCAGGCAAGGACCGCTTCCCAACCCACTACCTGATAGACGCCAACCAAACGCTCACTGCCTTCATCGAGAACCTTCATGCAAATTGAACACTCCATCCAGGAGCACCTGCTACGCGACCGCGTGCGGATGCTGATTGTTGGCGCCGGAGGCACCGGCAGCGCCTTTCTGCTCAACCTCCCTTACCTGCACCAGGCGCTCACCGCGTGGGGCCACCCGCGCGGCCTCGAAGTCACCGTCATGGACGGAGACACGGTGTCAGAAACTAATTGCGTTCGCCAGCCGTTCTCCGTTTCCGACATAGGCCACAACAAGGCCACCATCCTCGTCAATCGCCTCAACCTCTTCTGGGGACTCAAGTGGTCCGCCGTCCCAGGCTATTTCACGCGGGCGTGCCTCCGGAACAATGGACACTTCGAGAGCTTCGACATCGTGGTGGGGTGCGTGGACTCGCGCGCCGCGCGCAGGGAGATCACTGCGGCGGTGACCGCTCACACGTCCGGTGTCAGCTATTACCTTGATTTCGGAAACAACAGCACCTGCGGCCAGTTCGTCCTGGGACAGCCCTTGAACTCACGCAACAGGGGGCATAAGGAGAGGCTGCGTACCGTCTCCGAGCTCTTCCCGGAGATGCTGGACGAGGAAGAGGACCCGTTGCCAAGCTGTAGCGCCGCTGCGGCGATCAATGCGCAGGAACCGTTCGTCAACCAGACTTTGGCAATCTCCGCGCTCTCCATGCTCACCCGCCTCTTCCGCTACGGCCGCATCCCCTGCCAGGGCGCATTCTGGAACGCCGAGTCCGGCCGCATCGTTCCCCTCGTCATCGACCCCGACAACCGCCGCCGCCTCTCCCGCGCAACCTCGCGGCGAAAGGCAGCCTGAGACGCCCAGGCTTGTCATTTGATTCGTGTGGCCAAGACGAGTTGAAATGCTTGGCCGCCGAGACGGGCGTCTGCGAAATTTATAAATAGGTCGTGGGTGACACGGATACGATCTGGCCATTTCACATTTATCGGACGCTGGCCGACTCGAGACTGATGCGTTTTCAATGAGTGACTCGGCGGAGATAACCGGCCAATAATTTGATTCCTGCCCTACGGCCTGTAGATAAGAAGGTATATTTTCTTTCAGTTGAGTTTTCTTCAGGAGGCGGGGTTCCGCTTCCGGCGATGATCTTGGCTGGTCGGAGGCGGAGGCGGAACCCCTGTGATGTACGATCCTCTTTATCCCAGTCCACGCCCCACTGTGCAAGCTTGCCACCGAATGGGCAGAAGACTGCGACAAGATTATTTTACGCCGATGTCCGGTTTGTGAACGGAATTCGATCATCGGTCACGGTCGTCGCCGCAAGCAGGCGCACGACGCGCACCACGACTGGATCTGGATTCATCGCGGCCGTTGCATCGATTGCGGGAAGACCTTCACTTTCCTTCCGCCGTTCTCTCTTCCATACACGCATTACAGCTTGTTTGCGCGCTTCCAGGCGTTGTTGTTGCGTTTCGTGGAGCACTGCTCGTGGGAAGTGGCATTACCCAAGCTTCAAGATCCTGATCGGTTGCCTGATCCGTCCACCGTCCGTCGCTGGTGAAGTGACTTGGACTGTTCTCAACTGGTGCCCTCCTTTTTCAGCCAGACCGTTGCCCGCGTGGCTCACTGGCTAACGTTTCGTCATCAGGACGATGACGAAACGACGCCACTGTCCTGGATCACTCCGGTTCTGCAAAATCTCTGGCCGTGGCGTCTCTGAGAAAAAGCTCTTTCACCCACCATCCTTGCCTGGGATTGTCGGCATCACCCGCCTACGCTGGGCTCCAGAGGCGAAAAAACGCTGTGGGCGAAGACGTCGAAGCACTCAAGCGGCGGTTGCCGCTTCTGGAGTATCTGCGACAGCATAACTGGGCTGGTCAGCCTGTGGGTCGATCCGAGTTTGTCGGACTCTGTCCGTTGCACGAAGAGACCCGTCCCTCGTTCTATGTCAACACGCGTAAAAATGTTTTCTACTGCCACGGCTGCGGGCAGGGCGGTGATCTGATTCGCTTTATCCAGTTGTCCCGCAATCTGTCCTTCCGCCAGAGCCTCGCTTGTCTCGATTCACAGACCACTCCTGCAGTCGGCACCGCCGCCGTGCTCGAACAGGCTGCCGCTTTCTATCAGCAGCAACTCGATCACTACCCGGAAGCGATACTCTATCTCAACCGGCGCGGACTACATGACCCTGCCTTGATTAGTGAGTTAAAGATCGGCTATGCGCCCGGCGGAACTCTGCGTCGTCACCTTACGGCACAGGGTTATTCCTTCGATTTGCTGCGACAAGTCGGCCTGATCAACGTAAACGGCTCCGACGCTTTCTATCAGCGCATCGTCTTCCCGCTGCGCCAGGGCGATCACATCGTCAACCTCTACGGTCGCAGTATCGGCGCTGCCTTTGCGCATCGCTTTCTACCCGGCACCAAGGGTGGCCTGTACGCATGGGAGAAGGTACAGCATTGCCCCGAGGTGATTCTTGTCGAGGGCCTATTCGACTATGTCGTGTTGCGGCAGGCGGCCTTTCACAACGTCGCCTGTTCGCTGGGCACCCATCTCAACGCGGACCAGTTTCTGGAACTGTGCGACGGTCCGCGCACCGTCTATCTCACCTTCGATGTCGATGCCAACCAGAGCGGCCAGCAAGCCGCCGTGCAACTGGCTCTGCGTCTCAGCGCGCGTGGCATCACTGCCCGGCGCGTTCTTCTGCCACAGGGTCACGATCCTAACTCCTTCTTCGTTGAAGATGGCAACACGCAACAGTTCCAGTCTCTCGTGGAGGCCGCGCAGCCATGAAGTTCCGCGTCATCCATCAGAAGACCCCATCGGGCGCACACAGCCCGTATCAAGTGGTCGAGCAATCTACCGGACGGGGCGTCGGCTGGATCAACCGCTTCCTGGACCGCGAGTATGTCCGCCGTCTTGCTGACACCTCCTTGTATAGCTACGCGCACAGCCTGTTGCACTTCGTGCGCTGGTGGGAGAGCGTTCACCACACCGGCGATATCTCCTTGGAAGACCTCACCGAATCGACCTTGCTCGATTACGTGCGCTATCAGTTTAGTCGACAACCTCAGCCTTCCGCCTCCACCATCAACGACCGCGTCGCTACCGCCGATCGCGCCATCCGCAACGAGTTCCCCGATGCTCCCTGTCAGGTGGCGCTCGGCTTTCATCAGCCCTTCCTGCATCGCAGGCCAATGGGCCTGGGCCGTCCGAGATTCGAACTTAGCAGACTGCGCGTGAAAGAACCCAGGCTCAACATCGTCCCGCTTTCCATCGATGAAGTGGCGCGCTTCTGGTCCAGCTTCCACAACGCGCGTGATCTGGCCATCGTGGGCCTGATGCTCATGCAAGGACTTCGCTCCGCCGAAGTGCTGGCTATGAACCCGGAAGACGTGTTGCTCTCCGAAGGCCAGCTCCGTGTGCGTGGCAAGGGCAGCAAGCTGCGCTACCTCCCTCTGGCGCCGGAAACCACGCAACTGATTGATCATTATCTACGCCTGGAACGGCCCGATCCCTGCTCCGCCGCACTGTTCGTCGTGCTCAAGGGGCCAGCACGCGGAACTCGCATGACTCCCGCAGGACTGCGCTCTCTGTTCCGCTACCATCGCCGCACCACCGGCATCCAGCTGGCCAACCCGCACCGCTTCAGACACACCTTCGCTTCGGATATGGTGCGTGCCGGTATCAGCCTGCCCGCGCTCATGCAACTGATGGGACACTCCGACATCGAAACCACACTGCACTATGTGCAAGTCTCTCCGCAGGATGTCTACCTTCAGTTTGCCCGCGCCGCGGCGCAGTGCATCCGCCCTATTACCAGGAGCGCATCATGAAGCGCTGGCGCCGTCCTCCACTCCAGCATCCTCTGGCACCGGCCTTCGAGCGCGCTGTTGAGTCCATCTGCACCGCACTCACACCGGGCAGCAAACGTCACTACAACATGACGGTGCGTAATTTCCTCGTCTATCTGGCCGCCGAGCACCCCGAGGTCACCCGTCTGGAGCAACTGTGCCGCGATCCTCACATCCTCGGATGGATCTCCCGCATGCGTTCGCAAATGCCGCCCCTAGCGACCGTGACCTGCATCGGAAGACTCATCGCTCTGCGCTCCATCTTCAGCGAACTGGCCTGGACAAGCCAACATGCTGAACTCGCTCGGCTGGTCCGCGACGAGGATATTCCGCGCACACCGCAGAGTTTGCCACGACCGCTCACTGTAGAGCAGGACCAGCTCTTGCAGCAGGAGTTCCTCCGCCGCAACGATCTGGGAGGAAATGTATTCTTGTTGCTCCGCCACACCGGCATGCGCATCGGAGAGTGTGCGGACTTGTCCTTCGATTGTCTTCGCTCCGTCGGTCCGGATCAATGGGCCATCCATGTACCGCTCGGCAAACTCAAAACCGAACGCATGGTCCCCATCGATGCTGCGGCGTCTATCCTCGTCCAACGACTTCGATTCTTCCGTTTCCTTGACCCGTTGCCTCCCGACGGTCGGTTGCTGGCTCGTCCAGGAAGCAAAGTAGCTCTCGTTGTTCAACTGCGAGATTACCTGCATCTGGTCTGTCACACTCTCGGCCTCTCCACAAGCATCGTCCCACACCAATTTAGACATACCTATGCCACGGAAATGTTGCGCTCCGGTGTAAGCTTCCCCGTCCTGATGAAGTTACTCGGCCACAAACATCCCGACATGACCATGCGCTATGTCGATGTGGCTTTGACCGATCTCCAGCGTGAGTTTCAACTGGCTCGCTCCAAACCAAAATATCTGGCTCCGCAACCCAAAACATCGTCCATACTTCAACGAGCTGGCCTCGACGGCCTCATCGATTCCTTGCGCGCCACCCAACATGTCCTGGTGATGTTCCGCCGCTCACTACCAAGCGGTGACTCTCGCTCTCGCCTCGACCGGCTCTCAAACCGACTCACCAAGATCCTCGCCGAAATACGCAAACTTCGCACCACCTGAAT
>Ga0224558_1000159_pt1 | contig 77872 bp, 55 predicted proteins | sample 714S32024metaG_FD_180682 | JGI IMG/M metagenome (GOLD analysis project Ga0224558, IMG submission 180682) | Peat soil microbial communities from Stordalen Mire, Sweden - 717 S3 20-24 | ecosystem: Environmental > Terrestrial > Soil > Wetlands > Peat | place: Sweden: Norrbotten County, Stordalen... | reverse complement strand
GGCCAACCACCGAGCTCATCCGCACCCCAGCTCCCACCGCCGCCGATGCCCTGCGCCTCTGCGCCCCGCGCGTCGCCGCAAAGCAATTCATCGACCTGGCCCTCCTCGACGCCCACTACCTCCGCCGTTCCGACGCCGAGATCTTTGGCGACCCGGCGACGCCACAATCCAGATGAACTCCCCCGCCCAAGCAGTACGAATTCGCCCCATGACCCCGGCGGACCTCGACCGGGTGATTCAGATCGAGCGGAGTCTCCAACAGGCCCCCCACTGGCCGCATTCGGCCTACCTGGCCTCCCTCGATCCCCAAAGCACACAGCACCGAATAGCCCTTGTTGCAACAGTCGCCACACTCCCCAGCACCCAGTCCGTCGTCGCCTTCGCCGTAGCCAGCCTGCTCCCCCCCCAGGCCGAACTCGAGATGATCGCGGTCGCCCCGGAGCTGCAGCGCCGTGGTCTGGCACGTTCTCTCTTCGCCGCAATGGTCAAGGAGCTCAAGTCGCAGCAGATCACGGAAGTAATTCTCGAAGTGCGCGCCTCCAACCACCCAGCCCTCGCACTCTATCGGCATCTACAATTCGTAGAAACCGCCCGCCGCCCGCGCTATTATGCTGATCCTGTTGAAGATGCGGCTCTGCTTGCGCTTCGCCTCGCCTGACCGCCCCAGCGCCGCCCAGCCCCGGCCCAGCCATCTTTTCAGGTGACGCCCGTCACGCCTGCCCCGCTTTCATCCAAAATTCCACACCATCAAATGACTTTCGCCTTTTTTACCACTTGCAGTTTGCGCTCCTGCGGCGGTATATGTAAATGTTCTGTTACTACCGGAGGTGCTTGATGGACGAAGTACAAGATCCCACGCTGAGCGAAGAGATTGATCGCCTGCATGCCGAACATCATCGCTACGCTCAGCGGCTGGAAGATTTGCTTCAAAAACCGTATCTCTCCGAAGACGAACAGCTCGAAGAAGTCCGCTTGAAGAAACTCAAGCTGCATGCCAAAGACCTGATCTTTGCCCTGGAGCGCCGTCAGCCTGCAATCGCTTAGGCTTCCAGCGCCTTCAGGTTCATGCAGCCGAATCGCCTGAGCGTCGCCGCGCTCTCCCGTGCGGCCCTACCGCGGATCGTGTGTTCCCTGTAGCGTCGCTTACCCGACCCGCCAATTCAGCAACATAGCCGTTTCCCGGCCCGAATCGCCGTATAATCGTTGGGGACAATGGTTCGTGACGGTTACATCTACGGTTTGAGCTTGCTGGCAGTCGCAGGGTTGCTGGTGTGGGCTACGGGCAGTTGGGCGTGGAGTATCGCCCCTGTGCTGCTGGCGGCGTTTTTTCTATGGTTCTTCCGCGATCCTCAGCGCACGGTTCCCGCTGGCCCTGGGTTGATTGTGTCCCCTGGGGACGGACTGGTCACCGAGACGGTCACCATCGCCACTCCCCAAGGGTCCCGGCAGCGCATCAGCATCTTTCTCAGCGTCTTTGACGTACACGTGAACCGCTCGCCCATCGGCGGCGTGATCAAAGCTGTTCAATACCGGAAGGGCCAGTATTTGAACGCCATGAACCCCGACTCGGCGGAGCACAACGAGCGGAACGTCGTCACCGTGCGCGGCCAGAGCGGCGCAGCAGGCGAGACCGGCGGAGGAGGCGAGACTTTGGAGGTCACCTTCAAGCAGATCGCCGGCCTGCTGGCCCGCCGCATCGTCTTCAACCTCCGCGAGGGCGACTCTGTCGAGCGCGGCCAGCGTGTCGGTCTCATCAAATTCGGCTCCAGGGTCGATGTTCTGCTGCCCGCCGAGGCCGCCCTTCGCGTCAAGGTTGGCCAGCGGGTCAAGGGCGGTTCCAGCGTGCTTGCCGCCATGCCCAACGGAGAAGGCCAATGAACGGCCACGATATAGCAATGGCCAAGGCCAACACCAAGGCGCGTCTCCGCCGCGGCATGTACCTGCTCCCTTCGCTGTTTACCGTGGGCAACATTGCCGCCGGCTTCTTTTCCATCACTGAGACCATCAAGGCCATCAGCGGCGACGCGGCAATGCATCTTGACTGGGCGGCCATCGCCATTATCTTCGCCATCCCGTTTGACGCCCTTGATGGACGCATCGCCCGCATGACCAATACCACCAGCGAATTCGGCAAGGAGCTGGATTCGCTGGCCGACGCCATCACCTTTGGCGTGGCGCCCAGCCTGCTGGCCCTCATCTGGGGATTTCACTTCCTGCCCGATTCCATTAACCCCCAGTTGCGCCTCGACCTGCAACATGCCGGCGCCTTCATCTGCTTCCTGTTTCTCATCGGCGGCGTTTCGCGCCTGGCGCGGTTCAACATCAGCCACGACGCCCAGCCGCGAAATCCCGGCAGGCCGGGGCGAAAGTATTTTGTCGGCATGCCCATTCCCGCCGCCGCCGGTTTCCTGGCCTCCACGGTTCATATGCAATGGGGACTTCCCGTCGAGGCCTGGTGGGTCGCCATTCTCTGGCTGGTCTTTGTGGGCCTGAGTGGGTTCCTCATGGTCAGTACGTGGCGTTTCTGGTCTGGCAAAGAAATCAACTTCGCCCGCAGCCATCCTTTCCAGATTCTGTTTGTCCTGTCCATCGTTGTTTACGTCGTGGTTAGGTTCTCCCATTTTGTATTTTTCGCCATTGGAATCACCTACGTGTTCTCCGGCATCTGGGCGCGAGCGGCTTATTCGTGGTCCCGCCGCCGGCGCAGACGACCCGTCGGCGTTGCCGCTCTCGACCCGGATCCGACCGCGCCAGAACCGGACTCCTCAAGCCGCTAAGAGTTCCCAACAAAAGGTGAATTGGATTGCGGGCTTAGGACTTCAGCGTGATCTTATCGGACTCGCTCATTTTCCATGCTCTATAATTTCTTGAAGGACTGATGGTATGCAGCACACGCCGAACAAGAGCGAAATTGCGAGAACCCTGGCCACGGCGCACCGCAACTTTGAGCCGTCGATCAGCCGGATCATCCACCTTGTGGCTGACAAGGAACACAATGATGCTGAGCCGGTAAAGCTGCTTGAGGTCAATCCCGACACGTTCGAGTCCGGTATTTGGCCCATCCTGTTTGGCGCCGATCCGCCCCAGATTCCTTTTTCGTCGGTGGTCATCGAAGTGACTGAAAGCGAATATGATGCGATTCGCGCGGGCAGTTTGCGCTTGCCCGAAGGGTGGAAACTTGGTGACACTCTTTACCCTGCGGTGGCTTGATCGATGGCGACCTGGAGCGAAGCCTTCGCAGTGCAGGCCGGTTCGGACCCGGACGCATTCCTGGTGCTCGAGGACAGTGGCCTACCCATCAGTCATCGGTTGCACTATCTTCAAATGTGGCTGGAGAAGCTTTGCAAGGCGTATCTTTGGATGCCGGAAGCTGGCGCCGGGGAACTGCGATTCAAGCACAACGTGATCGCCAGAGTGCTGCCTGGTCTCATTTCAAAGCACAGGCATCGCCTCGGAGTGGGAGAACACAGGGATTTGACGGCGATTCGCGACCTCTGCCGGGAGATCGATATGCTTCATCCGCAGGTTGATGACGATGGCAAAAGACTGGACAACGTTGAATACCCGTGGGTGGGAAGTTCGGGGACAGCGGAGATTCCCGCGCAGTGGAAGTTTTCCGTCGCCGAAAAGCTGTATGCCAATCCCGGACGACAACTCCTCAAGGCGGCATCCATTCTGACGCGCAATCCTGCTGAGTTCATCCGCAAAGGAGTCTGACCTCTCGTTCCCGCGCCCTTGGCTCTGCATCGCACCATCGCTGAAAATGCTCTGAATCATTTCCAAGCAAAAAAGGACGCTTGTGTACAAGATTGCCATTGCCGGAGCCTCTACCTTGATCGGCCGGGAATTGAAGGAAGCCTTGTCGGAGTCGCCCCTGGCGACCGCCAACCTCATCCTGCTCGATGAGGCAACGGCCCACGGCCAGTTGGATCAGGTGGGCGACGAGGTTACCGTCATCCACGCCATCGAGGCGGATGCCTTTGACCACGTCGACTTTACCTTCTTTGCCGGCTCCGAAGACCTCACTCGCAGACACTGGCGTCAGGCTCTCCGCTCCGGTTCAACCGTGCTTGACCTCTCCGGCGCGCTCGACCAGGAAACCGGTGTGCTGGTGCGCGCTCCCTGGCTCGGTTCCGAGGCCGTCACCCCCGACCTGTTTACCCCTGCCGTTGTCCCTGCCCACCCCGCCGCCCTGGCGCTGGCGCTCCTTCTTGACCGGCTGCAAACGGCCGCGCCGGTGCGCTTTGCCGCCGCCACGGTTCTTGAACCTGCCAGTCAGTTTGGCCGTGCCGCCATGGATGAGCTGCACCAGCAGACCGTAACCCTGCTCAGCTTCCAGAACCTGCCGCGTGCTATTTACGACGCGCAGATTGCCTACAACCTGCTCACCGGACTGGGCGAAGGCGCCACCGTGAATCTAAACGCCGTGGATGCGCGGATTCGCCGCCACTATGACGCGCTGGCTGCCGGCCGCTGGCCGGCCCTGGCCTTGCAGGTCATTCATGCGCCGGTCTTTCACGGCCACACCATGTCCATCGCCATCGAGCTCGAGCGCCCTGTCGAGATCTCCGCCCTCGAAGAAGCTCTCAGCGGCGACCACGTGGACCTCGTCCTTGAAGACACCGATTCACCTTCCAACCTTGCCGCCACCGGCCAGAACGACGTACTCGTCCGCCTGCGTCCCGAGCCCGGCCCCCGCAACTCCACCCAGGTCTCCCGCCTCTGGCTCTGGGCCGCCTCTGACAACCTCCGCCTCAACGCCCAGAACGCCGTCGAGTGCGCGCTCGACCTCCGGCGGCTGAGGCCCAAGGGGACAGTGCAGTAAGACTTACAATTGAAAGTAAGACCAATACAGTATAAATCTTACTTATTAAATGCTACCTACATTTGACTGCCAATCTTACCCATGCTAGAATGTAAGCCATGGAGCAAATCTTCACCCCCGTGAGCACCCAAATCTTCGCCACCGTGAGCACCAAGGGCCAAATGGTCATCCCCGCTCAGATTCGAGAGTCGCTTGGGATCGAGCCTGGAACCCGCGTTCGAATCCGCCAGGAGGGAACGCGTGTGATTCTGGAGCCGGATACCCTCGCTGCCAAGCTGAGGCGGATCAATGAAATGCGAGGATGCACGGCAGGCCTGCCTTCAGGGACTGATATGTTGCTTGAGGATCGGCGACTTGAGCTTAAACGGGAGCTGGAAGAAGAGGGTTGGTAAAACCGCCAGATGACCGCTTACATCCTGGACTCCTCAGCTTTGCTGCAATATATCGATGATGAAGCAGGCGCCGTTCGCGTAGAAGAAATCCTCGGCATCTGTGTCGCAGGCCAAGCCGCGGTGCGCATCTCAGCCGTGCAATGGGGCGAGGTTGCCGGAAACCTGCGCAAGCGCTCAGGCGCATCGCACGAAGCGCGCATCCTGAGCGGCCTTCTCCCCATTGAGTGCGAGATTGTTTCCGTCAATGGCGAGCGAGCCATTCGCGCTGCCGAGATCAAGGTGGACCGCAAGATTGCCTATGCCGATGCCTTCGCCCTCGAATTGGCCATGGACTCCGCCGATCACGTCCTGGTGACCGCCGACTATGGCTTCAAAACCGTGGCCGATCTGGCGCGGATTGAATTTCTCCCAGCGAAATAGGCTATTCAGGCAATTCGACTCGACAAGGGTTCATGCTGTCCGCCTTACCATCCCCCGCACCGTCCCCAAGCCTGCTCAATAAAGCTATCCGTCATGCCCGCAATGTAGTCGGCCACAGTCCGCGCCAGCCCCTGCGTCGGAATCTCCGCCCGATGATCCTCGGGCAGCATCCCTGGGTCGGCCATGAGAGCCGCAAATAACTCCTCGACTACCCGGGCCGCATGCCTGTGAAGTTCCTCCATCCCCGGAGTGTTGTAGAGATTGGCGTAGAGGAACTCTTTGGCTGCGAGCCGCGCCGCTTCCATCGCCGGGCTGAGCCCAGCCAGCCGTTGCGGCGCCCGCCGAATATCCTCAAGAGTCGTCGCCCCAATCGCAGCCACGCGTCCCCGCACCTCGTCCAGCAAGTCCGTCACCAGCGCGTTCAGGACCCCCTTGAGCGCCTCATAGTTGGCAATTTTTGGCGCCGCCGCCGGATATTCCCTGACCACCGCGTCATAAAACCCGCGAAACAGCGGCACGCCCTCGCGCACCTGTTCCAGCGTGAGGATGCCGGAATCCAGTCCATCGTCCAGATCGGCGGTCAGGTAGGCAATCTCGTCGGCCAGGTCGATCAACTGCGCCTCAAGCGGCGGAAACTGGTCGAGAAAATAGGCAGCCAGCTCCGGGTGTTCGGCCGCAGAGTAATCGCGAGAGTGCTTCACGATCCCCTCGCGCACGGCCAGCGTAAGATTCAGCCCGCGAAAGCCCGCATAGCGCTCCTCAAACCAGGTCACGATGCGCAGCGCGTGCAGGTTGTGGTCGAAGCTCAGCCCAAAGCCCCGCAGGCAGGCATCGAGAGCCTTTTCCCCGGCATGGCCAAAGGGCGGGTGGCCGATGTCGTGTACCAGCCCCAGCGCCTCGGCCAGCTCCGCATTCAGCCCCAGCGCCAGGGCCAGCGTGCGCGCAATCTGGGTCACTTCCAATGTATGGGTCAGGCGGCTGCGGAAATGGTCCGCCGGCGGATCGCCGGGCCGGTGCGTAAACACCTGCGTCTTGCCGGCCAGCCGTCGAAACGCCCGCGCATGAAGAATCCGCGCCCCATCCCTGGCAAACGGCGAGCGATAGGGATGCGGCGCTTCGCCATGTACGCGCCGCGTCAGTTCCCCATCGTCATTTCCGCGGATGGCAATCCCCGCGGGCAGTTTGGCAGGCGATCTGGTTCCAGAATCCATCATCGATCCTCAAGTCGGCACATTCTGTGGAGAGATCACAACGATATCTTCGTACCGACGAAAGTCTTGCGCATTCAAAGTCAGTAGATTCTCGATCCGGTGGACATGCATCGCGGCAACCAGGCGGGCATCATGTACCTGAACGCCCGATACTTTTTTGGCAACGACAATCCTGCGCCATTCCCTGTGCGTTGCTTCGCTGTCGGCGGCAAAACTGAGCTTGGCTTCGATCAGGCCGGCGCGTTCATCCGCTTCGGCTACGGAATATCCGAAGCCATTCCGGTCCGCCGGGCGAGTGCACACATTCCAGAACTCAGCCAGGTTCTGGGAAGTGTAGAAAAGGATTGCGCCTTGTGCCCACAAGAGGTCTGTGCACGCGCGGACCGTTCCGTGCTCAGGGCTGTCGGGCTGCACCAGACGCAACAGGATATTGGTGTCCACAAGATACGCATCGCCCGCCATCAGTCATGCTCGCCATAAATCGTCTCCCGCGAAAATGTCGATGAGCGCAACGCGGGAACATTGGGAGCTCGACTGGCCAGCGCATCCAGAAACTCGCGAAATTCCTCCTGGCTTGCGCGGGAACGGCGTCCCGGACTTGAAGCCACAGCCTCCTGGAGCAGCCGCTGGGCATACCCTTCCAACGCCAAGCCACGAACCTGTGCCTCCGCAGCTAAGTGCGCTTCGAGCTCTGGATCAAGTTCGACGTGGATCGCCATGGGAAATGCCTCTCTACCCCTCAATTATTGCGCGGCATTGATCGCGCTGTCGACCTCTCTTTGGAAAATCAAGCAGAACAAGCTGCCGCTGAAGCCACCTGCAGGCCAATCGCTCTCTTGTGCCCTGAATCACCATCGATCTCTTTTGGCCAGTGCTATAACGGTCCCCATACGGCAGCGATTGGACAACGCCAATTGTGCGGGCGTACCATCCTGCCTGATTTTTTTGAGGGCGCTCACGCGCGGGCAAAACCCCGCGCCGCCCCGAATTCAACACACGTTTGCACCGGGAGGCAGGCATGAAGACGATCCAGAAAGCAGCGTTGACCCTGTTAGCGCTGGGAGTTGCGTTTACGTCTGGCTGTGGCGACCGCCACTCGACCAAAGAGGTGTACTACCTGATTTCCACAAATACCGCGTTGCCCTACTGGCAGACCGCGGCCGCTGGCTTCAAAAAGGCGGCAGCCGAATACAAGGTGACCGCCAGAGTCGTGGGGCCTGACGGCTACGACCCGCAGGCCGAGCTTGCCGAGTTGCAGAAGGCGGTCGCCGCCAAGCCCTCGGGCATCCTCATCTCCGTAGCCGACGCGGCCGTGATCCAGCCCGGAATCGATGCGGCCATCAATGCGGGAATTCCCGTAATCACCATGGACTCCGATGCCGCCGGAAGCCGCCGGCTCTACTTCATCGGAACCAATAATCTCGAGGCGGGACGCCTCGGCGGCCGCCGCGTCATCGAGAAACTCGGCGGCAAGGGCAACGTGGTGTTCTTTACCATTGCCGGCCAGCCCAACACCGAAGAGCGGCTCAAGGGTTTCAAAGACGTCTTCGCCAGCCGCCCCGACATCAAAATCGTCGACGTGGTGGACATCAAGGGAGATGCGTACGCCGCGTTCGACAGGACCCGGGAGCTCATGGCCCTCACCGGACCCAAGAAGATCGACGCCTTTGTATGCCTCGATTCAGCCTCCGGCAAGATGGTCTCGGACGCCTTCAAGCGGACCAACGCCACCGACCGGGAGTTGCTGGCCTGGGACGTGAATCAGGATACGCTGAACGGCATCAAAGACGGCACCATCGACGCGACGGTCGCCCAGAAGCCCTTTGCCATGGCCTTCGTCGGGCTCAAGGGCCTCGACGAGGTCTTCCACTCCCCGCCCAAGCAACTCAACAAGGACTTCAGCACGGACTCCTTCTCGCCTTACCCGGTCTTTGTGGACACCGGCACCTCGCTCGTCGACAAGAGCAACGTCGATCTCTACATCGCCTCCGCCGCGGAAGGAACCAAGTAGCGCGAGCAACACAAGGTCTGAAGGATAAAGACGGGGTGCCCCAGGTCTGGATTTTCAGACATGGGATGTAGAGCGAATTTAAACGGTTGCCCTACTCTTGGCAGGTGGCCCAGGTCCGGGGGATAAGATGGGGTGCCCCATGTCTCGATTTTGGGCAACGACATACTAAACTCAGCGGGAACGGATACCAAATCGGTAACGGTTCTCTGAGGCAGTGTTTTTGCTTGAAATTCGCCTCTTCAATACGGCAAGAGCCGCAAAAACGCCTTCATTATCCTGCGCTTTTTGTGGTAGACTTGCCCCAAAGGGGTGATCAATGGCGAGCGCGACAAGGCCTCGAATTCGGGGGACTCACTCCCTTAAGACGGCGGTAAAAATCCCGGCTGCAAAAATCTCTCAATCGGGCGATAGCCGAGAGAAGCTGCTCAAAGACGTAATGCGTGAAATCGGTGTTGGGCTAGAGGGAATGTCCCCTATAGAACGCACCCGCGCAATTGCAGGCATTCACTCTATTGCTGAGAACGTCCAGAAGCGCCAAGTTTAATCAGCCGATCAATAAACTCCTTGCCTTTTACGGATTCCGGGGCAATCCCTGCTCGGCGTAGCATCTCTTTGAATTCATCCAGCGTTCCGCTATGGATAATCTTCGCTGCGTCTTTCTGTAGTTGAACCTGCTCCTTGTCGATATGTACCTTACTCCGTAAGCGTACTTTACTCATATCTTGCCCCTTTCTTCTCTATAGTGTTTTCATTACACGAAACTATAATACTAGTTCTTTGGCCGTATGAAAATGTTCCTTTTGGAAATGTAGCGCCGGCCTCCTGGCCGGCTGTAGCGTGGGCCTCCCGGCCCACGTTCGTTCATTGGATAGAACATCTTCATCCGGTCACGGACCTAGTTAAAAAATCATCCCAAATATGTTTTCCTACTATTGTTGCCCCTTGTTTGTGGGGTTGGCCGCGCTTTTAGGCAGGTGGCCCAGGCCCGCGCGGGATAAGAAGACTCGGTGCCCCACGTCTGGATTTTCAGACCTGGGATGTAGGGCAAATTTAAACGGTTGCCCTACTCCTGCTTCACCGGCCCCGTAGCGTTCTCCTGCTTGGCCAGCTTCACCTTGGCGCTCTCCAGCTTGTGCTGCACCTTGGCCACGTCCCCCGGCTCCACATCCGCGGCGGCCGACTGCGAGTACTCTCCCAGCGACAGTTCCCACTGCGCCGCGGCCAGCCGGATACGCCCAGTCTTTTCGTACAGGTCGCCCAGGTGGTCGTGAACCGTCGGATCGGTCTGGTCCCGCTCCACGGCGTGGCGCAGGTTCTCCTCCGCCAGTTCGTATTGCCCCAGCTTGAAGTAAACCCAGCCCAGCGAATCTAGGTAGGCGCCGTTCGTCGGCTCCAGCTCCACGGCTTTGCGAATCAGGCTCAACGCCTCGGTCAACCGGCTGCCCTTGTCGGCAAGCATGTAGCCCAGGTAGTTCATGGTCATCGAGCTGGCCGGGTCAAGATCCAGCGCCTGGCGGAAGAACTGCTCGGCCGGCTCATAGTGCTTTTGCCGCTCGGCCAACTCGCCCCGCAGAAACAACAGGTAGGTGCGGTCTTCCTTTTTGGTAGTCAGAGCGCCGGCCCTGGTGAACGCGTCGTCGGCATCTTTCCAGCGCCGCAACCGAATGTCCATCTGCCCCATCGCCAGCCACACCAGGCGGTCGTTGTCCGTGTTGTCAAGCTGTGCCTTGGCCAGTGCCAGGCCCTCATCGGCCTTGCCCTGATCCGCCAGTTCCCCGGCCAGCATCAGCTTGAACTCCCTGTTCTTGGGTTCGGCATCCACTGCCTTGCGGGAAACTTCGATCGCCTTGTCAAACTGCTTGGCGTCGCGGTACGCGTCCACCTCGCCCTGGTATCCGCGCTCGGCCGTCTCCCCGCCCATATCGATCATCTTCTGGTAGGCGGCAATCGCCTGATCCGTCTTGTTCTGCTCGTGATAGATCGCCCCCAGTCTATCCAGGAAGATACCCCGGTTGGTCTTCTCCTCGGCGGTGTAGGCGCCGTTGGCGTGCGAGGTCAGATCCACCATCTTCTCGTACAACTGCGCCGCTTCGTCGTAGCGTCCCAACTGGTCCAGCAGCAACCCTTCGTTATAGCCGGCCTCAAGCGACGTCGCGTCCAGCTTGCGCGCCTTGCGGATGGTCGCCAGCGCTTCCTCGTACTTGCCCTGGCGCCGCTCGATCTCCCCAATGTGAACCAGCGCCTCCGCATCCTCGGGATCGGCCTCCGACAGTTGCTTGTACTGTTTCAGAGCCTCGTCCAATTGGTTGTCGTTGAGCAGGGCCTGGCCAAGTGCGTCCAGCGTATGCTCGTCTCCGGGATCCATGTCGACTGCGCGCTGGTAGGCGGCAATCGCTTCCTTGGGCCGCTTCAACTGGTCATACGCCGCGCCCAGCGCAACCTCCATCTTCGGGCTGCGAGCTGCCACCGGAACCGCTTCGATCACCTTGGCGGCATGTTCTATATCCCCGCTTTCGGCATACACACGAGCCAGATTGAGCACCACTTCCTCTGACTCAGGTTCGATCGATTGCGCCGTCTTGAACTCCTCTTCCGCTTTCTTTGGGTCATGCTTGACGGTGTAAAGCTGCCCCAGGACCATCCGGTCCTCCACGCTCTTGGGCTGCAATGCCACAATCTTCTCGAACTCCGCAATCGCCTGATCCAGCACATTGCCCGACGGCGACGACGACCCAACAGCATTCGATCCATCGCTCAACGCGCGCAGATAAATCTTCCCCAGCAGCTTGTGCGCATCGATATCGTTAGGCGTTGCTTTCAGCAATCCCCGGGCAGTCACTTCAGCATCGTGCGTGTGGCCGGTGCGGAAGTATAGATCGGCCAGCCCGTCGTTCAGTTGCGACGAGCCGGGGTCCGCATTCAACGCCAGCTTGTACTCCTCGATAGCCTGCGTCACCAACTCCGGCCGGCCAAGTGTGACCGCATCTTCCTCGTAGGAGTTGGCCAGAGCCAGGTGATAGTAAGCCTGGGCGCGATTCGCCGCCGTTGCAGCCGGCAAGCCAGACTCGGCCGGAGCAGCTTTGGCAGGCGCGGCGATGACGGGCGCGGCCTGCCCCGGTTTGCCCGGAGCCTCAGTGTCAGGAGGCAGCTTGGCTGGCGCGGTTTGGGCGGGTGCGGCGCTGGCCGGTGCATTTTGTGCACAGGCAGGCAACGCCGGCAGAAGAACGAGAGAAGCGGCGGCAAACAATGACCACGAGGGCAGCAAGCAAATTTTTGGTTTCATCATCCAAGGGATTCCGCGCCTCTTGAGCCGCCCGGACGGCAAAATACCGTTCCGGAAAGCTGAAAGGCAGCCCAGGCAGCCGTTGGGAGCAACTCTGCCTACTGTAAAGACGATTCTAACCGTCATTGGTCGCAAAAGCGCGCCGGATTACTGGATTTTCGTGCCTCGCTTCCGGAATGGCTGTGAAAATAAGGAGCGGCTGCTAAAGTGCGAGTCAGGCCGCTCACGCTTTTGGCACACCCGGCAGCCAACCGTGTTCGCGCAACAATTTCAACTGCCGATGCAGAACCTCAGTCTGCCGTTCCAGCCGCTCAAGTTGGCGCTCGCCGGGATGATCCCCGCTCGTCATGCGGCTCGGAATCGCTGGCTGCATTGCGCGGACACCCGGCTCCGGCCACGGGACCGGCAAAGGCCCAAGCGAGGGCTCACTCACCGCGGTCTGTTCTTCCAACCATTGCAGCCGCCGGTCCAGCAGTTCCAGCCGGCTCTGTACCGTTCCCGATTGCTTCCACGCCCACTCCCCATCCAGCGTTGCCAGGGCGGTCACGCTCTGCGCAAACCGCCGCAGATAGGTCACAAAAGCCGCCACAAACTGCGCAAACGGCCTGCGTCGAGGCCAGCTTTCGGCCAACAGCCGCTCCAGCGATTCTTCCGTATCGTTATGCGCCAGCCCCGCCGCCCGCCGTGCGTTGGCCAGCAGGCGCCCCGAACCAGACCGGCCCGTCGCCCGGCCTGTCGAACTGCTCCGCCACCCTTCGCCCAACTGGGCCAGATAGCGTCGGTCGGCGCCAAGGCTGGCGCGCAGAAACTCCGGCGCCCGGTCCCGCTCGTAGGCGGGAAACAGAAAGATCATGGCCAACAGCGAGATCGCCGCTCCCGCGATGGTGTTGCCCATGCGCACCAGCGCCAGTTGCCAGTCGCCGCTGTAGGGCAGCCAGGCCAGCACAAACGCCGGCGTAAGAAAGAAAGCAAAAGCCGCGTAACTGACCGGCAAAATGGCCAGAGCCAGCAGCGCCAAAGGGAACAGCACAGCCGCCGTCGCCAGTTGCGAGTGCAGCCACGCGGCCAGCAGCGCAGCCAGAATGCCCCCGCCGACCGTCCCTCCGATGCGCTCCAATCCGCGCCGCATCGTGCCCGAGACATGCGGCTGCAGCACAATCAGCGAGGTCATCAGCAGCCAGTAGCCGTGATCGATGCGCAACAGCAGGATCAGCGCCACATCCACTCCGCAGACCAGCGCAACCCTGGCCGCATGGCGCAGCACCAGCGATTTGCCGGTAAAATTGGCAGCCAGTTGGTCAAAATCCCAACCCTGCCGAAGCTGTCCCAGCCGCTCATACACATAACCAAAGTGGCCGACAGAGACGGCTGGGGAACGGGCGAAAGCCAGACCCGGCGCTTCACCCAGCCGCAGCAGCGCCGCGCTCTCGACAGCCGTCGCCACCAGCGAAGCGGCCTCAGTGACCTGCGCCAACAGAAAACGGCTGGTCGGGTCCTCTTTGTCCATGCAGCCTTCCAGGTAATACGGCAGCCGCTCCATCTCCCGGCTCTTGGCGCGGGCGTGGGCCACGGTCTGCCCTCGGCGGCGCATCAGCAGCGACGCCACCCAGAGCTCGCCGGAACGCAGATCGGCAAGACCGGACAGGCTGCGGTCAAAACACATCGAGCCTCCACTGGCGCCGGCTTGCGCCTCAAAGTGCTCGGCAAGCGCGACGGTGCGGGCAATCAGCAGGTCCGCATTCTCCAGCAGCACCACCAGTTGATTCCCTTGCGCTGTCTCCGCCTGGTGTTCCGCGCGGATCGAGGCCACAGCCTGCCAGCTTTGTTCCACCGCCCGGCGAACCCGGTACTGGTGGTGCTGAGCCAGCCTGTGCCAGAGTGCTGGACGCTGCTGCTCACGGCCGGCAAGTTCCGCCACCGAGCCCAAAAACGAAGCCAGCTCCTCGTAGCACGCGCTCACTGCCGCCCGCGCCGGCCGATACGCATCCAGAGGCCACAAAAACAGCGAAAGCAGAGCCGCCCACGCCCCGCCGGCCAGCAAGAGCAAGCCTCTGTTCAACGCTTCATGCCAGGAGGAAGTAGGCGCGCCGATCCCGCAGATGAAGATCACCTCTACCAGCACGCCTGCGGAACTGAATGGCTGCCCTAGCACCCCCAGGTAGCTCCACACGAAGCACCAAAGCACGGTTACCGGCAGCGCCCACAGCAGGTTTCCGCCAACCAGCGACCCCAGAATCAACCCGGCTGCACCGCCCAGCGAAAGAGTCGCCAGGCTGCTCATCCGCGTCCGGTAGGGCCCGCCGGTGTCGGAAAGAATCGCCTCAAACCCGCCCAGCGCCGCCCATCCCAAATTCGGGATTCCCGCCAAATCGCCCAGCACCAGCGGCGCGCAGAGCGCCGTCCCAGCCCGCAGCCCGCGGAACCAGTCCATCTGGGCAACAAGCGCTGCGGTTTGCGCGCGCCACTGGATCAGTCGCTGGGTCGAGGGCGTCATAATTCAGTCTCTATCTCAATGGCTCGCAGAATCAATGCCGGAAGTGCCGTATCCCCGTAAACACCATCGCCACGCCCAGCTTGTCCGCCGCGGCAATCACCTCATCGTCGCGCACCGACCCTCCCGGCTGAATCACGGCGGTAGCTCCGGCGGCCGCCACCGCTTCCAGCCCATCCGGGAACGGAAAGAACGCATCCGAAGCGGCCACCGAGCCGGCCAGCGGCAGCACCGCCTTCATGGCCCCAAAGCGTGCAGCGTCCACGCGGCTCATCTGCCCCGCGCCCACCCCAACCGTCTGCCCATCGCGCGCATAGACGATTGCATTCGACTTGACGTGCTTGGCCACACGCCACGCAAACAGCAGACTGCGCAACTCCACTGCCGTAGGCGGCCGCCACGTCACCACCTTCAGTTCGCCCTCGGTCACGCGGCCCGTATCCGCATCCTGCAGCAGCAACCCGCCTGAAACATGCTTCACCACTGGCCGCGCCGCAGCGGAGTGAACCTCCACCAGCCGCAGGTTCTTCTTCGCCGCAAACCGCTCACGCGCCTCCGCCGTGAATCCCGGAGCGGCAATCGCCTCAACGAATTGCTTGGCAATCTCCCCCGCCGCGTCCCCATCCACCACTCGATTGATGCCCACAACCCCGCCAAACGCCGAGATCGGATCGCAAGCCAGCGCCTTTTGGTACGCCTCCAGAATCGTTGCCCCGGTCGCCGCGCCGCAGGGGTTGGTGTGCTTGACAATTATCACCGCCGGCTGCTCGAACTCCTGCGCCAGCTCCCAACATGCGTCCAGGTCCACAAGGTTGTTGAAGCTCAGTTCCTTGCCTTGCAGTTGCGTTGCGCCGGCAATGCCCAGCCCCGAGCCGTCCGCATAAAGCGCCGCCCGCTGGTGCGGGTTTTCCCCGTAACGCAGAGACTGCGCCAGCCCAAAATTGATGCGAAGCGTAGTCGGCAAGGCCGCCGTATCCGCAGCGGCAACAGCATCCGGCGCTGGAGCCTCGCCAATCGTATCCAGCGTATTCGCAATCGCCGAATCGTACGCCGCGGTCGTCGCAAAAGCCTGCCGCGCCAGCCGCCAGCGAGTCTCCCGGCTCAAACTGCCGCGCGTAGCCCTCAGCTCCTCAGCCAGCGCCGCGTAATCGCCCACCCGCGTCACAATCGCCACGTCTTCAAAATTCTTGGCCGAGGAACGAACCATCGACGGTCCGCCAATGTCGATGTTCTCAATCAGGTGGCCGAACGCCACTCCAGGTTGCGCCGCCGTCTTTTCAAACGCATAGAGATTCACCACCACCATGTCGATCGGCTCAATTCCATGCGCGGCCACCGCGGCCTCGTGCTCCTGGTTTCCGCGGATGTAAAGCAGTCCTCCGTGTACGCGCGGATGCAGCGTCTTCACGCGCCCGTCCAGCATCTCCGGAAAACCCGTCAGATCGCTGATGTCCCTTACCGCCAATCCCGCTTCGCGCAGCGCCCGCGCCGTTCCGCCCGTCGACACCAGCTCCACCCCAAAGCTAGCCAGCGTCTGGGCAAGCTCCACCAGCCCCGTCTTATCCGTAACGCTCAACAACGCGCGCCGTATCCGCTTTTCTGCACTCACAATTTCTCCCCTTGAATCCTGACGTTCCAACCCAATTGTAGGATCGGTCCTCACTGCTAAGTCGCACCTTGAACACTGACCAAAAACCAACGCATGGTTGATACCCCGTAGCTTGAGCCTGCGAGGGAATGTTTGCTTCCAGGAATGCGTCCCCCAAAAAAGCCATGTATCAGTCGCCCACCGGCGTCGCCCACCCACGGAGGGATGAAACTGCGTCTGGCGATGCCGCCGCCAACCTGCTAACTCGCCATCCCCGCCTCAGCGGGGCTAACTCGCTGCTTTTGCCCGAACACGCTGTCTCCGTTTGGATTGTTCAACTCGCAGCACAGTCGAAATCCTGTTTCTTTGTAGGGCGCGACCGGGGTACCCAGGGACACCCCTGGGTCGCGTGCCGCTAAGGCTCGGTAAATCAGGGGCTTTAGCCCCCGCGACTGCAACCCGCGTTTACCAGGCGATTTCTTTTGAAACTCCATCAACCCATCAATACCTTTGCAAACTCAACCGCGGATTCCCCAGCTCCCATCCTACAGCGTCTTCAAAAATGCTTTAAAGTGAAGTCATGGGAAGTTATCCCCCAGTTCCCGAGCCGGAGATTCTGCCTCCGGGCGTCGGCTCCTTCACGTCTCCGCCTCCCGCTCGCCGGCGGCGGCCGTCCTGGGCGTCCGCCCCAGCCACCTATTCGCTCGTCGGCATCAACTGCGCGGTCTATATCGCCATGGTCTTGAATGGCGTCAGCGCGGTCAGTCCCACCACCGATCAACTCATGCACTGGGGCGCAAACAATGCCGGCTCCGTGCTCGTCAATGGCGAGTGGTGGCGCATCGTTACCGCCATGTTTGTGCATGTTGGCTTCCTCCACCTGGCCACCAACATGTGGTGCTTGTGGAACCTGGGCCTGTTGGCCGAACCGCTGATGGGTTCGGCGGGCGTGCTGGCCGTCTACATTCTCACCGGCGCGGCCGGCAACCTGCTCTCCACGTTTAAAGGCTGGTACTCATTTCATCAAGCTTGGGAAGCCTACCATGCAGCGGGGGGATTGGATCCAGCCATCATGTTCCCTGCCGGTGCGGGCGCATCGGGAGCCGTATTCGGAATCGCCGGAGCCCTGATCGTGCTGCTCAAGTCGGACCGGCTGCCGGTGCCGCCTATCGAGCTGAAAAAGCTGCGCAAGTCGGTCATCTACTTTGCCGGACTCAACCTGGTGCTCGGACTTTCCATCAACGCCGGCTCAAGCTATATGGGCGGGGGTCTGAACATCGACAATTTTGCCCACATAGGCGGATTCGGCTCCGGGTTGCTCTTCGCCGCACCGCTTGTTCCCCGCCTCGGCTCGCCTCGGCCACTCTTCGAGATGCGACTGCGCGTTGCCGTCGGGATGCTGGTGGGCATACTCGTGCTGTTCGGTTTCTACCTGACCAAATTCGCGGGCTGAAGATGAATGCAACTTCTTTGACAAGGCTCAGACAATCCCGGCCTGCCATGCTCGCCTCCTACAATTGAAGAAGTGCCGCGGACCCTGGCCCGCCAGCTCCGATGCAGGCCGGATTCTGAACCCCGTCCCGTAAACCCAACTCCAAACCCGCTTTACCCATCCTCAGATCGAGCGCCAATTGTTACAGTCGTGTTAATATTGAGCCTCACGGAGCGGACGGACCCACAATTCACCCTCCCGGCCGATCGATCTCGATGATCCTTTACCTCATGCGCCACGCCAACGCCGGACTCAGCCGCGAGAACCCCGCTCTCGACGCCAAGCGGGGCCTCGTCAAGGAGGGAAAAGAACAGTGCATGTTGATGGCGCGTGTCTTGAGCGCGCTCAAGGTGCAGGTGGATGTCATCGTCTCCAGCCCCCTCAAACGCGCCCTGCAAACCGCGCAATTTGTCGGCACCGAGCTCGGCTACGAAGCCAAGGTCGAAGTCAGCAAAGCGCTGGCTCCAGGCGCGGATTACGCCAGCTTCCAGCTTCTGCTGGCCAAGTATGCCGACCGCGAAGGCGTCCTGGTCGTCGGACACAACCCCAATCTCTTCCAGTTCCTTGGCCGCATGGTCACCGGCAACGGCGGCGCGGCCATCCGCTTGCGCAAGGGCTCGGTCGCCCGCATCCGCATGGACCGCCATCCAGCCCTCTTGCAGTGGCTCATCGATCCCCGCACCGCCAGCTCCATCTACGCCAGCGTGCAAAAGAGCTCCCGCCCAAAGACCTCGCGGAAGTAGCCCGCCTCCTTGCGCAGCGACCAAAGCTCCAGCTCCGCGCCCGTCCGCCCCGGCTCAAGCTCCAGATAAACCCGCTTCGGATACACCTTGGCCCGCACCCTCAAAACATCTGAAGCCCGGTCCTGGTTCAACGCCACAGCCAGCCGCAGCAGCACCACCGCCCGATGCACGTGCTTGTGCTCGTCCGCCGGAATATTCCTCAAAGCCCGGTCGCCCGGTTGCGGCCGGCTCTTCCCCAGGTAGCGCGCAATCGCTGAAACTGTCGTCCGCTGCACTTGCGTATACCCGTAAATCTCTGAACTCGACACAATGTACTGCGTATGCCGGTTGTGCCCCTGGTGGTTGATGAACTTGCCCGTTTCGTGCAGCATCGCCGCCGCAGCCAGCCAGCTCTCATACTCCGCCGGCATCTGGTGCAGCGCCTTCAGCTCCCTGAACAATTGCACCGCATGCGCCCTTACCGGCTCCGCCCGCTTCAGATCCACCCCATACCGCCGCGCCGTAGCCAGCACGCTCTCCCACCGCTCGTGCTCGAACTCCTTGTGCGCCGTAGCCCGTGCATCCTGCTCCGCCAGCATCTGCGCCAGAATCCCGTCCCGCAATCCCAGCGCCGAGTAGCGAAACCCCGCCAATCCAAAGCTCTCCAGCAACTCGGCGTACACCTGCGTCCCGGCTACAATAATCTCCGCCCGCCGCGGTCCAATCCCCGGCACCGCTTCCCGCTCCGGCAGCGTCATCTTCGCAATCTTCGCGGCCAGCCTGCGCACCTCGCCCGTCGCCACCATCCCCGCCAACTTGCCAACCTGCCGCCCCGCTGACTTGCTGGCTCGCTGACTCGCTGACTTGCTGACCCGCTTCTTTTCCTGCAAGCCGCAAGCCTCCGCCAGCGCCGCCGCCGTCCCTGACGTAGCAATCGCCAGCCCCACGCCCGCCGGCTGAATCTTGCGCTGCGCCCGCCTCAGTTCCCGCCCAATCCACTGCCGCATCCGCGCCAGCCCCTCCGCCGGCGCAGGGTCCGCACCAAGAAACTCCTCCGTCAGCCGGACAGCTCCAAGAGGCACGCTGATCGTCTCCTTGATCCGCTTGTGTTCTGACAGCGTAATCTCGCAACTGCCCCCGCCCAGGTCCACCAGCAGCACCCGTCCGCCAACCCCGGCCCCAGGTCCCGCCGCTCCGCCCCCCATCACCCCCAGGTGGATCAGCCGTCCCTCTTCCAGCCCGGAGATGATCTCCATGTTCCAGCCCGTCTCCGCCTTCACCCACGCCTGAAACGCCGCCCCGTTGCGCGCATCCCGCATCGCCGCCGTAGCCACCACGCGAATCTTGTCCACCCCATGCGTCTGCACCGCCCGCTGAAACCGCTTCAGCGCCCGCAGTGTATTCGCCATCGCCTCCGGCGAAACCAGCCCCGACTCAAAAACGCTCGCCCCCAGCCGCGTAACCTCGCGATCCTCCGCCACCGTCCTGAGCTGGTGCGCCACAACCTTCGCAATCTTCAACCTGCACGAGTTCGACCCGATATCGACAGCGGCAAAAGTAGGCATAGCGGTTCCGCGCACTCCAGTGGGGATTGGAATTCACTCTCTCGCGTCAAGATACACGACCGAGGCGGCGGAGCGATGTGGAGATGAGGCCGGTCAGCGGGCAGCAAGTCGGCAAGTCAGCCTTAGCAGCCTGTGGTGGAAGTCTGGTTTTGAAAGGGCACGACTTTAGTCGTGCCGTAAGTGCCGCAGAATCAACGTCGGGCTTTACAGGCTGCGGAAAAACTCGTTCGGGGGCGCAGGAAGCGTCAGGGCACGACTTTAGTCGTGCCGTAAGTGCCGCAGAATCAATACGGGCTTCAGCCCCTGCGGTATGCTTTTCGGATATTTCGGTTGAATTCGGGCCTTTTTCCGCAGCCTCTTTAGCCGCCGAGGGATGCTTTCCGCCAGGCTGCGACTTCTGCCACAGGCTGTTCGGCGCGGGGTGCGAACGGCGTTGGCCAACCCACCTTTCCGCGATAGGACTGTGGCAGGATGGGCACCCGAATTTTCATCTCGCGTGGGTCGGCAAAGCCGGTGGACGACTGATACTCAGAGCCAGATAACAAAAAAGGAATTAGTTATGCGCGACATGGTATCGTGACTGCATCTTTCGGCAGTTCTCACTTTAAGCATTGGGCAGTTACCGGTCAACCGAAGGGCCAGTTTCCGAGTTGCACAATCTCGCACTGTGGCGGGGCTGGAGTGCAAGACGCTGATTCCACTTTTCGCGTAGGTTCCTTTCGTTGGCCTGTTATAAGCTTGGTGCATTCCCTTGTCTTTCCGACGTTGCCCCAATGGGAGGAATGCCGCATGCTCAACGCCCGCGCCAATTGCCGACTGTCTCTCGCTGGTCTTCTGCTGGTTATGGCCGGGTGCCTGGTTCTGCCCTTTGCACTGACAGGCCAGACGGCCCCGGCTCCAGTGCAGCCCCCAGCGCCTGCACAGCCCCTGGCTCCGGCGCAGAACGGTCCGGCGGCGAGCGCGCCGTTGCCGGCCGCAGTACAGGCGCGGTTGGACAAGCTCGCAGACGCGCTGAAGACAGCGCAGGCGGCAGGCGACGCGCGGGCCGAAGCCCAGATGCTGAACCAGATCGCCGAACTGCACTATCGGACCTCGGATTTCAATGCAGCCGCGGAAGAGTACGCCCAGGCCCTGAATCGAGCCCGCGCCGCGAGCGACGCCGCCGCGGAAGCCCAGGCGCTGAATGGCCTTGCCGACTGTGATCGCGGGCTGGGAGAGAGCCAGAAAGCGCTGGAGCACTCCCGCCAGGCCCTGAATGTGGCCGTGGCCGCCGGGGACGAACGCGGAGAGGCAACGGCGCTGAACGGGCTGGGCTGGGCGGGCTGCAACCTGGGCAAGTGCGAACCGGCGATGCAGCTGCACAAGCAGGCCCTGACGCTGGCGGAGAAGGTTGGGGATGCAGGGCTGGAGGCGCTGATCTGGAACCGGATTGGAATCGTCTACGACATCGCCGGGGAGACCGACAAGGCGCTCGAGGCTTACGGAAAGGCGCTGGAGCTTTGGCGCACAGCCGGCGACGGGCGCGGCGAGGGGACGACCGAAAACAACATTGGCATTGTGTACGCCGAAAAAGGTGACAGGCGGGCGGCCTTGGAGCACTATACGAAAGCGCTGCCACTTCGAATCGCAGCTGGAGACCGCGCCGGGACGGCCGGAACGCTGAACAACCTGGGCGTGCTGTGCAAGAATGCGGGCGCAATGGAGATGGCGCTGGGTTTTTACCGGCAGGCGCTGCCGTTTCTGCATGCGGTGGGCGACCGGGCGGGCGAGGCGATGGCGCTGACCAACCTGGGGAATATCGATTCGGACCTGGACCGGCGGCAGGAGGCGCTGGAGGCCTACGGCCAGGCACTGGAGTTGGCGCGGGCCTCGGGCGGCGGCCCGAGTGAGGCGGGGGTACTGGTGGGGCTGGGGAATCTGAAGAACGTTCTGGGCGAGAAGCAGACGGCGCTGGAGGAGCTGAACCAGTCGCTGAAGCTATGGCAGGCGGCGGGGATCCGCAAGGGCGAGGCGATGGCGCTGAACAGCATTGGGGTGGTCTACGACGACCTGGGCGAGCAGAAGGAGGCGCTGGATTACTACAACCGGGCGCTGAAGATTCAAGTGGAGATTGGCGACGGCACGGGTGAGGCGGGGGCGCTGAGCAATCTTGCAGGCATCTATAACGGCCCGGCAGAGAAGCAGAAGGCGCTGGGGTATTACGAGCAGGCACTGGAGCTGCAGCGGGCGGGTGGGGACGACGCGGGGGTGGCGCGAACACTGAACAACATGGGGCTGGTGTACGAGGACCTGGGGCAGAGGCCGAAGGCGCGGGACCTGTATCTGGAGGCGCTGTCGATCTGGCAACAGTTGGGCGACCGCGGCGGTGAGGCGATGATACTGAACCATGTTGGCGGCTTGCTGAACGAAGTGGGGGAGAAGGAGAAAGCTCTCGAGTACTATCGCGAGGCTTTGACCCTGGCGACGGCGGCAAGCGATCCGCTGCGGGAGGCGCAGATTTTCAGGAACCTGATGCTGAACCGAAAGACGGACGAACCCGGCCTGGCGATCTTCTATGGCAAGCAGGCGGTGAACCTGCTACAGCAGGTGAGAGGCAAGATCAAGGGGCTGGACAGGAAGCTGCGGGCGAGCTTTCTCGCGACCAATGACAACTACTATCACGAGCTGGCGGATCTGCTGATTGCCCAGGGGCGCTTGCCGGAGGCACAGCAGGTGCTGGATCTGCTGAAGGAGCAGGAGTATGCGGATTACGTGCGCGGGGAGACGGCGAATGCACTGAGCCCGCTGACGCTGACGCCTGCGGAGAAACAGGCCGAAGAGGATTACCAGAAGTCCACTGCACAGCTTGTCTCAATGAGCGAACAATGGACGCAATTGAAGAAGAACATTGCGCGCACAGCGGAGCAAGAGAAGCAGTACCAGCAGCTTTCCGATCAGCTTGACGCGGCCAGCAAGGGATTAAACGGCCACTACGCGCGCCTGTATGTGCTCTTTGGCAAGAACCGCGATGCCAACAAGCAAGTGGCCGATGTAAAGGGCGATGTGAGCTTGCTCAAGCAGACCATTGCGAAGACGCCGCACACAGTGGCGCTTTACACGCTGGTGGGGAGTGACCGAATCAGCATCATCGTCGTCACGAGTGCGGCGACGGTGGCGCGAGAGTTTCAAATTTCAGAAAACGACCTCAACAAGAAAGTTGCGGATTTTGAGCAGGTGTTGCGCAACCCCGCGCAGGACCCGAGGCCGCTTGCGCAGCAGTTATACCGAGCTCTCATTGCTCCAGTAAAGTCGGACTTGGACCAGGCAGGGGCGCAAACGCTGGTCTGGTCTCTCGATGGGGTGCTGCGCTATGTGCCGATTGCCGCGCTCTACGACGGGAAACAGTACGTGGTGGAGAATTACGACACGGTCACCATCACGCCCGCGAGCATTGCGCACCTCAATGAGAAGCCGGACGTGAGTAGCATGAGGACAGTGGCGATGGGGATCTCCCGGAAGTATGAGGAGGAGTTGCCGGCGCTGCCCGCGGTGGCGGGCGAGCTGAACGACGTCGTGAACGATCCGAAGGTGCAAGGGGCAAAAGGCGTGCTGCAGGGAACGATCCTGCTGAACGACCAGTTCACTGAGAAGGGAATGGAGAATCTACTCGGCGGACAGCACAACGTGATCCATATTGCCAGCCATTTTGTGTTCAAGCCGGGCGACGATAGCCAGTCCTACTTGCTGCTTTCGGGCAAGGGAGAAGGCGGCGCTGGATTTCACCTCACAGTGGCTGACTTCCGCGACAACCAGCAGTTGGCCCTGGACGATACTGATCTGCTCACGCTCTCGGCCTGCGATACGGGGATGAGCGGAAACGCCGGAAACGGACGCGAGGTGGATGGCCTAGGTACGACCGCGCAACTCAAAGGAGCCAAGGCAGTGATCTCGTCACTGTGGTCGGTGAACGACGCGAGCACAGGCCAACTGATGGGCGACTTCTATAAACGGTGGGCGGAGGGCGCGGGGAAAGTGACCAAGGTGGAAGCGTTGCGTCAGGCGCAGCTCGATCTGCTCCTGGGCAAGGCGAGGGCGCAGGGCGATGGGAGTAACAGGGGGGTTGAACCCGAGGGCCCGGCTCCTGCCGGATACGCGCATCCCTTCTACTGGGCGCCGTTCGTGCTCATGGGGAATTGGAGGTAGAGTGCCAGCTGCCTTATCCGCCTCACGCTATACACGTTGACCGGTTGTCTTGCTCGCCATGTCCGTTGATGAAAAATCTTCGCGTATTAAATCGAAGAGAAATTCAGTGAGCCAGAGGCGGTTGGCTTTCCAAGACGCCGCGCCCATGATCGGCCCCCTGAAACGCCGCAGGGTCCCTCAAGCTCCAGCATTGCCGCCTATCCGAAAACATCGTCGCAGGGTTCCATCCGCTCGAATGAGCGCAGGCCCCGCTCAAAACGCACAAAAAACGCCAAAAAACACGCAAAAACGATCGTTTTTTGAGATGTTTTGATTGTTTTGGCCGGCATCGAAACGGAGTTTCGCTACCTTTCTGCCGAGCCCCAGGCCGACTTTCCTGCAAATTGAAATCCATTTCTTCAGTTTGCAGGCTTATCGCACGACGGATTTTTTCAATCTGTATACCTGCGGGACTACCAGCGCCGTCGGCCTCCAGACCGACATTTTCAAGTCACACTCAAAGGCAAAGTCGATCAGCGATCGCCTGTCGCTGGCCACTGACCACTGTTCACTGATCTCTGATCCCTGATCTCTGATCCCTGATCCCTGACCCCTGATCCCTGACCACTGACCACTGATCCCTGACCACTGATCCGTGACCACTGTTATTCTTGATGCAATGCCCTATCCCGCGACCACAAGCCGGAACACGACGCACAACCGCCCCCGAGCAGCATCCTTCGTGCTGGCCACCTGGCTGCTGTTTGCCGCAATTTTTGGCGCCGTCCAGATTGGTTCCCTGTTCAACCCGCCGCTGCTCGACGATGTGGACGCCGCCCACGCCCAGGCCGCGCAAGGCATCGCCGAGACCGGCGACTGGGTCACGTCCAAGATCAACGGCATCCGCTACATTGAGAAGCCGCCGCTGCCCTACTGGCTTTCCGCCGGCCTCTACCGCGTTTTCGGTGAGAACGTCTTTGCCACGCACCTGCCCAACGCTCTGGCCATGCTCGGGCTCACCTGGCTGTCGTGGCTGTGGGCGCGCCGCGCCTGGGGCCCTCGCGCCGGACTCTATGCCGGCCTGGGCGTGCTCACTTCCATCGGTCCATTCCTCTTTACCCGCTTCATCATTCCCGAGGCCCAGCTTAGCTTCTTCCTGCTGGCTGCCTTGTACTGCCTCATCACCGGCCTCGAGTCCAACCGGCCGCTTCGCTTTTACACCATGTGGGCAGCCCTCGCTCTGGCCACCCTCACCAAGGGACTCATCGCTCCCGTCTTCTTTGTCGGCGCGGCTGTTCCTTATTTGATCTTGACCGGCCAATGGCGTCGCTGGCGCGCGTTGAAGCCCCTTACCGGCCCGCTCCTGTTTCTGCTCATCGCCGCGCCCTGGCATATCCTCTGCGGCCTCGCCAACCCCGATCAGGGTCACCCCATCGGCAACCACCCCACCATCGGCAACGTCCACGGATTCTTCTACTTCTACTTCGTCAACGAGCACTACCTGCGCTTCTTTGGGGCACGCTATCCGCACGACTACAACAAGCTCCCCTTTGCCGCCTACTGGCTGCTCCATCTCGTCTGGCTCTTCCCCTGGAGCCTCTTTCTGCCCGCCCTCGTCGTGGTCGCCTGGAGGACGCGCCGCAGTTGGCTCCAGTACCTGCGCCCCGATGCCGGCCAGACTGTGGACTTCTACCTCGACAACGCCGCCCGCGAGGATGTGGGCAGCTACGTCCTCAAGCTCAAGTTCCGCGTCCGGACCATCTGGTTGTTGAGCTTGTTCTCCGCCTTTTCGCTGATATTCTTTTCCATCTCCACCAACCAGGAGTACTACACCTTCCCGGTCTGGCCGCCCATCTTCATCCTCATCGCCGGCGTGCTCTCTGGCATTGAGGAGAAGCGCGGCCTCGACGGAACTCCGGATAGCGGCCGCAACAGCTTCAAACCGCTGCTCTCCACCGCATGGCTCACCGGCGCTCAGGCCGTCTTCGCCGGCGTCGGCCTCGTGGCCGCCGCGGCCCTCGCCTGGGGACTCTGGGATTCACGCCACCTGCCCTATGTCGCCGACATCGGCACCCTCCTGGCGCACCGTGCCGTGGGCGACTACACCCTCTCGATGTCTCACTTCTTTGACCTCACCGGACCCTCCTTTGCCGCGCTCCGGCTGCCTTCCATCATGGCCGCCGTGACCCTGCTCATCGGCCCGGCCGTCGGCTGGCTGCTGCGGCTCAAAGGCAGGCACATCGCCGCAACCATCAGCGTTGCCCTCACCTCGGCCGTCTTCCTCATCGCCGCACACATCGCCTTCGCCCGCTTCGAGCCCATGCTCAGCTCCGCGCAAATGGCCGACACCATCCTCCAAAAAGGCGCGGCAACTGATTCCTTCATCATCTTCGGCGACCAGGATGACGCCTCCTCGGTCATCTTTTACACCCATAAGTTGCTCGCCAAGCCCACTTTTCTAGTCCTCCCCCGCTGTGGCCAGCATGGCGAAGGTTCCACCCTCCTCTGGGGCTCCTGCTACCCAGACGCGCCAAATATCTACCTCAGCGAAGATCAACTTTCCAAAGTATGGGGCACCGGCGACCGCAAGTGGCTCTTCGCCCAGGACAAGAACCAGCAGAAGGCGGAGAACCTGCTGGCTGGGCGGCTCTATCAGGTGCAGAACGTGGCCGACAAGGCGCTGTGGACGGATCGCCCGCTGAAGTGAGCGGGCTCAGTTCCAAAATGGGAGCTGCTCCCAAGATTGTGGAAATCCACCTTGTGACAAATTCACCCTGCCACTGCGGGGGAACGACGCTAGCAGATTCTTCAATCGCCGAGTCCAATCATTCGCGGGATGGAGTGTTTGTAATAGGTGACGGAGAATGACCGCAGCCGCATAGACGCGTGTTTGAGCTTGACGATTGGCGACAAGGTGATCAAGAGCCGAAATCTCCCCCACCCGAGGAAGAACAGGCGTTACGGAAGCAAGGGAACGATTCCATAGCCGGCCGTGGTGAGCACAAATGTTTCGGACCACGTTGAGGTTTCTGGTCCAACTTGGAAGAATGTTGTCTCTGACAAGTGTGAAGGATCTGGAAATTGTCGATCTGTCGGTTGAACTTAAGCCTTCGAGCAAGACCGACATCATTCCAAAGTCCCACACCTCAATTGCCATCCAAACGGGAAGATCGCCCGCATATCTGGTCTTGAAATGCCTTACAAACTCCTCGTTCGAGTTGCGAAATTTGTCAGCCTGCTTGCGGATCCATGTTGCGTGCTTTGATCCAGTTGGGAAGGGCAACCTGGAGAAGTTCGCATCGAACTGATTCGGATCGAGGTGGGCCAGCGCATCCCTGGCCCCAAGCAACAAGGCGATCTCGACCCGAAGTCCAACCTCAATTAATTCAATTGCATCCAGGTACAAGGCTCGAAGACTCTTATCGAAGAGATACAGATCGATGACCTGCTGAAAGGTCGTTCCGGGCTGAAAATCGTCCAGCACAATTACGTTTGCGGCTCCCGTTGTTGGATCGATCTGGACCTGGCTCTGACGAAAAGGATACGAATATCCAGAGAATCGATAGTAGCCAACCCTCTTCAACCAGTCTGCTGCGAACCCCGTGTCGCTTATGATCATCTGCCGTCGAATTAGTAATTGCACCTGATCGGCAATAGGCAGATATGGCTTGCTGTACGAGACACGAGGTGGCAATCCAACACCCCCCAAAAAAGGGAAGACCGGCCCATGCACCTTCGCGCAGAGGGACCGGCCATATTGGTTCGATTATGATCCGTTGTTGGCCCTGTGTCAATCTGACTTCTGGACCTTCGGCGTTCGCTACGATTCGACAATATCCCTATTTTGCCGCCCGCATCTTCCCCCCCGGCAGCAATTCGAAGACCCGCCCCCGCCAAAGAATCCGGCTGCCCCAATAGCTGGCTGCCCAAAATCCAAACCCCATCAGGTCGCGCAGCGGATAAAGCACCAGCAGCCCAAACCAGCTCGTGTCACCCACCACTCCGCGCCCCACCGCAATTGCCAGCGCCAGCCGCGTAGCCACGCTCCACCCCAACAGCCCCAGGCCCCACCATGGGCGCCCCATCAAAGCCGCAGCCGCGCACCCCAGCAGCCCGAATGGCAAGCTGAAACTGAGCGCCGTCCCAAAGTGCCCCGCGGGCCGCGAAAACCGTGTCGACTTCATCCAGCGTGTCTGATGCTTCAGGGAAGCCACCATGGTGGAATTGATCACCATGTGATCGATCGCATGGTGGCTCAACACCACCGTCTGTCCCAGCTTGAAGGTCTCGTTGCCCAGCACAAAGTCATCGGCGCAGTAGTCGGCCGTCACCTGGAATCCCCCCATCCGCCGGATCGTCTCCCGCCGAAAGGCCATGGTCGGCCCCAGCACAAACTGCATCCCCTCCATCGCCCGCGCCGCGAGCACCCCGGAGGTCATCTCCACGCTCATGCCCACGGCCTCAAGCCGCGCCCACAGCCCGGGCCCAGACTCGTTCCGCGGGGCCGCCACGCCGCGATAGACGCAGCACATCGCGCCCACTCGGCTCAAGGCAAACGGCAGCGCCACCGCGCGCAGATAATCCGGGGTCACCCGCACATCGCTGTCGCTGATCACCAGAATTTGATGCGCCGCCGCAGCCTCCATCTTCTCCATCGAGGCTGCCTTCGCGTTGATATAATCCGGCTCGCCGCCGGTAAAAAGAAACTTCGCCGGAATCCGCGGATACCTGGCCGCCACCCGCCGCGCCGTCTCCAGGCCTGCGTCTTCCGCTGTCCGCGCACAGAAAAGAATCTCGTATTCGGGATAGTCCTGCTCGAAGAATGTGGCCAGGTGCGCCTCAAGCCCAGGCTCGGCCCCGTGCAACGGCTTCAGCAGAGTCAGCGGCGGCGTATACCCCGGCCGCGCCTCGAGCTGAGCCAATGCCAGCCGCCGCTCGTGCAGGTACCCCGGCACCGCTGCCAGCACCATGCCCGCAAACACCGTAGATGTAACCAGGCCGAAGACGGCCAATCCAAGCAAAACGTACAACATGCAGGTTCCAGAATACCTGCACAGCAAGAGAAATGGCGAAGGGCTCCGCGAACAGCGCGCGATCGGTGCGTCTCAGTCGTGAAGGGTATGCCCCAAGCCCGTGCATGAAATTCACAAAATAATCCGGGCTTTAGCACCTGGGGGGAATGCGGACGCACCGGACAATGCAGGAGTTCTTTACGGCTTCTTCACTGTCGGCCGCGTCACCACAGCCGGCCTGCGGATGGGCACAATCGCCGCCCCGCCTCCCGGCGCATTCTGCTGGAATCGCGCCAACATCTCCGTCCGCACGTACTCCACAAAGCTCTGCATCTGCCGGTTCATCTCTTCCATGCGTTCCCGCATCTGCAGGATGATGGCGATGCCGGCAATGTTCACGCCGAGGTCGCGGGCGAGGTTGAGGATGAACTCGAGGCGCTCCAGGTCCTCGTCAGTGTAGAGGCGCGTGTTGCCCTCGGTCCGCGACGGCAGCAGCAGGCCCTCACGCTCATAGAGGCGCAGCGTCTGCGGGTGTATCTCGTACATCTCAGCCACCGCCGAGATCATGTACGCGCCCTTCGATTTGCGTTTTGCGGCCATAGGGTTCTTAGATCGATTGCAGTCGTTGGCGCCATTTTTCCGGAGTCATTTGATATTCCTTCAGCATTTTCTTGAGTTCGGTTCCGGCGTGCGTCACGGAATAACCGCCCTCGTCGATCCAGGCTTTTGAGGTGAAATAGGGCTTACTCTTGACGATCTCAAGAGCTTCGTCGTAGGTCAGCGCATAGACTTCGCTGTCCTTCGGCTCTTTGGCATGCCAGACGTAGGCCACTAACAAGCGGGGAATTCTCGATTCCTTCTTATACAAGGAAAACACTTCATGGATGGAAGTCTTGAGTTTGACGGGAAAAGAAGCACTTTCCTCGTCCGCCTGCGTTTCGCTGTAGATAAAATAGTCGATCCCGTTCTTTTTCGACGGTTCGACGAGTCGTAGACCGGCCTCTCGGACCTGGGATTCAAATATACGGATTCCAGACTGCCTCGTAGTCTCAACTACATCCGCGGGCAGGATCGTCTTCTCTTCGTCCGGGTCGTGGTCCAGAAGGATAACAGTATGCCCATTTTGATACCGGGCAGCAAAGCGACCGCGCGTAGCCCTTGAAAAATCAAACCTTGCTCGAATTTCAGTTTCATTCATGTCGATTGGCGATTTCATACTCTCTCCTTTCCCAAGATTGTGCCTGTCCTGCGCTAATGATTCGGACTCTGTCACCGCAAACCGTAAAGTTCGCGAAAAGCAGGCAGTCCCGATCCGAACGTCCAACACCAATGAATCGCAACTCCTCTTCGCTGTGTTCACCATCCGGTAGTTCCAGTATGTTTTTGTCCCCGAAGATCGTGGATGCCTCTTGGAACGAAACCTTGTGCTTTTTCAGATTGCTTTGCGCTTTCGGCGGATACCACTCGAAAACAATCCCACGGATGTCGATCCTATCGTCGTGCTCGCGGCTCATCCTGCTCATCCTATACTGCTAGCCTGGGAACTTCAACGATAGTAGCAAATCACAGCTTGTCAAACAGCGCCACCCGCGGGTCCTGGTTGTTCAGCTTGGCCAGCTCGCGCATGATCTCCTTGCTGCGCTCGTCCTGCAACGTGGGCACCACCACCTCCACCGTCACAATCTGGTCGCCGCGTTGCTCCGGCCGCCCGGCGTTCTCCACGCCACGCTCCCTCATGCGCAGCTTCTGCCCGCTCTGCGTCCCCGGTGGAATCTTCAACTGCGCACGCCCGTCGATCGTCGGCACATCCACCTTGGCGCCCAGCGACGCCTCGGCCACCGTCACCGGAACCGTCAACTGAATGTCGTCGCCCACGCGGGTAAACACCGGGTGCGTCCCCGTCCGGACGATTACGAAAAGATCTCCAGGCGCGCCGCCGTTCAACCCCGCGTTCCCCTTGCCCTGCAAGCGAATCCGCTGCCCATCCCGCGTCCCCGGCTTCATCCGGAACTCCACCGTCTCTGTCCGGCTCACTACCCCTTCGCCGTGGCAGGTGGCGCAGTCGTTCGAAATCCGTCCCGTCCCGTTGCATCGCGGGCACGGAATGTTGAACTTCATCCGCCCGCCCATCTGCGTCACTTGCCCCGTCCCGCTGCACTCCGGGCACTGCATCGGGCCGCCTGTGTACGCCTGTCCGTGGCACGCCGGGCAGGTCTCCTGACGATTCACCTGGAGCCGCGCCTGTCCGCCCTTGATTCCCATCCAGAAGTCCACCGTCGCCTGGTATTCAAGATCCGTCCCCGGCTGCGGACCCCGTGGCCGATGCGGCTGCTGCGCCCCCGAGAATATCCCGGAAAAAATGTCCTTGAAGCTGCCCCACGACTGCGAACCAGGCCCCGCCTGCTGCCCCGGCGGCTGGCCAGAATGGCCTCCGGGCCCGCCCTGGAACCCCGAAAAGTCGAACCCGTCAAAGTCCACCGGTGGCCGCCCGCCCGCTGCCTGCTGCCGCGCATACGCCTCCGCTGTCGCAGGATCGATCTGATCCGAGTAAAAGCCGACCTGGTCGTAGACTTTTCGCTTCTTCTCGTCGCTGAGCACTTCGTTGGCCTCGGAGATCTCCTTGAACTTCTCCTCCGCCTTCTTGTCTCCCGGATTCACGTCCGGATGATAGCGCCGCGCAGCTTTCCTGAACGCCTTGCGGATTTCCTCCGAAGTCGCCGTCTTCTTCACGCCAAGCGTGCCGTAATAGTCCTTGTTCTGGGTAGTGGGCATAGTGTGTTCGGACTCGTTTCCTTGTTATCAAAAAAACTGCATCGGGGTCTAACTCAAGCAATCCGCCTCGCCAGCAACTTCCCGGCTTCGGTTCGAGGCGCCGGAAAGATCTCCACCTCAATCCGCGCCTTGACCTCATGGCTGGCCAAAGCCAGGTCGTAAGACATCTGCATCTTCATCCAGAAATCCGGAGTTGTCCCAAAGTATCTCGCCAAGCGCAAAGCCGTATCCGCCGTGATCCCTCGGCGCTCCCTAAGGATTTCCGATATCCGCGTAACCGGTACTCGCAATGCAATGGCCAAAGCATTCGCCGAAAGTCCCAGCGGTACAAGAAAATCCTCACGCAAGAACTCGCCCGGATGGATCGCCACACCTCTCAGATCGTGCTTACGCGGAATGCTCATCGCCGGTTCTCCTTAGTGATAATCAACAATCCCCACATTCCATGCATCTTTGCCGTCCCAGTGGAAGCACACCCGGTATTGGTCGTTAATCCGGATGCTCCACGAGCCCTTCCGGTCGCCTTTCAGCTTCTCTAGCCGGTTGCTGGGAGGATTCAGCAAATCCTCAATCGCACTCGCATAATCCAATGCTTGCAATCGACGTGCCGCAACCCGGGCAAGGTTGCCCCATCTCCGGCTCTTTCCGGTCAGGTAAACCTTCTCCGTGTCTTCATCGACAAAAGAGCGAATCATGCTTAACGCTTATCGTAACACGGGAAACGATAAGCGCGTCGCACTAATCACCTACAGCCAGTCGAGGATGACCAAACACAAGGCAGTCCTCCTCGCTGGACAGAAATGTACGAATCCGCAGTGCTGCATTGCGAAGAATGAAGTCGGCTCGCGTCGTGGTGCAATTGCCGATTCGCAGCCAAATCACCTTAGGCGGGCTGCCCAGCAAAGTGCTTCTTTGCGCAAAGTCGGAGTCCTTCGATAGGATTGCAAATCCGTTTTCCTGCGCGTACTGCCAAATCTTCACGTCAGAGGCGCCGCGAAGATCGCAATCCCTCACATGCAGCGACCCTGGATAGACATCGGCGAGTCCTTTCACCAGTCGCGGCGACAGATTCTCATCGAAGAGAAGTTTCACGACGTGACAATCTCAAATCTGCGTTCGCCGTCCGCAGCAAAGGCCAAGCAGGCACGAATATCGGCCTCGGTGAGATCCGGAAAATCGGCCAGAATCTCCTCCTGGCTCATCCCGGCGGCCATGTAGCCCAGAACATCGTAGACAGTAATCCGAAGCCCGCGAATGCAGGGCTTCCCGCTGCGCTTGCCGGGGTCAATCGTAATGATCTGCGAGTAATCCACAACTCCTCCGTTTCCGAACTAAGCCCATCTTAGACGCGATTCCATCTTAGGTCACGCGATCCGCAGAGCCTTCTGCACTGCTTCCGGCTCACGGTCGATCACCATCAGATATGCGCGTGTCGGACCTTCAGGAACGCGCCTTCCCTGCTCCCAATGGCGCACTGTGTTCACGCTGAAACCGAAGCGAATGGCGAACTCCTGCTGAGTCAGCCCCAGCCGGCCGCGGATGGCCTTTACGTCGATCTCGGGCGGTATGTGAACCTGGTAGAGGCTGATGTCGGCAGTGCCTTCGGCGAATGCAATGGCCTCTTCAAATCCTCTGAGAATGCTGGCGCCAATTTTGCTCATCTTCCCAACCTCCGTCTTCGGTGTATCTCCACCAATATCTCCGACAATTTGTGGTACGCCTTGATCTCAGATTGCTCCAGGTCTTCGCGGTCATTCTTGGCAAATGCCGTGAACAAATACAACGGCATCTCCATATCGTGAAAGAAGTAAATCACCCGCGCTCCTCCACGTTTGCCGCGCCCTTCCAGCCCCCAACGGATTTTCCTCACGCCGCCCGACCCGGGAATCACATTGCCCGCCGTCGGGTTCCAAGCCAGATAGTCGACCAGTTCCGCCCGCTCCGCGTCGTCCATCAACTTCTTCGTCGCGGCGAGGAACTCGGGCATTTCCACTACCGTGATTGGGCGCAACGTTTCCAAGATTCATTGTAGTGCATTGCACTAGCTGTGACAATTCTCGTGCGGGAGATCGAAAGACAGAGCACAGAGGTTTATGAGGGATCCCAGGTCTCAAAATCGAGACCTGGGGCACCCGGAATTTGAATGCTAGAATCTAGCGCATGAAAATCTTTCCAGCTTGCAGTGAGGGATTCAGGCGCGTCTCGATTTTGGCCGCAATACTCACGTTTCTGTTTGCGATCGGATACTTGACTTTCGGAAATGAGCACGCTCTGGAATCGGGACAGAGGGATTGCGTAGAGACATATGTACCAATCGCAGAGAAATGCCAGGAGCGTCCCAAGCCAGAAGTGAAGACGTGTGTTGATGAGACAGAGAAGCAGGAGAATGAGTGCATTGCAGCTTTCTATCCTGGTGTGAAGGAACGGTTTGAATACTGGGGCATTTATGTGCTCGGAGGTCTGGTATTCGCATATCTGGTTGCGCTGGCGATCAGGACTTCAGGATGGGTGGTGCAGGGATTCACACGTGGGGGGGGGGTAAGGCAGCGTGACGGAAAAGCCTACGCCCGAATTGAACATTGACAACCTAGCAGGCGGGTGCCTATTTCGTGCGATCTTCGACGTTCTCGATGAGCTAGTCTACGCTTTCGTTTTCCGGGACCTGTTCTCAAGTACGATCTCGACCTGGCCTGTTTCGCGCGACTGAACAGCTCGCTTCAAACTTACGTGACCGAGGTTGGCGTTTCCCGACAAGATTGCAGAGATTCTCTTCTCGAACTCGTTGCTTGCGCTGAAACCTAGAACGACGCTCGTGATCGAGGTGGGCGGAATCGAGAACAAGATAATACTATTCCCGTATGGGTCAGGCCGATCACCAATCTTGGCGCCATCATTAAAGTTGCGAATGATCCTCCACTCCTTTTCGTCCTGCCATACGCTCCACTTCGTATACAAGAACTCCGACTCAGTAATTTCAAGGAGGTATTTGACCGGGCGCGACGAGACATAGTTCACTTGACGCAAGTGGTAGAAACTGTCTCTCTCCTCGCGCTTTGCATGAAACCAAGGATGCTCCGGGTCGAACTCGATCAGGAAACCTCTTCCGCTGTCCGCGTAATGAGCCCACATTCGTACGTCGGCAGGTACTTCTGTCAGAGAAAGAATCCCGAAGTTCTGATCTGTCACGTCGAATATTGCGTGAGGATTCCTCTCATGCCGTTGCTCAACTGCTTTCGCAAATCGTGGAATTATTGCCTGCAAACAAATCTCGCTAAGCAGCTCGGGCATTCCTGGAATACGCCAGCCTAGTATCCTCCTTTTTTGCTCAGAAGATTCTGGCAACGAGGTTGGGGGGAGATTGTTTCGTGCTATTTGTTCCAATTTTTCAGGTGCAGCCACTCCTTTGATAGGGGGCCTGAGTTCCAGGGTATCGTTGAGGGACGAAGCCTGCGTGAACCGTATCAATAAATCCTGAAGGACGTTAGCCCTCGAGGGTGGTAGATATTTGAATAGGACTTCAGGTGCGCTCTCCATCCCCTCTTGACCTCCCTTGGCAATCTTTACCGTCAACGCCTAGCCGGCAAACCGAAGATCCTTCGACTCCGCTGCGCTTCGCTCAGGATGACAGTGCGTAGGCAATAACAACTCGGGGCGGACAACGAATCGTTGCCCACCCCGAATTCTTTCTGCCGTAACGGCGGGTACGCCTGGACGGCCAGTCCTATTTCTTGTCTTCCACGTCCACGTACTCCGCGTCGATCACGCCCTCGTCCTTCTTCGCTTCTTCAGCCGGGGGAGTCTCTCCACCAGGCGCCGCCCCAGGTGTAGCCGAAGCCGCATTCGCCTTGTACATCACCTCGGCCAGCTTGTGGCTGGCGTGGGTCAGCTTCTCGTGCGCGGCCTTCAGATCAGCCGAACTCGGCGAACCTTCCAGCACCTTCTTCGACTCGGCCAGAACTTCCTCGACCTCAGTCTTCTCCGCGCCCTGGATCTTGTCGCCGCTGTCCTTCAACATCTTCTCGATGTTGTAGACCATGCCATCCAGCGAGTTGCGCGCCTCAATCTCCTCGCGCTTCTCCTTGTCCTCGGTCGAGTGGGCGTCGGCGTCCTTGGCCATCCGCTCCACCTCTTCCTTGCTCAAACCCGAGCTGGAAGTAATGGTGATGCGCGTGTCCTTGCCGGTCGCGTTGTCCTTCGCCGTCACGTTCAAAATGCCGTTCGCATCAATATCGAACGTCACCTCGATCTGCGGTACGCCCCTCGGCGCAGGGGGAAGTCCCGCCAGCTTGAACTTGCCCAGCGTACGGTTCTGCGCCGCCAAGGGCCGTTCGCCTTGCAGCACATGAACCTCAACCTCGGTCTGCGAGTCAGCCGCCGTCGAAAACGTCTCAGTCTTCTTGGTCGGAATCGTCGTATTCCGCTGGATCATGGGCGTCGCCACCCCGCCCAGCGTCTCAATCGCCAGCGTCAGCGGCGTCACGTCCAGCAGCAGCAGGTCTTTCACTTCGCCGGCCAGCACGCCCGCCTGCACGGCCGCGCCAATCGCCACCACCTCATCGGGGTTCACGCTGCGATTCGGTTCCCGGCCGAACAGCTTCTTCACCATCTCCTGAATCTTCGGCATGCGGGTCTGCCCGCCCACCAGCACGACCTCGTGGATCTGGCTAGCGGTCACGCCCGCATCCGCCAGAGCCTTCTTGCACGGCTCCAGGGACCGATCCAGCAGATCCTCGACAAGTTGTTCCAGCTTCGCCCGCGTCAGCTTCCGCACCAGGTGCTTCGGCCCGCTCGCATCGGCCGTTACAAACGGCAAATTGATCTCCGTCTCGATGGTTGTCGAAAGCTCAATCTTGGCCTTCTCCGCGGCATCTCTCAGCCGCTGCAGCGCCATCTCATTGCCCTTTGAAGCCAAATCAAGCCCCTGCTCCTGCTTGAACTCGGCAATCAGCCACTCCACAATCCGCTGATCCAGATTGTCGCCGCCCAAATGCGTATCGCCGTTGGTCGACTTCACCTCGATCACGCCTTCGCCCACTTCAAGAATGGAAATGTCGAAGGTGCCGCCGCCAAAGTCATACACCGCAATGGTCTCGTCCTTCTTCTTGTCCAGCCCATAGGCCAGCGCGGCCGCCGTCGGCTCGTTCACAATGCGCTTCACGTCAAGCCCGGCAATCTTGCCCGCGTCCTTCGTAGCCTGCCGCTGCGCGTCGTTGAAGTAGGCAGGAACCGTGATCACAGCCTCCGTCACCGTCTCGCCCAGGTAGGCCTCGGCGGACTTCTTGAGTTTCTGCAGAATCATCGCCGAAATCTCCGGCGGGGTGTACTCCTTGCCCTGCGCAAGTACGCCCACGTGATCGCCCTGCTGCGTCACCTTGAACGGGACCATCTTCATCTCGTCGTTCACTTCGTTGTAGCGCCGGCCCATAAACCGCTTGATCGAGAAAATCGTGTTCTCCGGGTTGGTAATCGCCTGCCGCTTCGCGACCTGGCCCACCAGCCGTTCGCCACTTTTTGAAAAGGCGACAATCGAGGGCGTAGTCCGCGCACCCTCTTCATTTGGAATCACTTTGGGCTCTCCGCCCTCAAGAACGGCTACGCACGAATTCGTGGTGCCAAGGTCAATGCCGATAATCTTTGCCATGGTTGGTTCCCTGCCTGTTCCGTTAAGATTCTGACTCTATTAAGATGCATCATTGAGTGTGTTAGTGTCAACTTTATTTGATGGTATCTCCATAAACCGTCCCGCACAGGGCGTCCATACGTTCGGCTACGCTCAAGGGGCGGGATCGTCCACCCTCCTACACAGGCTGCGGAAAGGCCCGTTCTGGGTCAATATTGGCAAAAGGCATACCTCCGCGGCTAAAGCCGGCGCTGATTCTGTTGCCTTTGTGCCAGGGATAAATCCCTGGCCTACCGCCCGGACCAGTTTTTCCGCAGCCTGTAAAGCCCGCATTGATTCTGCTGCTTTTGTGCCGGGGATAAATCCCTGTCCAACTGCCCGGACGAGTCTTTCCGCAGCCTCTACGGCCCCTTAGCGAAGTTTTCATGCCCTGCAGTTGCAGGATCGACAGTTACCGATTGCCGTTCCCAACAACTGTTTCTCCTTGTCCAAAATTTCTGTTCCCTGGTCTCTGATTTCTCTCTCTGACCCGTGATTTCCGATCTCCGATCACTGCCTCTGTGGAAAACAGGTGCACAACAGGTGCACAATTTGATTCCTCGTGGAAGCTTCTCGCTGGTCTGACCTCCAATTACTGGTTACCAATGCCCCGGCCGCTGATTACTGAACCCCTGTTCATGCTCCCTATCCCGATTCCATGTTGCCGGACCCCCTAAATGACTCTTTTCCTTCCCTCTCCGAGCCGCTTGGCTCAGACCCGTTTCTCATTTTTCATCTCTCTCCAGGAAGTTCAGCCGATTTATGCACCCAAATACCAAAGATTGATAGAGATACGCTCCGTATGTTTTGTTTACTAATTAGTAATTTAGTAACCACTTTTCGAGTTACTACAAACCCAGGCAAGTCGCGAGAAACGACTCCCGGCTGCCCTTTGATCAATGCATAATCAGCTTGTAGCCAAAGAAAACCGGGCCCAAAGATGAAGAGAACTTTCGTAGGGGCTGCTGCACATTCCAGTTCCCAGGATTGTTCTAAACGCAGATCCTCCGCGACCACCGCAGGTCATTGCCAGTCGTCTTGTATGGGTGGCAATGGAACGGCAAGCAGGTGAACCAGGAGGCGCAAGGAGCCGTATTGGATCGGTTAAAGTCCTCGTCATCTCACGTGGTTGGCTCCGAATTCTCGGTGTCCCCGGCGCCCAAAGTCCCCAGGGAGCGGTCTTCCCTTCCTGAAGCGGTGGGGGCTGGTCCCGGCCCCATGCCGGGTGAGCCGGCATTCTCTTTTGCTGGTTTCCGGCTTGAAGCCGATGGCACACTGCTGCGCGGAGAGGCTGTGGTCCATCTGCCTCCCAAGGAGCTGGCGGCGCTCCGTTTCCTCCTTGCCCACCCCGGTCAAATTGTTACGCCCATGCAACTGCGCGAGGCGATCTGGGGCAATGTCCACGTCACCGCCGACAGCGTGCTCAAGTGCGTCTCTTCGTTGCGCGTGCGGCTTGAGCCGGAAGAATGCATTCAGACGGTCTACAAACGCGGATACCGCCTCTCAGCCGAAGTGCATCCTGCCGTCCTCCCTCACGGCGTCGCGCCCGCCGGAGCCCTCCCCAGGCTGGCGATTCCGCCTTTCGCGACCGAATTCGGCATCCCCGAATATCTTGGCCACTCTGTTGCCGAGGAAACCACCGCCCGCCTGAGCAACGCACACAATCCCGCCGTGACTGTCCTTGCCCGGGATTCCGTTTTCACCTTGGCTCGCCACCACCTCACCGCGCAGCAGATCGGCGAAACCCTCAAGGCAGACCTGGTCCTGACCGGAACCCTCCGCGCCCTGCCCTCCCATTTCCGCCTCCGGGCAGAGATGATCCGGGTCGAGGATGGCGCACAGATCTGGGTAGAAGACCTGCTCGTGGATCGAAGCCGCATCGCCGGACTGGAATCGGAGCTGGTCAATCTCCTCGCCTTCCGCCTGGGAAACACGGCGGCCGCCACCACGGGCCCAAAGAAAGCTGCCCCCGGTGGCAGCGACAAGTCTTTGTCGCAAGACCGGCAATCGGAAGGGCTGTCCATCGCCGCCGTCGCCGCGCCCACTCCTAAGCCTGAAAGCGGTTCCTCTCGGCAGGAGGCCTACGAAATCTACCAGCAAGGGCGTTATGAGTGGCAGACCCTAGAGCGCCACCGCATGCAGGACGGCCTGCAGCACCTCTACCACGCCACCGAACTGGATCCCTCGCTCATCGCCGCCAAAGTCGACTTGGTGCATCTCTGCGTCACGCAGGCCATTCACGGCTTCATGTCGCCCGCCATTGTCGCGGAGATTGTGCGCCGCACGGCTGAGTCCGATTTCAATGCGCCCGACCACGCCGCGCCTATCCTGCCGGCGGTCGCCTGGGTCAATTTCCATGTCGACCGCGATCTGCCAGCGGCCCTTTGGGCTTTGTCCCGCTCTGCGCATTTGCCGCACGATCCTTGGATTACCCATGTGCGCGCGATGTTCTCGCTCAGCCGCTACCGCTTTGCTGAAGCCATCGCAATGCTGCGCGCCGCTCTTCAACAGGACCCCTATGCGCCCTGGCTGCACTCCCGCCTGGCGTGGGCCTTCCACCTCGACGGCCAGGCTGAAGAGAGCGTCCGCCAGACCCGTCACGCCCTGGCTCTCTTCCCCGACAATGAAGGCGCAGCCTTCTATGGAGCCATGATTCTTGCCTGCAATGGAGAGGCCGCGCACGCCGCCGAACTGGCGCAAAACCTCGTCAAGCTCTCGCCCTACTTCGATCTTGCCTCCGCCGTCCACGCCTATGCGCTGGCCTGCGATGGCCGTCCAAGCGACGCCCGCGCCATTCTCGAGCGGCTGCAATGGATGAGCCGGGAACGCTTCGTCCTCAACGCGTTCAATGCCGCCGTCCACGTCGCCCTCGGCGACCACGATGCCGCAATCGCGGAACTGCGCACCGCCAACCAGATCCGCTGCCCATGGTTCTTCCAGATGCTCGCCGATCCGCGCCTCAAGCCGCTCCGCAGCCATCCCGAGTTCGTCGAGATGCAGTCCATCCTCCCCCGCATGGAAGCCGCGGCCGCCGAAAACCCTGAATCGGTAGCCTGACAGACTGTTCCTGCTTCCTTCGCTTTCACCGTGAACAGCCGCGCAAGCTACTCCTTCGGCAGTTCCGCCCGCTTTCCGCCTGCCCCATCCCGCCGGAACTGCCCCACGATCGACCAGATCAGCGCGAAGATCAGCAGCAGAACTCCCATCACCGTCAGCGCGACCCCGCCCACAGCGCCCGGCCCGTTGGTCGTAGTGCAAATGTTCAGCGACGACCCCGAAAGCGGCGTCGCCATGCTCATCCCCACAGTGCCGTTGCAGTATCCAAAGATCAATCCCAGGCCGGTACACAGAAAAAGGACCGAGGCAATGACGAAGCGGTCAGGTTTCATTTGGGTCACCTCGCTGATTTCATTAGAGGTCCACATTCTACCGCGAAGCGCATGAAAACCTCAACGCAGCACCGATCGCGTTTTCGCCCCAATATCCCCCCGGTGACCCGCATCACACTGCCAACCTTGCCAGTTCCTGAATAATTGTGAAGGATGGCCCGGACCCGCATTTGCCTTGGCCGGCTCTTCGTCCGTACGTCCACGCTCCAAAACCATGCGCCGATGCAAATTGCTCATGGGCTTGGTCGAATCGGAGTTATACCCTATGTACAAAATCGTCGCAGCCCGCAACGTCGGACTCAATATAAAGCAGTTTGTCATCGAGGCTCCGCGCATTGCGCGCAAGCAGAAGCCGGGCCAGTTCCTCATTCTCCGTCTGCATCAAAGAGGCGAGCGCATTCCGCTCACCATCAAGAGTTCCGACCCCGAGGCTGGCACGGTCACCATTGTGGTGCAGGCCATCGGCAAGACCACATCCCTTCTCAATTGCCTTGAGGCGGGCGACTCCATTTTGGATATCGTCGGTCCTCTCGGCCAGCCCTCTGAGATTGAAAACTACGGCGCCTGCGTGATTCTTGCCGGCAGTGTGGGCACGGCCATGGCGCTGCCCACAGCCAACGCGCTCAAGCAGGCCGGCAACCACGTCATCTTCATTGAAGGGGCGCGCAACGCGGAGATGGTGGTCTTTGAAGACGAAGTGCGCCAGGCCAGCAACGAGACTTACGTCATGACCGACGACGGCAGCTACGGTGAGCAAGGCCTGGTCACTCTCAAGCTCAAAGCCCTGCTCGCCGCCGGCCGCAAGATCGACTTTGTCCTTGCCGTCGGCCCGGTGCCCATGATGAGGGCCGTCGCCCAGATCACCGGACCACTTGGGATCAAAACCATGGTCAGCCTCAACTCCATCATGGTGGACGGGACGGGCATGTGTGGCGGCTGCCGAGTGCTGCTCGGCAACAAGAGCAAGTTCGCCTGCGTGGATGGTCCCGAGTTCGACGCCTCGCTGGTGAACTTTGAGGTCCTCAGCCAGCGCAATGCCATGTATCGCGACAAGGAATGCGAGTCGCTCAAGCACTTCGAGAAACACAAGCAAGAGGAGCTGGCGCAGCTTCGCGCGGACCTGGTCACATCGGAGATCGAAACGTCCGCACTGGAGAGTGGAGAGCCAGACCTGGCCTCGCAGGAAGCCCACCATGCCTGAAAGCAACTTACTTCCCCTTAAAGACCGCATGAAGATTCCGCGGGTGCGGATGCCGGAGCTCGACTCTCAAGTCCGCAGCCGCAACTTTCAGGAAGTGAATCTTGGCCTCGAAGCGGCGGACGCCCTTACCGAGGCCACGCGCTGCATTGCCTGCGCCAAGCCCGCCTGCGTCATCGACTGCCCGGTGGGCGTAAAGATCAAAGAAGTGGTGGCCCTGATCTATGCCGGAGACTATCTTGCCGCGGCCGCCAAGCTGCGGGAGGACAATGCGCTGCCCGCCGTCACCGGGCGCGTCTGCCCGCAGGAGAGTCAGTGCGAAGGTGGATGCGTTCTCGGCAAGAAGGGGGCGCCGGTGGCCATCGGCAACCTCGAGCGCTTTGTCGCCGACTTTGAACGCGCCAGCGGACTGCTTGGACTCCCCGCCGCCGCGCCGTCCACGGGCAAGAGCGTGGCCATCGTCGGCAGCGGTCCCGCCGGACTCAGTGCCGCCGGAGACCTGGTCCAGAAAGGCCATCGCGTCCGCGTCTTTGAAGCCCTGCACGAGCTCGGCGGCGTGCTCATCTACGGCATTCCCGAGTTCCGCCTGCCCAAGTCGATTGTCAAAAGCGAAGTAGACAACCTGCGCAGGATGGGCGTCGAGTTTGAGACCAACGTGGTCGTCGGAAAAAGCGTAACCATCGACGAGTTGATGCACAACGAACACTTCGACGCCGTCTTCGTCGCCACCGGCGCGGGTTTGCCGCGCTTCCTCGGCGTTCCCGGCGAGCATTTCAATGGCGTCTACTCGGCCAATGAATTCCTCACCCGCGTCAACCTCATGCGTGCCTACCAGGTCTCTGAATACGATGCGCCGGTCTATGACTGCCATGATCGCGACGTGATCGTGGTCGGCGGCGGCAACACCGCCATGGACGCGGTGCGCACCGCTCGCCGCCTCGGCGCACGATCGGCAACGCTGGTCTATCGCCGGTCAGAAGCAGAGATGCCCGCCCGCCTTGAAGAGGTGAAGCACGCACGCCAGGAGGGCATCGAGTTCCGCATGTTGACCAACCCCATCGAGTTCATAGGAGACGAGAAAGGCTGGCTCACCGGCGCGCGCTGCATGAAGATGGAGCTTGGCGAGCCCGACCAGAGCGGCCGCCGCAGCCCTGTCGAAATTAAAGGCTCGGAGTACATCCTGCCAGCCAACGTGGCTATCATCGGCGTCGGCACCACCGCCAATCCGCTCATCCAGAGCAGCACGCCGGACTTGAAGACCACCTCGCGCAACTACATCGTGGCCGATCCCGCCACCACCCGCACCTCCAAGCGCGGCGTCTTTGCCGGAGGCGACATCGTCACCGGCGGCGCAACGGTGATCCTCGCCATGGGCGCGGGACGCAAAGCGGCCGCCGCAATCGATGACTACCTCACCACCAGCGAGTGGTAACGAAAAGCAGGGAACAGGGGATCAGCTTAGATGCCTGCCACCAGTGATGGCAGTTAGTCGTGGTGCTTGCCCAGCGTCGGTCATGTCTTTGATGCACGGACAGGCGTGGGTTCATACACGGGGAACTGTTCCCTGTTCCCTACTCCCTGTTCCCTGCCTTCAAAAAGATGGGCGGCAAAGATCTTGCGCGTCTCAGAATTCGGTCTCAGATGGACCATTGCAAGCACCATCCCAGGCGCTAAAATGGGTGTGGATGCAATCCTGCGCAAGTACACGAGCTTCGATGAGATGAAGGCTGACGAGTATCGCTACTGGCAGAGTCGGCCCGTGCATGAGCGGATGGACGCGGTCGAGGAGATGATCCAGACCGCCTACGCGCTTAAAGGCTGGGAGATCGAGCCGGATGTGCCAAGACTACAAAGACCTTTTGTCCGCCTTCCGTGCCCATGGAATTCCTGACCCTCCGCGATTGGATTGCGAGAATGCACGAAGAGCAACCGCAGGTCCTTCGACTCCGCTGCGCTGCGTTCAGGATGACAGTCCATAGAATTTGGAACCTGATCCTTGACCCCTGCACCCAAAAAAATGGGCGGCAAAGGTCGCCCCCTGCCGCCGCCCGTCCCTGGGTTGTCTTGAAGTTACTGCAATCGTGCGGTTACTGCTAACTTCGGGTTACTGCAAAAGCTTGGTCACTTCCTGCTGCACACTGTTTGCCTGTGCCAGCGCTGCGATGCCGGTCTGGCTCAGAATCTCATACTTTGACATGTTCGATGTCGCCGACGCATAGTCGGTGGCCTGGATCGCGTTCTGTGCGGAAACCACGTTCTCCTGCTGCGTGGTCATCACCTGACTCACCGAGTTCAGCGTATTGATCTGCGCGCCGATGTACCCGTCCTGCGCCGCCACGTCCATGATCGCCGTGTTCAGATCGTTCAGAGCTGTCTCCGCATCGGTCTGGTTGGATAAATCGGTCGCACTCAGCGACTGGCCAGCGCCGTCGGAGTAGCTCATTGTCGCGACACCGTTCCCCGCAACCGAGTTGAACGAGAAGTTCGCGTTAGTGCCGGTCGCGCTCTGCCCGGTGGACGAATCGTAAACGCTGCTTCTGCCTGCCAAAGTCGAGTTGCTGATCCCCAAGTCGTATCCGCTTACCGGGGTATAGGCCAGTGCCGCGGTTGCGGTTGAGTCCTGCAGCGTGTCGAAGCCCTTGGTGATGGCCGTGCCGTTTTCGGTGGCGCCCATCAGCGAAAGGCCTGCCGAGGTCACCGTGGCGATGATGCCGATACCGCTGTTGGTTATCGCGTCTGCCAGGGCGCCCAGAGTTTCGCCGCCCGCCGTGCTGCCCACCGCGATCGTGCCTGTGCTCGAGCTGCCGCCCATGACAAAGGCCTTGGTTCCGGTAGCGCCGGTCAGGCTGATGCTGCCGGTGATGGTATCGCCGCTCGCGGCCGTGGTTTGCCCGCCCGCCAGTTGCACCGTTGCCGTCGACGTTCCGCCAGGCGCTCCCGTGCTCGGCGCCGACGCTGTCGCCGTCAATCTGTCTACAAGAGTGATGCCTGCGGGGTTTCCGTTACCCACGGTAATACTTGTGTTCAAACTCGATGACTGCAGGTTCAGAAAGCCGTTGGCTGCGGATGCGTTCACTCCCAGCGCGGCATCCTCACCGATCGCCGTAGCCAGATCCTGAAGAGTGTCGCCTCCGGTTGTGACGCTCGCCCCGTTGACCAAATACGTCGAGCCGATAGTGAAAGTCTGCTGAATGCCGCTGGTGTTGTTGAGAACAATGCTGCCGCTGAGCACGTCGCCTGGGCCGATCTGCCCGGACGTGCCTACAGTTGCGGTCGCATACGTCGCGGATCCGCCGGTGGTCCCCGGAACCTGGCGACCCTGTTCGGCGCCATACACGTCTACAAGTGAATTGGTAGCGTTGGTCAGGACACTGGTTGGGTCGGTTGACGTAACCGTCAGGCCGGTGGCGCCCGCTTGAGCGCTCAGGTTCAGGCCCAGTGCGGTGCTGGCGGCGTCGATGGCGTTCGCCATGCCTTGCAGCGAGGTGTCGCTGCCCGTGTAAATCTGCGAATCGGTGTCGTCGCTGGCGCTGCCGCCCACGGTGAAGGTGACCGCGCCGCCGCCTAGTCCGTAGGTCGTGACGCCGCCGCTCTTCACATTTTCCAGGACGATGGAGCCGGCGATCTGATCGGCGCCGGAATTCGTAGTCGTGGGGCTGACCCCCAGGCCGCCGATCGAACCATTGGCGAAGTTGACCATTGCCGCTGTATGCGTGAGCCCGGCCACTCCGTTGCTCCCATTGAGACTGGCCTCCGCAAGCGTGTCGGTCAGGCCTGCGGCGTTCGCGGAAAGCCCGGTGGCGCCGGATGAAGACGACTGCAGGAAGATGCCTCCCGTCGCCCCATCCTGTGAGGCCGTAAGGTCCAGGTTGGCTACGCCACTGTTGGAGGTGTCGCTGCCTTCCGTGTTGATCGCGCTCATCAGACCGGAGAGGCTGGTGCTCGTCAGCTCGAAGGTGCCCCCGCCGGCCCCGTAGGTGCTGGAATTGGCGCCCGCGCCCATGACGAAGGTGTCCGTGACGGTGCCGTTGCCGTTGGTGACGACCACGCTTCCGCTGAGCACGCCGCTCCCTGTCAGATCTCCGCCATCGGTCAGTGCAATCACGCCGGACAGTTTCTGGCTCGTGTCGCTGGTTCCAGACGCAGGCGATGTGAAGCTGAACTTTGAGGCATCCGACAAGTCGCTCGAATTGATCGCAATGCTGGTTCCGGTGGTAGCCGTGGTGAAGTTTAGGCCGGTGCCTGCGGAGTTCATCGCGGCGGTGACACCGGTAGTGGCGTCCACCAAGTCCATTTCCGCCATCAGAGCACTGAGTGAATTGCCAGTGACGGCATAATCGTCTGCGCCGGCCGGGATCCCCGATCCCGTCATGCCGAAGGTGTAATTGCCGGCGATGCCATTGGTGATGACAATGCTGCCGGTGAGCGTATCGCCGGTGCCGACCACCGGATTGTGGTCAATAGAGCCGACCCCCATGGAAATCGTGGCGTTGGCGCTAACAACTGCGGGAGAAGGAGTCGAGACTGTGCTGTTTTCAAACATCCCGTCCGCCGTGTCGACCAGCGTGTCGATGCCCTGCGTGAGGGTGCTGGTCGTGCTGCCCGACGTCACTTTGAGCACGCCGCCGGCGATATTGGTGGAAACATCGAGCGCACCTGCGCCGTCGACGTTGTTGATGGTCGTCTGCAGGTCGGCCAGCGTATTCTGCCCCGTGCCTGTGTAATAGGTGCTCCCGGTGTTGTTGCCGGTGCCCATGACGAAGGTGTATGTACCGCCGCCGCCCGCGGTATTGCTCAGAAGAATCGAGCCGGTCAATACATCGGTAGTGGCGTCCGCCGGAGTCGCCTGCAGCGATGCATTCGAGTAACTGACCGTTGCGGCGGTAGCGGGATAGGCGCCAACAGCGCCGCTGTGGCCATTGACTGCGGTTGGTGCAATGTTGTCGATCAGGCCAGTGGCGTTGATGGTCGTCAGGCCGGTGGCGCCGGTGATCGAGATGCCGCCTGTCCCGTCGATTATGGCGGTAAGGCCCGATAGGGTAACTCCACTCTGAAGTTCAATGGCGGACTGCAAAGAGGCAAGCGTCGTGAGAGCAGTGTGCACGGTATTGTTGTTGGCGCCATTGTTGACCACGCCATAGCCGCCTCCCATCACGAACGTATCCGTGCCTGTGCCGTCGGTGATGACCACGGAACCGGTGAGTGCCGCGCCCGCGCTCGGATAGTTGCCGCCGCTGGCCAATCCAATCGTGCCGGTGGTCGCGGTATGCGCCGTCGCGATCGGCGAGTTGTCCGTCAGGCCGGTCGAGTTCACGCTGATGAGGCCGCCGGCCTGGGTCGTCGTCAGGTTCAGGCCGGCATCGGCCGCCGTGCTGTAAGTCGCGCTGATGCCGGTGCTGCCCTCGTCCGCATTGATCGCGCTCATCAGAGCGGCGAGGGTGTTGCCGAAAACGGCGACGTTGCCGCTTCCGATTCCCGTCTGCACAGGCGCACCCATGGTGAAGGTTACGGGGGCGGAGGTTCCACCCACGCCGCCGCTGTAAGGATTGAGGACGATGTCGCCGGTGAGCGTGTCGCTTGCGCCGGTGGTTGCGCCTGTGCCGCCGATGGCGAATGTGGCGCCGGGGCTGGGCACCGCGATTGATGGCGTCGAGGCGGTAACGGTGGCGGCCACGCCATCGGTGGTTTGAACCAGCGTGCTGCCGGTCATCGCGATCGAAGTGCCCGGCTGGGTCGAAGTGAGCACCAACTGCCCGGCCACAAGCGACGCCGAAATATTGGTGGTGCTCGTGCTCTGGTTGATTTCGGTCCACAGACCGGTGGCTGTGATGGCGCCGGTGGTGTACGTGTCCAGGGCGACGCCCGCCGCGGTGCCCATGGTGAATGTGTACGGAGTAGCGCCGTTGCCGTTGGTCAGCACGATGCTCCCGGTCATCTCGTTGGACCCGGCAAAGCCATTGCCGCCATTCATTGTAATTGTGGTCGATCCATTCGTGCCGTTGGTAGCCGTGGCGCCGCTCACATTGCCGGTCTGCGAAAGGCCGGGCGTGGCCGTCAATGCGTCGAGTCCCGCCTCAATGGTCGTGCCGGAATCGATTGAGGTCATGGTGATGCCCGAAGAGCTCACCGTGGCGCTTACCCCGAGCTCGGCTGCGATGGCGGTGGCCAGGCTTCCAAGCGTGTTGCCGTTTACGTCGAACGCAGAACCCGAAAATGATCCCGCTGACGAGCCCATTGCCGCGCCCGAACCCATGACAAACGTGACCGGGTTGGCGCCGGGTGTGCCCGAGTTCGACAGAACAACCGTGCCCCCGACCACCTCATTGCCGGTGCTGGAGACGGCACTGCCGAATCCCAGCGTGCCAGTCGCAAAGTTCCCGGTGGCGCCCGTGCCCCCTGAGACGAAAGTCATACTGATCGGTGCGCTCGAAGCGGTCGCGATCGAGACGCTCAGCGCCCCCGCACCGGAGTTCTTGTCCGCCAGCGAAAGGCTCTGCGTTCCGTTGCCGTTGGTCATGACGGTGGCGCTGACATCCGCATCCTGTGAGTCGATGGCGCCGGCCAATGTGGACAGCGAGTCGATGCCCGACGTTACATCAATGGTGACTGCCGCATCGGCGCCCGTCTGCAGCGTGATGGACTGGCCCTGGGTAAGCAGTTCACTTGCCGAGATTCCGCTCAGGTTCAGAACGCCGCTCGTGCTCGCCGAACTGGGGTCCACGCCCACCGAAACCAGACCCCCGCTGATCTGAATGCCTGTCTCGCTGCCGCCGCCCTCAACCCCGGCCTCAGCCTGGGTTGCGAAACTGGCGCTCAGGCCGAGTCCCGCACTGTTGATAGCGCTGATCAGCCCATCGGCGGTGTTTGCATAACTCGTGCCCGCACCCACAGAAATACTGGTCGTTGCCGCGCTCTCCGTGCCGCCGGCGCCCTTCACCAGATAACTGACATTGATCGTCGTGCTCCCGCTCAGGCCCCCATTCAGGCTGTCTGTCGCCTGTGCATTCGCCGCACCGGTCGACAGGTTGATAAACACGTTGTCCGAGCCGCTGCTGTAGGCCATTACGCCGCCCGTGTCGCCCACCGTGGACTCTGACAGCGTGCGAATATTCAGGTCGTCGATCGACGAGCCCGCCGTCGAAGAGTCGCCGGTATAAATTGCAACTTCGTCGCCGTTGAACACCTGTTGCTGGTTGTAGGTGGTCGTCTGGCCGATGTTATTCACTTCGGCCAATATCGACTGGTACTCCTGGTTCGCAGCGCTCTCCTGAGTGCTGTTGAGGGTGCCGTTCGAGGCTTCGGTAGCCAGCGTAATGGCACGGTTAAGCAGGTTCGTCACTTGCGAGAGGGCCCCGTCCGCCACGTCTAAAAGACCAACACCTTCCGCCGCGTTGGTCTCCGACTGCGTCAGCGCCGACGAATTGGCCTCCAGACCGTTCACCAGCGAGAGACCGGCGGCGTCATCCGCTCCGGAGTTGATCTTCGACCCCGACGACAACTGCTCCAGAACCGTCTGCAAGCTATTGTTCGTGTTGTTCAGGTTGTTCTCTGCGTAGATAGCTGAAAGATTATTCAATACACCGAGCGCCATGGGACCAACTCCTTCTTGGATACATTCCATCGCGCCCTTGCCCGCGGTGATTCTCTCCGCCCGCCAGGCCTTCCGCTACTTCCGGATGAGCGTTCTTGCATCCACCCACTTCATCGGTACTCTCAAAAATAACTTTAGTCATAAACTTCACAAGCCCTTCATCCCCTTCTGTCGCGCTTCAATTCAAACTGTCCCGGTTCCGTTCACCCACTGTTCCAATTCGCTGCATCCACTGTCCCAATGCGCTGCAATCGCTGTCCCAATCCGCTCCGCCTGTTTGTCTCGATTCGATCCACGGCCGCGGCGCCGCGGGTGCCTCAGATCCCGATCTTGAGACCTGGGATTTCAATGCACCCAACCGGGAGCACCCATCCTTCCATCGCTTTTGCCTCAGACGTTCGGATGCGGGCTTCGGTTCCGCATTCCACCCTCTCGGAAAATGCCGTAGAAAATAAAACGGCGGCAAGAGGATAGCCCCTTGCCGCCAATGGTCTTTGCGACCGTAATTGCTCTCTGTTTGAGACCCGTGCTAAAAACCCTTCTACTGCTCCGTCTTACTGTTCTGCTCCAGCTTGTCCAACTTGTCCAGCCTGAGCAGCACCAGCCGCATTCGGACTGGCGCCGCCCTCATCCCTAGTCTGCGGTCCTGGAGCTGCCGCCGCCGGAGCCGCACCCGGAGCCGGAGCTGCACCCGCCGGAGGCGGTGGCTGACGATGACGGTACTGTCCACCCGGTCCCTGCATTCCCTGGCCCTGGCCTTGGCCGCCCTGCTTCCAGCCTTCCCGTCCCTGGCCGCCTGGCCCGCCCTGGCCATGGCCATCTCGTCCCATGCCGCGCCCTTCCTGGCCGCGGTGGTTGCGCATGTCCTGCACTTGCTTCCACTGCTCGGCCGTCAGCTTGCCGCGAAGCGCCAGCAAGTACCGCGCATTCGCCTTTTCCAGCTCTGCCCGGGCCTGCGCCACCTTGTCGATCCCGGCCAGAATCTTGGCCTCGTTCGGCTGGTCGTCCTTCATCAGCGGCTCAAGCGACAACTCCGCCTTTTCCAGGGTTCCCCGCAGATCCACAAGCGTCTCCCGATGCGACAGCAGGATATCGTCCATCGACTTCCGCTGTGCGTCGGTCAGCTTCAACCGCTCCACGATCTTCGGATTGTTCCACCATTTTCCTTGGTCGCCCTGCCCCCCAAACGCCCTCTCAAACGGAGGCCGATGCTCTCCGAATCCCGCTCCCGGTCCCGGTCCCATTCCACGCCCGCCGCCTGGCGCCTGTGCGCCAGCCGCCGCGCCCGCTAACAATACTCCCGCAATCGCCAATCCCAACCGCCAACCCATACCAGCCTTCATTGCGCTCTCCTCCATGCCTTTGCTCAATTTCGTCTTCCTGTTTCTCGATCTCGATCTTGCCCCGTTTTCTTACTTCGCCTGATCGTCCATCAACTGCGCCAGAGGCTCCATGGCGCTCGGTACTTGACGGGATACATCGCTGTCCACCTTGGCCAGCAGATTCTCTTCTTCTTGTATTTGCTCTTCACGAACTAGCCTTTGCTGCTCCTGAACCGCCCGCTGCTGCTCGGCCAACCGCGCCGCCGCCGCAATCTTCGCGTGCTCCAGCTTCTGATGCCGCTCGTAGACTCCACCGGAAACGCCGCCCGCCATCAGCACGCCTGCCAGAGCCCATCCCGCCGCCAGCCGCCAACTCCTGTGCCGGACGACCTGAACTGCCGTCCGCGGCCGGCCGTACGCCGCATCGCTCCACGCATGAACGCTCAGCCTGAAGTTCTTCAGCGCCTCTTCCACCGCCAAATCTCCCGGCTCGCACTCGTGCAACGCCGCGAGCGCTCCCAATCCGTCCGCCTTCTCCGGCTTTCCCGCCAATCTCTCCATCCAACTCATCGTCTTCCCCCCAACTCCGCTCGCACTCGCCCCAGTGCCCGCGAAAGATGCGCCTTCACCGTACCCTCGCTCAACCCGGTAGCCTGCGCAATCTCGCTCAACTCCTGCTCCTCCACATACCGCAGCAGAAACACCGTCCGCTGCCGTTCGCTCAGGCCCTTCACCGACTGCCAGACCCGCTCCACCTGCTCCCGCGCCAGCAAATGCTTCTCCGCCGAACCCTCGCCGCTCGCCAGCCACTCGCTGGCTTCGTCCAAATCCACCGCGTTGGTCTGCGTCTGCCGCCAGAACTGCATCCGCCGGTTCCGCCAGTGATCTTTCTGCAGGTTGATCGCGATCCTCATCAACCACGTCATCGCGCTCGAATCCCCGCGAAAGCTGCCCCAGTTCCGGTGCGCCTTCAGAAAACACTCCTGCGTCAGCGTCTCCGCCAGGTCCACATCCCGCGTCGACGCCAGCAGAAATCGAAAGATCTGTGGCCGATGCCGCTCAACGACGCACGTGAACTCCGCCGCGGCATTCTCCAAGGCTCGCCCGGCAAGCTCCGCTGCCGTCGCCGCGTTCATCGGTTCCAATGCCGTGCCGAATGCCATCACTCAGGTAGACGCCCCCTCCGGATGCAAGTTTACGCCCCAAACGCAATTCTCTGACAATTCCCGCCTGCAAAGAAGCCGCAGCGCGTAGGCCGGGCTTGGCAGGTCGGGGTATTAACCCCGGCGCCAATCCACTCAAGTAGGTCAGTTTTTAAGAATGCGCGTCGAAAAGGCTGCGGCAAAACTCGATCGCGACTCCAGATTGTGTCGGTCGTCCACCGGCTTTGCCGACCCACGGAGGAATGAGACAGCGTCTGGCGATCCCGCCGCCAACCTGCCAACCTGCCAACCCCGCTTCAGCGGGGGCTAACTCGCTGAATCTACATGAACACGCTGTTTCCGCTCGGATTGTTCAACCTACAGCACAATCGAAGTCTTGTTTCTTTCCAGGCCTCCAGGGATTATTCCCCGTACGGCACCCAGATGTTCTTCACCTGCGTGGCGTGTTGCAGGAACCAGCGGCCTTCGGCCTGGGCCGGATTGAACCAATCGTACTCGTGGCCGTCGTTGGTCCACACCTGCTTCATGTTGCCAATCGAGGCGGCCCGCACCATGGCAGCTTCCTCGTCGCTCCGGAAGCACCAGATGGCCTCGATGCCATCGTGCTCCGCCAGGGTCTTGGCAAGTTCCGCCGGCTTGCCCGCGACAAGATTGACGACCCCGCCGGGCAGATCGCTGGTGTCGAGCACCTGGTACACATCGCCCAGAATGAGCGGGTAGCGTTCCGAGGGCACGGCAACCACGGTGTTCCCCACGGCAATGGCAGGCAGCACCAGCGAGAGCAGCCCCAGCAGCGGCGCTTCCGTCGGCGCAAGAATGCCGATGGCCCCCACCGGCTCAGGCATAGCGATGGTGATATTGCGCCCCGGCGGATGATGCACGACTCCGTCGTATTTGTCGGCCCACGCGGCATAGGTGAAGATGCGCTCGATAGAGAGATCGGTTTCGAGAGCGGCCTGTTTCTCTCCGATGGCCGCAGCCAGCCGGTGCGCGATCTCGTCCCTGCGCTGGATCATGTTTTCCGCAATGTAATAGATCACCTGCGCACGGCCATGCGCGGTGGCCCTTGCCCAGCCGGAGGCGGCGCGCGCGGCTTCCACTGCGTTGCGAATGTCCTTGCGGTTGCCGAGCGGCGCTTCGCCCAGCAGTTGGCCCTCCGCCCCATAAACCGGGAAGGAGTAACCGGAGTCGGGCCTAGCCTGTTTTCCGCCGATGTACTGCTTGACGGTGCGGTCAATCGGCGAGCCGGCCTGCTCAACGCCATCCCGATTGTCTGCATTTTCCGCGCGATTCGCCGCGGATCTGGCGGCCGGCAGCGTGTGCAGCCATTTCGGCGTCAGATACTCCAGCATGCCCTCGCGGCCGCCTTCGCGGCCATAGCCGGATTCGCGATAGCCGCCGAATCCACAGGCGGCGTCGAACTGGTTGGTGGAATTCACCCAGACCACCCCCGCCTTCACCTGTGCAGCCGCGTCCAGCGCCACGTTGATGTTCTCGCTCCAGATGCTCGCCGCCAGCCCGTACACCGTGTTGTTGGCCAGCTCCACGGCCTCCGCCGGCGTGCGGAAGGTCATTGCAACCAGCACCGGACCGAAGATTTCTTCCTGCGCCACCATCGCCGCCGGATGCACATCGGTCAGCAGCGTGGGCGGGAAGTAACAGCCCTTTTCCGGCAGCGGGTTGTGCGGCTGCCAGCACGTGGCGCCCTCCGCCACACCCGCATCCACCATCCGCCGGATGGATTCCAGTTGCACCGGCGCAACAATCGCGCCGATGTCGATCGACTTGTCCAGCGGATGTCCAACCCGCAGCGTTTCCATGCGCGCGCGAAGCCGCGCATAGAGCGTCTCAGCCACCCGCTCCTGCACCAGAAGGCGCGACCCGGCGCAGCAGACTTGTCCTTGATTAAACCAGATGGCGTCCACCAGGCCCTCGACCGCGGAGTCGAGATCGGCGTCGTCGAAGACGATGAACGGCGATTTGCCGCCCAGCTCGAGTGACAACTTCTTATGCGATTGCGCGGTGGCCTTGCGGATGATGCGGCCCACCTCCGTCGAGCCGGTGAAGGCGATCTTGTCGATCCCGGGATGCTCGAGCAGTGCCTGGCCGGTTTTGGCGTCGCACGTGAGCACATTCAGTACGCCCGGAGGCAGACCAACCTCCATGGCCAACTCGGCGAACGCCAAAGCGGTCAGTGGCGTATATTTCGCCGGCTTGATGACCACCGTGTTGCCCGCGGCCAGCGCTGGGGCCACCTTCCAGGCAAACATCAGCAGCGGAAAATTCCACGGGATGACCTGGCCCACCACGCCACAAGCCGTGTAGTTGGGAAACTCCGACTCCAGCAACTGCGCCCAGCCGGCATGGTGGTAAAAGTGCCTCGCCACCAGGGGAATATCGATGTCCCGGCTCTCCCGGATGGGTTTGCCGTTGTCCATCGTCTCCAATACCGCCAGCCGGCGGGAGTGCTTCTGCACCTGACGCGCCAGCGCATAGAGATAGCGTGCCCGCTCGTGCCCGCTCAACGCCTGCCAGCCGGGGAGAGCCTTCCGCGCAGCTGCCACGGCAGCTTCCACGTCCTCGGCATTGCCCTTTGCAACCTCGGCAAGGGTGTCGCCGCTGGAGGGATCGCTGGTGATCTGATATTCGCCGCTCGCCGGCTTCACCCATGCCCCGCCGATGAACTCCTCGAACCGGCGATGATGGCGCTCCAGCCACTGCACCGCTTCCTTCGCATCCTCCGGCGCGGTTCCGTATTCCATGGTGTAGAACTTTTCCGCAATGCTCACAGCGTCTCCTTCCAATGGTCGAAAGCCATCAAGCTATCAACAAGCTCTAGGCGATGGGGTGACGGTACGCCGCCGAATAGCGGCCAGTCAGGTGATGCTCGAGTTGGCGCTCGATGTCGCCTAACATGCCGCTGGCGCCGAAGCGGAACAGGGACGGCTCCAGCCACGGGCGGCCCAGCTCTTCCTTCATCAGCGCCAGCCAGTCAAGCGACTGCTTCGCCGTCCGGATGCCGCCGGCCGCCTTGAAGCCCACCGCCATGCCGGTCCGCTCCGCGTAGTCGCGGAGGGCGCGCACCATGGTCAGCGATACCGGCAGCGTGGCGTTCACCGCTTCCTTGCCCGTCGACGTCTTGATGAAGTCCGCGCCGGCCATCATGGCCACCCAACTGGCGCGCGCCACGTTGCGCAGCGTCATCAGGTCTCCGGTGCCCAGGATTGCCTTCATATGCGCCGGCCCGCTGGCCTGCTTGAAAGCCGCAATCTCGTCGTACAGCGCCTGCCACTCTCCGTTGAAAACATGTGCCCGCGTAATCACGATGTCAATCTCTTGCGCGCCCGCTTCCACCGAGCGGTGAATCTCGTCCACCCGTTCCGCCAGCGGCGACAATCCAGCGGGAAACCCAGCCGAGACCGCGGCCACCGGAACGCCCGATCCCTCCAGCGCCTTCACCGCCGTTTCAACAAACGCGTGGTAGACGCAGACCGCGCCAACCGTCAGGTGCAGTTCCTCAATGCCGAGGCCCTCCACCAAATGCCGCTGCAGCGGGTTGCGCGCCTTGGCGCAGAGCCGCCGCACGCGATCGGCCGAGTCGTCGCCGCTGAGCGTGGTCAGGTCCATGCACGCGATGGCCCGCAGCAGCCACGCCGCCTGGTTCTCCTTCTTGACGGTGCGCCGCGCGCAATGAGTCGCCGCCCGGCGCTCCACCGCACTGGTGTTGACTCGCACCTTCTCCACCCAGTCCAGATTGAGCGGAATGCCACGGTTGGCTTCGAGCGCGCGCCCGTTCAGCACAACCGGGACTGGTTGAACGGCGCGGGCCGCGCTGTGCGCGGATGCTGCTGGTTGCAGGGCCATATCACTGTCTCCGCATAGAACTGAGAAGTTGATTCAACAAAAATACTGGCTCCCCGCCTCTGGCAGAGGAGCCGCGATCAAAAGGTCGAAACAAGAAGATTAAATGCCCCGCCGCCGCAAAGCAACCGGCACAGATGGGAGAAAGCGCAAAACACCCAGCCTCTTGCAAAATTGCCTTTAGGCTATCGATTGTGTCAGGGCACGACTTCAGTCGTGCCGCAAATGGCCAATTTAGATTCCGGCTTTAGCCGCTGCGGAATTGCAAATTACTGAAAACAAAACCGCAGGGGCTAAAGCCCAACATGATTTTGTTGCTCTTCCGGCACGACTGAAGTCGTGCCCTGACACCTTTTGCAGTCTCAATGGAATTTTGCAAGAGGCTCACCAACTTGAGTTTGCCCGTTCGGTCGCCTGTCGAACCTCATTCCGGCGCATCGCCAGGTAAGGAGCATCGCCAGGTAATTTGATGCAACGTTTCTCCGCTGCCTCGAACCCCACAATCGGATAGAACTCCCTCCGGGGCCGCATGGCAAGTGCCTGAGGCCCCTTTTCACAACACTCCGCGCTAACGTTAGCCCACTCGGCCGCACGCTCCGGACAATCATTTGGCCACCAAAGCTCACCGGGCAAATCCCACGGTTCAAGGCGTGACCGCCCCCGGCTCTCCCTGAACCCTGACCCCTGATCCCTGATGTAAACTGAATCCGCCATGCTCCTCGCCGCCCTCCGCGATAAAGTCCTCCGCGCCAACCGCGAAATTGCCCGCCGCGGACTCGCTCCCCACACCTTCGGCAACGCCAGCGCAATCGACCGCTCCGGCCCCGAGCCGCTCGTCGTCATCAAGCCGAGCGGCGTGGACTACGCCTCACTCACCCCCGCCGATCTGGTCGTCACCAACCTCGACGGCAAAATAGTCGAAGGCAACCTCCGCCCATCAAGTGACCTGGATACACATACATACCTCTACCGCGAATTCCCCCAGATCGGCGGCGTCGTCCACACCCACTCCGAGTTCGCAACCTCCTGGGCCCAGGCTGGACGCCCTATCCCCTGCCTCGGCACAACCCACGCCGACTACTTCCACGGCCCCGTTCCCGTCACCGAGCCCCTCACCGCCGAGGAGGTCGCCGAGGCCTACGTCCGAAACACCGCCGCTGTCATCGTCCGCCGCTTCCGCGCAGAGAACCTCGACCCCCTCGCCGTTCCCGGCGTTCTCGTCGCCGGCCACGCCCCGTTTGTCTGGGGAAAAACAGTCGCGGAAGCTGTCCAGCACGCCGATGTCCTTGAATACATTGCCCGTTTAGCCTTCCGCACCATCCTGCTCCGCTCCGCATTTGACCTTTCTGGTGCATCCGATTTCGCAATCCCGGCCTGCGTTTCTGAACATCACTACCAGCGCAAGCACGGCCCCAAAGCCACCTACGGCCAACTCTGAACCACCCCCTCAAACCACTCAGAATCCGTACCCCTGCAAGTCGCCATTTTGCTGCTTCGGGCCGCGCAACTTGCCAGAATCGCCCCAGCAATTCGGTCCCCTTTTCCCATGCAGCCCAATAACCCGCCTCTACTCAAGTAGCTACCAATTTCCATAGATCAATCCTTTTTAATGTAGTCACCCTACTGTTTCCTGCATTATCCACAGATTCTCTTCGGCGCCCGGTTGACGTTTCCCGCAACAGGGCGTCACTATCTCGCGTATTCTCAATCGATTGCCAGCAGGTTTGCGGTGAGTCGCGCATTTCTCCCACATGGCAACCGACGTGCAACAGAAGCCATTGATGTAGAGAGCCCTCCCATGGAAACCAGCCTCTTCAACCGTTTGCAGGCGACCCTGCTGGCCCTGGCCACTGCCGGTCTGATCCTGCTGGCGCTGTTGAATCTGCGTCAGGAGCGCCAGTTCCAGCAGCCGGACGACGGCGTCTGGTGGCGCGAAGTCCCAGGGGGGGGAGGCCTCGAAGCCGACAAAGTACTTCCCGATATGCCCGGCCAACGCGCCGGAATTCAGGTGCACGACCTGCTGACCGCGGTGGACGACACCCCCATCGCGCGCGTTTCCGACCTGGAGCGCATTCTTTATCCCATCGGCAGCTATGGTCAGGCGGACTACACCATCACCCGCGCCGGCATTCCTCTGGACCAGCCGGTCAAGGTCATTCCCGAACCCCTGGACCGCAGCCTGTCCCAGGCGCAGCGCATCATCGGGCTGGTCTATCTGGCCATCGGCATTTACGTTCTGTTCCGCCGCTGGACCGCGCCCCGCGCCACTCACTTCTACCTCTTTTGCCTGGTTTCGTTTGCCCTCTTCGCACTGAAGTATACGGGCGAGCTTGACCCGCTGGACTGGACCGTTTTCTGGGCGAACGTTGTGGCCGAATCGCTCCAGCCCGCGCTCTTCCTGCATTTCGCGCTCAGTTTCCCCGAGGAGCGGTTCAAGAGCATCCGCCGCCGCTGGCTCTTGCCTCTGGTCTATGCGCCGGGCGCGGGACTGCTCGGCCTGTGGATCTGGACCATTGCGACAAGGCAGGCAACCGAGCTGCTCAAGCACAAGCTGGACCAGACCGGCACCGCCTACGTGGCCGCCTACTATATGCTGGCCGCACTGCTGTTCCTGCGCAGTTACAGCCGGGCAAACACCCCCCTGCTGCGCCAGCAGTTGAAATGGGTCACGCGCGGCACGTTGCTGGCGGTTCTGCCTTTCACGCTGTTTTACGCAGTCCCGTTCCTTCTCGACCTGCATTCGCCCCGCCTGCTTACCAACCTGGCCGGCTTTTCCATGGTCATTCTCCCCCTGACCTTCAGTTGGGCCATCGTTCGCTACAGGCTCATGGACACCGACCTGATCTTCAAGCGCGGCGTGGCCTACACGCTGGCCGCCGGCTTGCTGGCCGGCGGTTACTTCGGCATCATTGCGCTCATTACCCTGGTGGTCCACACCCGCCTGCCCGACACCGTGCGTGAGTGGGGCCTGGTGCTTACCATTCTGATCACTGCCGCCATCTTCGACCCCCTCAAGCGCCGCATTCAGAGCTGGGTGGACAAGGCCTTCGATCGCCATCGCTACGACTACCGCCAGGCGCTCGTTGAATTTGGCCGCGGCCTCAGTTCGGAGACCAATATCGAGGCCCTGCTCGCCTCCATCGTGGAGCGGCTGCCCAGCACCCTGCTCGTAGCCCGCGTAGCGATTTTTCTCACTGAGGATTTTGGCCGCCTGCGCCTCGCCGCCGCCCACGGACTGCCTGCCCCATTCGACCAAGGCCCCACGCAGGACCGGTTCAACTCAGGCTCGCTCGCTTTGGGCTTCCTGGACTTCGACCAGGCGAAAGACCACTCGCATATCTTCCTTGAAAACGCTCAGCAGGCTCTGCACCTGCCTGAAGACCAGCAGCTCTCAGCCGCGCTCCTCGACCTCAATTACTACTTGCCTTGCCGGGTCGCCGCAGGCCAATTGCAGGCCGGCGAAGTGAATGCATCCGGGCCGGCCGCCACGCGCACCATTGCCGTCATCGGCCTCGGCCGCACCATCGGAGGCGACTTCCTCTCCAGCGAAGACGTCGAGCTGCTTGAGTCCCTGGCCAGCTACATCGGCATCGCCCTCCAGAACGCGAGCCTCTACGCCCGCCTGCAAGAAAAAATCGGCGAATTCGAACGGCTCAAGGAGTTCAACGAAAATATCGTCGAATCCATCAACGTCGGCATCCTGGCCATCGATCTCGACGACCGCATCGAAAGCTGGAATGCGCAGATGGAGGCCATGTACGCCCTCAGCCGCTCTGAAGCCCTCGGGCAGCCTCTTCAGAACGTCTTCCCTATCGAGTTTGTTGAAGCTCTGGAGGGCTTCCGCAACGAGCAGGGCGTGCATCACCTCTACAAATTCCGCCTCACGACGCGCGCCGGCGAGCACCGCACGGCCAACATCGCCATTGCCCCTCTGCTTTCGCGTGACTTTGTCTCCGTGGGCCGCATCATCCTGGTCGATGACATCACCGAGCGCGTCTCGCTTGAAACCCAGCTCGCCCAGGCTGACAAGCTCAGCTCCATCGGGCTGCTGGCAGCCGGCGTTGCCCATGAGATCAACACACCGCTGGCCGTCATCTCCTCCTACGCGCAGATGCTTTCAAAACAACTGAAGGGCGACGCGCGCCTTGGCCCGGTGCTCGACAAGATTACACAGCAGAGCTTCCGCGCCGCCGAGATCGCCAATGGCCTGCTCAACTTTTCCCGCACTTCGACCACGGAGTTTCGCGATACAAACCTCAACCAGGTCATTCGCGACACACTCTCTCTGCTCGATCACCAGTTCAAGACCGCGCAGATCCTCGTCGATCTCGAACTGGACGAGAATCTGCCCCCCATCCACGGCAACCCAGGCAAGCTGCAGCAAGTGTTTCTCAACCTGCTGTTGAACGCCAAGGATGCCATGCCCGGCGGCGGCCGCCTCCGCGTAGCCACGCTCGCCAACGGGCACGTCGAAGCGGTTGTGAACGACTCCGGCTCGGGCATCGCGCCCGAGCACCTCAAGCGCATCTACGATCCGTTCTTCACCACCAAAACCATGCCCAGGCCCGGCGACCGCCGCGGTACCGGACTGGGCCTCTCCGTGTCCTACGGCATCATTCAGGAGCACGCCGGCAAGATTCATGTCGAGAGCGCCATCGGCGCCGGCACAACCTTTCATCTCGAGTTTCCGCTGTTAAGAAAGTCCGTACATGCCTGAGGTCGAACAGCCTTTGAATCTGCCCGTTTCAGCGTCGGCCGCATCCGGCAACTTCGCCGGCGCCAGCATCCCCGCGAGCATTCTGGTCATTGACGATGAGGCCGGCATCCGCGAGTCGCTTGAAGTGCTGCTCACGCTCGAGGGCTATTCCGTCAGAATGGCCAACGACGGCGAGCAAGGCCTGCGCATTCTCGAGCTCGAAAACTTCGATCTTGTGCTCCTCGACCTGGCCCTGCCCGGCCAGAGCGGACTCGAACTTCTGCCGCAAATCAAAGAGCGCCAGCCCGAGCTGCCGGTCATCATGATCACCGCCTACGGCACCGTGGACAACGTCGTTGAAGCCGTCCGCGCCGGCGCGGAAAACTTTGTCCAGAAGCCCTGGGACAACGAAAAGCTGCTGGCCGACATTCGCTCCGCCGTCGCCCGCCATCGCGCTGAAGAAGAGAACCTCCAGCTCAAGCGCACACTCAAGCAGCGCTACAACTTTGTCAACATCGTGGGCAAAAGCGAGATCATGCTCAAGGTCTTCGACCTGGTGGCGCAGATCGCTCCCAGCCGGTCAACTGTTTTGATTCAAGGCGAGAGCGGAACCGGCAAGGAGCTCATCGCCAAGGCCATCCACGCCAACTCACCCCGCCGCGACAAGCCTTTCGTCCCCATCAACACCGGCGCCATGCCCTCTGAGCTGCTTGAATCCACGCTCTTCGGCCACGTCAAGGGAGCTTTCACCTCCGCTGTGGCCTCGAAAAAAGGCCTCTTCGAAGTCGCCAACGGCGGCACGCTCTTCCTCGACGAAATCGCGACCATGGGTGTGGATACCCAGGCCAAGATCCTCCGCGTCTTGCAAGACCGCCGCTTCATGCACCTCGGCGGAATCCAGGAGATTCAGGTGGACGTGCGCATCATCGCGGCCACCAACATCGACCTCCGCCAGGCGGTGCGCGATGGCCGTTTCCGCGAAGACCTTTTCTATCGCCTCAACGTCATCACCGTCGACCTGCCGCCCCTGCGCGCGCGCCGCGAAGACATCCCCCTGCTTGCCAGCCACTTCCTCGACTTCTATGCCAAGGAAAACGACTTGCCTCCGCGCAAGCTCTCCCCCGACGCCCTCCGCGCCATGGTCGATTACGAGTGGCCCGGCAATGTCCGCGAGCTTGAAAACGCCATCGAACGCGGTGTCGTGCTCTCCAGCGGGCCCGTCATAGGCTCCGATCTGCTGCCTGGTCAGATCACCGGCCGCAGCTTCCAGGATGCCCTGCTCGAACACAACCCCAACGCCTCGCTCTTTGACATCCTCGAAGACATTGAGCGCCGCATCATCATCGAGAAGCTGGAGCGCTGCAACGGCAACCAGACCGATGCCGCCGAGCAGTTCCGCATCCCTCTCTCAACCCTCAACCAGAAGATCAAGCGCCTCACCATCGAGATCCGCAAGAAGGGTAGAGAGTAACTCACGTCCTGAGGCAGAGACGCTGCAAGCGGGATCCTCGATTCAAGTGGGAGAACCGCCGGGTTGAAATTGCGGAACCCAACGCGTCTGAGGCGAATTGAGGTCTCGGCGGCTGCCGGCAATCTTGTCAACGCTCGAAGGTTCCTCGCCAGGTCGTCCCTCATTCGAATCTCGCCCCCCGCAGTGCGGCGTCCCTTCGATTTCTGCATCTTGATTTCTGCATCTTAATGAGATGATGTCTGTGTATCGCCCGTCGCCCACGTCCCCGTACAAGCTCCCAACCGGCCGTACCTTCAAGACAAGAGGCGTCACAATGTTGATCCGTTTATCCTTCGACATTCAATTCGAGGTTCCGGCCCCAGTCGCCATGGTCGCGATCCTCAGCGTCCATCCTTCGCGCGTCCCCGATCTGCTGGAGCCGGACGAATTGCAGACGGAACCGAGACTGGAAGTCACCAGCTACATCGACAGTTTCGGCAATCGTTGCACGCGATTCGTCGCACCGCAAGGCCAACTCAGGCTCAGCAGCTCCACGCTCATTCGCGACTCAGGCCTTCCCGATGCGGTCAACTGGTCCGCGCGCGAGCCCGCCGTAGGCGATTTGCCCTACGAAATACTCTGCTTCCTGCTCAACAGCCGCTACTGCGAAGTCGATCGCTTTTCAAATATCGCCGTCGAACTGTTCGGAGAGATCCCATCCGGCTGGGGCCGCGTACAAGCCATCTGCAACTGGGTCCACAACCATGTGGCGTTCAACTATCAGCATGCCCGGCCCACAAAAACCGCCCTGGATGTCTTTACGGAACGCGTCGGCGTTTGCCGCGACTTTCAACATCTCGCCATCACGTTCTGCCGCGCACTCAACATTCCAGCCCGCTATGCAACCGGCTATTTGGGCGACATTGGCGTCCCCGTGGTCCTGCCCATGGACTTTAGCGCATGGTTCGAAGTCTACCTTGACGACCGCTGGTGGACATTCGATGCCCGCAACAACCAACCCCGGATTGGCCGCGTGCTCATGGCAACCGGCCGGGACGCCGCCGATGTAGCCATGACAACTTCCTTTGGCCAGGCAGACCTGCGCCACTTCTTCGTAGTCACTGAGGAAGAAGCGGCAACTTCTGCTGATTCCAATCCCTACTTATCCAACGGCGCGTAATACCCTTCCCGCGTCACCACCACCAGATCGTCCTTGTTCGCCTTCAGCGCAATCTTGTGGAACCCGCCTTCCTTGTCCACCACATCCGGCGTATAAGTCAGCAGATACTGCCCGCGAAGCTCCTCGGCGATCTGCGCGTAGATCTCGTCCAGCTTGTCCTTGCCCTTGGCCTCGAAGTACCGGCCTCCGGTGCGGGCGGCAATCTTCTCCATGATCTTCTTGCCGTCTACCGAGGACTGGCTGGAGCCACCCCCGCCGCGTCTGCCCCCTCCGCCGCCGGGATAACCGCCGCCGCCCCCCGGATAGCCTCCGCCGCCACCGCCGGGATAGCCTCCGCCGCCCATTCCGCCGCGCCGCCCGCCCTGGCCCGGATAGCCATTGCTTCCGCTGCTCTCCTGCTCGCCCTTGAAGTAGATGGTGTAAATAGCCACATTGGCCCGGTCCGCCGCGTCCACAGCGTCGTTCAGCGTCTCCTTGCTGCCCCGGTCCACCCCGTCTGAGAAGACCACCAGCGCCTTGCGCCCGTCCTTGGGCTTCATCAGCTCATCCGAGGCCAGAAAGATCGCGTCGTAAAGCTGCGTGCCGCCGCCGCCGCGGCTGCGCGACTGCTGCCCGCTGCTCCGGTCATCCCCGCTGGTCTCCGGTCCCTGGCTCGAGTTCTGCGAAGCCCGCGTCGGCCCCATCTCGTCCAACTCGTGGTGCAGCTTGTCCCTGGAGTTGGTAAAGTCCTCCAGCAGCTCAACCTCGCGGTCAAAGTGGAGCAGGAAAGCCTGGTCTCTTTGAGGGCCTGCCTTGGGATCGGCCGGAAGCATCAAATCCACAAACTTCCCCGCCGCCTTCCGCTCGTTTTCCAGAGCCCCTGAAACGCTGCGGCTCGTATCCACCAGCAACCCCACCCGGAAAGGCAGGCTGCTCTCCCGCGTAAAGCTCTTGATGGTCTGCGGCCGGCTATCCTCGGTCAGCGTAAAGTCGCCGATCTTCAGGCTGGTCACCAGCGCACCTTTTTTGTCGCGCACGGTCACCGGCAGAACCACCTCCCGCGCCTGAATCTTCAATGTGGTGACCGGCTGGTTGGAAGCGGGCTGCTGCGTAGCGGACTGCTGGGCCAAACCGGCCACGGCCAGCCACGGCAGGCCTAGCATCAAGGCGGTACAGGGGAAAACGCATCGATTTCTCATCATGATTGGTCGAGACACACTTTCATTCCATTAGACGGGGCAAACCTCACTCCGTTGACTAGGCCGTTGACTCGCCCGGCGGGCCCAGCTCCGATTCCAGCCAATCATAGCCTCCGCTGCCCGTCAAGGTCACAAGGACGCGCCGAAGCCGCTCAACAAATCAAATTCAGTTGGATTTTGGAAACAAGAAATGAGCCTTCGCAGCCCTAACGAGAATCGTCCCCGTGTTTTATGATTGAGAACCTGACGATTGAGAACCTGGCGAGTGGATTTACACGATCGAGCCAGGCTGGCTCAGTAACGGAATCATCCCGCCTGCCCGCTTGGAATTCCGCAGCGCGCGCAGAATGCGCAATCCATCGCTTGACGGAAGCGGCAGGAGATTCACGACGCACAGTACCATGTTGCAAAAGGCGAGTTGAGGCCCTATCAATGGCAAGAACAGAAGAGATACAAGGCATAGATTCGTCAGCGGGCCTGCACACGCGATGAGAAGATCATCCCGGCGCCGGCTGGCACAGCCCCTCCGATTGTAGGCGCCGCGCAGACAGAGCCCGAACTCACGAACCGGAACTCCAAGCACCGTTGCAACCGCCATGTGCCCCACCTCGTGAAGCAGCAGGCTGGCTACGATCATGGCTCCTAACGCCAGGCCGCGCCATAACCCACAAAGCCGGATACCAATCAGGATGCAAAAGGCAACAACAACCCATCCCGTAGCGTGCATGCGAAACGGCACTACGAATCTGTACATGCCTATACCTTCGCTCCACTGTATATGGGCGTAATGCATAACTTTGCTCATTTAGAAAGGTACATTACCAAAGATGTTCGCACCTTTGAATGTCCGGCTTTTGGTAACTTCGACTTATCCTCACGCGTTACCTGCGTGAGAGGACAAAAGTCATGAGAATATATCTTAGGTCAAATTCATCAAGCCGGCCTTGCGCTTGAGAATTGAGCTTGAATGATTCGACTCGAAGAGACCACAATCATCGATGCGCCAATGGAACGATGCTTCGACCTCTCCCGCAGCGTCGAAGTGCATTTGCTTGCCAACATTCATTCCGGGGAACAAACTCTCGCCACCGGCGGCGTCACCTCAGGCCTCGTCGGGCTCTCGCAGCAGGTCACCTGGCGTGCAAAGCATTTCGGCGTTTGGCAAAACCTCACCAGCAAGACTACGGCTCTTGAATCTCCGGCCCACTTTCAGGTCACCATGATCCACGGCATCTTTCGTTTCATGCAAGCGGATCATTGGTTTCGGACGCTTCCATCCGGGGCAACTGAAATGAAAGAAAGGTTCCTCGTCGCCGCTCCGCTTCCGCTGCTGGGTCCCTTGGCCGAGGCTCTTTTCCTGCGCCGCTACATGCTGGCCCTGCTGCGCGAGCGCAATGCTGTGATCAAGCAGGTTGCGGAATCCTGCGACTGGCGCCGGTACCTTCCCATCGATTCGCAACTTTACAGCAAAATCAGGGATGATGTACCCAGAGGCCATGCAGCAAAGTCGACGCGACCACCAGGGAGCGGCGACCCTGAATGAATCCCATTGGGCACAGTTTCCCTGATTTTGCTCTAAGACAACAGGCCGCAATAAGAACCGCAGTCTCCTGAATCGCCAGTCAAGTTGAGTGGCAAGACCACCCATCCCTTGAGGAAGGGCTCTCCCATGGCCTTAATCTTTACTTAACAAGCTTATTTTGTTCTATATACAAGGCGGAACGGGCGAGCATCGACTATTTAGTTGACACTAGCATGGGAGAATTGGGATACTTTCCCGCTTGAGAGGTCTGACCGCTTTTGCCTCCCAAATGTTTGTTGCGAATCCCGCGACATCCGGTTCCATCGATCCTCTTTAGCCAAACGTCGTTCACGGAGACATCCAATGCTGCGTCGTCTATCTTTTGCTGTTGCAATCCTGCCTGTGATGTGCACGCTGTCCCTGCTGAATGCCGGAGCGCAGACTCCTGTCGCGCTGCCATACACCATGACAACCATAGGCGGACTCGCGCCCATGACGGCGAGTTCCGGAACGCAGTGTCCGAATCTTCCCTCTGGCGTGAAATCGACGGATGCGTTTGGAGACGGCTGCCTTGCCGTCAACGGCATCTTTGGCGCGGCCGCGCGCGCCGGCGTGGAGGTCGACTCCTTCGGCAACGTCTTCGTCGGCGACGACATCAATAAAGTTCTCCATGTGATTAATCCCTCCACCGGGATCATGACGGTGGCTGCGGGCCTCGGTTCTGCCTGCTCGGCAAAGGTGGATGAATACGGCGACGGCTGCGTGGCTGCGACACAGACAACGTTGAACGGTTTCCGCGGCATCGGCATCGACCCCTATGGCAACGTCATCGTGGCCGGCTACAACGACGACCTGATTCACGTCGTCTGCCGCACCGCTTCGCCGCTTTGCGGCAGCGGCACGCCTTCGGCCTCAAATCCGATTCTGACAGCGGTCGGCAACATGGAATTGGTGGCAGGATGCGCCGCGACCACAACCGGCCTTGGCACCGCTGGGACTGGCCTGGACAACACACCGGCGTTTTCCACAGCCGCTAACACCGTGGCTGCCTTCCAGAACTCCGGCACATGCGGCACTTCCAAGGGGGAGTTGAACACGGCGCGCGGCGCAACCGCGGACGCATATGGCAATGTCTATTACGCGGAAACTGCGCTCGCCCGCTGGCGTGTGGTGTTGGGCCCGCAGACGTATAACGGCGTAACCAATCCGCTGTGGGCAGTCCTCGAAAAGAATCCGTCCTGGACGGCGGTGACTGCGGGCTATGTGTATACCGTTGCGGGTCTCACCTCGACCGCGACCACCAAGGGAAGCACGACTGGCTGCAATGGCACCGGAACCGCGTTGGACACACACGGCGACGGATGCCTATTTACCAGCGGTTCAGTCAACTCAAGCACCAGCGATGCGCAAGGCGTGGCCGTCGATGCAGCCGGCAACATGATCTTCACCGACGCGGGCAACGGCCTGATGCGTGTGTTATTTGTCAGCGGTTCGGGCACGGCGGGCACGGCGATGGTCAACGCCATCGAAATTAACAATGCCGGCATGAGTCCCTCCACGCCGCAGACCGGGTTCTTTTATCCGCTGGCAGGCAACGGCAGCACGAACGGCGTGTCCGCCACACCCACTCTGGGCAACAGCAGGACAGCGCTGGATTCATCGACCCTCAAGTTGGCCACGAGCCCGCAAGGCAATATCTACATTGGCGACAGCACCCGGGTTCTGTTCTTCGACATCAACACCGGCTATATCCGGATACTGTTCACGCAAGTCAGCTCGAACATAGCGGCTGGCAGCTCGTGCACGCTGCCGGTCGGACAAAAGTCCCTCAGTGCCTACAGTGACGGCTGCGCAGCATCAAGCGCTGAATTTGAGAATTCCAACGGCCTCGGTCTTGGCGTAGATGGGCAGGGTAGCGTCTACCTCTACGATGCCAACAGCAACACATCGGGGATGCTGGTCCGCAAAGTTCTCGCACAGGGTCTTGCCGCGCAAACGGTCGGCGTCCCATTGATTCAGACGTTCCAGGCGCATCTTCAGGGAGCAACCTCGCCCTCGTCGACGGTGAAGAATTCAACCAACGGAAATATGAGTTACGGATCACCATCGTGCACGCTGAATGCCGATGATTCCGTGGATTGCAATGTGACGGTGACGGCCACGCCTTCCGAGGCCGGTCTGCGCTCGGCTGAAATGACAGTGTCCAATGCCTCCAGCGGAGAGGCGTTCACGGTTGCCCTGGGTGGAACAGTGACCGGCTCGGTGCTGGCCTTTGACAATGCATCGACGACCACGAACAGCGTCACTACCCCTGTTGCTCCCACGACAAATTCCATCTTCAGCTCGATTACGCCAGCAAGCGTGGCCGTGGATGGCGCGGGCAATGTCTACGCGGCCAGCGGCGCTTCCATTCTGGAGTCGATCGCCGGGACCAGCTACACGCTGTCTTCATCGTTGCCGGCAACGCCCAGCCAGATTGCGGTTGACCAGACCGGTAACGTCTTCGCGGTGGCCAGCGGGCAATCGGTTATCGGAGAACTTAAGGTCACCGCCGCGGGCACGCCCTCGACCTACAGTCTGACCTCGATCTCCTACACCCCAACCAGTGGTACAGCCGCTCCACAAGCCATTGCTTTGGACGTGGCCGGCAATATCTATGTGGCCGATAAGACCACTGAAAGCATCTACCGGCTCTCTCTGGTTGCCAACACTCTGCAATCGCAGATGACGGTCGCCAGCGGCTTCAGCAATCCGGTTTCGCTTGCCGTCGATGGCTCCGGCAACGTTTATGTTGCGGATCAGGGCGCGAGCGCGGTGTACAAGTTGACGCCGGTCGCGGCAGGCGGCTATACGCAAACGACGCTGATCTCCAGTGTCACGCCGGTGGCCGTGGCCGTGGACCCCGCGGGCGATGCCTATGTGCAGAGCGGCACTTCTGTATTTGAAGTTGCCGTCAACGGTTCTGAAGTCACCGTGCTTACCGGGTTGCAGAATCCGACCGGTCTCGCCGTCGATGGCCTCGGCAATGTATACAGCGCCGACGCGCACAACACCAGCATTACGCAGGTGGTGCGCGATGCAGGTTCGTATGGCCCAACCGCCGCCTCCACAACGACCTTCGCTGGCACACTGACCAACATTGGCAATCTCTCCACCGCTCTCAGCCAGACTGACGCGAGCGAATTTCCCCTCACCTTCGGCTCAGGCGCCGGCTGCAGCAGCGCGGCTACAACTTACACCGCGGGCCTGGCATGCACGCTCCAGGCTAACTTTTCTTCGGCAAAGAGTGCGGGCACTCCATTAACCGACCTGGTCACCTTTTCTGCGGCGGGATCGCTGGGATCGGTCACCTTCAACGACCAGGTTCCCGCGGGGCCCACGTCCGTTTCCATCACTGGCTCCGGCAATCCGCTCTATGCCGCCAGCGGCACTGAAGCAACGTACACAATTATCGTGACCGGCATCGCTGCGCCCACCGGCACTTCGATTTCTGTGACGGTAAAGTCTGTTACCGTAGCGGGCTCGACGACCGTCTTCTCGAGCGCCCCCACGCTGAACGCTTCTGGCATGGCAACGGTCAACCTGTCGGGCCTTGCGCCGGGCGCCTACACCATCTCCGCAAATTATGCCGGGGTCACAAATGTCTACGCGCCTTCCAGCGCACAACTGCCCTTCACCATCCAGCAGTTCGTAGCCACAGGGGACACCCGCACCGTCACCGAGCCCGCCTTCCCAGCCGTCTGCACACAGCTCACCGCCGCGCTCACCTCAGTCAGTGACGATATTCCCACCACGGTCGATGCCACCGTGACCAATCTGGATGGCGCACGCATTCAAGCTGCTCTCGCAAGCTGCTCGGGTACCGGGAAGGCCGTTGAACTCTCGGTGGACGGCGCAGGCCACAATGCCTATATCACCGGTCCGCTCTCCATGCCTTCCAACGTCACGCTGCTGGTCGATCCTGGCGTCTACGTCTACTTTTCGCGCAACGTGCAGGATTATGACAAGGTTGCCGGCACGCATACCTGCGGCACCGTCGGCAGCGCCAGTGCGACCGCCTCCTGCTTGCCCCTGATCGACATACCCGGCACCTCGACCAACGTCGGCATCATGGGCTTCGGCAAGCTGGATGGCCGCGGCGGCGATGTGCTGATCAACGCCATCTCGCCCTATGGCGGTCAGAGCTGGTGGGGTCTATCCGCCATTGCCAATAGCGGCGGCACTCAGGAGAACCCGCGCTTCATCCAGATCGACACCGGCGCCAGCAACATCACGCTGTACAAGATCACGATCCGCAATTCCCCGCTCTTCCACATCTCCACAACAGGCGCTGCCTCCAACTTCACCGCCTGGGATATCAAGATCATTACGCCCACCAGTTCGCGCAACACCGACGGCATCGATCCGGGCAACGCAACAAACTTCACCATCACCCGCTCGTGGGTCTCGGACGGAGACGACAATATCGCTGTCGGCGCAGCCGGCACAACGGCTCCCGCGGCGAACATATCCGTCACCAACAACCACTTCTTCGCCGGACACGGCGAATCCATCGGCAGCTACACCAGTGCCGGTGTGAGCAACATCCTTTTCGACAGCAATATGTCGTCCGGCAATGGAACCGCCGGCGTTGGAAGCTCCATCAACAATACCGCCGACAGCAATTCGACTGGCCTTCGCATCAAGTCCGGATACGATCGTGGCGGCGTTGTCACCAACGTGCAGTACTCCAACTCGTGCTACCAGGATCACAAGGCCGAGATCGTCTTCAGTCCGAATTACGAGGCCACAACCGGATCCGAGTCGCCGAACCTCGAAAACATTCTGATGCAAAACCTCACCTTCCTCACCGCGGGAACGGCGCAATTCACCGGCACGAGCAACAGCGGCACTGTGTATCAGCTCGGGGTCACGCTGGACAACGTCACCTTCCCAGGAACGTTTGCGGCCTCCGAATTCAGCCCATCGCCTACCAATACCTCGCTGGCCTACGGCCCCGGACAGGTATCCGCCGACTTCATTGCGGACTATGCAACCTTCGTCGGCGCCAACGCAAACACCGTCACGAACAACATCACTGAAACCGCCCTGGTTCCACCCACGTGCAACTTTACTTACATCGCGCCGGAACTCACCGGTCCCGCGGGCCTGCCGCAGACCATCATTGCTGGCCAGAATGCCACGGCAGTCGTCATCCTGACGCCGGCCGTAGGAGGCGCTGCCTATCCCACCGGCACCGTCACCCTCACCGACGCTCTGACCAGCATCGCAACGACGGTGACCCTGTCGGGAACCACGGACACCATCGCGATTCCGCTCGACGGCCTCTCGGTGGGCACGCACACCTTCACCGCGACTTACTCCGGCGACTCCAACTACACTTTGACTGGCGCTCAGACGGTCTACTCGACAACGGCGCCGTATGTCATCACCGTCACTGCTGGCAGCCTTAGCGGCACCACCACAATTCTGTCCGGTGTGCCCAGCGCAACCACCTTCGGAACGTCGTTCACAGCAGGGGCAGTTGTCACCGGAAGCAGTCCCACCGGCACGGTCGAGTTCATCGTCGGCGGTGGTGGCGCTGTAGGCACCTATGTCTATGCCACTTCTGCGTTGGCTGCGGGTTCGGCTTCAGCCACTTTCAACCTGCCGTACAGCCTCACCCCCTATTCCATCACCGCCGTCTATAGCGGAGACGCCGTGAACGCTGGCTCTACCTCCCCCGTTGCCTCGGTCACAATCAACCAGGGACTTACTACCACCGCGTTGTCGGCGAATAAGACCACCACCACGTTGGGCCACCCAATCGCGCTCACCGCAACCGTCACATCGTCGGCTGGAATCCCCTCGGGAACGGTCAACTTCACATATTCCATCACCAGCGGTGGCACGCAGATATCCCTTGGCTCCGCCATATTGAGCTTGAGCGCCGGATTGAGCGCCCCAACCGCCTCTGCTTCCGTCGACTTGCCGATCGGGACAGACTACGTCACGGCTACCTACGTGGCCAGCGGCAGCTTTGCCGGATCAGTTTCCGCGCCCATGACCATCACCGTCAACGTACCGACGATCATTGGATTGACCAGCAATCCCATCCCGTTGCCCTACACCATGACGACCATTGCCGGCGGTTCGGGTCTCGCGATTCCCAGCAGCGGTAACATGGCCTGCGCCGGAGCCACCGATAAGTATGGCGACGGTTGCCAGGCCACCGCAATCGGCTTCACCGCCACCGACGATATGCGCGCCGTGGTGGCCGATCCCTTTGGCAATGTCTACCTCTCCGACATCAGCGCCACGCTGGTTCGCCGCATCACGCCCAACGGCGTGATCAGCAACTTTGCCGGACTGGTCAGCGGCACTGCCTGCGTTCCCAGCGCAACCACCGGCTGCAAGCCCACGCAGGTCAGCGTCGGCAAGGCGCGCGGCGTTGGAAGCGATGCCGCGGGCAACATCTATATTGCCAACTACACAGGCAACCAGATATTCGAGGTCAAGGTCTCGACAGGTTTGATGTATCTCGTTGCCGGCAACGGCACTGGGGGCTCGACCGGCGATGGCAGCGCAGCTACATCTGCCGAGGTCAATTCTCCCCGAGGCGCCTGGGGCGACACTGTCGGCAACATTTACATCGCCGACACAGCCGACAACAAGATTCGCGTTGTCGATGCCACGGGCAATATCCATACCTTTGCCGGTAACGGCACCGCGGGCTCTACCGGCGACGGCGCGGCTGCCACGGCCGCGGAAATCAACAATCCGCAGGGCGTTATCGTGGATGCGAATCTGAATGTTTACATCGCCGATTCCAGCGGTGGAAGAATCCGCGTTGTCTGCGTCACCTGCGGAACCGGTTCCCCGCTCGATGCGCTGCTAGCCAAGCTCGGCATCGCCTCGCCAGTGAATGGCGACATCTATACCGTCGCCGGCAACGCCTCGACATCCACTGATGCCTACACAGTTCCAGTGCTGTCGACCGGTGTCTCCATGTCTCCGCAAAAGCTGGCGTTCGACAACGCCGGCAACCTCTACATCTCCGACGGCAACGGCTTCATCTGGTTCCTGGATTTCCATACCGGCTACCTGCGCGCCATTGCCGCCAATGCCACAACGGTTTGCTCCAGCCATACTGACGTCTATGGAGACGGCTGCCCCGCCACCCAGGCCAGTTTTGGCGATGGCGGCAATGGTATCGGTGTCGGTGCGGACACGCAGGGCAACATCTACATCTCCGATACCACCAACGGACTGATCCGCAAAGTGGTCACCGGTCTTGCGTCTCCTTCCACCACAGCTGCCTCCACCACCACGCTGCCCGTGCAGCTTCACTTCATTGCCGGCGACACTGTGGCCTCCAGCAGCGCCCTGGCTTTCACCTCACCTGAGTGGTCGTTGGGCAAGAGCACCTGCGCCACAAACGGTGACACCACCAGCGACTGCCTGCTCACCTCCAGCTTCACCCCAGCCGTTCCCGGCACACGCTCCACGCCGCTCACCGTCAACAGTTCTCTTGGCAACACGGCTAACCTTGCCCTCACCGGAACCGGCCTTGGCGCTGGCTCCACGCTCGATCCCGCAACCCAGTCCAGCTTCGGCGCTAATCTACAGGTCGCTGGCCTCGTCCTCGACAACGCTGGGAACGTCTACGTCTCTGACACAATCAGCAAGAAACTGCTCCGCTTTGCTCCCTCGACATTCGTGCAGGGTGCCAGCGCAGCTTCCACTACCCTGGCTACGCTCACCGCGCCAGGCCCCGTCGCGGTTGATCCCCGCGGCTTCGTCTATGTCGCCGACACCTCTACCGGCCTGATCACGCAAATTTCGCCTTCCGGTACGCCCACCACATTGGCGCTCACGCTCACAACTCCTGCCGGTCTGGCCGCCGATGCGCTCAACAACCTCTACATTTCGGATTCCTCCGCGCAGGCCGTCTATCAGCTCAACCCCATCACCGGAGCCGTGCGCACACTTGCCGTCGCGACGCTCGTTGCGCCTGCCGGTCTGGCCATCGATCCCTCCGGCAACCTGCTCATCACCGATCCCGGCGCGGCAGCCATCTATCGCTTCAACCTGCAGAGCGGAGTCACCACCACGGTAACTTCCTCGGCCGTGAAGCCCGCGGCCATAGCCATTGATGCCGCCGGCAACCTGCTCATAGGCGATACCGCAGCCATCCTGGCCGTCCCGGCCAGCACCAACAGCGCGTCCTTCACCGTTGCCGGCCTTGCACCCTCGGCGCTGGCCATCGACTCTGCGGGCAACCTCTATACCGGCTCCAAAGGAGCCGTTCTAATGCTCACGCGCACGCAGGGTTTCGTGCGCTTCCCAGGAGCCTCCGCTCCGCCCCAGACTGTCTCTCTGCTTGAGTCCGGCAATCAACCGCTGCAACTCACTTCAATCAGCCAGACCGACACCGCGGACTACAACCTGGCCGGAACCGCTTCCACAGACTGCACTCTGAGCGGCACATTGCCCTCTGCCCTGGCCACAGGTGGTGTCTGCGCGCTCACCGCAACCTACACGCCCACGACCTTTGTCACCACCATTGACTCAGCAACCTTCAACGGCAATCTTGTCAACGCCACCCTGTCCACGCCCTCGACCGTCCAGCTCGTGCTCACCGGACCTGCCGCCCCGCCTGCGTCCACCATCGGGCTCGCCTTCAAGCCGGCATCGCCCGCATACGGTCAATCCGTTGTCGCCACCGCGACCGTCTCCGGTCCATCCATCACACCGGCAGGCACAGTTGTCTTCACCGTCGACGGCGTCGCAACCAGCGTCACCCTCAGCAGCGGCGTCGCAACTCTCTCGCTGACCGGGCTCAGTACCGGACCGCACACGGTTTCCGCCGTTTACACCAGCAGCAATGGATTTGCGCCTTCAAGCACATCCTCTGTGATCCTCACTGTGGGCAAGGCGACGGCCACCGTGGTGCTGAGCAATCTCTCCCAGACCTATACCGGTTCGCCTCTTTCGGCCACGGCTACCACCACGCCAACAGGCCTGGCGGTTAGCCTCACCTACAACGGTTCGGCTACCGCGCCCACCGCGCCTGGAAGTTACAACGTTGTTGCAACCATCAACGATCCAAACTACGCTGGTACGGCAAGCGGAACCATGGTCATCGCCAAGGCGACCGCCACGGTGGCCCTGAGCAATCTCTCCCAGACCTACACCGGTTCGCCTCTTTCGGCCACGGCTACCACTACGCCAACGGGCCTGGCGGTTAGCCTCACCTACAACGGTTCGGCCACCGCGCCCACCGCGCCTGGAAGTTACACCGTTGTTGCAACCGTCAACGATCCAAACTACGTCGGCACGGCAACCGGAACGCTGGTAATTGCCAAGGCAACCCCGGCACTGGTTAGCGTAACAAGCAGCGTCAACCCGGTGTTTGCGTTGAATCCCATCAAGCTTACGGCTACGGTTACTTCCACTGTGGGTACGCCCACCGGGACAGTGACCTTCCTGGACGGCGCAACGCCGCTGGGCACGGGCACGCTAACGGCAGGAGTGGCCACACTGACCACCTCGACCCTGGCCGCCGGTTCCCACACAATCACAGCGGCTTATGGCGGCGATACAAACTTCGCCGCTGCTACCAGCGCCGCGCTCACGCAGGTGGTCCAGGACTTCACCATCAGCTCCTCTCCGTCCTCGGTCACCGCGGCGCCCGGAAGCGTGGCAATCTCCACCTTCTCTGTCACTCCCCTGGACGGAAGCACCTTCCCATCACCTATAACGCTGACCGTCAGCGGGTTGCCTGCCGGAGCTACCTACAGCCTCTCGTCGGCTACGCTGGGAGCCGGCCAACCCGGATCCTCAGTAACTCTGACGGTGAACATTCCGCAGACCGTAGCCGGCGCCAGTCCGGTCACGGTTCATCCCGGCAGTACGCAACTTGCCGGCAACACCAACGGCGGCACAGGCCGCGGCAAGAGCGGCAGCATGGTCGCCAGGCTGGCGCCGTTCTCGCTGGCATTGCTGCTGTTGCCCTTTGCCGGCAGGCTGCGCCGCAACGGCAAGCGGCTTGGCCGCATGTTGTCCGTGCTGCTCTTGCTGGCCGCGGGCATGGCCGCTGTAGCCGGAATCAGCGCATGTGGCTCAATGACCGGCATCTTTGCCCAGCAGCAGCAGACCTACACAGTGAATGTAACCGGAACCGCGAATGCATTGTCGCACTCCGCCACAGTCACCCTCACGGTTGAGTAACAAGGAGACAGATGAAGATGCGTAGACCAATTTGCGGCAGTTTGCTCCTTGTGGGCGTGTGCCTGTTAACCGGAACCGGCGCCTGGGCGCAGCAGAACCCCGACGCACAAAACCAATCGCCGGTTTCTGCCGACCTCGCCATAACGTATACAACGGAGATGGGAAAGCTGGCGACCGCCAACGGTGGCACGTTCTGGCTGCAGGGAGGCGGCGCCGACGCGGCCGTCAATTTCTGGGAGGGTTTCGGCATCGCAGCCAACTTCACCGGCGGCCTTGCCTCGAACGTCGCCCCCGGCGTCAATCTGAACCAGGTTGAATTTACAGCCGGCCCCCGCTACACCCATCAGGTGTGGACCGGCCATTCCGGCAAAACGGATCAACGAAGGCTGCAACTCTTCGGCCAGGGATTGTTCGGGGGCGTTCACGCCTTCGGGGGCGTCTTCCCCGGCATTTCCGGAGTCACTGCCACTGCGGGCTCGTTCGCCCTCAATACTGGCGGCGGTATGAATCTATACCTCTCCAGGAGCCTCGGCGTGCGTTTGCTTGAAGCCGACTATGTGAGGACCTGGCTGCCCAACAACGGCTCCAATAGCCAGAACGACATGCGCCTGTCGTTCGGAATCGCTTACCACATCGGCAAGCACTGAAGAACGATCCCCAACACTGAAGATCCCGCGTCCCTCCGCGGTCATCGCAGTTTTTCAGGGTTACTGGAACGGGGGGAGCGTCCGCTTGTTGACTGAGCACGAGAAAAGCCCGCTTTGGGGGCGGGCTTCGCGAATACGATCTGGTAGCGCTACCGGGAATCGAACCCGGGTTTTAAGATTGAGAATCTCACGTCCTAACCCCTAGACGATAGCGCCACATAGAATCAAGCATTTAGCGGATTGCTTGAGGTTTACTATCCATTTTACTATCCACTTCGCTAGAATTGCCATTGGCTGGGGGCGTGGATAAGAAATGGATAGTAAGAGCGGCAAAGCGAACCTTAAACAGTATCGCCGAATCGGGGAAAGATGGCAATTCGTCCCGGTGGTCAAACAGGACGGAAAACCGAACCCCAAACTCGTGCTCATCAATGGGGAACCCGCGAGTTCAAAGGGGGGCACGTTTTACGCCGAATGGCGGGAGAACGGTAAGCGCAAACAGCGCCCCTGCGGAACAACACCACGTGAGGCACTGGATGCTTGGCATCTTCAGCGTGGCATCCTCTCCGGGGTCGTTGAACAACCCGCTGGTGAGAAGGTAGAGCCACCAAATAGGACACCACGATTGACTCGGCGATTGCGGACTACCTGCGGGATGTGAAAGCGACGAAGGGGCTAGCGACGTATCCGGCCTATGCACATGACCTCCGCTGGTACCGCTCTGTCTGCAAGAAGCATCTTGTTTCACGACTCGACCGCTCGGACGCAATGGAGCTCTTTGCTGCTGGACGTGATGGGAATCTGAACCAGAAGACAATCAACAAGCGCGTTATCGTAACACTGCAAGCGATGAGAGCAG
>Ga0224558_1000158_pt1 | contig 77925 bp, 60 predicted proteins | sample 714S32024metaG_FD_180682 | JGI IMG/M metagenome (GOLD analysis project Ga0224558, IMG submission 180682) | Peat soil microbial communities from Stordalen Mire, Sweden - 717 S3 20-24 | ecosystem: Environmental > Terrestrial > Soil > Wetlands > Peat | place: Sweden: Norrbotten County, Stordalen... | reverse complement strand
CGGTGGACCGGGAGGCCGAGGGCCCGTTTGCCTTTAATTGGGACTACATGTCTTTGATAGACTTTTACCGGGCATGCGGTTCGTCGAACATCACCGTGGAGAACTGCACATTGGGGTGGTGCGGGGGAAACGCGATAGGGTCGGATGACGGGTTTGTGACGAATTTCAACATCATCAACAACGAAATCGGCTTCTGCGGCAATTATGGATTGGACGCCCGATGGGCCGGGCCGGTGCTGGTCAGCAACAACTACATTCACGACTGCGGCATGATTACGTGGCAGGCCCCCGGCGTCCGCGTCAACACCAACGCCGTCGTCACTCAAAACAACCTTTTCAACTTCCACACCTCCGCCATCGCCGACGACTACTCGGCCAACTGCGTCTTCTCCCTCAACAGCATATCGAACTGCATGTTCACCGAAGGGTGAGGCTTTCGGCGAGCCGGGGGTGATTCTCGGGGGAAAGGGACGGCTCCGCGAGGGCCCTACCATGGCGTTTATGGTAGATGGCAAGGCTGTCGGCGGGCGTTTTGCCTTGCATCGCTCAAGAAATGAGAAGCGCCCCCACGGCACCCCTTTTGACTTTCCTCCGCCCTTGCTCTACTCTCCCGGCCGCATGAATGTCATTTCCTGGCGCCAGGCCGATTTTGCCCGGCAAATCGAGCGCATGTTGGCGCCGTCAAGTTTGTTCGATCCCGCCATCGAGGAACAGACCCGCTCCATTATCGAAGCCGTCCGCACGCAAGGGGACACGGCCCTGGCCCAATTGACCGAGCGATTCAACGGCGCGCGCCTCAATCCGGACCTCTTCGCAGTCAGCCAGGCCGAATTGCTCGCCGCCGCGATGCAGATTCCCCAGCCCCTCCGCACGGCCATCGCCCAAACCACTTCCAACGTCGAGGCCTTTGCCCGCCGTTCACGCCGCAAGAATTGGTCCATGCGCAACAGCCACGGCGCCATCGTCGGCGAGAAATTCGACCCCATCACCCGCGTAGGGATCTACATTCCAGGCGGAGCCGCCCCGCTGGTTTCGACGGCGCTCATGACGGTCCCCCTGGCCCGCGTGGCGGGCTGCCCCGAAATTGTCGTCTGCACCCCTTGCGACCGCGAGGGACGCGTCAACCCCGCCCTGCTCTACGCGGCCCGCCGCGCGGGCGCGACGGAAATTTACCGGCTGGGCGGGGCGCAGGCCATCGCCGCGCTGGCCCTGGGCACGCCCGCCATCCGCAAGGTCAATAAAATCTTCGGACCCGGCAACGCATACGTCGTCGCCGCCAAACGCCTCCTCTTCGGCTACGCCGCCATGGATTTGCTGCCCGGCCCAAGCGAACTGCTGATTCTCGCCGACGACACGGCCCATCCCGCGTTTGTCGCGGCGGACCTGCTGGCGCAGGCCGAGCACGGCTCCGGCCACGAACGTGTCTGGCTGGTCACACCCTCGGCCAAGCTGCTCGCGGCAGCGCGGCGCGAACTCTCCCGCCAACTCCCCAAATTGGCGCGCCGCAAATTGATCGAGACCGCGCTGGCGCGCAACGCCTGGCTGGTCGAGACGCGCGACATGCCACAAGCCGTGTCCCTGGCCAATCGCCTGGCGCCGGAACATCTGGAAATCATGGCCCGCCAGGCCTCCATCCTGGCGCGTTCCCTCGTCACCGCCGGCGCGATCTTCCTGGGAAACGATTCCCCGACCGTTTTGGGCGATTACGTCGCCGGCCCCAGCCACACGCTCCCGGCCGGGGGCACCGGCGCCAGCTTCGCCGGATTGACGGTTGACCAGTTCCAGCGCCGCACCAGCGTCGTCGAGTACAAAAAACCCTCCTTGCGAAAGGCCCTCCGGGGCGTGCAGGAATTCGCGCAAATCGAAGGCCTCGACGCCCACGGCCGCTCGGCGGCTCTGCGCCTGGGGGGCGGACGGTAAGGAGGCGGAAATAAGAGCTTATCCGTAAACAGACTTGGATTGGGGAGCGCGACCAGCCCGCGCTCCCGAAAAGAATCGCATCGTCCTGATTGGAATCGTGTCGCGGGGAACTATTTACGGACAAGCTCTAAATTAAGGCAGCCTACTACTCCAGCGCCTGGCGGGCGTGGGCCAGGACCTCCCGTTCAACACGGCTCTTGAACATAAGGGCTGCCAGCGGCACCTTCATTTCCACCACAACCTCGGCCTCCCGCACCTCCACGCTGCCGGAGACGGAGAAGCCCAGGGCGCGAAAACTGAACGTGTCCACATAACCGTTCCAGCTCTCCGCAATATCCGTTACATGGCCCGAGTTCTTCGCGCGAACTTCCGCAGCCAGCCGCGCAAGCCGCTGTTTGGCTTCCTCCTGGCTCAGTTGATGGCGGACCGACAGACTTATTTTCGGCATGACACAGTATAGAAAAATGGCGGCGATGGGCAATCCATCAAAAGTCCTTCTTTCAAACCGAACGCGGTCGCCGGCCGCCTTTGCCCTCGCGCTCCAGCGCGTGCGCCTCCCAAACCAAGCGCAGCCCCTCCAATGTCAGCAGCGGGTCAACCGCCGTGATCTCGGTGACTTTCGAGGACATCAGGCGGGCGTAACCGCCCGTGGCCACGACGCGCAGGCGGCGGCTGCGCAACGCCCGTCGCAACTCGCCAATGAGCGCGCGGATCAATCCCCGATACCCATGCACCGCTCCGATCAACATCGCCTGCCGGGTGTTCTTGCCCACCACCCCCGCCACTTCCCGAATCCGAATCCGCGGCAACAACGCGGTCTTTTCATGCAGATAATCCGTCATCACGTTTAATCCGGGCGCGATGATTCCCCCCGCGTATTTGCCCCGCACGTCCACCACGTCGAACGTCACCGCGGTCCCAAAATCAACCACCACGACAGGCGCCCCGAAATGCCGCCGCGCCGCCACCGCGTTGGCCAGCCGATCCGCTCCAATCGTTTCCGGCCGGGGGTAATCAATCCCCACGCCGCGCACTGTCTTTGCGTTCAACTCCAGGCACGTCAGGCCGAACCTGGTCTTGACGTACTTTGCCACCTTCGGCGTGACCGCCGGCACAACACTACACAAGATCGCCCCCGTGATCTCAGGCATCTTCAGCACCCGGTCCGCCGCCGGTCCCGCTCCGCCCTTCAGCCAGCCTGCCGTGGGCACATCCCCCTGACGCACAACCCGCCGCCCATCGGCCAGGCCGATGTGCGTGTGAGTATTGCCGATGTCAAACAGCGCGATCATCCCTCCATCGTCCCCCAATTGACCGCGAATGTAAACCCGGCTGATGACCGCCAACGGGCGCATGGGCGCATCTCATTTTCCAGCAACCCGCCAGGCACGGATGCGCTGGAATGACCAATGCCTAAGCCGTCATTCTCAATCGACATGTCCGAAATCTTGACGTACTACTTTGCCATTAGGACTTGCCCCAAAAAGTGAAATGCTCCAACGGCCTCGCTGATGCGAACAAACATACCTCTCGAAATCATCGGCAACTGCGCGGACCCCGCGCGAGTCAAAGCGTGGCTGGAGCGGGTTCCCGCCGACGGCGCCGGCGTGCGCTGGCAGGAACTCTCCGCCGCCCAGGCCCGCGTGCTGGTGTCCCTCATCAGCGGTTCTCAGGCCGCCGCCGAACTGCTGCGCGCCCACCCAGACTGGCTGCCGCCGTTGCTCGAACCGGGTGCGGTGGAGCATCCCCGCCAGGAACAGGGCCTGCGCCGCGAGGTTGGGCAATGGCTGGCGCCCTTGCTGCAACGCGGCGAATATGAAGCCGCGTTCGGCCAGTTGCGCCTCTTCAAGCAGCGCGAAATGCTGCGGATCGCGGCGCGCGATCTGGCCCGCCTTGGCCCTCTCTTCCAGATCATGCGGGAGATTTCCAACGTCGCCGACCTTTGCCTCCAATCCGTCTTTCGCCTTTGCCACCGCCGATTGACCGGGCGCCTCGGCTCCCCGCGCCACCTCGACGCCCGGCAGCAGTGGCAGGAAACCACTTTTTCCGTCCTCGGCCTGGGCAAGCTGGGGGGACAGGAATTGAATTACAGTTCGGATGTCGATGTTCTTTTTGTCTATGGCGAGGAAGGGCGCGTTTTCAAGGGCGCGCCCACCGGCGGCGAACCATCGGGCGGCGGCCTCTCCAATCACCAGTTCTTTACGCGCCTGGCGGAGATGATGATCGACGAAATCCGAACCATGACCGCCGATGGCTCTCTTTATCGCATCGACCTCCGTCTGCGGCCCGAAGGCAAAGGGGGGCCGCTGACCCGTTCCCTGGCCAGTTACGAGAACTACTATTCGCAATGGGGCCAGACATGGGAGCGGATGATGCTCATCAAGGCCCGGCCCGTCGCGGGCGACCCCTCCCTGGGCGCCGAATTCATCGAAATGACCCAGTCGTTCCGCTACCCGCGTTCCCTGAGCCGGCGGACCTTGCGCGAGGTCGCCGCTGTCAAGACACGGATTGAAACCGAGATCGTCAAACAGGGGGAACTCGACCGCAACGTCAAACTGGGCCGCGGCGGGATCCGCGAGATTGAATTCATCGCCCAGACGCTTCAACTCCTCCACGCCGGCCGCCAGCCTTTCCTCCAAGGCACGGCCACCGTTCCCGTGCTTGAAAAAATGGCCCAATACTCTCTCCTGCCCGCCGAAGACGCCGCCCAATTGTCCGACGCTTACATCTTCTTCCGCGAAGTCGAGCACCGCTTGCAGATGGAATCCGGCCAGCAAACCCACACCATCCCCGCCGAGCGCCGGCCCCTCCTGCGACTGGCCCGCCTGATGGGCTGCGCCACGCCGGCCCGATTCGAGGCGGCCCGCCGCAAGCACGCCGGCGCCGTTCGCAGGATTTACGACCATCTCCTGGCTGGCGACGAGCCGCCCGCGCCGGATTTGCCGCCCCTGGATTCGCCCGAAGCGACCGCGCCCTGGAAGGATTTGTTGACGCGCAGCGGCTTCCGCGACGCCGACAGCGCCTTTGGCATGGTCAAACTTTTTATCCTGGGGCCGGACTACGCCCATGTTTCCGCGCGCACGGTCGAATTGGCGAGCGAACTGTGGCCGCGCTTCCTGGCGATGTGCCCGCGCCTTGAGTCCGCCGAAGCGGGCACGCCGGGGCGCGTTTTGTCGGACCCGGACCGCGTGCTGGTGCGCCTGGCCGGCTATATCGAAGCCTACGGCGCGCGGGCGCCGCTCTACGAGTTGTGGATTCATAACCCCTCGCTCTTCGAGTTGTTGCTGCTCTTGTTCGACCGCTCGGAATTCCTTGCCGAACGCGCCGTCCGCGCCCCCGACCTGGTGGACGAACTGGAATTGAGCGGACGCCTCAACCGCTCCAAAGGCCCCGGCGAAATCCTGGCCGATTTGCGCCACGGCGTCGGCGACGCCGATCAGGGGCTGTGGTTGCGCCGGTATCATCAAGCCGAATTGATGCGCATCGGCTTGCGCGACATACTCGGCCTGGCCGATTTCGAGCATAATCTCCTGGAACTCTCCGGCCTGGCCGACGCCTGCCTTCAATACGGCGTCGATGTCTTGATGCGCCGGCACAGCTTGAAGTCCGCCCCCTTCTGCGTGGTCGGCCTCGGCAAATTGGGCGGACGCGAGATCAATTATGGTTCCGACCTTGACATTGTGTTCGTGGCCCGTGCTGGAGCGGCGAATCTGCCGCAATGCCAGCGCCTGGCTGTGGAGTTTCTGGAGCTTATTTCGGCTCAAACCGAATCGGGCGCCACCTTCCAACTCGACGCCCGCCTCCGGCCCGACGGCGAAAAGGGTCTCCTGGTCAACACTCTGGAAGCCAACCAGGACTATTACCGCAAGCGGGCGGGACTCTGGGAAATCCAGGCCCTGACACGCGCCCGCGCCATTGCCGGCGACCTGCAAGTGGGCGCGATGTACGAGCGGATGGCCGGGGCGCTGGGCAATTTTTCCCCGAAAAACGTCGCCGCCAAAGCCGTCCCGGCCGCCTATACGCCCTCATGGCTCGCCGAAATCGACCAGATGCGCCAGCGCGTCGCCAACGAGCGCACGCCGGCCGGCATGGACCATTTGGCGATCAAAACCGGCGTCGGCGGGCTGATGGACGCGGAATTCCTGGCCCAAGCCCTATGCCTGGCTCATGGCTGGCAGGAACCCAACACTCTCCAGGCCTTGCGCCGGGCGCGGGAAACGGGAGTCCTGGCGGTGGCTGACGCGGAAGCCCTCCTGGGTAACTACCTTCAATTGCGGCGAATTGAAGGCATCCTGCGCCGCTGGAGTTTCGAGGGCGAAACCCTCCTGCCCGACGAGCCGGCCCCCTTCCAACGCGTCGCCGTCCGATGCGGCTACGCCGGCGCCGCCCAATTCCGCCTCGCCCTGCAAGCCATCCGCGCCGCCATCCGCGCCGTTTATCAAAAACACTTCCAGCCCGCGTCCTGAATTGAAGTTTGGAAAGTTCTGTCCGATTTATGCCAAGTCGTAGATTTATTAGTGGATGCAGGACTTGAACGACATTGAATTGCTTGACCGTTACGCCACGAAAGGCAGCGAGGAGGCGTTCGCCGCGCTCGTTGCGCGGCATGTCAACCTGGTCTATTCCGTCGCTCTGCGCCATGCCGGCAACCCGCATCTGGCTGAAGATGTCACCCAGACCGTTTTCATCCTGCTTGCCCGCAAGGCGCATCTGTTCGGCAAAAGAACCATCCTCCAGGGCTGGCTCCACAAAACCGCCTGGTTTACCGCCGACAACATTCTCAAAACCACCATCCGGCGGCAAAACCGCGAACAGGAGGCCTTTGTGCAATCGCGCTTGAACGAACCGGGATCCGACATCTGGGCGCAAGTCGCACCGCTGCTGGACAGCGCGATCGCCGGATTGAACGAAAAGGACCGCAACGCCATCGTGCTCCGATTTTTTAACGGCCGGAAACTCAGCGAGGTGGGAGCCGCCCTGGGCACCAGTGAAGATGGCGCCACCAAACGAGTCAATCGCGCGGTGGAGAAACTGCGCGATTATTTCACCAAGCGCGGGGTTGTGCTGTCGGCAGCCACCCTGACCGCCATCATGGCCGCCAATTCCGTCCAGGCCGCTCCGGCGGGTCTGGCCACCGCCACCACCGCCGCATCGCTGGCCGGGGCGGCCGCCACAGGTTTGTCCGGTCTCATTACAACTGTAACGAAAGTTATCATTATGTATAAAAAATCATCCGCGGTATTGGGAATCGCCCTGGCTGCCGCTGTCGCGGCGCCATTCATCGTCGCCAAAGCCGAACCGACGCCCGCCGGACCGCCGCCCTTCCAGTATGGATTGTATGTCCACTTCGGCATATCGACTTTTGCCGGGTATCGGGGAGCCACGGCTACGGGGGACGCCCCCGCCGAACGTTATGCCCCCGCCGGCTTGGATGTCGCCGGCTGGATTCGGACGGCGAAGCAGGCGGGGATGGATTGCGCCGTTCTCACCGTCAAGCACGAGGCGGGTTTCTGCCTGTGGGACGCCGACAATTACGACTACGACGTGGCCAACAGTCCGGTAAAAACGGACGTCGTGGCGGAATTCATGGCCGCGTGCAAAACCGAAGGCATCATGCCGGGCATTCATTATTCCATTCCCGACGCGTACAACGAAGGCACGGTCATGTTCAACGGACCTGTCTCCGCGGAGTATTTCGAGTTGATCAAGAGACAGACGAAGGAACTGCACACCAAATACCCGGAGATCAAGGTCCAGGTGTTTGACATTGCGTACCGACTTTCGAAAAGCCAGTTGCAGGAACTCCGTCAGACGGTGAAAGCCGTGAACCCGTCGTGCGCCGTTCTTTGCGAAATGGGCAATGCCTCGCAATCAAAATACGCTTGCGACACGGTGAACCAAGGGTGGTTTTGGGCGCCCAATGCCCAGATCACCCCGGCTCAGAAACTCTACGCGGAATACTCCGACGCGCGCGCCAAGGGATTCCCCTTCCTGCTCAACGTCGGTCCGGATAGATCCGGGCACATCCCCGACCAAGACACCGCCACGCTGATGGAGATGAAGCGGCTGATCGGGCAAAACCCTCCGCAGTAAAGGGAAGCTCTGAATTACTTGAAAGCAAGGCCGACCAAGGCAAGACGAGTTGATTGCCAACCGGGGCGATTCCCAAGGCCGGGGGCGCGGTCACGGTGAAGGCGTTGATGCGATTACCGCCTGAAGGCGGGACACGCGACGCCTGAACCGCCCAAAAGCGGGACAGGGTTCCAGGTGAAATACGAGACCGACGGCATTTTCCAAGCGCGGCATTGCCGCTGTATATAACATGGCATGAGTTTAGCTATACAAAATCGCATGGAAAAATTACGATTATTTTGCAGGATTCTTCTCACAAGCGCCGCGGTGGCTGTCATTCAACCCGCCCACGCACAAAACCTTGTCGTCAACAGCAATTTCGCCACCGGCGATTTCACCGGCTGGATGGTCGCCGAGACCGGCAGCGGCGGCAGCCCCCACGACTACGGAGTCACCTCCGCAACCGATGGCGGCTCGAAGGTCCCAAATCCCGGAGACACTTACGGGGCTTATTTCAATCCGGCGGGCGGTGTGATGAGTCTGACGCAAACGGTGGATATTCCCGCCGCCGGGACTTATCTGATAAGTTGCGCCGTGGAGCCGGTGGTTGACGATCAGGATACCTTGACCATCTCTCTGGGCGGCGCGGCTGTGTTCACCACGAATTTCGAGTTTGGGAGTCCTTTCACTCAGATCAGCGTTTCGGCCTCGGCGGCGGCCGGTTCGCAGGTGTTGGAATTCCAATTCACCCCCGGCAGCGGGCCGATGTTTTTTGACGACGCGGGTCTGGTCGCCGAGGCCGTGGCTCCGACACCGACTCCTTGTTCGGTTTTGGGAAGCGCCGCCGCGGGGGCAGTCGTCGGATTAAATGGCACGCGGATTCAAAACGTCTTCGCGAACATCAGCGGCGACGTGTGTGTTTCCCAGGGCGGCTGGCTGGACAACGTGCCTCCCAGCACGATCACCGGCAGCGTCTTCGAATTTAAAAACGGCCAATACTCCGGCCGCGGCCGCCTCGAGGGAAAATTGACAGTGAACGCGGCGCTGCTCAACACGGTCAACGAGGACGCCCTGAACGCCGCCGCGACGGTCGCCGCGATGACGCCCACACAGGTGTTTAAAACAATTCGGCGCCCCACGGTGATTACCGGAAACGGCGGTGTCAACGTGATTGACATCAATGGAAACATCACCGACTCCGTCGTGCTCAGCGGAAACGCCCACGATGTGTTCTTCATCAACGTCTCGGGAACGATTGACCTGCGCGACCGCGCGACCCTTGCAGTGGCCGGAGGTGTGACCGCGGGCGCCGTGCTTTACAATCTCACCGGAACCGGCGCCGTCGAGATTCATGTCCGCAATGTCGTGAACGGGACGATTCTGGCTCCCAATTACAGTCTCGAGCTCGACGGCGACTTCAATGGCGCGGTCATCGGCGGCGGCAGAAACAAGGCGATCAACCTGTTCGAAGCGCGGGTCACTCAAGCGGCCTGCCCTCAATGATGCCGCCCAAGCAGCCACAGCCATAGACGAACACAACTTGCCCTGGAGCAGACACCCTTGTCTGCTCTTGAGGCTTTTGGCGGACGGGATGGCCCGCCCGCCATCGGAAATATGGGAAGGTGTTTCCGGGGCTTGGCATCTGGGGCGGGGGGTGGTAAAATGAGTTGAGAAACTGGATTGCAAGATGCCTTTATACGAATACGAACTCTGCGAGGGTGACTGCGTCGCCTGCGGCGGGAAGTTCACGCTCCGGCGCCCCATTGACGCGCCCCCGTTGAAAGTCTGCCCCGCCTGCCGCCGGCCCGTGCGCAAGCTCATTTCCAGCTTCAGCTCGCCGATCAAGACCAAACCCGTCTCGTTTTCCGACGCCAAAAAGGCCGGGTTCACCGTTCTCAAGCGCCTGGGCAAGGGAGAATACGAGAGGCAATAGCCGGTTGGTTCACGGCGATTTCAGCCGGTAAAATGCGTCCGATCCCGCTGCGCTGTCGGTGAACGCGTTCATGCTGTTGGTCAGAAAGGGCAACTCCGCCGGCGCCGTCCAGCCGTTGGAAAGCGCCAGATTGGTGCTGCGTTGCAGCAAGAAACTCACTGAGGATGCCGGCCACGTCAGGAGCAGTTCCGGGGGATTTGTCAACCACTCGATGCTCATGGTGCGCTGGGCCGCGGAAACGAACCGGGCGACGGCCGAGGCTGTGTTCCCGCTGGAATCGAGGTTCCCTTCGACAAATCCCATGCTGGCGATATTGGTGGCCGCGCCGGCGCCGGTCGAGGCCGCCACGACCTGCATCGTGGCGCTGGTGTTGTTGGTCAGGATGCCGATGTCGCATACGACCTGGCCGTTGTCATAGACGCATTGCCCGGCGCTGCTCGCGGAGGAAACGTAGGTCATCAAGCCCGGCACGGCGTCGGTCACCGAGAGGCCCGTGATGATCGACGGCCCTTCGTTCGTCACCACCAACTCATAAGTGACGTTGGTGCCCGGCCCGGAGATCGCGGGGCTGGCCGTCTTTGTCAACACTAACAGGCTCGGCTTCGTGACGGTGAAACTGTTCGAACTGGCGTCGTTCCCGTAGGGCGTGACAACGGTGATCGGGCCGCTGGCGCCCCCCGCGGGCACGGTGGCCCGCAACTGGTTGGTGGAGGCCGTGAAGACCGGCGCGTTGACTCCGCCGAATTGCACCGCCGTCACGTCAAAGAGGCTCGTTCCGCTCAGGGTGACGACCGTGCCCGCCGGGCCGATGCCAGGGGTGAAGGAGTATATTTTGGGAAGGATGGCGAAGACGTTGGTGCTGATGATGAGGCCGCCGGGGGCGGTGATTTCGATCAACCCGCTGCCGGCGTTGGTCGGCACGGTCGCGGTGATTTGCGTGGCGGAAGCGGCATAATTATAGGCGACTCCATTGATTGTCATGGCGCTGGCATTGATGAAATTGCGGCCCGTAACGGTGAGCGTCGCGTTGACAATGGCGGCATTGGAGCTCAAGCCGGTGATCCAGGGCTGAAGGTAGAAGTAAGCGGAGCTGGCGCCCGATCCTTTGTTGTTAAACACGGTCACCGGCCCGGAACTGGCGCCGGACGGCACGGTCACGATCAGCTCCGACGTTGAGGTCGGAGTCTGGTAAGCGGCCGGGACGCCGTTGAACTCCACAGCGGGATTGGCCAGATTGGCAAAATTGGCGCCGCTCAGGGTCACGCTCTGGCCGCGCACGCCGCCGGCCGGAATGAAACCGCTGACCACGGGGGCGGCGGTGGCGAAGACGGTGAAATTGCTGCTGGTGATGTAGCTGGAAGAACCGGCTGTCACTTTGATCGCGCCGGTGGAGGCGCCGGCGGGAACCTTCGCGGAGATTTGCGTGCCGCCCGCGCCCGTCTCTGAGAACGACGCGCTGACGCCGTTAAAGGTGACACTTCCCACTCCAGCCAAATTCAATCCGTCGATGGTCACGTTCGTTCCAGCCGCGCCCAGAACGGGAGTGAAATCCGTCACCAACGGCGCAGTGGCGTTGGTGAAGTTGGTGCTGGTTGTAAAGCTGCCCTTGGCCGTGGTGACCTTGATTGGTCCGGCGCCCGACCCCGGCGGAGGATAGACCTGGATTTGACCGCTGGAGTCGCCCGTTATGGTTGCGGTCTTGCCATTGAAGGTCACGCTGGTAGCCGACGCCAGGTTCAGGCCATCGATCGTCACCGGGGTATTGGTCGTCCCAATCGTCGGGCTGAAGTCCGTGACGATGGGACCGATGCCGGTGAAAAACTCGTTGGTGTTGGTAACGGAGCCATCGGCGGTGGTGACACTAATATCCCCGCTTGTCGCCCCTGAGGGCACAGTGGCGTTCAATTGCGAGGTGGAGACGATTGAAGCGACGGCGGTTGCGCCATTGAATTTGACCGTGACCGGCGTGAAGAAATTTCCCCCGTTGATGACCACAGCCGCGCCGATGGCCGCTGCCGCGGGCGAGAACCCCGTGATGGTGGGCGCGCTGGAAGTGATAAAGCTATTGGTGCTGACATTGGTTCCGGCGCTGGTGATGACGGTGATCGGGCCGTTGGCCGCGCCGGCCGGGACGGTCACCACCACCTCGGTCAAAGCCACGACGCTGCCGCTGACCGAAGCGTTCGTCCCGGAGAAGACAACGATGGTGCCGTTGGTGACAAAATTGGCGCCCTGGATGGAAACGATCGTCGGGGCGGTTCCAGTGGATGGGGAGAAACCGGTGATGACCGGCGCCACCAGAAAACTGGACGGACTGGTCAGCGGGCTGGAACCGACGTCCACTTCCAGCGGCCCGCTGGTGGCTCCCAGCGGCACGACAAATTGCAATTGACTGTCTGAAACTATCGTGAAATCCGCCGGCGTCGGCGCGAAGTTGTTCAGCTTCACCAAAGTCGCGCCGGACAATCCCGATCCGTTCACGGTAATGACATTGCCCGGCTGGCCAAAGGAGGGAGAGAAACCGGTAATGCCCGCCGCCAGCCCCGCCAAAGGCAGGCAAAGGCAAAGCATCCCCGCCGCCGCCGGCGGGAATAAAAACAACCTCCTCATTGCGCCCCATGTTCCAGGCCGCCTAATCATATCTGTCAAAAGTAACGTCACGGACGACCCCCAATTCGATTCCGCCGGCAATCTTATGTGTTTTGGCGGGTTTGCGCCAGTTTAAGTTCGCAATGGCGCCCGGAATAAAATTTGTGCCGGCCGGGGCTTGACTTCGGCTGGCCGGTGGCTACCTTCCCACCCTCTGCCGTTCGTCAGGCGAATGGCGGGAGGAAACAACTTTATTATATGGCATCAGCAAACGATTTACGCAAAGGCATGGCTATCAGTTACAACGGCGATATTTCCGTCGTACTGGATACTCAGCACCGCACCCCGGGCAACCTCCGCGCCTTTGTCCAGGCCACCCTCCGCAGCATCCGCAGCGGCAAAACGGCCGACGTCCGCTTTAGTTCGACAGAGAAAATTGACGTCGTCCCCATGATGACCCGGAAAATGGACTTCAGTTTCAAAGACGGAGATGATTTCGTTTTTTCGGACCCGGAAACATACGAAACCACCACGCTCGCCGCCGACCTTGTGGGCGACGCCAAGAACTACCTCGTCGAAAACGGCTCCGTGACCATCACATTTGTCCAGGACAAAGCGGTGACCCTCGAATTGCCCTCCAGCGTAACGCTGACAGTCCAGGACGCCCCGGACGGCATCCGGGGCGATTCTTCGAACAACGTTCAAAAGCCGATTATTTTGGAAACCGGCATCACGGTGCAGGCCCCCCTCTTCATCAAGACGGGCGAGAAGATCAAGGTCGATACGCGCACCGGGAAATACATGGAACGGGCTTGAAGCGGCGGGACCTCACGATGCCGCACCGGGCGCCGCGCGATGCCCGAACTTGCGCGCCAGCTTCAATGCCCCCGCCAATGTCTTGACTCCCCCGGTGCGGGCCGGTTCGGACAACGAAGCCGCCGCCACGCAGACTCCGGTCAGCAGGCAGCGTTGCGGTTCCCAACCTTCGTGCAATCCCAGCAGCACTCCCGCCCCAAAGGCGTCCCCTGCCCCAGCGGTACCGCCGACGTAACCGTCCGGCAGATTCAGCGCGGGCTGCCAGAAATCCTCGCCCTTTCGCGTGCGGGCGAACGCCCCTTCCGGGAAGTGGATAACCACCAGTTCCCTCACCCCGCTTTGCAGCAGCACTCCGCCCGCATGGCGTAATGACACCGGGTTCAGCCCGCCCCCGGCTTCACGGATTTTGAACCCGGTCGTTTTCCCGGCCTCGACCTCATTCAAAATGCAGTAATCGGTAAACTTCAGGGCCGGCATCACCACGCGCGCGAAACGGTCGCCGTCCTCGCTGACCACATTGATGCTGGTCTTCAGTCCGGCTTGCTGCGCCTGCCGCAACAACGCTGCGGCTTTGGTGCCCGTATCCGCGTCGGGCGCGTCCAGGGCATCCAGCAGCAGCAGGCAGCCCAAATGCAGGATGCGGGCCTTGCTCTTGTCGAAGTCCAGGCCGCTGCCGTCCCACAGCGCATTGGCGCCGCGATGATGGAAAAAAGTGCGGTGGCCGTTGCTCTCCTCCGTCATGACATCGGTGTACGAAGTGGGCGCCAGCGGCGTGGAGCGAAGACACCGGATGTCGATGCCATGACGGCGGCAATCCTCCAGAATCCCGCGGCCCAGATCGTCATCGCCAACCAACCCGGCGCCCGCGAGAGGAAAGGGCGCCTGCAACCGGGCCAGATTGATCAGGACGTTATAGGGGGCGCCACCCGTTCCTTGTCGTTGACTGCGGATATTGGCCAACTGATCCCGCCGCGGATATGCGTCGATCATCTTCACCTGGTCGATGATCCAATTGCCCGCCGCCAACAGGCCGCGACGAGGGGATGAAGGGCCTTTTTTCATTCTCGGTTGAAAGTGGCCGCCATTCTAATCCGCAGCCGGCCCTTTGGCAACCATTCATTGCGACACCATTCATTGCGAGAACCGGCCAGTCGCTGGAAATTAACGCGGGAAATTAACAGTTGAAGTCCAGCCCGGCGCCGGGCTAGTATCACTTGCTTTTTTCCCAAGAATAACTTTTCAACCGCCCTTGGCGGATATATTAAATCGCTATGACAGATCAAGCGCAGACAGGTGAGCGCGTTTACAAGGGGATTCCTGCTTCCGCCGGCATCTGCCAGGGCAAGGCTTTCGTCCTTCACCGGACACAAAGCCCAATCCCCCGGCGCGAGGTGGCCGAGGCGGATTTGCCCCAGGAAATCCACCGATTCGAGCAAGCCCTCCTGCTCACCCGCCAGCAAATCCTGGAGGTCCAGCGCAAAGTCAGCCAGGCCCTCAACGCCCAGGAAGCCAGCATCTTTGACGCTCATTTGCTCGTCCTCGAAGACCCAACGCTCATCGATTCGGTCACTTCGATGATCCTGTCCCGCAAGATCAATGTCGAAGCCGCTTTCCAGGAATTCACCGACAAATACACCGCCACCTTGAGCGCCATCGACGACGCCTATTTGCGCGAACGCGCCACAGACATGCGCGACGTCAGCTCCCGCCTCATGAACAACCTCATGGGCCGCCACGAGAACACCGACCTCCAACACCTGTCCCAACCCTGCATTGTCATCACCGAGGATTTGTCCCCTTCAGAATCCGCCCTCCTGGACCACAAACTGGTCCTGGGCTTTGTCACCGAGGCCGGCAGCAAGACGTCGCACACAGCCATCATGGCCCGCTCCCTCCAGATCCCGGCCATCGTCGGCCTCAAGGATGCCAGCACCAAGATCAAGAGCGGCACCCACCTGCTCCTGGACGGCTATAACGGCTCGCTCATTGTCAATCCCACCGACCAATCCCTCTTCGAATACGGCCAGTTGATTCGCCGCCACGCCTCCATCGAGGAGAAGCTCCAGTCCATTCAATCCCTGCCCGCCATCACGCTCTGCGGCAAAACCATCACGCTTTCCGCCAACATCGAACAGACCTCCGACATCGCCGCCGTCAAATCCTTCGGCGCCGACGGCGTGGGGCTGTTTCGCACCGAATACCTTTACATCAACCGCGATTCCATGCCCACCGAGGAGGAACAATTCCTGGCCTACCACAGCGTCGCCGCCGCCCTCAAGCCCGCCCCGGTCATCATCCGCACCCTGGACCTGGGCGGCGACAAGTTCATGTCCCACCTCCAAATTCCCCAGGAGATGAATCCCTTTTTGGGCTGGCGCGCCATCCGCTTTTGCCTCGAAGAACGCGAGGTCTTCCGCGCCCAGTTGCGCGCCATCCTGCGGGCCAGCGCCGAGCGAAACGTCAAGATCATGTACCCCATGATCTCCTCCTACTCCGAAATCGAAAAAGCCAACGCCTTTGTCGAAGAATACAAATGCGAACTCCGCTCCGAAAACCTGCCCTTTGATGAAAACATCGAAGTCGGCGCGATGATCGAGATTCCCTCCGCCGCCGTCGCCGCTGACAGCCTGGCCAAGCGCGTCAAATTCTTCAGCATCGGCACCAACGACCTCATCCAGTACTCCCTGGCCGTCGATCGCCTTAACGAACGCATCGCCCAACTTTATGAACCCACCCATCCAGCCGTCCTGCGCCTCATCAAATCCACGACCGACGCCGCCCAGCGCCACGGCATCTGGTGCGGCGTTTGCGGCGAAATGGCCGGCGATCCTCTCCTGACGCCTCTCTTGCTCGGTTTGGGCGTCACCGAACTCAGCATCGCCGCCCCGCTCCTGCCCCAAGTCAAATTCCTTATCCGCCGCCTCAAAATGGATGATGCCTGCGAACTGGCGGCTTTTGCCTTGCAATGCGAATCCGGCAGGGAAATTCTGGAGCGTTCGCACGCGCTGGCCCGCCGCATCGCGCCGAGCCTCTTTGAAAATGACACGCCCTAATCCATGAAACTACTTATCCTGGCCGCTGGCTATGCCACCCGCCTCTACCCGCTTACACTCACCCAGCCCAAACCCCTCCTTCCGGTCGCCGGCAAGCCCATGATCGACCATGTCTTGGACAACCTGGCTCCCATCGGCGGCATCGACCGCGTCTATGTCGTCACCAATGCCAAATTCGCCGGCCATTTCCAGAAATGGTCTGATCACTATCGCGCAACCAAATCCAACCTCAATTTCACCATCGTCAACGACGGCTCCACCGACGACACCAACAAGCTCGGCGCCATCGGGGACATCCACATGGTCATCACCAGCCAGAAGATCGACGATGACCTCATCGTCGTGGCGGGCGACAACCTCTTCAGTCAGAGCATGGAAGGTTTCGGCGCCTTTTGCCGGCAGGAGAAAGCCCCCGTCCTGGCGGTCTTTGACGTCGGCAGCCTCGAAGAAATCAAGAAGTACAATTCCATCACCCTCGATCCCCAGGGCAAAATCACCTTCTTCGAGGAAAAGCCCAAATCGCCCTCCAGCACCCTGACCGGCATCGCCCTCTACTACTACCCCAAATCCACCCTCCCCTTGATCCACCAGTACATCGCCGAAAAGAACAACCCGGACCAGCCGGGCCGCCTGGTGGAATGGCTTTACAAGCGTACCCCCGTCTATACCTGGCGCGTCCCCGGCCTTTGGTTCGACATCGGCTCCAAGGAAAGCCTGGAAGAGGCCAACACCATCTTCGCCAAGAGAACAGCCTCTTAAACCCAGTCAACCTTTGGCGGCCGATTCGACAACCGAAAGAGCCGATGAAACGGATGGCGAACCACCAAACGGCTGGCCGTTCCGCTGCCGGCCCCGCCACCCTGCACCCGCCGCCACGGGCCTGGATGTGGGAACACAATGGCCGCCGCAAAATCGACCAGCATGATCCCCATATTGTGAATGTGTCTATTATCTGAAATAATGGATTTACGCATATAGATAATCCTAGCCAAATGCGCGGCCATCAGCTATGGGGTGTTTCCCTACCGCCGACGTCGAAACGCAAGCCGCGCGTTCGCAGAGCATGGAATCACCATCGGAAATTGAAGCCAATTGCGGCAGAGTTGGTTCCTGGCTGATTTTACGAGGAAAAACGCGGTCATTGAATGGTGGGTTGGCCGGGACTCGAACCCGGGACCAATGCCTTAAAAGGGCACTGCTCTACCAACTGAGCTACCAACCCATCATACGCAAATTCAAGCATTTGCGGCATTCCTCACGCCGCCGGCAAATCCCAAAATCCCCGCGCCTGCCCGAATCTTCGGGCGGTTACTATGCCGCACAAAAACGCAGAGGCAAGCAGTTTTGCGAGGGAGTCAAACTTCCATTTACCTTGACTGGGTTTGACTGGGCTTGACCAGCCCGGCGGCCCATCCCGCAGGCAAGTCAGCCCAGCAATTCGCTCCCTTATGGGCAAGCGGCTTTGCATTGCGCATTTTGCACGCGGCCATTCCAGCATAGTTCCACCGAGTTTGCCAACCGCCCGGCGGATCAAAACGAAAAGGGTGCGGGAATTGTTGTACACAATAAATGAAAGTACACTTTCCACAGAAAAACCAATGTTAAACGTTAAAGCCGATAATCATCGGAGATGTCTGTCACCCCCAATACAAGAGAGAAGAATTTGCCCGCAGAACACGCGGAATGACGCAGAACAAAAAAAGAAGCAGTGTTGGTTTTTTCGAGGCTTTGAGCATTTCGTTTTTTCTGCGCCATTCCGCGTGTTCTGCGGGCTGCTCTTTGTCAGTATAATGAGACGCGCCGCTTGGGATTCATGGAGGTCTCATTGGATCAGGAATGTCACGCTGACCGAGGCGGCCACGCTGATCTGGCCGACGGAAAGGGTGTCGCCGGCGAAATCGGACGGGCCGCCTTCGTTTTGAACGGCGTTTTGACTCCCGTTGAATCCATTGCCCCCCCCTGGCCGCCCCAATAATTCCTCGATGAACCCCACCAGCCTCCGGATTCGTTGGCGCTGATGTTGGCGGGTTTGCCGCACTGGACGCCCAGCTCGTTGCACAGCGCTTCGGCTTTTTCCCTGGCGGCGCGGATGGCCATCGCGCGCGCCTGGTCGCGGTATTTGCGCAGTTGCGTGGTGCGGAAATCAATGTTGTGAACATGGTTCACGCCGTTGTTGAGCAGGCCGGTCAGGATGGGTTCAAGATTGGTGACGGTCGTCAGTTTGATCTCGATGGATTTGCGGACGATGTAAACCACCGGTTTGATGCGCGAGCTGTTGTAGTCGTATTCCGGCGAAACGCTGATGAAATCGGTCTGCACGTCCTTGTCCGGCACGCCGCTGGCTCTGAGAAATTTGAGCGCGCTTGCGATGCGTTCGTCGTGCTGGCTTTTGGCAATGTTCAAATCAGCATCGCGGGTTTCCACGCCGACGCTGAGGCGGACCTCGTCCGGCGCGACTTTGACTTCCGCCGAACCGCTCACGCTGATTTGCGGCGTTTGCGAAAAGGCGGGCGTGAGCGGCAAGGCGAGCAGGGCGAGCATGGGCAGCAATTTTATTTTCATAATTGGTTGGGCGTGATATCAGCCTCAATACTCCCAAACCGCCTGAAAAAGCGAGCGGATTTTGGCAGAGGATTTGTCACTAATTCATCTTTCCAGGCACGGGCGGGCGCAAAAAGCGGACCAGATTCGTCATCTTCATCCTGCCAACCCAGCCGGCCCTGACAGATGCTGCCATCCCTCCCGGAACAACAGGAGCGCGAAGAAAACCAACAGCGCCGCAAGGACGCGCATAACCACCCGAAAGGGCCGCCCGGCCAGCCAGTCGCGGGAGCGCGCGGCCAGCAGCACCACCCCCACCTTCGAGCCGACCAGCAGCAGGTAAAAGCCGCATAGGAAGGCGACGGCGGTTGGCCAACTCCGCGCCATCGCCTTCGCCAGGGTCGCCGCCCCAACGGTCAGCCAGAACAGCCACGGGTGCGGGTTGAGCAGATTGGTCAGAATTCCCTTGAACCACGAGCCGGGGTGTTCAGCCGGGACTTCAGCGGCCACACGCACGGGGCGGAAGCCATCCCAAGCCAGGTACAGGATGAAGGCTCCCCCTGCAATGGACACGATGCCGAGCAAGGGGCGGACTTGCGCAGACTTCGCCGCCAGCGCCAGAGCAAGAGCGATGATCGGGGCATCGGTGATCAGCGGGGTCAGGGCGATCTTGCAGCCTTCGCGCGCGCCATGCCGCAGTGTTTGCGCCAGCACCAGGGCCAGCAGGGGACCGGGGGCAAGCCCGCAGAAGAGGCCCAAGAGGACGCCAGATGCCAAAGCCGTCATCATTTTGGCGGTTCCAGCGATTTCATTGAGCCATCATTGTAAATTGCGAGTGACATCGCAACGCCGGAAATCGGTTTGAAGAACGCGGCATCCGGGTTGGCGCTTTAATTCCTTCTGCGCCGGCACAAAGGCCAGTATTATCGCAAGCGCTATCCTACTCTTTCGTTCGCGCAGGCGGCTTCAAAAGGCGCTCCGGGAGGTCAACAATAAACCAGGAGGGACTGGGAGATCGGGTTGATGCGGTCGTAGTTGAGGAGTTTGTCGATGTAGGTTGCGCTCAGGCGCTGGCCATCGGGGATGAGGAGCATGCCGTTCTCGCTGTAGATTCCCTCCGCCAGGACCATTCCGGGCCGCAGGTCACCCAGGAGGACGGCCCGCTGTTTGCCAGGCACGACGGCTTTGGGGACAGTGCGCAGAAAGACGCGGGCGGCGGCCGGATCGAAGGCGGACCCGCTGCCCTGGCTGATGAGTTCGGCGGCGAGCCTGGGATCGAGGTTGGATTCGGAATGGGCCACGGCGACGGCCAGCAAACGCGCCAGCCACGGAATGTTCTCGCCGCTCAGGTGATCGGGATAACCCCCGCCGTCAAAGCGCTCGTGATGGCCGCGAATGGTGGGGCCGACGGAGGTGAGGTGATGGACGAACTTGGCCAATTCCTCGCCCAGGACCGGGTGGTGGTGTATCAGCCGCCACTCGGCTTCGGTCAAGGAATCGGGCGCATCCTGCCACTTTTTGATTAACAGGCGCGGGATGCCGACCAGGCCGATGTCGTAGATGTGGGCGCTGATTTCGAGGGATTGTTTTTGATCGGCGCTCAAATCGGCGCCCTCCGCCATGGCGGCGCAAAGAGAGGTGACCCTGCGGGCCTGGTTGCCCAGGGTCGGATAAAAGGTGCGCATGGTCTGAACGCACAGGTGAATGGAGCGGCGGAGATTTTCCGCCTGGGCGCGGGTGAATTCCTGCAATTGCGCGTTCTGCTCGGCAACCCGGGCGACCTGGCCTTCCAGGGCGCGGTTGAGGTCCGTCAACTGGGCGTTCATGGCCTGGGTGGCGGCGTGGAGGCGGGCGTTGCTGGAAATCAACTCGAAGCGTTGCACCGCGTTCTTGACCGTGGCGAGCAATTCCTCGCGCAGCCAGGGTTTGACGATGAAGCGGTAGATTTCGCCTTTGTTGATGGCGTCGATGACGGTGCTCAGACTCAGGACGGCGGTGATCAGGATGCGGGTGGCATCGGGCTGGATTTCCCGGACCTGGGCCAGGAATTCAAGGCCGGAAACCATCGGCATTTGCTGGTCGGTGATGACGACGGAGAAGGGCTGCTGCTTGAGGACGCTGAGGGCGTGGATGGCGTGCGGGGACGGCACAACTTGGTAGCCCTCGCGCAACAAGGTGTCGCGCAAGGCCACCAGAACAATCTCCTCGTCATCCACGATCAGGATGGGAGGGACCGCCTCGGGCGGTTTGTGCGGATCGACAGGCATCAATTACTCAGCCATTTTGGTCAAAAAAAGCCTTTAGCTTAATTAACATATCGGCTTCGGACAGGTCAGGGTTAAGGACCAGATCGACATCCTTGAGCAACTGGCTCCCCAAATCGTCCTGGTTGCACCCCGCTGGTTTCAACACGATTTTCAGGTCTTTGTTCTGCTGGCGGACATCGCCGGGAAGGGAGCTTAGGGCGGGATCGTTGGGTTCGGCAAGCAGCAAGACGCCCGCAAAGTGGTAGTCCGCGGATTGAAGGAGATCGGCCAGGATGTCGGAGGACGAAGCAACGACGATGTGGTACTCATGGGAGCGGAGCAGTTCGGCTGTTTTTTCGAGCATTTCACCGCATTGGCCCACCAAAAGGAGGCTGCGCCGGGCCGGTCGCGCGCGGCTCTCCTCCTGGCGCCGCGCCGACTCGGAGAAATCCGCTTCCGGCAGCCACAGACAAAAACTGGTGCCGCCTCCCTCGGTGGAATTGACCGAAATCAACCCCTGGTGTTTTTCTATCGCGATGCGGGCGTTGTAGAGGCCCAGGCCGGAGCCTTTGGCCTTGGTGGTGAAAAAGGGGTCGAAAATGGAGGGCAAATGACGCTGTTTGATGCCGCAGCCGGTGTCTTGAATCGTCAGGCAGATGCACGGCAGCCGGGGCGTCACGCCTTTCTTGTTTTCCAGAGGCGGCAACTCATCGTGCCGGGAGGTGCGCAGCGTCAGGCAACCGCCCTGGGGCATCGAGTCCGCCGCGTTGAGCATGAGGTTGATGACCACCTGGCGGAATTCCACCACGTCCAGATAGACGGGCAGTTGGACGGCGGCCAGTTCGGTTTTGACCTGGATGCGGCGCGGCAGAATCTTGGTGACCAGTTCGACCAGGTCGTTGGCGATGTCGTTGAGATTATGATACTGCCGCTCGCCGGTCTGGCCCAAGTGCAGATTGATCATGCGCTGCACCAATTGGCTGGCTTGCAACGAGCTTTTCTTGATGAGGGACAACCCCTCGTGAAAGGGATGGATGGGACCCATATCGCTCAGGAACGATTCGCTCAACGAATGGATGCCCGCGATGATGTTGGTGAAGTCGTGCGCCATGCCCAGCGTAAGGACCGCCAGTGTCTCCTTCCACGCGGCGGTGGAAAGACGCTTCTCGGCAATGGTCTGCCGGGTGACATCCAGCCAGACGACCTCGTAGCCGAGCAGGAGACCGCTCTGGGAAATGGCCGGCTGGCGGTGTTCAAGGATATAAGCGACGCGCCCGGTGCCGGCGTGCCGGATGCGATAAGTATTGGTGACAGCGCTGCTGGTGAGCACGGCGCGCTTGAACTGGTGCCGCAATTCCGCGACGTCCCCTTCATGGACCAGGTCCCAGAAACGCCCGGGTTTGCCGGGCCAGTCCGCCGCGTCGATGCCGGTGAGTTCCTTGATGTTGGGGCTGGCAAACTGCAGGCTGAAATCGGGGCGCTGGCTGAAAATGACGCACGGCCAGCGGCGCGTCAGGCCATCCAGGCGCGCCTCGGCGCGCAAGAGGCGCACGAACATTTCGCGCCGGGCGGCATCGTTGCTCAAATGCTCGTCCCAGATGCCCTCCTCCAACTCCGCCAGCGGCGGGAGCGTAGAGCTGAGGCGGACAAAGCGGCTCTGGTTGCAGGCCGCGGATTCCAGGGTGAACCACTGCGCCGAATGCGCGTGGTCAGACGCCAATTTGAGGTTCAGCCGCTCGAAGGGCGCGGCGCTTTCGCGCACGGGGCCAAGCGATTTTTTCCAATCCGGCGAAACCGCGGCCATCGTGTCCCAAAACGACTTTCCGACCAGGCTGCCGGGGGGTTGTTCGAGCCAACTGCTCAAAGGCTCGTTGACGGCCAGCATCCGGCCGGCGGCATCAAGGGTGGCGATGCCGCCCTCGAGCCAAATCCGGGGCATGAACGATTCCAGGGATTTTTTTGGCGCCGGAGCACTTTTGGCCGGCTCAACTTTTGGCAGTTCGACTTGCACGGCTATGAGTTTAGTGCCTCCAGCTTAGAACGTCCGGCTGGCAACTCAATCGCAAAATGAAAGAATCGGCTCTGTCCAGAGCGCCAGGCGGCGCCGCCTGTGCGGTGAAACGCCCATGTTTGGAGACTTGTTCCAGCGATAATCCGTGATAAGTTCCCCCAGTGAGCAAGACGAACATAGCGCCGGGGAAACAACTGAAAATGGTGACTTGCGGAAGGTGCCAGTCCAAGACGTTCATTTCGGGCGACTTGGCCCCTTTCGCCACGGAGGAGTGCAAGAAGTGCGGCCATCCGGTCATGCTGCCGGTCCTGCTGCGCAATTTTGAATTGCGCACGATCATCGCCTCGGGCGGCATGGGGACCGTTTACACGGCGCTGGACACCAAGTTGCAGCGCGACGTGGCGTTGAAGATGATGAAGCGCGAAATGGCCGCCGATCCGGAGATCATGCAAGGCTTTTATCGCGAAGCCCGCGCGGCGGCCTCGCTCAACCACACCAATATCATCCATATTTACAGCTTTGACGAATGGGACTCCCTGCCCTATCTGGTCATGGAGCTGGCCAACCACGGCAGCCTCGACCATCGCATCGAGCAGGAGGGCGTCGTCGATGAATTGCACGTCCTGGACGTCGGCATCAAAATGGCCTCCGCCCTGGCCTCCGCCTTGAAGCACAACCTCCTCCACCGGGACATCAAGCCTGGCAATATTTTATACAACGCCGAGGGCGAGCCTAAGCTGATTGATTTCGGTCTGGTCCGCGACGCCGAAACCGACAACGTCTGGGAACAGCACGTTTGGGGCACCGTCTATTACGTCGCCCCGGAAAAAGTCGAGCGCAAAGGAGAGGATTTCCACTCCGACATGTACAGCCTGGGTGCCACGCTTTACCACGCGATCACCGGCCACGTCCCCTTCGAGGCGGCCACCAACGAAGAGGTACTGGCGGCGCATGTCCAGACGCCCTTGACGCCGCCAAATCTTGTCGTGCCTGCCATCAGCGAGGCGACCAGCACGGCCCTGCTCACGGCCATGGCCAAGCGGCCTGACGACCGATTCAAAACGTATGACGAAATGCAGATGGCGCTCGAAGCCGCGCGCTCGCAGTTGATGGTGCGGCGGTTCAGCCAGGATGGCGGCGCCGCTCCCGGAAAAAGCTGGTGGCATTAAGTGGGCCGGTAAAAATAACCAGGCGGAAAACACGCCGTCCCGGCCTGTCTTCCGCCTGAATCGTCAAATCGAATTTCGCGCTCGTGCCGTTACTTCGTGTCCGGAGTCGCCGCCGCCTTGGGCGCCGGAGGAACGGCGATGCGCAAAGTGGTCGCCGTCCAGACGCCGTCATCGCCTTTCTTGCCCTGGCCGTTCACGTTGAGTCCCACGGCGGCATCGGCGAACGTCGCGGCTTCCCGCCCCTTGGTAATCTTTGTGGCGGACCCGATTTTGACCTTCGTTTCAGCCCCGCCCCTGGCGGCCGCCAGGGTGAGGGTCATGGTGGCGCTATCCACCGCGGAAATCTTGCCCCGGAAACCCGGGGTGCGCGCCGCCCTTGCGGGAGCAGTGTTGGTGGAAGCGTTGGTGGAGGCGTTTTGGGCGCCCGCCGGCAATGAGGTTAGCGCGGCGGCCGCGATCAGGGTCAGGCAAAGTTTTGTAATTGACTTCATAGGTTATTTTGTTTGTGTCGCACTGTAACTATCAGTGTTTTGAAACTTCGCCCATCGTAACAGCCTGCCGTGGAATGGCAAGCGGTTTTTTCCCAAAGTCAGGCCGCTCACGACGCTCCCAGCCGTTCGACTATCATTTGCGCCGTCCGCCCGGTCGCGCCCAAATTTTCCCGGACGACACCCAAAGCCCGCGCGCCGACTTCCGCCCGGCGGAGGTCGTCCGCCAGCAGTTGGGCCAGCGCCGATTCCAATCCGGCGGCGTCCGCCACCTGGATGACGGCTTGCCTGGAAAGAAAGGCCCGGACAATCGCGGCGAAATTCTGCATGTTTGGGCCTAGCACAACCGCTTTGCCCAACGCGGCCGGCTCGATTGGATTCTGCCCTCCTTCCGCCGTCAAACTCTTGCCGACAAACACGACGGAAGCGCGTTCGTAGAAAGACTTGAGTTCGCCGGTGCTGTTGACCAGCAGGCATTGCGGCGCCGCGCCCCCGCGAGGCGGCCCGGCGCCGATCTCACTGCGATAGACAAACGAAACCCCCCGCGCCTCCAGTTCCCGGCCGACTTCCCTGGCCCGCTCGAAGTGGCGCGGGACCAAAACCAGAAACAACTCGGGACAACCGCGGAGCAGACGCGGAAGCATTTCCGCCAGGATCGCCTCCTCCCCGGCGTGCGTGCTGCCGGCGACGAGGATTTTGGCGTTATCACGCACGGCAATCTGCCGCAGGAGCGCCGGCACATCCAGACCGGGGCGCGGGTCCCGTTGCGCGGCATCGAACTTGAGGTTGCCCACCACCCGCACGGCTTCGGAAGGAAAGCCCAGTTGCTTGAGGCGTTGAGCATCGCCCTCCTCCTGGCAACCAGCGGCGCGGAACCTGGAAAAAATCGGGCGGAAGATGAAACCAAAGCGGGCGTAGTTGCGGAAGGACCTCTCGGATAAGCGGGCGTTGACCAGAAAGAGCGGGATGGAACGGTCCAGCGCCTGCCAGAGGAAATTGGGCCACACCTCCGCCTCCACCAGGATGATCGCCCGCGGTCGCAACGTGTCGAGCGCCCGCCGCGTGACGCCGGGAAAATCCACCGGATAGTAAATCCGCGGAATGTGCGGCGGCAGTTTCCCCCGCAATTCACCCATCCCCGTCGAAGTCGTCGTGGAAACGACCAATTGATAAGCGGACAGGCGAGGCTCCAAGGCGCGAATCAATTGCAGGCACACGCCAACCTCTCCGACGCTGACGGCGTGCAACCACAAAACGGGCCGCTCTCCGAGGGCGGTCTTGATTTCCGGCCCATAGCGGCCAAAGCGCTGGCCAAACCCGGCCCGCCAGCCGCCGCGCCGCCACATTCTCAGAAAATACCACGGCGCGCTCAACCAGAAAAAAAGGACGAACAGAATGTTGTAAGCCAATCGCATCCGTTACCTGTAAAATACAATCCAAAGCATCATCAACAAGGGCAGCATGACCGGCGCGGCCCATTTAAACAAGTAAGCAACAAAGGACGGCGCCGGCGCCTTTTGATGGTCGGCGATCACTTTGACCATCAGGTTGGGTCCGTTGCCGATGTAGGTCACGGCCCCGAACAGCACCGTCGCCACGCTCAACGCCGCCAGGACGCCCTCTCGATCGCCATAGCTGGACAGCGCGCTGAAAAATGCCAGATAAGCCGGCGCGCTGTCCAGAAACGCCGACAGCGTTCCGGCCCCCCAATAAACCGCCGACGCCGAAAGGTGAGGGCCAAAAAGCTGCCGGGCGTCCGCGCGCAGAAGGTCCAGCGCCGGCATCATCGTGGCAAAAATCCCGAAAAACAACACGGCTATCTCGATCATCGGCCGGAGGCTGAATGCGTTGGCCTCATGCACCTGGCGGCCGGTGGTCAGGAACGACGCGGCGGCCGCGGCCAGCATCAGGCCCTGGCCCAGCAGCGGACTGCGCCGCATGAACACCGCCGCGACCACGACGGCCAGAAACACCAGATTCCAAAGCCCGTCCAGGCGCCATCGGCGGTCCGTCCCGGCGGGCGCGGGTGTCGCCGCATGGCGGCAGTCAATGAAATAGAACACCGCCAGCAAAAAGGCCATGCTCAAGAGCCATGCCGGCCAGCAATGTTCCAGCACCCACCAAAACGGAACCCCTTTCAAATACCCCACCAGCAACGGCGGATCGCCAATGGGCGTCAGGCAGCCGCCCGCGTTGGAAACGATGAAGATGAAAAAAACAACATGATGCGCCGCCGCCCGATCCCGGTTCAGGCGCAGCCACGGCCGAATCAACAGCACCGAAGCGCCCGTCGTCCCAAGCAAGTTGGAAACCACCCCTCCCACCGCCAGGAAAAGCGTGTTCAACCCAGGGGATGCCTCCCCGCTGACCTGGATATGAATCCCCCCCGAAACGACAAAGAGCGAACCGATGAGGATGATAAACCCCGCGTAGTCCCGTGCGGTGCGGTCGATGGTCGAGAGCGCCGCGGGAGGCAGGGCAAACACGTAGTAGCCCAGCGTCACCCCGGCCAGAGCCAGCGAGACCTTGGCATAATGGCGCTCCCACCAACGCGGCCAGCGCGGGGGCGCCACCGCCATGCAGGCCAGCAGCAGCCCGAAGGGCAAAACCATCCATGGCGAGGGTGCGTAGTTCAAGGTTCAACGTTCAATACCCTCTCAATTTACGGTTTTCCCTCCGCGCTTTGCCAGCCGATTCCATCTCTGGAAGCATCTCAATTTTGGGAGATAAGCCGGAGCAGTCAAAGAGCGAAATCACAATACGCCGGTGGAAAATGACGAATGTCGAAATCCGAATGACGAATGAATTCCCAAATGACTCAATGACGAAATTGAGCTGCTCGAAGCCGGTTTAGTCATTCGGGCTTCGTCATTCCTTCGTCATTGGTGCTTAGACATTAGTCATTTCAGCGCCTCCGCGCCCGTCGGATTGCGAAAATCTGAGAATGCGCCCATCGACCCGCTCGAGAGTTGAGAACATAACAACTCATGCGGCCGCGGCTCCAAGCAGCCCCTGGCTGCGTTGCCGGATTTGCCGCTGCAAAGCCGACTGCCGTTGCATCGCCGTCACCTTCTCCTCCAGCAACACTGGAAAAACCAGCAGCGGATAAGGAGTGAGCCAAGCCAGGCTGGCGGCCTCGTTGGCCGCCCGCCGCAGCGGGGCGTCGAGATCGGGGTCGCCGAGCCGTTCCAGGGATTGCCGGAGCAGCCGCTCTTTAAGCTGGTCCAACTCGGATTCCCGCGCGCCGCGAAAAGGCGCCGAAGGAATCGGGGCGATCTCGAAGCGGGTTTCTCGCCCGAATCGAGCCCTGACCTGTCTGTTTTTGTATTTCATGCGTTCTCTCAAAAGTCACTGGGAATTGACCCCATTGTAAAAAAGCGAAAAACCCACGATTGGCTGGCAACCGTGGGTTTCAAAAATCTATTTGCCATCATTTCAGAAGACTGAACCCACGTTGCCGGATAACCGGGAACCGCCGCGCGTCGCGGTGGCATGCTGCCAGCCACAACCGCGCGGACTCATCTGGACTTTAATGTCGTTCTTCATCTCAACCACGCACACTAGACCATATCCCCGCCAATTTGTCAAGCGGCGGATTAAAGTGCCTGACTTCTGAACGAATCTGGCTCTCAATTGTCTTTTTTGGAATAGGTGATTATTGAATATGAATACCGGAATCAGCGCTCTCAACGAGCAAGTGCAGCAGGCCAGCGCTTTTGCGCGCCCGCTCTTTAGCGAAATCGGCAAGGTCATTATCGGCCAGAACTACCTGGTCGAACGCCTGGTCATCGGCCTGCTGGCCAACGGCCATGTCCTCCTGGAAGGCGTCCCGGGTCTGGCCAAGACCCTTTCCGTCAAGGCCCTGGCCGCCGCCATCGACGTCAAATTCTCACGCCTCCAATTCACCCCCGATCTCCTGCCCGCCGACTTGATCGGAACGCAGATCTACAACCCGCAAACCGGCGCCTTTACCACCCGGCGCGGCCCCATCTTCGCCAACCTGATCCTGGCGGACGAAATCAACCGCGCCCCCGCCAAGGTGCAAAGCGCGTTGCTGGAGGCGATGCAGGAAAAGCAGGTCACCATTGGCGACCAGACTTTCAAACTGGAGGAGCCGTTTTTGGTCCTGGCGACGCAGAACCCGATTGAACAGGAGGGCACCTATCCCCTGCCCGAAGCGCAGGTGGACCGCTTCATGTTGAAGCTCAAGATCGTCTATCCTTCCCGCGAGGAGGAGCGGCAGATTCTGGATTTGATGGCCCGCACCTCCATGACGGCCTTCGCCAGCCGGGTCGTGACTCCACGGCAAATCCTGGACGCCCGCCAGGTGATCAACGACATTTATATTGATGACAAAGTCAAGGATTACATCGTCGATCTGGTCTGCTGCACGCGCGACCCGGCGGCTTACAAGATCGCGGGCCTGCAAGGGTTGATTCAACTCGGCGCCTCGCCCCGCGCCACCATTGCGCTGACCCTGGCGGCCAAGGCCTTCGCCTTTCTGCGCGGCCGGGGCTACGTCACGCCGCAGGATGTCAAGAGCATCGGCATGGACGTCCTGCGCCACCGCGTCACCGTCACCTACGAAGCGGAGGCGGAGGAGAAAAGCAGCGAAACGGTCATCACCAAGATATTCAACGAACTGCCCGTGCCGTGACCCATGCCGACTCTTTTGATCAATGGCTACAAAATCGTTATTGGAGGCACCGCATGATTACTTTAACCGCTAAAACAACCGGCCAAATCCACGCCAAAAGCGCGCGCATCACGGCGAACACGTTGCGCGTACGGCTGGACGATGGCAGGGAGGTCAGCGTGCCGTTCACTGAGGTGTCGTGGCTGAAGTGGCTGGCCAAAGCCACGCCCAAACAGCGCGCCAACTGGTCGATCGAACCCGGCGGTTTCGCCCTTTACTGGCCGGACTTGGACGACGGAATCGAGGTCTGCCATCTGCTGGACTCGCAGCCCATCGCGTGAATCCGCAAAGCGGAGAAAAAAACGATGCTTCTTACAAACAAATCTGCCGACAGGCTCGCAGGCTTGTCATTTCAGCCGCCGACGCAGTTTGGAAGGATTCCGCGCGCCGTGCCAGAGGGCCAGAACTTTGACCTCGCAATGCTTTTGGTTGACGGTGAAATAAACAGAGCAAGGCCATGGCGGCGGCACTTTGGCTTTGTGAGTCAGCCGGGTGGCGGGAGGAAATCGTTCCGGCTGGAGGGCCAGAGATTGAAGAACGGCGCGGATTGCCAGATTGAGGCGGGCGCCGACACCCGGCTCGCGTTCGTCATACCACACTGCCGCTTCCCGCCACTCCCGTTCCGCGTTCGCCTCGATAATGACCGCGAACGTCATTTCTTGGCCAGCAGGCGTTCTTGGATTTCAGCGAAAACATGCTCGACAGTTTTGCCGCGACCGGGATTCGCAAGCGCGTCTTCCGCGCGGCGATCAAGTTCGGCGATTTGCTCGGGAGACAAATCGTCACCAATATCTCCAAATTCTTCCAAAATTTGGCCGGCGACTTCGCGCCGTTCCTTTTCCGGCAAGCGGCGGATTTGTTCCAGAATTTCTCTTGCGCTCACGTCTTCAATCTACCGCGACGACCTGGAGTTGCAAGCCTTGGACAGCCGCCGTTCTCGGACGTTTGCGACAGCCCCGCGATTGACCCCATGATCCCGCGCGAAATCCTCAAGAAAATCCGGCTCATCGAGCTGCGCACCACGCGCCTGGTTTCCGAAACGCTCGGCGGCCAGTACCATAGCGTGTTCAAGGGCCAGGGCATGAATTTTGAGGAGGTCCGCGAATACCAGCCCGGCGACGAGGTCCGCTCCATCGACTGGAACGTGACGGCCCGGATGAACCATCCGTTTGTCAAGAAGTTTGTCGAGGAGCGCGAGCTCACGCTCATGCTCGTGGTCGATCTGAGCGGCTCGGGCCTCTTCGGTTCGGGCGACCAATCCAAACGCGAACTGGCCGCCGAAATCGCCTCCGTCCTGGCCTTCTCCGCCATCCGCAACAACGACAAGGTGGGCCTGATCCTCTTCACGGAGGAAGTGGAGAAATTCATCCCGCCCAAAAAAGGCCGCCGCCACGTCTTGCGCGTCATTCGCGAAATCCTTTGTTTCCAGCCGCGTCAGCGCGGCACCAACTTCAAGGCGGCCCTGGACGCCCTCAACCGCCTGGCGCGCCGCCACGCGATTGCCGTCATTATTTCCGATTTCCTCTTCGAGCATGGCGCGGGCGCCTCGCAGGACCCCGGCCACCCCTCGGCCTTTCTGGTTTCGCCCACTTTGGGTCCGCGCACGCTCCCCGCCCTCCGCCAGGCCAACCGCCGCCACGATGTCATCGCCATCCAGATCGTGGACCGATATGAATTGGAATTGCCGGCCCTGGGACGATTGGAGTTGAGCGACGCGGAAACGGGCGAATGCATCGAAATCAACACCCACGACAGCCGCAAGCGCCGGGCCTTTGCCGACCGCCGCGCCAAACACCAGGCGGACCTTTTCCGGCAGTTGCGCTCGGCCAATATCGACACCATTGAGGCGCGGGCCGGCGAACCGTACGCGGCGGCCCTGGGCCAATTCTTTCAGACCCGCGAAAAACGGCGGCGCCACGGCAGAGCATGAACACCAATTCCGCGCTCATCATTCCCGCCCAATCGCCGCCCCCCACCAACGGCGTTTCGCTGGTTTTTCACGACGTCCTCAAACCGCTCATCCAGATTCCCAACGCCTGGCTCTGGTTCATCTGGATCGCCGCCATTCTCGCGCTGCTGGCCGCCTCATGGATGGCGTGGCGTTATTGGCGCAAGAGGGCTGCCGCCGTCCCGGTCGTCCCGCCCGTCCCGCCCCATGTGCGCGCGCGGCGGCGGCTGGATGCTGCCCTCTCGCTGCTCAGCCAGCCCAAGCCCTTTTCCATCGCTGTTTCCGACGCGGTCCGCTCCTACCTGGAGGAGCGGTTCGATTTTCACGCGCCCGAACGCACCACGGAGGAGTTTCTCTATGAATTGCAGGGCACGAATTTATTGACAGCGTCCCAGAAACTCAGTCTGGCCGATTTCCTGGCCGGCTGCGACCTGATCAAGTTCGCCAAGTACGAACCCGCCGAGGTGGGTTTGCGCGCGCTGCACGAAGCCGCGCTGCGCCTGGTCAATGAAACCGAACCTGGCTTGACCGCGCCGCCGGCCGCTCCCGCCACCCCGGCGCCCGTTGCCGCCACCCCATGACCTTCGCTCATCCATACGCTTTGTTGTGGCTGCTCGCTCTCCCGGTCCTGGCGTGGCTCAAGGGGCAGGCCGGCCAAAACGCCGCCTTTGTTTATTCCTCGGTTGATCTGGTGCGCCCCATCTCCGGCCTGAGCCGGTCCCGGGCCGGAGCCGTGCTGGCCAATTTACGATGGCTGGCCCTGGCCCTGTTTTTCGTCGCGCTGGCCCAACCGCGCCTGGTGCGGGGCGAATCGCACGTCAAGGCCAGCGGCATTGACATTGTCGTCGCCATCGATCTGTCCGGCAGCATGCGATCTGAGGATTTCGGAGAGGGCCTCAGCCGCATCAAACTGGCCAAGGAAGTCCTTGCCAAATTCATCGACGGACGCCCCGACGATCGGATTGGCCTGGTCGCCTTCGCCAAGGATGCCTACATCGCCTCGCCGCTGACCCTGGATCACGATTTCCTCCAGCACAACCTCGAACGACTGGACATCGGCAAGATAGATGAAGACAGCACCGCCATTGGCTCCGCGTTGATGGCGGCGCTGAACCGCCTGAAAGACCTCAAGGACAAGAGCAAGATCGTCATCCTCATGACCGACGGCCAGAACAATTCAGGAAGAATCCAGCCGTTGACCGCCGCGGACGCCGCGCAGGCCCTTGCGGTCAAAGTCTATACCATCGGCATCGGCATCCGCGGCAAGGCCCCGTATCCAAGGATCGATCCGTTCGGAAACAAGCGCTACCAAATGTTCGATGTCGATGTGGATGAGGACACGCTGACGAAGATCGCCCAGAAAACCAATGGCCGCTACTACCGCGCCGACAGCGCCGATACGCTGCGCAACATTTACGCGGAAATCGACCGTCTGGAAAAATCCGAGGTCGAAGTCAAGAAATACCAGCATTACGATGAGTTGTATGGGCACGCGGCCATCGCCGGGCTGGCCGTGCTGCTTCTGGAATTGATCCTGGCCCAGACTGTCTGGAGAAAACTGCCCTGACCCCATGAAATTCGCCCAACCGCAAGTCCTTTGGATGCTCCTGGCCGTTCTGCCGGCGCTGATGGGGCTGATGTTCTGGTCATGGAGAGTCAAACAAAAACTGATCGGCCAGTTTGTCCGCGCCCGCCTGCTCTCCAGCCTGACCATCGGCGTTTCCGCGGCGCGGCAGAAGGCGCGGCTGGCCTTGCTGGTCGCGGCCGTCGCGGGCGTGTTCCTGGCCCTGGCTCGGCCCCAACTGGGATTCGCATGGGAGGAAGCCCGGCAGCGGGGCCTGGACATCATCGTGGCCATCGACACTTCCCGAAGCATGCTGGCCCAGGACGTGCCGCCCAACCGCCTGGGCAAAGCCAAACTCGCCATTTTCGACCTCATGCGCCTGGCCAAAACCGACCGCCTCGGCCTGATTGCTTTCGCCGGCTCCGCCTTTCTGCAAGCGCCGCTCACCCTGGACGAAGCCGCCTTCCAACAGGCGGTCGAGGCCGTCAACGTCGGCATCATCCCCCAAGGCGGCACCGCGTTGTCCGAAGCGATCAAGACCGCCCTGGCGTCGTTTGAAAAGGGAAACGACAATCATAAGGTGCTGGTACTCTTCACCGACGGCGAAGACCACGACGCCGAGGCCGAAACGATCGACGCCGCCAAGGAAGCCGCCCAAGCCGGCGTGCGCATCTTCACCATCGGCGTTGGCACCCCGGAGGGCGAACTGCTCCGCGTCCCGGACGAGCAGGGCAACCCAACCTTTGTCAAGGATGACGATGGCAACGTAGTCAAATCGCACCTCAATCAAACGCTGCTCCAACAAATCGCCACCGAAGCCGGCGGTTTCTACCTGCCGCTCAAAGGCGCCAGCCCGATCGATACTCTCTATGCCCGCGGCCTGGCCCCGCTCCCCAAGACCGAGGAGGCCACGCGTCTGACCCGGGTCTATCAGGAACGCTATCATTGGCCGCTGGGCTTCGCCGTGCTTTGCCTGGTCGTTGAGATGCTTCTGCCCGAACGCCCGCGCAGCCGTCGCCAGGAGCCGGCTTCCACCGCGCCGGTGCTTCCGCAGACGGCCGCCCTTCTGCTGCTGCTCCTGGCGGTACCCGGCGCCTTCGGGTCGCCCTCGCGCGCCTTTCGGGATTTTCAATCCGGTGATTTTGACGATTCCTTCGACGAATATAACCGGCTGTCCCAACAAAAAACCAACGATTACCGCCTGCACTACGACGCCGGCGCCGCGGCCTACAAGGCAAAGAAACTCGACAGCGCCCTCGATCAATTCAACGCCGCCCTGAACTCGCCGGAGATCGTTTCCGACCCGCAATCGCAGCAGCACGCCTATTACAACCTGGGCAACACCCTCTACCGCCTGGGCGAACCGCTGCCCGATCCCGACAAGAAGAAGCAATACTGGCAGCAATCCATCGACAACTTCGGCCGCGCCCTCCGCCTGAACACCAACGATCTCGACGCCAAAAACAACCTCTCTTACGTCAAACAAAAAATGGAGGAACTCAAGCGGCAGCAACAGCAACAGAAAAAGGACCAAAACCAGGATCAGAAGGATCAGAAGGACCAGGACCAACAAAAACAGCAACCGCAGCAAGGCAAGGACAAGAAGGACGAAAAAAACCAGCAGCAACAGCCCTCTAATCAGGACGACAAGAAAGACCAGCAGCAGGCCAAAAAATCCGAGCAGCAAAAGAAGGACGAGGAGAAGGCCCGCCAGGAACAAGCCAGGAAAGACCAGGAGAAGAAACAGCAACAAGCCCAGCAGGGCGAGCCGGGCGACCAGGATCAGGACAAGGGTGAAGCTTCCGCCATGGCGCAGGGGCAGATGACGCCTCAGGAAGCCCGCCAACTGCTCGAAGCCGAAAAAGAGGACGAAAAAATATTGATTTTCAAACCTGAAAACCACCCTCTCAAACCGCAGCCCGGCAAATTCAAGGACTGGTGAATCACTTGAAAAGAACCACGAGCATCACCACAATTCCAATCGCCAGCAAAATCACGACCCCGAGAAATATTTTGGTGCCGACATTGCTCTTTTTGGCAAACGCTTTCGTGTCGAACGCCACCGCCTTGGTGGCGGGTTCCTGCCCCAGCTTGACTCCCTGGGGAATGACCATCGTTTGATCGGGCAATTTCTTGGGCGCCGCCTTCTGCGGTCCGGTCTCCTCGAGGCGCAGTTCCACCTGGCCGAGGCGCAGAATCTGACCGGGCTTGATCGGCGCTTCGCCCGTGATCTGGTGGCCATTGATAAACGTTCCGTTCGTCGAACTGAGGTCGCGGATGATCACCTCCGCCCCACGCACCAGCACCTCGCAATGATGGCTTGACACGGAGCCTTCGGGAATTGGGAACGTGTTGTCGTCAACCCTTCCGATGGTGGTCTTCTCAACCGCCAGCTCGTGGGCCTTCCCCGTCAGCCCTTCACTGAGAATTACAAGTCGTGCCATAATTGGGCGTGCTTCCGATTATCACCAACCTTTGCCGCAAGTCAAACGGTTTTCCTTCAACTTTCCTGCCGGGGAACTTCCTACATCCCCCGCAATCCGGTCCGCCTGTCCAAGCCGCGCCTACCGCCGCCGGGCCGGGCCGAAGAAATAGCCGCCGCGGATGCGCGCCCCGCGCACCTTGCCGGGGAAGGCGCCCTTCTGGCCCTGCTTCTCCTCCTCAAACAACGCGGTGTACTGATAATCAAAGTTGTCCAGCTTGAGGCGCTCGATTTTCTTGCCGATGAACCGCTCAATGGCATAGACGTGCGGGGCGTCGGCCGCCACCATCAAGGTCAGCGCTTCCCCGGAGTGTTCCGCCCGGCCGGTGCGGCCGATGCGATGAATGTAATCTTCAGGATGCTGCGGCACGTCGTAGTTGACGACATGGCTGACGTCGGCAATATCCAGCCCGCGCGAGGCGATGTCGGTGGCGACCAGGGCTTCATAGCGTCCCTGGCGGAAGCCGCGCAGGGCGTCTTCCCGCTCGCGCTGGGTTCGGTTGGAATGAAGAACGGCAACCGCATGATTGTTCTTTTTCAGAAGATGGGCGATCTGGTCGGCCCGATGTTTGGTGCGGCAGAAAATGATGGCGGATTGGTACTTCACGCGCTCCAGCAATTGCAGCAGCAGCGTCTGCTTCTGCGTCTCCGCCACGGGGTAAATGACGTGTTCGACGGTTTCGGCGGGGGTGCGGCGCAGGCCGATCTCGACCGTCTGCGGATTGCGCATGGCCCACTGGATCAAGGTGCCGATCTCCGGCGGTATCGTCGCCGAAAAAAGAGACGTGTGGCGGTCCCGCGGACATTTCTGCACGATCCGCTTCACGTCGGGCAGGAAACCCATGTCCAACATGCGGTCCGCTTCGTCCATGACGAGGAACTTGACGGCATCAAGGTGGCAGGCGCCGCGTTCCAAATGGTCGAGCAAACGGCCCGGAGTGGCGACAATGATGTCCGCGCCGGCGCGAAGGTCGTCAAGTTGCTTGCCATAGCCGACGCCGCCATAAAGAACGGCGGTGTTGATTTTGGTGAAGCGCGCGAAATCGTGGATGGCGGTTTCGACCTGCGCGGCCAACTCGCGGGTTGGCTCCAGGACCAGTCCGCGCGTTTTGGGTTCGTGTGCTCCAAGCAACGAGAGGATCGGCAGGGCGAAGGCGGCGGTCTTGCCGGTGCCGGTTTGCGCGCTGCCGATGATGTCGCGCCCGGACATGATCAAGGGCATTCCCCTCAGTTGGATCGGTGTAGGCTCGATGTATCCCATCGCCTTGACTCCTTGCAGAACCGAAGGTGAAAGCCCGAATGTAGTAAAAGGCATGATGTAAGATCGTCTGCCAGCCAGGTTTAATCAAGTTTGTTTGACGGGCTCTGCCGCCGGCGAGGCTGGATCAAGCGCCGGAGGTGCCGCGGTTTCGGGGGCTGCCGCCGTTGGAACTGGCATGACGCCCGGCTCGGGAACGGTCGCCGGCGGTTCGGCGGGAGCACTCTCAACGACGCCTGCGGCGGGAGTTTCCGGCGGCGGGGCCGCTTCCCCCGCGGCAACGGCAACGGCCGCGGCGGGCGCGGGCGCGGGTGCCCGCTCCGGCTTGGGCGGCCTGGGCAGCGGTTTCTTGGCTGTTTCGAGGACGCCGTTGGCAAATTCGATGACGTGACCCTCATGGATGAGCCAATGCAAATCACTCGCAAGCGCAGTCTGTTCAGGGGCGGCTTCGGGAGCCGGGGGCGGCGTTGCGACGGCAGCCGGCTCGGCCGGAGCGCCGGACGCCTCCGGGGGCTTGACGGGCGCGGGCACGGGCGCGGGCGCGGGCGTTGGAGCCAGGGTTTCAAGCAATTTCCGCCGTGTGCATTTTGGGGTCGAGTTGATGAATTGGACAATGCGCTTGATGCCTTCGGAAGCCGGCGTGGCGTCCAGGTCCAAATAACGCGGGCGCGCCACTGAGACGTGGGTGACGGTGCGGTTGACCTTGAAGAATTGTAATCCGTGAGAGGCGAATTGCTGGCTCAAAATCGTGGCGACCTGCAATGGAAAGCGTCGCTGCTCCTCCGAGATAACCCTCAAAGCCCGCTGCAAACCGGGCGAGCGAAGCTGCCGCGCCGCCAGCCCGCTCAGGGTATGGGAGTCCACGGACTTGACGAGGTTGGCCAGGTGGACTTCGCGGAAGTGCTGGTTCAACTCCTCCCGGCTGGCCAGCTTGCGCGCTTCGGGGACATTGAGGCAGATGTACTCGGTCTTGAAACTGTGGTCTTCAATCCACTTCTTGACGACCGCCTCGTCCTTGACGATCCGAACGCGGGCCTTGAAGGCTTCGAAGGGCATGCGCGAGAATCGCTCGGAGTGGAGCTTGTGCAATTGAGTCTGGTAATCGTGATAGTTGGGCGGACCCAGAACCGCTCCGCTCAAGCCGCATTGGGCGACAAAGGTATAAGTGCCCCGCGGCGGCTCGGTGGCGGTCCGTTCGGCCTGGTACAAGGTGGCGAAATGGCGGCCCAGTATGTGAGCGGACGCCTCCTCCTCGGACAGCCAGAGGGTCTCGTCCAGCGCGCACAGAAACAGAGGCTGGACGGGCTTGCCCTCCGCGTTCTTTTTGACATCAAAGCGAACCTGCTGCCGCTCCGGCTTCTGCAATATCAACTGGGCGATATCAAACAGAGGATAAGCCCGGCCTGTCATGCGAATCTGGCGGGCCAGCGATTCGACGCCCTTGTCGTCGGGCATGAGCGTGACATTGATTTCCGGCGGGGGTGGCGGCGGTTCGCGGCGGGGAGCCGCTTCCCCCTGCGCTCCCCAATCGGGCCGGCGTCCGCGCTGGCCATCCCCGGGAGGACGCTCGCCCTTGGGCCGCGGCCCGCGGGGGCCGTCGCGCCGCGGCGGGCGCGGGCCTCTGCGGTCATCGAACGAGCGTTCGCGCCGGTCATCGCCGGCGAAATCGGCATAGCGATTGACCTTGGATGAGTCCTGCGCCCACGCTGGCAGGAAAAGCTTTTCCAAATCCAATTCTGATTCTGATTCTGATGATGTGCTCATCTAACCTGTAGAACGTCAGTTTTTAATTGTCTGATAGGCCCAGCATGGAGTGCCTTGCGACGGATTGCAAGTGCCGGATGCGGCATATTTGCACCCCCCAGGATTGAGAGGCGAATAATCTCCGCCAATGCGCCGGCACCCGCCTCCGGGCCGGTCTGGCTCCCGCCAAGGCGGTGCTTCGAGTGCCTTTCACTTCCTTGGCGCGCTCTCAACGGGGTCCTTCATGCGGCTCTCCAAGACGGCCAGTTCGTCGCAGGCATAAGCGGTCCAGTACGTTGCAAGGGACCGTTTCAACCACCAGCTCGCCTTCTCGAATTCCCCTCTCCCGGCAAAATGGCGCCCGACTTCGGCGGTCACGTATGTATTGTTCGGGTCCCTTCGCGCCGCCAGATCGAAAAAGGGGCCTGATTCCGCGGATCGGCCCAGCCAATCCAGGCACATCCCCACGCGCAACGGAGCCACGGCGTCGAAATGGTTCAACTCCATGGCTTTGCCGAACCATTGGATGGCCTCCCTGCCCTTTTCTTCGTAGCCCGGCTTGGCCTCCAAACTCATCAGGCGGCAGTTTTCACCCAAAAGCATGTCCGTGTCCGGATTGCCGGGATCGGCCTCATGCGCCCTCTTGAGGTCCGACACCATTTGTTCCCATGAAGCCGTCTCGGTCTGCGCCCGCCAAAGCCACCACGACTCGATGGCCCGGTGAACCCCCGCCGCCGCCAGATAAACGGCCGTCACTCCAGCCAGGCCGGTCAATAGAATTCGGCCGCTCCGGCCGGGGTTCTGCCAGAATCGTTCGGTCGCAAACCGCATATTCGCGGTCAACAGCGCCATCAGGGTCACGGCGGTCAGGGCGTTGGCGGGAATCTGCATGTTGAATTCCACCACGCAATGCAACAGCGCCGCGAACAGGCCGACAGACGCCCCGACAACAAACGCGGCGCGGTCGCTGTGCTTGGAACCCAGTTCCAACGGGTCCTTGCGCACCGCGCGCCAAGTCTTGATGGCTCCCCAATAAAGGCAGCCGCACGCCGCCGCAATGATCGCCAGTCCCGCCAGCCCCCATTCGCTCAGGGTGTTGAGATAATCGTTGTGCGCGTACTCGGGACGCATTTGGATTTTGGGGGGCCGCACCCGCGGGAATTCGACATCAAAATGCCCCGGTCCCACTCCCCAGATGACGTTTCGCGCGAAAAGCTCCCGGGCGCCCTGCCAATAGAACACCCGTTCATCATCAAGGGTGTCGCCCTGGACAGCCATCGCAAAACGCTGTTGAACGGATGTGAACTGGCTTGTCAACCCAATACCCAGCGCCAGCAATAAGCAGCCGATGAGCACCGCCGGCAGCCAGAACTCCCGCTGCAAAACCAAAACCAGACACATCACCACCAGCCCCACCCCAGCCGCTATCATCCCGCCCCGCGACACCGAAACGACGATCCCTACCAGCATTGCCAACGCAATGTAAGCCAACATCACTTTGATCGTCGCCGAAAACCGGCTCAATACCAGATAGGAAAGCGCCAACGGCACGAGCATCCCAAGATACCCGGCCAAGTGGTTGGGGTTGATAAAAGTCCCGCTGCCACGCTGGAGATAGGCTTCCGGGCGCGGCTCTCCCCAGATCCTCGGATAATGCGTGGCAAACTGAAACATGGCCAGGAACGACAGCGCCAACCCCACGGCCAGCAGCGTCATTGTCACCATCGTTGCCGACTCCCGCCGGTTCAAGTTCCCAAGCACTATGAAATACCACGCCGCATAAACCAGCACATGGGTCAATTGCTGCCGCCCAACATACGGCACCTCGACCAGCGGACAGCGCGCCAAGGCGTAGAGAACAAACGCGAGCACCGCCCAGCACATTGGCGGCCACAAAAGGCGGAAGGGCCGGTGCGTCCACATCCGCACCCCCCACAGCGCCATCGCCGCCGCCGTGAGACCTTGAATGACCAGAAACTCCAGCGGACGCGTCGAGCCGAGCGCCAGCGGAGCCCAGACAAGTACAAATAATACGATGGCGACAATGGCCTTCTCGCACCATGCGTCGATTCGCTGGCGCCCCGCGTCGGGCGGATGCGCCTCCTTGGTCGCCTCTTGCGCCATGTGAATCCCCAAAACTCAACTCAAATAATCGCGAGGATCAGTGATATGCCCCGTCAAGGCGCTCGCCGCCACCGTCGCCGGCGACGCCAGAAACACCTGTGACTCCCGGTGGCCCATCCGGCCTGGAAAATTCCTGTTCGTGGCGCTGATGCACTTGAGCGGGGCGTTCATGCGCCCGAATGTATCCACCGGCCCCCCAAGACACGCGGCGCAACCGGCGTTCTCCGTCATTTGCACCCCGGCTTCCACCAGAATCTGCCAGACCGACTTGTCACCCCACCATGCGGATTGCAAGTCATGCACGATCTCAGGCGTGGCGGGCACGCCAAAGGTGTCGATCACCACCTTGCGTCCGCGCAACACGCGCGCCGCTTCCAGAAAATCACTCGTCTTGCCCCCCGTGCACGAACCGACATAAGCCCGGTCCAGCTTCATGCCCACCAATTCGCGCGCCAATTTACGCTGGCCCGGATCGGGATGGCAGGCGACCGTCGGCTCCAGCTTGGAAAGATTGACCACCGTCTCATGGACAAATTTCTCCGCCGCGTCCCGCTCGACCGGTTGGTAATCGGCCCGTGTGCCGTTGAGTTTGCAGCGGTAGTCAACCGCCGCCCTGGTCTGATCGTCGAATTCAAAAATGGCGTTCTTCCCTCCAGCCTCAATGGCCATGTTCGCGATCGTCATCCGGTCGTCCATCGTCAGATTCCTGACTCCCTCCCCGTCAAACTGCATCGCCCGATACGTGGCCCCATCAAAACCAATCTCGCCAATGCAATGCAAAATCACGTCCTTGGCCATCACACCGGGCTGCAACTTCCCCTCCAGCCGGAAGTGCATCGTTTCGGGGACCTTCAGCAGCAATTTGCCCGTCCCCATCACGAAGCCCGCGTCCGTGTTGCCAATCCCGGTGGCGAACTCGTTGAACGCCCCAGCCATGCAGGTGTGGGAATCGGTCCCGAAAAGAATTTCACCGGGCCGCGTGTGGCCCTTCTGCGGCAGCGCCGTGTGGCAGACCCCGGCGTAGTGCGACCCGTATTGCCGCTCCAACGGCCCTTTGGCCGCATCGAATTTCCAGGTCCCCGCGGGACTGTCGATCACGTCGTAGAAATAGGCGATCTCCTGTTCCCGCGCGAAGTCCCGCAGGATATCGACGTTGCGGTTGGACTTGGAATCGACCGTGAAAATGTAGTGGTCCGGGATGATCACCACCGCCTTGCGGTCCCAAACCTTGGCCGCCGCTCCGAATTCCCTCTTAAAAACGCCAATCGTTCCAGGCCCGCAAACATCATGCGTCATCAAAATGTCTGCCTTGACCCAGACGTTGTCGCCTGCTTCAACCCTGCCCTTGCCTGCCGCGCGGGCCATAATCTTCTCAGTTAGCGTCATATCCAGCCCCCACGTTACCCGACGGCCCGCCCCATCGCAACCCTGAAACTTCCCATGAGTCAATCCCCTCCATTTTCTTGACCTCAAATGCGCCCCTGTGTTTTTATTCACTGTCCCATGGAAAAAACCATGAACGCAAAACTCCTTTCTTTGACGGCCATAGTTTCGGCCATCGGCGCTGCCATGATCTCAACCGGCTGTCACACACCCACGATCACATCTTCTTCGGTGACACCGTGCATGGCCCAGATCAGCCGTTTCACCGCGCCGGATGTGCCGGCGATGGGCCCCGCGGAAACGGAGTCGCCCGCCGGCAAGTGGACCAATGCGCCCGCGCCCGCCGGCCTTCCCGGCAAAGGCCTCGCCCGTCATCCGATGCTTTACGTCGGCGAGAATTACACCAAGATGTTCCTCGTCAACGACGGCAAGGTGATCTGGACGTATCAGACCGGCAAGGGTTACGAATACGACGACGCGTGGATGCTTTCCAACGGCAACATCCTCTTCACGCGAATGCAGTACGTCGCCGAAATCACGCCGGAGAAAAAGGTGGTGTGGCGTTACGATTGCGATAACAGCGCCGGGACCAATCACACGGAAGTCCACACCTGCCAGCCAATCGGTTTGGACAAGGTGATGTTCGTGGTGAACGGCCTGCCGCCCCGGCTGATGGTCGTCAACACCAAGACCGGCGCGGTGGAGGTCAATCACGAACTGCCCTTCGGCCAGTCGTTCGACGCGAAAAACATTCACGGACAGTTCCGCCGGGCGCGTTATACCGCGCGGGGAACCTATCTCCTTTCATACCTGAGCGAAAACAAGGTCGTGGAACTCGACAAAAATTTCAACCCGGTTTGGACATGCCCGATCCGTACGCCGTGGGCGGCCCTCCGGCTCAAGAACGGCAACACGTTGATCACCGATGAGCACGACAACCTCACGCGCGAAGTCAATCCCAAGGGCGGGACAGTCTGGGAGTTTAAGAATACGGACTTGCCGGAGGAATATCGTTTTGTCCAGGCCCCGCAAACTTGCGCGCGGCTGGCCAACGGCAACACGATCTTTTGCTCGCGCGGCGGCGGCGGCAAGGGTCCGCAACTGGTCGAGGTCGCCCCGGACAAGAAGGTCGTCTGGGTGCTGCAAGATTGGCAGGATCTCGGCGACGCCACCGCCGTGCAAATCCTGGACGATCCGGGCGTTCCTGAAATCCCCGGCCAATCGCAGCATTGAATAAACAGAGCCTCGAGCGATTACCTTGTTGCCTGAGCCTCGTGAGACCATTCCTGAGTGTTGTCGGGACTGATGATGATCTTGCCGCCATCCTGCGCCTCGACCAGGACGAGCTTGCGCAAATTGGTCACATAAGCGCGGAATTTGCCGAAACTCCCGTTCCAGAAAATGCCCGTGACCGCGAACAGACCGCCGTTGCCCCACAGACGCAGCCCGAACGAGACCGGCCCGTCAAGAATGACGCATTGCCTGACCGGCCCAAAGACATGCGAGCCGAGCCGCAATCGTATGGTCAGTTGATTGCCCGGGGTGATTTCGTAGGCCACCGGCGAACGCAAATAGCATCCCAGCGCAATGGCGCCCAGAACCGTCCCGATGATGACGATGGGAGTGCGGGGATGCAGCCAAGTCGCGATGACCAGGCCCACAAAAAGCAACAGGGTGAATGTGGTCATCACAACCACCGCTGGACTTGGTTTTGCCGCCGCGCCGCGTATCATAAGCCTGCTCCGAAAACCCGCTCATTTCCGAGTGGTTTAACAAAGGCTGCCAGAGTTTAATCCAGTTGCAATCAGCAAGTTGCCATCAAGGCATCAGCGCCACGTCCTTTTGCTGGAGCCAGCCGATCCGCCTGGCGGCGTCGCTGACTTTCAGCCAGTCGCCTTCCCGCGCCTCCACGATCAGCTCCGCGCCGTCATGCGCCGTGAAGGCGCTTTGCGACTCGTCCATCGGGCCGCGCCGCGCGACCGCCTCGGACACCAGCACGACGGCCGACTTCTCCAGCAGGCGCTGATCAATTGACAATGCCAGGCAGGCCAGCAGCCAGACCGAGAGGGCGGCCAGGATGACCGGCCAGCCGCCCGTCGCCCTGGCGAACGCGGGCGAAATCCGGCGCGCTGTCAAAAGAATGAAAAACAGCGCGGCGGCGGCCGAGGCGGCCGCGGTCCATTCGTTGAGCGTGAGGCGTCCGATCCAGCGGGTCCAGCGGTTGCCGGGCAGGGCGGCGGCGCCGTTGCCGGCCTGGGCGCGGACGATTTGGAGGTTGGCGCGGATATCCGGGTCGCGAGGGGCCAGGGCCTCGGCGCGGCGGTAGGCTTCAACGGCGCGGCCCAGGCGGCCGGCTTTGAACCAGGCATTGCCGGCGTTGAAATAGATGGCCGGGGAAACCTGGCCGCGTTTGAGCAAACCGTCGTAGGCGGCGGCCGCCTGGCTGAACTTGCCTTCTTCGTAAAGCTTGTTGGCCTGGGTGAAGGAGTCCGAAACGCTTTCCGCCCGCGCACCGGCGGCGGCGGCCAGCAGCAACAGGCAGCCGGCGCCTTGCAATAACTTCCGCGCCACGCCGCCGCCGGCCTCCGGCATGTCGCGCAAGCCCGCCAGCACGGTCTTGACCTTTGGAATGAGCGAGGCGAGTTCCTGGGCGGTGTGTTCGGGCGTGTAGTGGTATTGGTTGCAGGCGTGGAACAACTCCCGCGTCAGCGGCGCGACGGAAGCGGCCAGGCCGTTGCACTCTTCGAGCACCGCCTCCGTGATGGCCGGGGCGGGAAGGTCAAGACGTTCGCCCAACTGCTCTCGAAGGAGCGCCAGGACGGTAGAGTAGAATTTATCCGCGTCGTTGGCCGCCGCCAGCGCGGGCAATTCGGCCAGGCCCGCCGCCACCTGGCGCGCCACGTCGCGGCGGCGGCGGAGCCGCGGGTTGTTGGCCAGCTTGTCCTTCTGGCGGCGCCAGGCCAGCGCGCCCAGCCAGGCCAGCGGCGCCACCGCCTGCATTGTCAAAAACAACGGCTGCAAAACCAGTGGCGGCGCCGGCGCTCCCACCCTGCCCGGCTCCGGTTTGATGTGGACGATTTCCTGGTTCTGCGCCGGCGCGTCCGGCTGCGGCGCGCCGGAGGCGATGACTGTCGGCTGGGGCGTTGCCGCGGTGGCGTGGACGCTCAGAGGGATGCCCGGATGGCTGAGGGTGCGGTAGGCGCCGGCCGCCGGGTCGAAGTAGCTGAAGGTGAAAGGCGGAATTTCCCTGATCTCGGCGTTGAGGGGCGTGATGACCTGCTCGAAGTATTTTGAGCCTTCAATTTGCAGCGGGTCCGTGCTTTCAAGTTTGCTCGTCGGCGGGTAGGTCTTGAACTCGCGCCAGCCCTGCGCGTTGGCGGGCAGGGTCACGGTTCCGAAAGCCCCGCTGCCGGCGATGCGGATTTTCAGGGTAATCGGGTCCCCCACACCAACCTCCGTCGGGCTGGCTTCGCATTGGGCCAGCGTAAAATGGCCGATGGCGCCGTTGAAATCGGCCGGCGCGCCGTTGGTGGGAATGGACTGCACGCGGATTTGAGCCGCTTCGCTGCTGACGTTGAGTTGTTGGGAGGGCACCGGGCCAAAGATGCTGCGAGTGCCCAGCGCGAGCGCCCAAGTGGCCGGGCCGAGGGTCAGTGCGCCGGTCTTGGTCGGAGTGGCGGACACGCGGAAAACCAGCAGGTTATACAAGCCGTTGCCGACCCGCACCCCGGAGCGCTGAGGGTCCCTTGGGACGGCGCCAATAATAAAATCATCCGCGTTCAGTTGAGGCAATTGCAGGTTCATCGCGTTATCCTGGCAGTAGCATTGCAACTCAACCGGAATGGTTTGCCCCAGATAAAGCGTGTTGGTCGCGGGTTGCAGCCGGATAAACGCCGGCTCATTGCCGGTCGCCGGCGACGGGGTGTTGGCGCTGAGCACTTTGAGCTCCAAAGGATGGCTGGCCAGCCGGGCGCCGTTGAGGGTGATGGTCAGGGCCGGGATGGTGAAATCCCCCGCGTGGGTGGGGCGCAGCTCCAGCGTGTAGGTGGTCGTTTGGGTCAGCGTGCTGCCGTTGAACACCGTTTTAGTGCTGGTGCCCGTGGAGCCGTATTGCAGGCCCGCGATGCGGGGCAGGCTCGGCTCGCCCTCCGGCGAACAGTCGGTGAAGCTCATCGACAGCGTCGTCGTTTCGCCCAAGCGGATGGTGTCGCGGTCGAGGGAGGTTTCAAATTTCGGGGCCGCCCATGCGGGCCACGCCAGCAAAAGCAAACAGGCCAGCGCCAGCCTGCCGCGCGCCAGAGGGCGGGCGGCGGGCGGCGCCGCCAGGATCGGCTGCCGCAGACACGCTGTTTTCCAAGCCAAAAGACTCACCATAAGCAAGACAGCGAATTTTCGCGCCTGTTCATTGCTCGAGCAAGCGGAAATACGCCCCGGCCGGCTGGCCGGAACGCGGGACAGAATTCTTCGGGGATCGCCCTCATCCTGACCTTCTCCCCCAGGGAGAAGGAAAAGCAGGCGCGCGGTTCTGGTTTTGCGGGAGCACGCCCGGCCAATGCAGTCGCTGGAATTTCAAGTGGACGGCCAATGATTCTCCCTCTCCTGGCTTGTCCCGCCATAGCCGTCAGGCGACGGCGGAAGGAGAGGGCCAGCCCGCAAAGCCCACGCGCAAGCGTCTGCCCAATAATTTGTTCACTTGTGCAGCCAATAATTTGTTCACTCCGGGTGGGGTCGAGCCCCGAAGAATTCTGTCTCACGCCCCGGCGCTCCACCCTCAGTTGGCGGCGCTAATGAAGGTGATGCGGAAATCCTTCGCCACGGCCGTCGGCGCCGTCGCGGCGATGGAGGAGGTTTCGCGGCCCCGCAGCATCCAGGACAGGAAACCGTTGCCGACTTGCGGCAGGACGGCGCCGGCGCCGTCCAGCCACTCGATGCAGTAACTGAACTGGCGGGGCGCGTCGCTCTGATTTATCACATCAACCTGGATTCTCAAAAATCCTTCCGCGCCCGGCTCGGACTTGATCTTCACCACCTGGACCGCCCGCTCCAGAGAGGCGTCGATAACGACACGCTTGTCGGGCGTCGGCGCCGGCTGGGGGAGAGGTTTGACCACGGGTGTGACCGGCGGCTGGGCGGGCGGTGAGAGGGGTTGGCTGTCATGGACATTGGGCGCGCACCCTGCCACGGCCAGCAGCACGACGAGAAAGCGGGCGGGCGTTTTCATGTGCCTTCGCTTAGGGGGCATTCCCTCTAAATGACCGTGCCGCGCGGAATGACGCCGTTCTTGGGGATGATGATGATTCCATCGCGGATGTAGTAAAGGGGATGGTCCGCATTATCGGGTTTGCCGGCCGGCGAGATTTTGCAATTCTCGCCTATGCGCGCGTTCTTGTCGATGATCGCATTTTCGATGTGGGTATTGGCGCCGATGCCGATGCGCGGCAGCCCGCGGCTCTCGTTCTGCCGGATGGAACTATCCGATTCGTAGTAATCGCAGCCCAGAAGAATGGTCCGGTTGAGGGTGCAGGCTTCGCGGATGATGCTGCGGACGCCGACAATGCTGTAATTGATGTTGCAATAGTTGAGAATGCAGCCGTCGGAGATGACGCCGTGGTCAATCGTCGCCCCGTTGATCTTCGAGCCGGGCAGAAACCTCGGGCGCGTGAAGACGGGGGCGGCCATGTCAAAGAAATTGAAACGGGGCAGCTCCGCCACCAGATCGAGGTTCGCCTCGAAGAAGGAGCGGATCGTCCCGACGTCCTCCCAGTAACCCTGGAAGACGTAGGCATGCACCTTGTGGGGGTTGATCGCTCCGGGAATGATGTGTTTGCCAAAGTCCGTCAGCGTGTTGTCCAGCAGTTTGATCACCACCTCGCGCTTGAAAAGGTAAATGCCCATCGACGCCAGCATGTATTCCTCCTTGGCATCCAGGCCCAGCAGCGCCTGTGTCGCGCTGTCCAGCCGCAAGGAATCGAGCACCGCCGGCTCCTTGGGCTTTTCCACAAACCGCGTGATGCGCTGCTCGGCGTCGATTTGCATGATGCCCATGGCGGAGGCTTGCCGGCGCGGCACGGGCGTTGTCGAAACCGTCACGTCCGCCCCGCTTTCCGCGTGATCGGCGATGATGTGGCGGAAGTCCAGCCGGTAGAGTTGGTCGCCGCTCAGGATGAGGAGATGCTCGAAGTCGTGGTTGAGAAAATGAAGCAGGTTCTTGCGCACCGCGTCCGCCGTTCCCTGGTACCACGAGGTGTCCGAGAGGGTTTGCTCCGCGGCCAGAATCTCCACAAACCCGCCCGAAAACTGGTCAAACTTGTACGACTGCGAAATGTGGCGGTGGAGCGACGCGGAGTTGAATTGGGTCAGCAAATATATGCGCCTCAACCCGGAATTGATGCAATTGGATATGGGAATATCCACCAGGCGGTACTTGCCCGCCAGCGGGACGGCGGGTTTGCTCCGGTCCCGGGTCAGCGGGAACAGGCGGGTGCCGCGGCCTCCTCCCAAGATGACGGAAAGGACGTTGCTTGAGTTGACCGACATTCGCGTTTTTTGGGCCATGATAATCTGCCAATTCCTGGCAAACGCATTTTATCCGCCGCCCCGCTGGACGCAAGAAAACTTATGGCTCCACCTATTGTCCCGCAACGGCCCGCGGCAGGAGCCTTAAATCAACTAATTCACCCGGGCGGATTTTCAGACTCGGCGGCACGCTCACACACAAGGGCAGGCCCAGTTCGGTCGTGGTCAGCCGCACCGGAATCTGCAACGCGGGCGGGAGTGGCTCGAACTGCGTCCCCACCTCGATGATTTTAGCGGAACCGACCTCCCCGCGCGGGCCACGGGTGCGGACCTCAACGGCCGCGCCGACTTTGGGTTCTTCGAGAACGGGCGGCCGAAGGTAGCCGATGATCCGGACGGCATTGAAGGGAGCGACGCCCACCACAGGCTCTCCCGCCGTCACCGCCTCCCCCACGCGATGATAAATCACATTGACCATCCCATCCACCGCCGAGCGCAAAGTGATGGGACTCAACTCCGCCTCCGTCAACTTCAATTTGGATTCCTGAACCGCGATCGCCGCCAGCAGCGGCTCATCAGTCACACGGGTGATTTCGACCGTGTTGGTGGGCTGCAGCTCCTGGACCTTGCGCCCCTGCTCTTCCACGGACAGGCCCAACTCAGTGACATCACTCTGCAAGCTGTTCATTTTTGCCTTCGCCAGATCATAGGCGCGTTCGGAAACTATCTTGTCTTTGAACAGTTCCTCCGTGCGGCGGAAATCCGCTTCGGCGACTTGGAGGTCAGCCTTGGCTATCCCAAGCTGGGCGCGTTGGGCCATCCAGTGCAGGCGCACCTCCAGATTCTCCATCGCCAGCCGCTGTTCGTTGGCCACCGGCTGCTGGCTGGCGCGGATTTCCGCAATCTCCGCCAGGGTCACCGCCAGCGAGGCGGAGAGGATTTTGGGGTCCGTCACCAGCACCTGCCCCACCGCGTCGCCCGCCTTGACCTTGTCAAATCTATTCACATACAATTGCGCCAGCATTCCAGGCTTGTAACAACTGATATTGGCCGGAACGACTTCGGCTTCGCCGACAAGGCGCGGCGCGCCGGCATAGTCGCTCCACAGCAGGGCGATGGCAAAGACGACGGCGATAAACAGGACCGCCGGTATATAACGCAGGCGCACATCCAGCAGGCGCTGGCGCCACGGAATTGGAATTGGCGCGGGGCTTGTCATTCTTTAATATCGGTATTCATCTGCCGTTCACCGCAAGTTTATCAGCCCATCTGCCTGGGAATCAACCGGAATCGAGATCATGGGGACAACCGTTGGAAGTCGATTCGCCGGACGTAACCCAGATCGTTTTCCACGATGAGCAGGTTGCCTTGGTTGTCCATCGAGACGGAGCGCAATTGACCGAACTTGTAGCCGGGAGTGTAAAACCATTGGCCGTCGCCAGCATGAGTGTCCTCATAACCATCGACCAGAGTATGGATCATGCCCGCGACATCCACGTAGAGCAATTGCGCGCCAAAGTCCGTCGCCAGAAAGTAGCCGCCGATGGGCGGCTGCCAGACCCCGCGGACGCCGTACAGGCTGTTGGTCAGCGCTGGCGTGTCATCCACGACAATGTTGGTGCCGCCGTTGCCAAACAAGAGCGCGCGGGCCCCGGTGTTCGTGGACACCAGCCAGACGGTGTTGTCGCCCCGGTCGGTGGCAACGATGTTGTTGCCGCTGATAATGATGTTGCCCAGGTCATTGAATTCCTTATTAAGGTTCGAGACTCCGCCGGCGGAAGTCCACTGCCGCAAATTGCTGCTGGAGCAATAGTAAGCCAGCGCTTCATCGTTCCTAACCCACAACCCGCGTCCGCTTTTGATGCCTTTGGCGTCTGTCAACAGCGTGGTCATCATGCCGTTGGTGGCCAAACGGCGCACTTTGCTGTTCCCGGTATCCAACACATAGACAGTGCCGTCGCTTCGCATCCACAATCCATTGGGCAGGTTCATGGCCACGTTGGTGGCCGGGGTGGAAGAGTCCGGGCCGTTGCCGGCGGCGTGGGTGCCGGCGACGGTATGAATGCGGCCATCCGTCGTGACCTTCAGCACGGAGTCGCTGCCCTTGTCAACGATGTAAACACTGCCGGAGCAGTCCTCCAGGGCGAAGTGCGGGCGGGAAAGGGCGGCATTGGTGGCGTAACCGCCTTCAAAGCTTGCCTGCCAATAGTTGGAGCCATCCACTCCGGCATCGGCCCCGCTGCCGGCGATCGTGTGCAAGAGGCCGAAAGAATCCACGAAGTTGGTGAAAGCCTGCGGTGTGTTGCTCGAAATATCCACGGCCCGCAGCCGGAAAAAGTTGTTGCCCGGCCAAAGCGCGCATCCGCCCGAACCGGCTGAATTGGTCGTGAAGTAATTCTGCCGGGGAACCCACGCGGTCTGGCCAGCGCCGCCGCTGAGCTGGGAAGCGGCCTCCACGGTGCAAACCCCGCTGGGAAAGGCGTTCGTCCAGCTTATTTGGCCGTTGGAATTGACGGCATCGATCTGCAAACCCCCGCCCGCAGCCTGCGCGAGCATCGGACTGATGCCCGCAAGGAAAAACAACCTCCCCATCGCGGCGATGAACCAGATGTTATCCATGCAAGGTCTTTCAAATCTCTGGCGGTGTTTCCGGCACCGGCCCGGCGCGGTAGTCTATCACTCGCGCTTTTTCCAACGTGACCAACCCTCCGCCCATCATCTCGTCGAGCACGGGAAGAAAAACGTTGATTTTCTCCTCGCTGTCCACAATTTCAATGATCAACGGCAAATCCATCGAGAGACGCAGGATTTTTGATGTGTGGAGGTGGCTCGATTTGCCGAAACCCATCGACCCGCGCAGCACGGTCGCACCGGCCATTTGCATTTCGCGGGCTTTGAGTACCAGCGCCTCGTAGAGTGGTTGGTGATGCCAACGGTCGGACTCCCCGATAAAAATCCGCAACAACATTGCTTCGTGTGGCAGGTGCATATCAATTACCTTTCGTTGCATTGAGGTGGAAAGCGAGTGCGTGGCCGAGCCAGACAGCCGCAAGACAAAGGGCGATTGAAAGGACGATATTTGCTCCAGCTTTGATCCACTGCGCATCCTCCGCAAGGGTGAGCGTTTGCAGACTGAAGGATGAAAATGTGGTGTAGCCGCCGCAGATGCCAATCATGAAAAACTGACGAAAGGAAGCGGGCGCCATCCAGCGGCCTTCAGGCCCCGTCAGCCCGGCGAACAAGCCGATGACAAAAGAGCCGGTCACGTTGATAACCAGAGTTCCAACCGGAAACGTCTCACCCCAGAGCCGGGCAACGACGCCGGAAAGTCCCCACCGGCCCAAAGTGCCTAGTCCGCCGCCGATAAACATCCAAAGTGCATTCAGCATAAAATAGCTCCGCCAGCCATAGTTCCGCTGGTAGGAGTTATCAGCTCTGACGACATCTCAGGCACTTTGCCCGCCACACGGCGGACCGGCAAACTCCATTGCCGCGATCATATTTGCACGACAGAACCCGCGTTGCAAGTCCCTTCTTGGATGCGGCAGCCGGGAGGGGTGTGAGACAGAATTCTTAGGGGCTCGACCTCACCCCGGCCCTCTGCTCCAGGAGAGGGAGAATCTTTCACCGTACACTTGACATTCCAGCCGCTGCATTAGCCGGACGCGCCGCGCAAAACCAAGGCTGCGCGATTGCTGTTCCTTCTCCCAGGGGGAGAAGGATAGGATGAGGGCGATCCCCAAAGAATTGCAGCCATGCACCTCAGCCGGAAAGCGCCAGCCAGTCAAACATCGCGTTAACCAAGCACCCCGCCCCGGCTCGCATTGCCGACCATCTTCTGGTAGCGCGCCAGCCATCCGGTAAGCTGGCGCTTGACAGGCTGGAAGGTTTTCTTGCGCTCCGCCAATTCGGTTTCCGACACGTTGGTGTCGATGCGGCGGTTGGGGAAATCGATGCGGATGCGGTCGCCGGGCTTGAGCAAGCCGATGGGGCCCCCTTCCGCCGCTTCCGGCGAGACGTGGCCGATACAGGCCCCGGCAGTGCCTCCGCTGAAGCGGCCATCGGTGATCAGCGCCACCTTGTCCCCAAGCCCCATGCCCACGATGTAGCTTGTGGGCGAAAGCATCTCTTGCATGCCCGGCCCGCCGCGGGGGCCTTCATTGCGGATGACAACGACGTCGCCCGCCTTGACTTTTCCGGCCAGGACGCCTTCGCAAGCATCCTCCTGACTCTCGAAAATCACGCACGGCCCGTCGAAAACAAAGTCCTGGCCGCAATTCTGCTTGAACTGGGCGCTGATGCCAGCGGTTTTGACGACACTTCCTTCGGGCGCAAGTTGGCCGTAGAGAATGGCCAGGCCACCCTCCGGCGAATAAGCCGTCGCCTGCGCGCGGATACAGTCCGATGGGTCGAAGCGAAAAGCCGAATCGTAAGGAACCAGTCCCGATGGTTGCGCGGCGCCGAGGCGGTCGGGCCGGAATTCCAGATAAGCCCGCTGAATCCGGCCCTCTTTGAATTTCGAGACGCGGTGCAGAGCGAACCGCGTCTTGGAGCCGCCTTTGGCGTACTGCCAAAAGAGGAGCACAGGCGTGCCTTTGAGCGTGGCCAATTCGGCGCGCACCAGCCCTTTGCACTCGGACAGTTTCTGCGCCAACCCCGCTCGAATGGCCTCGCGCCCCGTCAGCGTCGTTTCGGCGGCCATCTGCAATTGGGCATCGTCGGTAAACACCAGGGACATCGTTTCGGCGTCGCCCGCGTTCCAGGCGGCGGCGGCGCGCCAAAGAGCAATGGCGTGTTCATCGGCGGGCAGGAACAGCATGGGCTTGGGCGCCAGATTGCCGCTCGCGGTGCGGGCGGCGGGGCCAAGTTTGTCCGCCGGATCGAGAACAATGGCGGAGGCGCCGGAGACGCGCGCGGTTTTGGCGCATGGCAGGCAACTCTCCGAGCGCACGTCCCACTCGTCAATATTCCGGCCAATCGTGTTGCCGGTGACCGTTCTGCACGAGGTGTTCAAGATGCCCGCCCGTTTCAACTCGCCAAGAATCGTGTGGATGCCCCCGGCGCGGTGGATGTCCTGCAAGTGGTAACTTGCGGAGGGGGAAACTTTGCAAAGGCAGGGGACGCGCCGGGAAATGGCGTCGATGCGGGCGATGTCATACTGGATGCCCGCTTCGCGCGCGATGGCCAGCGTGTGGAGAATGGTATTGGTGGACCCGCCCATGGCGACATCCAGGCTCAAAGCGTTGTCAAAAGCCTCCAGGGTGGCGATGTCGCGCGGCTTGAGATCCAACTCGACCAGTTTGACAATCTGCCGGGCGGCCCAGCGGTAGAGGCTTTCGCGCTCTTTTGAAACGGCGAGAATGGAGCCATTGCCGGGCAGGGCCATGCCGAGCGCCTCGCACAAACAGTTCATCGAATTGGCGGTGAACATCCCCGAGCACGAACCGCACGTGGGGCAGGCGCTCTGTTCGAGCTTATTCAACTCCGCTTCGGTGATCTTTCCGGCCTGCAACTGGCCTACGGCTTGAAACACCGAGATGAGGTCCGACGTTTTCGCCGCGGGTTGCAGATGCGCCGGAACGTCGCCCTGTTCGGCGGCGTGCTCGGCGACGCCCGCGGCCATCGGGCCGCCGCTGACAAAAATGGCCGGGATGTTCACGCGCATGGCGCCCATCAACATGCCCGGGACAATCTTGTCGCAGTTCGGGATGCAAACCATTCCATCGAAACAATGCGCCTTGAGCATCGACTCGACGCAATCGGCAATGAGTTCGCGGGAGGGCAGCGAATACTTCATCCCGCCGTGGCCCATGGCGATGCCGTCATCAATGCCGATCGTGTTGAAAATGAACGGCACCCCGCCCGCCTCGCGCACCAGCCGTTTCACCAGCATGCCCACTTCGTTGAGGTGGGCGTGGCCGGGGATGCAATCGGTATAGCTGTTGCAGATGGCGATGAAGGGCTTGTTGAAGTCCTCCTCCGATTCAATGGAGCCGGTGGCCCGCAGCAAGCTGCGGTGCGGCGCGCGTTCGGCGCCTTTCTTGATCATGTCAGAGCGCATAAAGGTCCAAGAATAAGATTCGGAGCCGGAAACCGCCACTCAATAAATAAGGGCGCGCTTTTCCGGTTTCGCCTCCCAATCTCAATCGCAATCTTCATCTCCGCCCTGCAATTCGTTTTTCTGTCCCCGGCGTGGAACCTTTTTGCGGTTCATGTCTCCTAATTAAGGTAGCTAACTCATTCATCAAAAATTGAAAAGACTATGAAAGACACGTTGACTGTCAAAATATCTCGGAGCATGGCTCCGGGGATCATCGCTGGGGACGCAGCCCGGGCCGACATGAACCTTCAGCCGCAACCGCAAAAGACCAGGGTCAATCCCTTGGCCGGGGCTTTCTGCGCTGCCGTGGCCGCAGCCGGTATTCTGTTCCCGGCCCACACCGTCTCAGCTCAACACTTCGTCTCACCCCCGTCCTTGAGCCGGGAATTTAACGAGCCGGGAAACATCCTCATCGCCGACCAATTCAACAATCGCGTGATCGAGGCCAGCCCGGACGGCAAAATCATTTGGTCCTATGGGCGGGGTCCGAACGACTTCTCGGACAAATCGGTCATCGGCGTTAATGACTCCCAGCGCGTGGGGCCATTGACCCTGATAGCGGCCACCGGCACACCTCCAGGGGCGGTCCCGCAAGATACGAACGGCGCGGTGGATAGCCGCGTCATCCTGATCGATCCTTGGGGAAACACCCTCTGGCAGTACGGCATGTTCGGTCAGGCGGGTTCAGGCCCGGATATGCTGAACACTCCCGTGCAGAGCACTTGGTTGCCCAATGAGCACGTTCTCATCACCGATCAGGGCAATAACCGGATCATTGAAGTGAACCTGTGCAAAGAAATTGTGTGGTCCTATCCGGGTTCCGATACCAATGCGTCGGACCAATTGAACAGCCCCAATTCCGCTGAACTGCTGGAAGACGGCCATATCCTCATCTCTGACGAAAACAACGCCCGCGTGCTTGAAGTCACAAGAAACGACGTGATTGTCAAAACATTCACCGCCAGCGGCACGTTGGGCGCCGTCGCCTTCGCCAGCCGCCTGAAAAACGGACACACCCTGATGACCGATGCCGGCAACTCCCGCGCAGTCGAAGTGGATGCCAACGACGTTGTGGTCTGGCAGTATTTTACCGACACCGATCCGAACAGCATCCCGGCGCCTTCGCCGAGCCGGGCCATCCGGCTCCGCGATGGAGACACGTTGATAAGCGACCAGTACAACAACCGGGTGATCCGGGTCAATCATGGTGGCAAGATCGTCAGGAGCTATGGACTCCCGCTCGACGGCGGCCCCGTGGCGCCCTTCTCGTTTGGCAACAACTTCGGCTACGACTTGCATACCACGCAAAAGGGGCTCTATTCGCCCTACGACGCGAAAATTGTCGGGGACTACACGGGGTTGACGCCGCCCTTTGACTTCGACCATGACGCCGACGACTGACGCCAGGCATCCGCGAAGGGGGACAATTCACTTTTGCGGGGTTGACGGGAGTGTCTGAGTCAGCCCCGCAAACTCACCCGTGCGGCGCGGGATGAAAAAAGCTTGCGCCCGGTGGCCGGGCGCAAGCTGACGGATGCCAGTCACGGCTACGTTTGAACAGTTCGCAGTTCAATTAACGCTCCACCGAAAATGGAAATGAAGGCCGGAGCGGCGCGGGACCAATGCCCCGGAACCGTGGTTCCCGTAAGATTCTCAAGGATGCCTTTTCATCTTCGTCGTCTTCGTTTCCTTTTGTTCAAGTTCTTTGGTGCCATTTCAAAGAAACCCCCATTTTCAGCAAAACTCTTTCTCTGCGCGCTTTGCGACTCTGCGTGAGCGAATTCCCAGGGCAAGAGGGTTTTGGCCGGCTGTTCGCACCTATTCGCACCTATTCGCGGCTTGAATTGACGGCGGCGTGGGTTTCCCGGATTGGGAAGATGAAGAGTTCGTTGGTTGAAGATTTGCGGTAAATTGCGCCAATTTGCGGTAAATTGCGGTAGTTTTGTTGCATCGAGCGACCTTGCGGGCACGGAACCGCACAGGCGCGGGACAGAATTCTTCGGGGATCGCCCTCATCCTGGCCTGAGAAAAAAATGCGCGCTTTTCCGTCGTGGCGTTTGGCGGGCGGGCATGGTAGATTCGCCGGCGCAAGTCTGAACGAGAACTTTGATTACCTGTGTTATGAACTTTACGTACTATGGTCATTCCTGTTTCGCGGTCGATGTGGGCGGGCGCGCGCTGCTCTTCGATCCGTTCATCACCCACAATCCTCTGGCCGGCGGCGTTGATGTCAACGCGGTCAGGGCCGATTACATCCTGGTCTCGCACGGGCACGAGGACCATCTTGGCGACGCGGTCGCGGTGGCCAAACGGACCGGGGCGACGGTGGTGTCGAATTATGAGGTGGCGACGTGGCTGGGGAGAAAGGGCGCGCCCAAAACCCACGGGCTAAACCACGGAGGGGCGTGCGCGTTTGATTTCGGGCGCGTGAAGTTTGTGAACGCCATTCACTCCAGCAGCCTGCCGGACGGCTCTTATGGCGGGAATCCGGGAGGGTTTGTGGTGGAGAGCGCCCAGGGGAATTTTTATTATTGCGGGGACACGGCGCTGACGATGGATATGAAACTGATCGGCGAATCGACGCGGCTGAGATTTGCGGCGTTGTGCGTGGGAGGTAATTACACGATGGACGCGGCGGACGCGGCGAAGGCGGCGGGATTCATTGGATGCAACGAGATTGTGGGGGTGCATTACGACACGTTTCCGCCGATAAAGATCAACCAGGAAGAGGCGATCAAGATATTTCAGGCGGCGGGCAAGACGTTGCATCTGTTGAAGATCGGCGCGAGCCGCGAGTTCTAAGCGCCCGATTCCAATTCTATGCAGGCAAAACGTAAGACTGTGTGGGGCCGGGTGCAGGCTTTGTTCATGGAAACCTTCGGGTTAAGCGCCGGGGTATCGTTGGTGGCCAGCGTGCTGTCGGGAGCTGTGGTGGTGTTGGCCGTGTTCTGGTTTTTCCATTCCGCTCCGCCGCGAACGATCACCCTCACGAGCGGGCCGCCGGGCAGCGGTTTCTGGCAGACAGCCACCAATTACCAGGCGATCCTCAAGGCAAAGGGGGTGACGTTGAAAATCCTCACCTCCGAAGGCTCCGAGCAAAACCTGGAGCGCCTGGAGAACCCCGCCGGCGGAGCTGAGATTGGGATGGTCCAAGGCGGCGTGACCAATGGCGCGATTTCTAACCGGCTTGTTTCCCTCGGCAGCCTCTCCTTCCAGCCGATGATGATCTTTTATCGGAGCGCGGCCCCGCTCCAACTGTTGTCCCAACTCAAGGGAAAGCGCCTTTTCATCGGTCCGCCCGGCAGCGGCGACCGGGCGCTGGCCTTGACGCTTCTGAAGCTCAACGGCGTTTCCAACAACGCCGTATTCGTCGATTTGGATGCGGCCGCCGCGGCCAAGGCCCTGGCCGGCGGCGCGTTGGATGCCATTTTCCTGATGGGCGATTCCGCTTCGGGCGACGTGATGCGCGAGTTGCTGCACAGCCCGGATGTTCACCTGTTCGACGTGACCCAGGCGGACGGTTATGTGAGGCGCATCACCTATTTAAGCAAGCTGGAGATGCCCAAAGGCTCAATCGACTTTGGCAAAGACATCCCTGACCATGACATCGCGCTGATCGGCCCGACGGTGGAATTGGTGGCGCGAGCCGGCCTGCACCCCGCGTTGTCCGATTTGGTGCTGGAGGCGGCCCAACAAGTCCACGGCAAGGCGGGGCTGTTCCGGCACGCGGGCGAATTCCCCGCGCCGGTGGAGCATGACATCCCGTTGAGCGCGGACGCGCTACGCTTCTACAAGTCGGGCAAGGGGTTCTTTTACCGTCACCTGCCGTTCTGGCTGGCGAGCCTGTTGAACCGGGTCCTGCTGGCATTTGTGCCCATGGTGGTGGTTTTGGTGCCGGGGCTGAGGCTGATCCCGGCCATCTATCGGTGGCGGATCCAGATGCTGATTTTCCACTGGTACCGTTCCCTGCTTGCGCTGGAACGGGAGGTGCAAACACCGCAATCCCAGGCGCGCCCCGGGGAATACCTGGCGCGGCTGGATCAGATCGAAGGGGCTGTCAATAATATGAAAGTGCCGGCCTCCTTTGCCGATCAATTCTACGGCCTGCGCGGGCACATCGGGTTCGTTCGCGAGCGCATCCTGCAAGCCGGGAAGCCGGCCTGAAGCCAGACGCCTCAGGAATAACCGTTGAATGCCGTGTCCGGGGGCTGGGCGTAAGAGGAGCGGACGCGGCGCAAATTAAAGAGGGCTTGTTCGAGGAGGAGTTGCTTCTCGCGCGCCTTGCGTTTGCGGGCGGCCAGGAGGTTGCTGTGGTGGGTTTCCAGGGCCAGAAGTTGGGTGACTTCGGCGCGGAAGGGGTGCGCGTTGGCCTCTTCCGGGCTTTGGGCGCGCCATCGGCAGACGGCTTCGCCCAGGGGCGCTCGCAGCTCGGCTTTGGAGTCCTGGATGGCTCTGAGGGCGGAGAAGTCGCCGGACTGGATGGCCTGGCCTTCGGCGCAGGTTTTCTCCAGCCACTGTTTGAGAATGGCGGCGATTTGCTGGCGGGGGTCCATGAATCAGGCGGCGGCCAGGGAGTCTTGGGCGCTGGCGGCGCGGCTTTCGCCGCCGTTGCTGAGCATTTTGGCCCAGCTATCGCGCAGGACGCGCAGACGCATGAGTGACTCTTCGATTGGCTCGCGTTGTTTGCGGTGATTTGCTTCGCGGAGCCGGCGGTAGAGGTAATTGTAGAGGCGGCGGAAATTGGCGGAGACCTCGCCGCCGGCTTCCATGTTCAGCGAAGCGTTCATCTCATGGATGATGGCCTGGGCGCGCAGGATGTTGTTGTTAATGGTCTGATTGAAGGCGGCGGGATCGGTGTAAGCAAAGCCCGTGAGGGCCTTCTCCAAAAACCCAATCGCGCCATCGTAAAGCATCAGCACGAGCTGGCCGGGAGTGGCGGTTTGGGTGGCGACTTTCCGGTATGATTCCCACGGTTTATTGTGTTGCATCATAAAGAGAGGCCGGTGAACGGCTTACTGATTGTCTGAAGTGAGGCTTCTGGCCAACTGCAGGGACATCGCGGCGAGGGTGTCGCCCGAAGGGTAATTGGGGTCGGCAATGAGGGATTGAGCCCGCGCGACCATCTCGGGACGGGAGGCGGGAGTGTTCTGCAAAGCTTGTTCCAAAGCGGAGGAGCTTGCCAGAGAGACGCGATCCGAAAGCATGTTGGGAGAGGGCGCGGAACGTTTTGAGGCAACGGCCCCGTTCACGCCGGTTGTGCTCAGGTTTGTGTTAATTTCCATAGGTCAACTACTCGTGAAACATTCACGCTATTATCTGCCATATTTCTATCGGCGGCGGCCGTTAAAACTTTAGCCCGATTTCTATCTCCCGGGCAGCGTGGATAAGAGCGCGTGCAAAGTGTACTGGCCAAACCGGCTGGGCGAACTGAGGATGGCATTGGGGTCCGGCAGCGGCGAGGGCGTGGCGATGTGCTCCGATTCGTAGGCGCGCGCCGCATTGGCCACCGCCTGGTCCCCGGCATCGAAAACCTCATCCGCCGCCCAAAATATTACGTGGTCCTTGTTCAAAATCAGGGTCAGTTTCCAGCCGATCGCCACAGGCTGATACGGTTGATACCGTGTCAATTGATTGAAGAGAACCGCCTGGCAGCCGGTCTCCTCCTGGAGGCGGTCAAAGAGATCGGGCGGCAACTGATCTTCCGCCTTCCAGGCGCCCTGGCCGGTCCAGCGGCGCAATTGATCAGGCGTGACCACGATGACCTCGAACCGCTTGCTTTTCTCCAATTCCGCCCGGAGCACTGGTTGAAGAGAGTCCACGCCGGCTTGGAAGGTCTCCGTCGGCAAAAGCGGCGCCATTGGCAGGAGGGCGAGCCGTTTGACCGCGGGATCGAGCGTCGGCCCTCTAAGATAGATGTTGGAAGGCTTGTAGAAGGGGTCCAGGGGAGTATGGGTCGGGCGCGAGTTGCAACCGGAACACAACAAAGGCAGGACCAGTCCCGGCAAGAGCCAGGCCAGCCAAACCGAGCGCCTTCGCATAACGTCAAGCACTTCTGTCATTTTCTTCTCGAACATACACTGTATCGGCAAAAGAAGGGAGAAACTTGAGCCGCTTTGGAACGGCGGCAATTCTACAGCGCCACCGCGCCCTCGCGCAACTCGGCCGTCGCCTCCAGCATGTCCCGCCGCAGGCAGAAGGCGACGTCCTCGCGCAACTCCAGGACGCCCAAGAGGCGGCGGGCGTTGCGCGACTGGTCCATGGCGGCGGCCAGATCGGCGCCGGCGTCCAGGAAGATGCGGCGGGCGATTCTGGCGGAATCGGCGATTGGCCCGCCGTCGAACTGGCGCCAAACCAAATCACACAGCGCGCCCGCCGCCAGCACATCCTCATACGCGGCCTCCTCGAAGGTGCCGGCGCAGATTATCAGGAGGCGGCGAGATCGCTCCGCCTGGATGCGCCGCGCCAGCGCGCCAAGGTTCAAGAAAGCACCCGGCAGAATGCGCCGCGCACCCCGGCAGGCCGCCAACGCGCGGGTCCCGTTGGTGGTTGTCATGATGATTTCCCGGCCCGCCACTCGTTCGGGCGTGAATTCGCGCGGAGAATTGCCCAGGTCGAAATCCACGCCGCCGGTTTGCGCCGCCAGAATCCGCACCCCGTCCCGTTCCCCCGCCAGCAAGGCCCCCGGATGGCTGCCGCGCAGCGCCAGCGCGTCCGCAATGGCGCCGACCGGATAAATCTTGAGAGCGCCGTTGGCCAGGGCGGTCAACATGGAGCTGGTCGCCCGCAACACGTCGAACACGACACAGTCCACGCCGGCCAGACCGTGCGGCTGGAGGGCGGAGAACTCCGCCGGCGTGAAAAGGACTTCCAAATTCGATTCCATGGCCCGGCACGGTAGCGTTCCGCCGCGCCGGTTCCAAGGAAAGATTCGATTACCAGAACTTGATGTAGAAGGTGACGATTGCGCCCACCACGATCAAACTCAAGACCACGTCCATTCCATTCCAACTGGCGCGGGTGGCGGCCTTCTCCTCCGGCGTGGCGCCGTACCAGGTGTATTTAATCGTCTTGGGGTCCGGCGCCTTGGTCATGATACTGATGATGATCATCAGCGCGGCGGTAACGACGAACAGGCCCTCGCAATAATACCACTGGTGAATATTCCAGAAGTCGAAGAGGAGGCCAAACTTGGCTTTGATAGGGGCGATGGCCGCGTTGTATTGATCTAGGTTGATGGTCCCGTGGTAGAGTTGCTCTTTGAGTTTGATAACCCCCTCGGAGTCATTGCGCATGACGAGGTCCGCCGCGAGTTTGGCGAACCCGCCCAGCATACCCACGACGAAGGACCAGAGAGCCGCAGGGGCGGTGGCGCGTTTCCAGAACACGCCCGCGGCGAACAGCACGGCGATGGCGGGTGAAAGGTAGCCCTGAACGTTCTGGAGGTAGTTGTAAAGATTCGAGTGGAGGGCCTTGATCACGAGCACCCAGCAAATGCCGACAAAGACGATCACGGCCGTGGCGATGCGACCCACGATGACCTCGGTGCGGCCGGAGGCGTTGGGATACCATTCCCGATAAAAGTCCATGGTGAAAAGGGTGGCGGAGGCGTTGAACTTGGAACCCAGCGAGGCCATGAGGGCGACGATCATGCCGCAGGCGACCATGCCTCTGAGTCCGTGGGGCAGGATCTGCGCCACCAGGGAGGTATAGGCAGCGTCACCGCTGGTGGCGAACCCGGCGGACGGGGTCTGGGTTAGCGCAAAAGCGATCATGCCCGGCACCAGGAAGATGAACACCGGCGTCAGCTTGAAGAAGCCGGCCAGGATGGTGCCGCGGCGGGATTCCTGCTGGTTCTTGCCGGCAAGCACGCGCTGGACGATATACTGGTCGGTACACCAATACCAGAAGCCGATGATGGCCGAGGCGGGCAACACCGCCAGCCAGGGATAGTCAGGGTCCTTGATGGAGCGGACGAGGTGGACATTGGCGCCGACCGCCGCGAGGGTGGCGTGCCAGCCGTCAACCAGACTGCCGTGGCCCAAGACATGGAGGCCCATGTACAGGATGCAGACGGAACCGAAAATCAGCACCGGCGCCTGGAGGACGGCGGTGTACATAATCACGCGCATGCCGCCAAATATGGTGTAGAGGCCGGTGGTGAAGGCCAGCCCCAGCGCGATGGCCCAGAAGACGTCCACTTGGTGTCCAAAAATATTCACCGAGTCAATGTTCAGCAGCGTCCGGATGACGACATCGCCGGCGTAGATGGTGGCGGCGATCTTGGTCAGCACCAAACTTGCCATGGTGAGCAGGCTCAGGACATTGCGCGAGCCGCGGCTGAAGCGCAGTTCCAGGAACTCTGGCATCGTGAATATCTTCATGCGGTCGTAGAGCGGGACGAAGACCCAGCCCAGCACCAGGATGATCCACCCGTGCATTTCCCAGTGGGCCATTGCCATGCCGGTGACAAAACCGGCGCCAGCCAAGCCGACGAGGTGTTCGGATCCGATGTTGGAGGAAAAGATCGAGGAGCCGATTTGCAGCCAGTTCGCGTCACGACCGGACAGGAAATAGTCCTTGCCGGACTCGTTCTTCTTGCGCATGGAGTACCAAATGGTGGCGATCATGCCCAAGCCGAACAGGATGATCACGAACCAGTCGAGGTTATCGAACACCGACGTGCGGACGGCGGCGGCCGCATTGGTGGCGGCGTTGGTGACGGCGTTGATGGCGGCATTGGTGGCAGAGTTATCCATAAGAATGAATGGCGCTGGTTTGGGGGGTTAGGGTTGTACGGAGAAGTGGTAGAGGATGATGTTGTGAAAAAGTTCACCCGGCTTGAGTTCCGTGGTGGGGAACTGAGGCTTGTTGGGAGAATCCGGGAAATGCTGCGGTTCCATGACAATGGCGCCGCGGTGCCCATAGACTATCCCGCCCTTGCCCGTGATCGTGCCGTCCAGGAAGTTCCCCGTATAAAACTGCAATCCCGGCTCGGTGGACCAGACTTCCATGACGCGCCCGCTTACCGGCTCGGTCACGCGCGCCATCAGCGTCAGTTGGCCGAATGCCTTGTTGATGACCCAGTTGTGATCGTAGCCGCCGCCGAATTTAAGCTGCTCGTCGTCCCGGCCGATGCGCGCGCCGATGGCCGTCGGGGTGCGAAAATCGAACGGTGTGCCATCGACCGGTTGCAGAACCCCGGTCGGAATCAAGGTGGCGTCCACCGGCGTGAATTTGTCGGCCGGGATCATCACGACATGGCCCAGGATATCGCCTTTGCCGGCCAGGTTGAAGTAGCTGTGGTGGGTCAGGTTGACGACCGTGTCCTTGTCGGTGGTGGCGGAGAATTCCAGGGGAAGGGAGTTGTCTTGAGTGAGGGTGTAAACGGCAGTGACTTTCAGAGTGCCGGGGTAACCCTCCTCGCCGTCCTTGCTCGTATATTGAAGGGTCAATTGCGGGCCGTCGGCGCTCAACGTTGCCTTGGCTTTCCAGACTCGCTTGTCAAAGCCCTTGAGGCCGCCGTGCAGGGAGTTGGGATAGTTGTTGGTGGCGAGCACACAGTTCGTGCCGTCCAGCGTGAATTGCCCCCGGGCAATGCGGTTGCCGAAGCGTCCGATGAGCGCGCCGAAATAGGGGCTGTTTCTGACATAGGAATCCAGGTCGTCGTACCCCAGGACCACGTCGCCCAATTGCCCGTCCCTGGCGGGCACTTTGAGGGAAACGACAATGCCGCCGTAAGTCATGATCCGGGCTTGGGCGCCGATGTCGTTGCGCAGGGTGTAAATCTCCACGGGCGTGCCGTCGGGCGCCGTGCCAAAAGGCTGCTTGTCAATATGACTGGGGGAGGGGCCTTCGGTGGCGCAGCCAGCCAGAAGCCAGGCGCCGACGCCGCAGGCGCACATCCAAGGAATCAGTTTATTGATGGGGGTCATGCTCCGTGAGCTAGTGTGAGAAAGTGTTTATTTCCCGGCGGTTTGTCCGTAGGTGGCTCCAGGCCCGTGCTTGCGGAAAAAGTGTTTGTCCAGGAGGCCGGCGAAAATCGGCGGCGCCTTGGGGTTCAGCGCAACGGTCTCCGCAGCCAGCCGCGCGATGAACTCCAGCACCTCCGCGTTGTGCGCCGCCTCAATGGCATCCGCGCCCCAGGTGAAAGGCCCGTGGCTGGCCACCAGGACGCCCGGATGCTGGCGGATGTCCAGTTTTGCGAACCGCTCGATGATGACCCGGCCCGTGTTCAATTCATAGTCCGCGCTGATTTCCCGCGCGGCAAGGGCGCGGGTGCAAGGGACGGGGCCGTGGAAATAATCCGCGTGCGTGGTGCCCAAAGCTGGAATGGGCCGGCACGCCTGTGCCCAGGCGGTTGCGTGCAGGCTGTGCGTATGCGCAATGCCGCCGATGCTTTCGAAGGCGCGGTAGAGCGCCAGATGCGTCTCGGTGTCGGAACTGGGCTTGAATTTTCCTTCGACAACGTTCCCGCTGTCCAGGGACACGACCACCATCTGCCCCGGCTTCATGCGATCGTACGAAACGCCCGATGGTTTGATGACCATGCGACCCCCGGCGCGGTCCACCCCGCTGACATTGCCCCAGGTGCCAAGAACCAGACCCGCCTTGACCAAGTCAAGGTTTCCCTGGCAAACGGCCTTCTTGAGCGATTCCAACATGCTGGCCTTTATCAGGAACGCGCCCGGCTCCGAATGTCAATCAGTTGTTTCATCACCGATTGCAGGCTTCCATCCGCCTTTCCGAACGCGTCGTGCAGCGCGCTGTAAAGGACATATAACTCCCGGTAAACCGCGTGGGCCTTGGGATCGGGGGCAAAGGCGCGCGGCTTCAACCCGGTCATCGCCCGGATGGCCGACGCGAAATCCCGATGAGCGCCCGCGGCCACCGCCGCCGCCACCGCCGACCCCAGCGCGCACGTTTGCGCCGAGCGCGACACTTTCATCGGCCGCCCCGTCACGTCCGCGTAAATCTGCATGACCAGGGGGTTCTTTTCAGCGATGCCGCCGCAGTTGACCACCTGGCTGATCTTGACGCCGTATTCCTCGAAGCGGTTGATAATGGTGAGCGCTCCGAAGGCGGTCGCCTCGATCAACGCCCGGTAAACCTCAGCCGGCGTGGTGTAAAGGGTTTGTCCGAGCAGCAATCCGGCCAGACGCTGGTCCACAAGCACCGTGCGGTTGCCGTTATTCCAATCCAGCGCGATCAAGCCGGACTCGCCGGCGCGCAGCTTCGCAGCGCCACGGGTGAGCGCCTCGTGGGAGCCGGCCTTCCCGCCGCCCGGCTGAATATAATTGACGAACCAGTTGAAAATATCGCCCACCGCGGACTGCCCCGCCTCCAGGCCGTAACAGCCGGGCAGCACGCTGCCGGGGACGATGCCGCAGAGGCCGGGAATGTCGGGCAGCTTCTCCGCCAACGGCCAGACGGCGATGTCGCACGTGCTGGTGCCGATGATCTTGACGAGCGTGCCGGGAGCGATGCCGGCGCCGATCGCGCCCAGGTGCGCGTCGAAGGCGCCGACCGCTACGGGGATGCCCTGGCGCAACCCGGTGCGGCGCGACCATTCCGCGGAAAGCCCGCCGGCGGTGGCGCTGACGTCGCGAACCTTGGCGCACAGGCGCGCGCGCAACGGGGCGAGTTTCGGGGAAAGCCGCTTCAAGAACTCGTCATCCGGGTAGCCGTGCCAGTTCTCATTGTACATGGCCTTATGGCCCGCGGCGCAAATGCCCGCCGTCCGCTTATCCGGCGCTTCCGTGCCGGTCAGCGCGGCCGGGACGTAGTCGGCCAGTTCGACCCACGAATCCGCGGCGGCGAAAACTTCGGGGGCCGTGCGAAGACAATGGAGGATTTTGCTGAAGAACCATTCTGAGGAGTAAGTGCCGCCGCACTTGGCCAGGTACTGCGGCCGGATTTCCCTCGCCAATGCCGTGATTTCCGCGGCCTCGGCCACCCCTGTGTGGTCCTTCCACAACCAGGCCATCGCCGCCGGATTGCGGGCAAAACGCCGGTCAAACGCCAGCGGCTGGCCGCGGCCATCGACCGGCAAGGGTGTGCTGCCCGTGGTGTCCACGCCAATCCCGGCGACCTGTTCCGCCTTGAAACCGCGCACGCGTTTGTGCGCCGCGCCCAGCGCGCCCAGGATGGCGGCCTCGGCGCCCTTGACGTAGTCGGCCGGGTGCTGCCGGGCCAGATTGGGGTCGCGCGACAGGATCACGCCCGCATCGCCGTGTTCGTAGTTCCAGACGGCGGTGGCGACTTCCCGTCCGTCGGCGGTGTCAACCACCAGCGCGCGGACGGAATTGGTGCCGTAGTCGAGTCCGAGGGTATAGGTGCGGCTCATGGGAGTGAATCAGGAAACAAACCCGGACGACAGGCCGTAGTAAACCTCGTTGTTCCGCAACTCCTTGCGGAACTCGCGCAGCGAAGTCTTGTCATCAATAATGAGGGTTTCGACGCCGGCGATTTCTCCGAAATCCTCCAGCATTTCGGTCGTGACCGCCTGGCTGAAGCAGGTGTGGTGGGCGCCGCCCGCATAAATCCACGCGGCGGCGGCGGTGGTAACATCGGGTTTGCAAACCCAGACGGTGCGCGCCACCGGCAGCTTGGGCAGCGGCTTGTCCGGCCCGACCACGTCCACTTCGTTAATGAGGAGGCGAAAACGGTTGCCCACGTCCATGAGGGAGGCGTTGAGGCCGGGGCCGGTTGGCGTGTCAAAAACCAATCGCACCGGGTCGGCCTTGCCGCCGATGCCCAGGGGATGAACCTCCAGGGAGGGACGGCCTTTGGCGATGCTGGGGCAGATTTCCAACATGTGCGCCCCCAGCACCTTCATGCTGCCAGGCGCGAGATGATAAGTGTAGTCTTCCATGAAAGAGGCGCCGCCCCGGAGTCCGCTCGCCATCACTTTGAACGCGCGCACAAGCGCCGCTGTTTTCCAATCGCCCTCGGCTCCGAAGCCGTAGCCGTCCGCCATCAGGCGTTGGGCGCCGATGCCGGGCAGTTGGACCAACCCGTGCAAATCCTCGAACGTATCGGTGAATCCCTTGGCGTCGGCCGCCGTCAGGAACGCGCGCAACCCGGCCTCAATTCGCGCCGCCTCGACCAAAGACGCCCGCATGGCGCCGCCGGCGCGCAGGCTGGGAGCGACTTTGTACGCGCTCTCGTATTCCTTGGTCAGTCCCGCTATCTCGCGGTCGGTAACTTGCTGGATGGATTTAACAAGGTCGCCGACCCCGTAGCCGTTGACCGAGTAGCCGAATTGCATCTGCGCCGCCACTTTGTCGCCTTCAGTCACGGCGACTTCGCGCATGTTGTCGCCAAAGCGGCAAATTCTGGCGCCCTGCCAGTCGTTCCAGGCGGCGGCGGCCCGGGTCCAGGCCCCGATCCGGCCCTGGACGGCGGCGTCCTGCCAGAAACCGACGACCACCTTCCGGCGCAGCCGCAGACGGCTCATGATGAACCCATGCTCGCGATCCCCGTGGGCGGCCTGATTCAGATTCATGAAATCCATGTCGATGGCGCCCCAGGGAATATCCCGATTGTGCTGGGTATGCAGGTGGAGCAGCGGCTTTTGCAGCCGGAGCAGCCCGTTGATCCACATCTTGGACGGAGAGAACGTGTGGCACCAGGTGATCAGCCCGGCGCACTTCGGGTCCGCGTTGGCTTGCTGGCACAAGGCGGTGGCGTCGGCCGGGCTGGTGATGACAGGCCGGAAAACGATGTTCACGGGGATGGCTGGCGCGGCGGAGAGGGCAGCGGCGATCTGACGGGCGTTGGCCGCGACCTTCTCCAAGGCAGCGGGGCCGTAAAGATGCTGGCTGCCAGTGACGAACCAGATTTCGAACTGTTTTAAGTCTATTAAGCAGGACATGCTGCTACTCATATAAAAGGGAAAATATTATGTAAAGCCGATTCTGAGAAATTTATTCAACATCCACGGCATCCCAGTTTTTGAGCGATTCCAGGCGAAAGGCTCGGCGGGAGCCACGCCATCTACCGAGATTCGCTATCGATTCGGGCCCAAAATCAAGCGCCGACCCAAATCCTCGCCTAACGATGGCAAACGTCAACGGAACACGCAAAAGGGGCTTGCTTTTCGCGTGGTTCGCGTGGTTCGCGGTAAAAAGTGCTTCTTATGGGTGCCAATCAATCTATTTGAATTTTGGCGCGCCACTGCCATAATCGGCCAGCCGTGTCGGGAACATCCAACAACTCAGACTTTTGGCACACGAACAGGCGGGCGATCCCCGCCGGTCCCCGCGACACCATCCCGCCCAACAACCATGCCCAGCGAAGCTGATACATGCCGCAAATTCATCGTGCCGAAACTCCAGGCGGCGGGCTGGGACTCCGCCCGCCCAATGGTTTTTTCCGTGCAACTTTCCCCGCCGCTGCCATAATCTCGCCAATCCCGAGGGCATGAAACAGGTTGTCATAGAAAATCCGGTGATCAATTCGCCTTTCGATGAACCGAAACGCCACTTCCGGTTCAGCGACGAGGGCATCACGAATGAAATCGTCAGCGAGCGCCGGACGAGTTCGTATTTCATCCCCATCGCGGCCCCGAAGAAAAAAGGCAAAAAACAGCTTTTTTTCGAGACGGAATGGACCCGGGACCGGATTGAGGAAAACAAATTCATCAATCAGGTCCGTGCCCGCGTGAAGCAGTGGCGCGAAAACAAACACTTTGGCGTCAGCCAGGTGACGGCCCAGCTTCTTCAATACTGGACACGACCGGAGCGCGAGCGGAAACTGTTTTTCTGCCAAATTGAGGCGCTCGAAACCTTCATTTACCTCACGGAGGTGGCGAAGAACCAGGGGGACACCTGGATTGAAAACGAAATCCGCAGGGCCAACGAAGACGCCAACCCGAAGCTCTACCGTGTCGCCTGCAAAATGGCGACCGGCAGCGGCAAAACCGTCGTCATGGCCATGCTCATCGCCTGGCAGACCCTCAACAAGCTGGCCAATCCACAAAACGCCAAATTCACGGACACGTTCCTGATTGTCACGCCCGGCATCACCATCCGCGACCGATTGCGCGTTCTTATGTCCAACGACGCGGAAAACTACTACCGCAAGCTGGACATCGTTCCGCCGGGCGACCTCACAAATGAATTGGGCAAGGCCAAAATCGTCATCACAAATTTCCATTCGTTTCTGATGCGCGAACACACCAGCGCCGGCAAGTTGACCAAGAGTTTGCTGAGAGGCAGCGGCGACGCCCCAAGCCCGTTCACCGAAACGCCCGATCAGATGGTCCGCCGCGCCTGTCGCGAATTGGGCGCCAAAAAGAATATCATTGTGCTGAATGATGAGGCGCACCACTGCTACCGGCGGCGGGCAGGCGGCGAGGAGGAAAAGTTGACTGGGGACGACCGCAGGGAAGCTGAGAAACGCGAAGAAGAAGCCCGCGTCTGGATTTCCGGCCTGGAGGCCGTCCAATCCAAGCTCGGCATCAAAACCGTTTATGATCTTTCCGCCACGCCGTTTTTCCTGCGCGGCTCCGGGTATTCAGAGGGCACTCTCTTTCCCTGGGTCGTTTCCGACTTTTCCCTCATCGACGCCATCGAATCAGGCATCGTCAAAGTCCCCCGCGTGCCGGTGTCGGATGACAACATGCTGCATGACGGCCCGATATACCGGGACATCTGGCCCTTGATCCGGGAAAAGCTGCCCAGGAAAGGACGCGGCACGGAGGCCGTCACGGGCGAACCCAAGCTGCCGGTTGAATTGGAAGGCGCATTGCAAAGTCTCTACACCAACTACGAAAAATACTATCGCCGCTGGGCGCAGAACGACCCGGCGCAGGCCAGGGGTTTGACGCCGCCGGTTTTCATCGTGGTTTGCAACAACACCAATGTCTCAAAACTCGTTTTCGATTACATCGCCGGATGGGAAAAGCAGATCACCGATGAAAAATCCGTGGTTGTCCCCGGCAAATTGCCGCTGTTCAGCAACGAGAAAGACGGCGCATGGAGCGCCCGCCCAAAGACGATACTTGTGGACAGCGAGCAATTGGAATCCGGCGAGTCCATGAGCGATGACTTTAAGCTGATTGCCGCCCGCGAGATTGACGAGTTCAAAGCCGATTACCGGCTCAGATTTCCCGGCCGCGACCCGGATGAACTGGCTGATGAAGACCTCTTGCGGGAAGTTATGAATACCGTCGGCAAGGCCGGCAAACTTGGCGAACAAATCCGATGCGTGGTTTCCGTTTCGATGCTCACGGAAGGGTGGGACGCCAACACCGTGACACATATTTTGGGCATCCGCGCTTTCGGCACACAACTGCTGTGCGAACAGGTGGTTGGACGCGGTTTGCGCCGCATGACCTATTCCACAGAAGCCCGGCACTTTCCTGTGAACGGAAAGGAAGTGGAGATTGAAGCCTTTCCAGTCGAATACGCCGAGGTCTATGGCGTCCCGTTCTCGTTTATCCCATGCGCAGGAAGCGGCGGCGACCCAAAGCCCGGCCCGACTCCCACACGCGTTAGGGCATTGGAAGGCAGGCTGGACCGGGAAATAACCTTCCCGCGTTTGGTTGGATACCGCTACGACTTGCCCGAAGCCCGGCTCGAAGTGAAGTTCACGCCCGAATCGCGCCTTGTTCTTTCCGCCGCCGACCTGCCGATGAAAACGGAAAACGCGCCGATCATCGGCGAGAGGACCGTCCACGATCTGGCCGAACTGAAAAAGCGACGCCCCGCTGAAATCGCCTTTTTGCTCGCCAAGCTGACCCTTGAAAAATACTTCCGTCAGGACGGCACGCAGGAGACGGCGCAAACCAAGAAACACCAGTTTGACGCCGAAGTTCAATCATGGCGCTTCCCCCGCCTGTTGGAAATCACCCGCCAATGGCTGCGCGAATGCGTCAAGTGTAAGGACAACACCTTCCCGCAACTTCTGCTCTTGCTCCAATTCGCCCATGACGCCGCCGATCGCATTTACAAAGCCATCGTCCAGTCCACACCGGGCGAAAAGGCGCTCAAGCCCATTCTCCGGCCGTACGACCCCATCGGCAGCACGCAGCACGTTGATTTCGACACCATCAAGCCCACTTACGCCACCCGCGCCGACCGCTGCCATATTTCCCATGTCGTGGCCGACACGGATTCCTGGGAGCAGAAGCTGGCCCAGACCCTTGAGGACATGCCGGAAGTTTTCGCTTACGTCAAAAACCAGAACCTCGGCTTCACCATCCCTTACACTCTGAATGGCGAGGAGCACAACTACTACCCGGATTTTATCGTCCGCATTGATGACGGCCAAACTTCTTCTCCCTCTCCGCGCGACAAAGGGGCGGGGCAGGGGAGAGGTGCTCCCGATAATCTCCTGAATCTCGTTCTGGAATGCACCGGCGAGAAGAAAAAGGACAAGGAAGCCAAAGTTGCCACCGCAAAAACGCTCTGGATTCCCGCTGTGAACAATCACGGTGAGTTTGGGCGGTGGTCATTCCACGAAATCCGGGACCCGTGGGATGCGCAGAATGAAGTTCACGCCTTTCTGCAAATCGGAGGCGGAAAGTGACGAAATCAGCCCAGGAGTTGCAGGCTGTTCTAAAGCGAATGCAACAGCTTCCACACGAAACCGAGTGGTTCGAGTTCAAAGAAGCCAAGCAGAATTTTGACTTTGATGACCTTGGCAAATATTTCTCCAGCTTAAGCAATGAGGCAAATTTGCACGGTGAGCCTGCCGGTTGGCTTGTCTTTGGGGTGAACGACAAGGCGGTTGTCGTCGGGTCGCAGTTTCGTCCGCACCGAGCGGATCTTGATTCCCTCAAGCACGAGATCGCCAAAAAGACCAGCAACAACCACACATTTGTCGAGATTTATGAACTACAGGAAGCAGCAGGCCGCATCATCCTGTTTCAAATTCCACCCGCGCCTGCTGGAATGCCAATCGCGTGGATGGGCCACTTTTACGGCCGCGACGGCGATTCATTGGTGCCGCTCAACATGAGCGAGATCGAGCAAATCCGCAGGCAGCAATTCAACGAAGATTGGTCAATTCAAGTTGTCGCCAACGCCACCCTCAAGGACTTGCACCCCGCCGCGATTGCCCAAGCCCGCGCCAACTTCAAACAAGGCAAGCAAAACCGTGCTGGCGTGGCCGGCGTGGATGATTGGGATGACGCCATTTTCCTTGACCGCGCGAGACTGACCGTCGCCGGAAAAATCACCCGGACCGCAATCCTGTTGGTTGGCCGCCCCGAAGCCGCCGCGCTCCTCTCGCCGGCTCCCGCGCAAATCTCATGGCGGCTGGAAGGTGAACAAAAAGCCTACGAACACTTTGGCCCACCCTTTTTGCAGAGTGTGAACGACGTCTTCCGGCGCATTCGCAACGTGCGGTTCCGATTGCAACCTTTTGGCCAGCTCATCCCGGTCGAATTGGAGAAATATGATGCCACGGTTGTGCTGGAGGCCCTCAACAATTGTATTGCCCATCAGGATTACACATTACAATCACGCGTCGTAGTCACCGAGTTCTCCGACCGCCTCCTTTTTGAAAACGCCGGAACTTTCTTCGAGGGCACGGTGGAAGATTACGTTCTCACACAAAAAACGCCGCAACATTACCGCAATCCATTTCTCGCCCATGCCATGGTCAACTTGAACATGATTGACACCATGGGCTACGGCATCCAGCGGATGTTCGCCGAGCAGCGCAAACGGTTTTTCCCTCTGCCGGATTACGACCTTTCCCAGCCGGATCAGGTTCGGCTCGTCATCCACGGAAAGCTCCTGGACGAAAATTACAGCCGCATCCTCATCAGTCAGGCTGAGCTTCCACTCCATCTGGTCATGGCCCTTGACCGCGTCCAGAAAAAACTCCCCATTCCAGACGAACGCATCGCCGAATTGCGCCGGTTGAAGCTCGTCGAAGGCCGCAAACCGAATCTCTTCCCCGCCTCCAAGCTGGCGGCCGTGGCCGGCAGCAAAGCCGAATATGTCCGTTTCAGGGCCTTCGATGACGCGCACTACAAGGACATGATCCAGCAATATATCGTCGAGTTCAGTTCCGCTTCCCGCTCGGATATTGACCGGCTATTGCAAGACAAACTCTCCGATTCCCTGGACCCGGACCAGAAGCGCCACAAAATCCAAAATCTGCTCGCGGCAATGAAAAAGGAGGGAATCATTGCGCGTAGCGGCCCCAAGCAAACCGCCGTCTGGAAATTAGAGCATCCGGGACCGCCAATCCCCCTCAAAAATAGTTAAATGAAGAATAAACCAAAAAACCACCGATCTATTTTTGATTTATTCTGCGAATGCGTTGCTTGTCATTGTATTGCAAGGACTTACACAAAAATAATTCACCCAATAGTTCACGGGATATTCACGGGATATTCACCGGAATTATTTTTGATTTGCGGAAATCACGCCCCGGAAAGCCAATTTCCCACCCGAATTTCAAAAAATTCCTGACCCATGCCCAAAATACCCTCCACCAAATCCCCTGTGCCCGTCCTGGCCACCAAGCACAAGGACAAGCGCGCCAACATCCCCACCGAGGAATTGCGCGACTTCGTGGCTGACGACGAAAAAGCGCCCAAGAAGATCCTCTATCCGCGCGACCCATCCCTTGACCCGCAACTCGTCTGGCGCGGCAAGGATGAACAGGACAGCCAGCCGCTGGAAGTCCCCGCCGTCCCGATTTACATCCAGGAAAAAATTCATCCGCAGGTCATCATCGAGAATTTGCGCCAGACGGCCAAATCCGGGGAAAAGGAGCAAACCCCCGAACTGTTTGGGGATTTCAACGGCATCAAATTCGAGCAACTCATTGAATTTTACCAGCACAAGGACGGCGTGAATTGGGCCAACCGCATGATTCTAGGCGATTCCCTCCTTGTGATGACATCGCTGGCTGAAAAGGAAGGGCTTAAAGGCCAGGTCCAGATGATTTACATTGACCCGCCCTACGGCATCAAATTCGGCTCCAACTGGCAGGTCAGCACCCGCAAGCGCGACGTGAAGGACGGCAAGGCCGAGGATGCCACGCGCCAGCCCGAACAAATCCGCGCCTTCCGCGACACCTGGAAACTCGGCATCCATTCCTACCTCGCCTACCTCCGCGACCGCCTCACAGTCGCGCGCGACCTCCTCACCGAAAGCGGCAGCGTCTTCGTCCAAATCAGCGATGAGAATGTTCACCTTGTGCGGAACGTCCTTGATGAAGTCTTCGGGAGTGAGAATTTCGTCGTAACGATAAATCTAAAGAAAAAAGGGAACCAAAAAGGTGGAGGCTTCGAATCTATCACTGACTACATACTTTTCTACGCAAAGAACAAAGAAGACCATAAGTTCCGTCCACTCTTTGTTGAGCGGCAGGACTCGGAAGAGGGATTTATCTCCGACCAGCTCACAAGCGGCGGTCTGCGAACCAATCAAAATTATGTTTACCGCGTGCAGGGCCGGGAGTTTTCGCCAGCCATCGGAAATTGTTGGAAGATTCTCGAAATTGGAATGCGCAAGGTCGAGTTGGCTGGCCTCCTAATTGGTCGAGGACAAATTCGATTCAAGAAATATGACACCGATTTCGGTTTCTCATCATTAACCAACAATTGGGAAGATACAGGCGGCGCGGCGGATGCGATATATGTCGTTCAAACGGCAAACAAAGTTATTCAACGCTGCATGTTAATGACGACCGATCCAGGCGATTTGGTGTTCGACCCGACGTGCGGCAGTGGGACGACCGCCTTTGTGGCCGAGCAGTGGGGGCGGCGCTGGATAACATGCGACACCAGCCGCGTTGCCGTCGCGCTGGCTCGCACGCGATTGATGGCCGCCAAGTTTCCGTATTATCTGCTCGCCGATTCGCACGACGGATTGAGAAAGGAAGCAGAAGTGGCCGGCAAATTGCCAACTGACATCAAGCCGGGCAGTGACATCAAACGTGGTTTCGTCTATGAACGTGCGGCGCACGTCACGCTCGGCAGCATCGCCAACAATCCCGACATCAAACCCGGCATGAGCCGCGCGGAGATTGACGCCGCCATTGCCCGCCACGCCGACACCGAGTTGCTCTACGACCAGCCTTACGAAGACAACAAACGCATCCGCGTCACCGGCCCGTTCACGATGGAGAGCCTTTCGCCACATCGTTTCCTTTCGGCGGACGCCGAAGGAGACGGCACGGTCTCAGAACAGGAAGCCCGCCAGCATCACGATTTTGCCACGATGATTCTGGACAACCTCAAAAAATCCGGTGTCCAGAACACGCGCAAAGAGGAGCGCCTGAAATTCGACCGGCTTGAGCCGTTCGCCGGAACCTGGCTGCACGCCACCGGCGATTACAAGGACAAGGACGGCAAAACGCGCCGTGCCGCCGTCTGCATCGGCCCGGAACACGGCACCGTCGGCCCGGACTTGGTGAAGGAAGCGGCCAAGGAGGCCGTGCAGGGCGTGGGTTTTGACATCCTCATCGTCTGCGGCTTCGCCTTTGACCCGCACGTTTCGGAGGAGGCAAAACGCTACGGCAAGCTCGCCGTCATGTCTGCCCGGATGAACCCCGACCTGGCAATGGGCGATGAACTTCTGAAAAAGACCGGCGCCGGCAACCTCTTCATGGTTTTCGGCGAGCCGGACGTGGAAATCAAGAAACAGAAGGACGGCAGACTCACCGTCGAAATCAAAGGCGTTGACATTTACGACCCCACGACCGGCCAAATCCGCAACAGCAGCACCGACGACATCGCCTGCTGGTTCCTTGATACCGATTACAACGGCGAGAGTTTTTTTGTCCGCCACGCCTATTTCACCGGTGCCGACGAGCCTTATGAAAAGCTGAAACGCGCCCTCCGCGCCGACATTGAAGAATCCGCCTGGTCAACCCTGTATTCGACCGTGAGCCGCCCCTTCGACAAACCCAAGACTGGCAAAATCGCCATCAAGGTCATAAACCACTACGGCGACGAAGTCCTGAAAGTGTTTGAACCCTAACCACCCCTACAAGTTCCCATTACGCTTATGGAATATCAAATAAACCTTGTGCCTGTTACGAAACTGGGTTCCTTTGGCGACCCAATTGAAAGACAGCTTGCAACCAGGGTAGAAGCAGTTTTCCCGTCCTACTCACGAATATGGGAGGAATACGTGGGAAACGACGGTCAATCCAATGCGCTGCCCATGCCAGGCGCAACCCCGGAAGCCGTTCAGTCGAGAGCGGAGTATTGGCAGAGATTATACACGATTTTCGAGAGCTTGGCGCTATGCTGGGACATCGAGCATGAGCTGTCTCGGGTGGAGCAGGCTACCATCTTCAAGTGCTATGCCCACAACCTTAACCTGTGGATGGCATTTTACTGCCACCTTGGACGTATACACGACATGGTAAAAGCAATCGCGGTGCCCGCCCCGGTAAAGCGAAGAGACCTGGTTGAGCCATTTAATCAATTCTGGAAAGATAGACACATAGTTCTGCACGGCCCGAAAGTCCCCCTAAAGTGGGTTGGCAATGTGGTCGCACTGCCGCCACTTGGCACAGATCCAAAATGTTGGAACGACAAAATGCTATGGACTGAGCTCAAGGCTAAAGAGTTCGAGTTTATTGCCGCTACAGTCACTTCTGCCCTACGCGAATTGGAACGGAGGCTCGACTGGTGCGTTGCAGAATTGCGAAAAATCCTTCCGCAAATCTTGCATTGGCAGCGCGTAGTTTGGCCCGAGCCTGGCGTATTGGTGGCAGCTTCGTTGCCCTCGAGCAGCGGCTATCTTTCAAATGACGGGGCACCAGGCATCTCATGCCAACCGTCAGGGACGCAACAGCTACCGTCTCCATAGACACCGGCCTCCAGTCAATCCCGTATGTTAGCGTTTTGGTCGTCCATGTTAAGGGTCAGTCCTCCATGTTAAGGGTCAGTCCTAGGAAATTGGTGTCCGTTCATTTTCGGTCGCCGCCCGAGTCAACCCCAAAAACCATAAGTTCCTGGCGCCCATTCAGCCGTCCCTCCGGGACCAGGGCTGGCCGGACCGGCGCGGGTTCAAGGCACCGGAGCCGCGGTTGTTCCGGCAAGTTTTTCAAGGATGCCCTTTCCTCTTCGTTGCCTTCGTTTCCTTTTGTTCAAGTTCTTTGGGCAAAATGAGGAGGAATGTTTTCCCGCGGAACACGCGGAACACGCGGAAAGATGAGAAGATGTGCCAGACTCCCCTTTCCGCGTCATTCTGCGTGGTCTGCGGGCAAAAGCCTGTCCTGATTATCCGTGTTAATCCGTGCCATCCTTGTCCCGCCACAGCCAGGCGACAGCGGACGTGGTTGAATTCTTT
>Ga0224558_1000157_pt1 | contig 78218 bp, 58 predicted proteins | sample 714S32024metaG_FD_180682 | JGI IMG/M metagenome (GOLD analysis project Ga0224558, IMG submission 180682) | Peat soil microbial communities from Stordalen Mire, Sweden - 717 S3 20-24 | ecosystem: Environmental > Terrestrial > Soil > Wetlands > Peat | place: Sweden: Norrbotten County, Stordalen... | reverse complement strand
CGCAGGTCAAAGCGCCGCCGTTCACGGCAATCTCTCTTTGTAATGAACTCTACGAGCCGGATGGCAGGGGAATTCGTGATGGCCGTCACGGCAGCCTGTGAGCCGGAGACCATCAAAAAACAGGAATTGCCTGAATTTCCAGTAATTTACACCACGAACCGCTAATCTCTATGCAAAAAGAAATCACTATATGGGACATGGCCGCCTTCCGGCTGCTTGGCCGGCAAAGCGGGCCAAGCAGCCGGGGCAGACAGGCGTAGAGGAGGTTGGACAGCGAGCGCAGCACTTGCAAGCTACCCCACCCTAGAGCAATTTCAGGGTTAACGTGCGGTAGCGTAGATCGAGCAGGGTGGCTTTTTCTTGAGGAAAAAGCCACTTGAGTTCATGCTCCCCCATTACAGCAACCCTGAAATTGCTATAGCCGCAAGTACAAAAACACGGCGAGGATAGGGCACCCGGACACTCCATTCCCAGCGAAAACGCTCTTCCTGTGAAACCGCTCCTAAAAGTACAGATCCCGCTCGCCGCGCTTGATCAGTTCCAGCGAAGCGAGGAAATTCTTATGCATCGCTTCGGAGTAGGTGCCCGGGGTGCGGGCGGCAATCTCGCTGAGCTCCTGCTCGATGATCTTGGCGCCGATAGCCTTGGTCTCCGGCGAAGCGAAGTCCTCCATCCATTCCTGGAAGGTTAGAACCGCGTTCAGCTTGCAGAAGCAGCCCTCCTGGCCCGACTTGAGCAGGCCCATGATCTTCTTGCCGGTCCGCCCGCAGCGGTAGCCCGCAGTGCAGAAGGAGGTGATGTAGCCCATCGAAGCCAGTTCGCGGACGACCTCATCCAGCGAGCGCGTGTCGCCCAGGATGAACTGCTGGCGTTCGCCGGTCTGTTCGCCCTTGTCCTCCTTTTCGCCATCGGCATAGGCGCCGATGCCGATGCGGCTCGAGGCGTCCCGCTGGGTACACATGGGGATGACCTCGCGGATCATCGCCGGGGTTTCGCGGCAGGTCACGATCAGGCCGGCCGAGGGGATCGAGAGCCGGATCAGGCAGACGAGCCGCTTGAAGTCCCGGTCGCTCATGCGGTTCTTGAGCCAGGAAAATTCGGTGTTCTCCGCCGGTTCGATGCGTGGCACCGAAACGGTATGGACGCCAATGCTGAAAAGCCGCTCCAGATCCCGGGTGTGCATCACCATCGCCAGCAACTCGAAGCGCCAATCGGCGAGCCCAAACAGTGCGCCCATCGCCACGTCGTCGATGCCCGCCTCCATGGCCCGGTGCAGGGCATAGAGCCGCCAGCGGATGTTGCCCTTTACCGTGCCGGCGGGATGAACCTCGGAGTAGGTCGCGCGATGGTAGGTCTCCTGGAAGACCTGGAAGGTGCCGATTCCCGCCTTCTGCAGCTTGCCGAGGTCGGCGATCGACATGGGAGCTGCGTTGACGTTGACCCGGCGGATGACACCCGATCCGACCCTTGTGGGCACCTTCACCGTATAGATCCGGCGCATGCACTCGGCGATGTAATCGGCGTCAGTGGCCGGGTGCTCGCCGAAGACGACCACCAGGCGCTTGTGGCCGATTTTGCCGGCCAGCAGAGCCGCTTCGCGCTCCACCGCGGCGTAGGAGAGAACCTTGCGGTCGATAGCCTCGTTGGATTTGCGGAAGCCGCAGTAAGTGCAATCGTTCACGCACAGATCGCCACAGTAGAGCGGCGCGAAGGTCACCACGCGGTTGTCGTAGATGGCCCGCTTGGCCTTGGCGGCGGCCGTGAACAGCTCTTCCCACAGGCTCTCGTCGGTGACGCGCATCAGAGTGGCGGTCTGCTCGGGCGTGAGGGTCTCCCCGCTGGTGGCGGCGTTGGCGATCTCCCGCACCAGCACAGGATCGGGCTCGGTCTGGTCGGCCAGCAGCCGCGCGATCAGCGCGTCATCCACAAAGTCTTTTCCATCTATCAGATAGCGGTCAATTTCGTCCTGCTTGATGACATTGCTTGCCCATTCGACTACCGCAGCGTTTTCGTGCACCATGCCGTTTCCTCCTGGAGTTCTCCAGCTAAAGTTTTGCCAGCGTTGATTTGACCGTGATTCCCTCGATCTGGCCCAACCGTCCGGTCAGGGCGCCGATCTGGTCATTGGTCGCATCGACGATGAGGGTGATGATGTGGATGTTCCGTTCCCGGTACAACATGCCCATCCGGGCCACGACGATCTCGCCTGAGCGGGAGAGTTCATCGTTCACTTCACCGGCAGCGGCCTTGCGGTCCTTGACGATGAGGGTGAGGACACCGATGGAACGCTGTTGATCAATGGAATTCTGTTGATCCATGAAACCTCCCTGCGCACGGAGGGAGGAAGAATCTAAAGGCCGGAGGAAACCCGCGATCTCACCCGGATTGGGGAGGGGGCATCAGACTAACCGACCCTTGGCTTCAGACGAATCCTGACCTCAGGTTGCAAATTCAGCATAACACGAAAAAACGCTTGCAAGCCTTCCCTTTTCGACTCCGCGGCGCACTCGTGGCGGATTCTGTTGCCGGAGGCGGAATTCGCTACTATAGTGGTTTGGATGTAGCGAGGGAAAACGATGGCAGTCTCGATTATGGCCGGAATTCCGGCGCTCAAGGAACTCAATGCCGGCCTCAGGCGGCGGATGGATCAGGCCGTGGCCACCTTCCAGGCCAACCTGGCCTCCGCTCGCACCGGCCGGGCCAGCGTGCACATGCTCGACCAGGTCAAGGTGGACTACTACGGCACGCAAACCCCCATCAGCCAACTGGCGCAGGTTTCGTCGCCCGAGGCGCAACTGATCCTGATTGCGCCCTGGGATCCCACCGTCTTGAAGGAGATCGAAAAGGCGGTGCGCACCGCCGATCTGGGCTTCAACCCCATTTCGGACGGCAAGCTGCTGCGCGTGCCTGTTCCGCCCATGACCGAGGAGCGGCGGCGCGAGGTCTGCAAGCACTTGAACAAAGTGCTCGAAGAGCACCGGACGGCGGTCAGGAATGTGCGCCGCGACGGCAACGACGCCCTCAAGAAGCTGGCCAAGGAAAAGCAGATCAGCGAGGACGAGGAGAAGCGCGCCCTCGAAGAGATCCAGAAGATGACCGACGAGGAGATTCGCCGCATGGAGGAGCTTTCGCAGAAGAAGGAAGCGGAAGTGATGCAGGTGTGAGCGGACGGCAACCCGCGCGCTCGCTCACACCGTTTTGCGCCGCCCTTGCAAATCTTGAGCTTGTTCATGTCGTTTATGGGGACGTGGAAGGCGGCTTCTTTTTGAGGACAAAGCCACTCAGCGGTGATGGTCTCCCTCTAAAGCCGCCGAGAATCGCTATAGACTGAAGTCGTGACGCCCAGCTTTCATGTGGAGCACTTCGGCTGCCGGGCCGCGCGCGCCGACGGCGAGGCGGTGAGGCACCGGCTGCGCGCCGCCGGGCTCCGCGAGCGGCAGCCCTCCGCGGCCGATGTGGTGGTGGTGAATACGTGCAGCGTGACGGCGGAGGCCGACCGGGCGGCGCGGGCCTTCATTCGCCGCACTCACCGGCTGAATCCGGCGGCCCGGATCGTGGTGACCGGCTGCTTTGCGCAGCGCGCGCCGGAGGAACTGGCGGGCCTGGAGGGCGTCTCCGCCGTAGTGGGCAACAGCCACAAGGGGCAGGCGCCGGAGATTATTCTGGGCCTGGCTCGGGAAAGTGGAATCCCGGCTTTCCACCCCTGCGACGAAGACCAGTCGCTGGGGGCCCCGGTTTTGAAAGGGCACGGCTTTAGCCGTGCCGCAGAACGGCCAATCGAGATAGCGGCTTTAGCCGCCGAGGGAATGCAAATAATAGAAAATGCAGCTTCTCGGGGGTTAAAATCCCAACCCTCTCTCTTGCAAGCTGATGGCGCGGCTGAAGCCATGCCCTTTCAAAGCAATCAGATCCCCGCATTCGTGCATTTCCCCGGCAGCGCAGCCAGATTAGCCTCCGTTGATTCTGCTGCATTTTTGTACGGGCTTAAGCCCGTACCCTTCACAGGAACCGGCATTTCCAGGAGCGGCCCAGCTCCCATCTGGGCGGACGGCCAGTTTTTGTACTCTTTCCTTGAAGAGGCGCAGATTGCGCCCGGCGCGCAGACCCGGCCCAACCTCAAAATCCAGGAAGGTTGCGCGAACCGCTGCACCTTCTGCGTGATTCCCCAGACGCGCGGCCCCTCCCGGAGCCTGCCCGCTCACGCCGTTCTCCGGCAGGTGGAGGGGTTTGTGGCGGCCGGGGGCAACGAACTGGTGCTCTCGGGGATCAACCTGGGGCGATGGGGGCGGGATTTTTCCGGTCCTGCTCAGCAATGGACGGTTGGGGATTCGTGCCCGCCCAGCCTTGGTGAGCAGTCCAGTCCGAATCCGGCTCCACGCGCACTGGCCGGGCTGGTGCGGGAGCTCTTCGCGCGGACCGCACTGCCCAGGCTGCGGCTCAGCTCGATCGAGCCAATGGATTGGGATGCGGAGATGATCGGCCTCATGGCCGAGTTCGGCCGGGCCTCGTTCGGCGGCGCGCGTCTGGCGCGCCACGCTCACCTGCCCTTGCAGTCGGGCTCGGACGCGGTTCTACGGCGAATGCACCGGCGCTACCGGCCGTGGCATTACGCGGAGAAGGTGGAAGCGCTGACGCGCGCCGCCGGGCCGGAGCTGACCCTGGGCGCGGATGTGATGGTGGGCTTTCCCGGCGAGACGGACGCCGAGTTCGAGGAGACGCTGGCGCTGGTGCGGGCTCTGCCCTTCGGCTACCTGCACCTCTTCTCCTTTTCGCCGCGTCCGGGAACGCCGGGCTGGGCCTTGCACGCCGAGCGGCCGGTTCCGGCCGAGGCCATCGAGGAGCGGATGAAGGCGCTCCGGGCCTTGGCTGCGGAAAAGAGCCAGACGCACCGGAGGTGCTTTGTGGGGCGGGAGTTGGAGGCCATCACGCTACGCACGCCGGCGGAGTTGAGCGCGCGCGGCCGCACCGCCGCACTGACGGAGAACTTCCTTCCCGTGGAGTTCGAGGGCCGCTGGGAGGCCAACCGGCTGGTGCGGCTGCGGGTCAGCGGGCTGACGGCCAGCGGGACGCTGGAGGCGACGGCGGAGGTGGCCCAGCGCTGAGTTTTACCTCCCGCCCACCTGGACGACGGCTACCTGCGCGAGCTTTGGGAGCTGCTCCAGAGCATTTTCGGAATACATATAGACTTTTTGAGAGCCTGAAGGGTAGCTTTTTCTTCCACCCCGCGGACGAAGACCTGGCCGTGGGGGCCCCGTTGAGGAAAAAGCCACTTGAGTTCGTGCTTTCGGTCTACACCAATTCCGAAACTGCTCCAGTCGCTGCCCGAGTACAGCGGCAAAACCACGCTGATCGTGCTGCCCGAACCGGCCGCCGCATCCGGCCGATTCCGATTCCAGCACCAAGAACGGGATTTTGCCTAAACCCTCAGTCCACAAGTTTTGTTCAGCCAATCCAGGCCAATGCTATACTCAGGGTGCGTTCGTGTGCTCGCGTTGACTCCGGCAGACCCCGGAGGCGGGCAGAGCATTTCCCGAATTTGCAGGACCGGCGAAGAGCGGATGGTAGCGGTTGAAAAAGCCACTTGACTGCCGCGGCTCCGCTGAGTTCAATTTGGTTAATGCTGTAGCGGCGACTTTTGGAGGAGCACCATCGCACTCGACAAACGTTCGGCAAAGTCCTTTATCCGCATCAACGACCGGATTCGCGCGCGAGAGATTCGCGTCATCGACGAAAACGGCGAGCAGTTGGGCATTCTGGCACCCTTCGAGGCGCTGAAGATCGCCCGTGAGCGGGGCCTCGACCTGGTGGAGGTCTCCGCCAACGCGATTCCGCCGGTCTGCCGCATTCAGGACTACGGCCGCTTCCTCTACGAGAAGGAAAAGAGCGAGCGGGCGGCCAAGAAGAAGCAGAAGGTGATCACGGTCAAGGAGGTCAAGTTCTCCGTGACCGTGGACGAGCACGACTACCAGACCAAGAAAAACCAGGCGGTCAAATTCCTCGCCGGTGGCGACAAGGTGAAGGCCAGCCTGCGCTTCCGCGGCCGCCAGATGGCCCATCGCGATCTCGGCTACGCCATCGTCAACCGGCTCATCCTGGACATCGGCGAAGCCGGCATCGTCGAGTTCATGCCGCGCATGGAAGGCACGATTCTGCACGCCATCCTGGCGCCGTCGAAGAAGCAGGAAGCCCCCAAGCCCAAGCCCGCCGCGCCGCCGGAATCCCCAGCCGCCGCACCCAAGGCTGCTGTCCAGCAAGCCAATCCGGCGGCCCAGTAATCAGTAATACGTCCCGCTCATCTCCGTGCCTCACCCTTCGAGCGTTCTCTGCTCGAGGGGTACGAGGCCGCGACCTCATCAGGCGTTCATACACCGACTGGCCCGAAGGGCAGTTGGCCCCACCGCAGGTGGCCGGGGGCCCCATCCTTGCAGCGTCTTTGTTTTTGCTGCAAGGGTGGGAAACCATGAACGCATAAGGCGTCCATGCTCCAGGTGGGCCCGAAGCGCGATTGGCCGCACCGCAGGTGCCCGATGGTGGTCAGTTCAGCCAGCGGATTCCAGCCGACTTGACCGGAGCCACGGGCAGAACGATGAAGCCCTCGCGCCAGTGGCCCTCCTCGCGGCGCGGGGGATTACCGACAATGCGCGCGCCAGCCGCCGAGCGCTCTTCCAGGGCGAGTCCCGGCAGGCCGCCGACGATGGCCTGAAGCTGATCGTGATTGGGCGGACGGTCGCAGGAGATGGAAAACAGGGAGCGCAGCGCGGCGTAGGCCTCGGCCAGGTCGCTCACCTTGGATCGCCGTTTGGCGGGCAGCGGTTTGAGCCCCAGCGACTTCCAGGCCGCCTGCGGGCAGCTTTCGACCAGTATGCGCTCGGGCGCGGCGCCAGGCTGCTCGCGCGTGGCAAGTCTGCGCCAACCCCTCCGGCAGAGGGCATCGTACACATCCAGGCAAAACTCGGCGTAGGGCCGGCAGGTGATGGGCTTGACCATCCCCGGCAGGCCGGTTTTGGCCGCGGTGTTCAGTTGGCGCTCGCTGACGCGCGCATGCTCCAGACCGTTTGAGCGCGACTTCCAGGCCTGGGGACCGTCCAGCATCAGCACCCGTATGCCGCGCAGGCCGCACAAATGGTTCAGCCGCCCGGCCAGAATCTCGGCGTCCACCGGGCCAGGGCCAGCGCCCGCCTCTCTGCTGAGAATGATTTCGCAACGGATGGGCCGCTCGGCCGGATCGGTAGCGTTGGCAGGAGTGAAAAGCGGGTCAAGCGGCAAGCCATTGCTGCTTCCGCTGGGGATCATGAACGGCGCCAGGTGCGCCCGGTCCAGAACGACAATGCCCAGATCGGACCAGCGGCGGGTTGAGAGATCGACAGAGAGGACGGCCATCGCCCTAACGCTACCTCTGCGGCGGCCGGCGAACAATGGAAGGTTGCGGCAATCGGTTCCGGGAGGGCCGCAATTGAAACCGTGGGCCGAAACGGGACAGGGGGGCAAGAAGGAGTTGCCTTGAAAGGGCGGGCGACTCCGGCGAACCCGGTGCCTGTCACCCAGGCCGCGCTTGCGTTATACTGATGAAAGCCTCAAGAGGGCAGGGGAGTCCCTGTCTCACGGGCCAATCGGCGGGGTGATCCCACTCTGCCGGACAAAGAGAAGAAAATGCCCAAGTTGAAGACCCATACGGGCGCGAAGAAGCGCTTCAGCAAGACTGGCACCGGCAAGATCAAGCGGCACCAGACGAAGACGCGGCACATCCTGACGTCGAAGTCGCCAAAAGTGAAACGGAAGCTGGGCAAGACCCTGATGGTTTCCGACGGCGACTACGCGAAGGTCGCGCGCATGATCCCTTACGCCTGATCGCTGTGCTGGTTCCGGATGACGGAATCAGCGCTTCCGGGCCCCAGCGAACGCGTTGCGCGGGCCCCCGGCTCCTGCGGATGGCAACCTTTTTAGGTTTCTTCCCAGGAAAACCGAGAGATACAGGCTTGAAAAGAGCGAGTGAAGAGGTTTACCGTCCGGCCCGGCAAGGGTGCGGACCTCCTGCCTCCAGCCGCGAAACAGACGAACGCAAAACGGAGAAACCCCAATGCCCCGCGTAAAACGCAGCACCAAGCGGAGTGACCGCCGCAAGAAGATTCTTGATAGAGCCAGCGGCTACTTCCTTACCAAATCCAAGCTCTACCAGGCGGCCCAGGAGGCCGTCGAACGCGGCCTGAAGTTTGCCTACACCGGCCGCAAACAGAAGAAGCGCCAGTTCCGCTCGCTGTGGATTGTGCGCATCTCGGCCGCCTGCAAGCTGAACAACTTCAGCTACTCGCAGCTGATCAACGGCCTGAAGAAGGCGGGCATCGAGCTGGATCGCAAGATTCTCTCCGACATTGCCATCAAGGACGCCGCCGGATTCACCGCTCTGGTCGAAAAGGCCAAGGCCACGCTGGCCACGGAAACCAAAGCCGCGTAAGGCGGTTTTTGCTGGATGATGTTGTTGGAAGATCGAACGGCTCGGAATCTACGCAAAGGATTCCGGGCCGTTCCGCGTTGGAGGCGGGATTGAAATGAAGGAATACGCGGCAGTCTTCGAGAAAACATCGAATGGATGGAGCGCCTACGCTCCCGACCTGCCGGGACTGGGCGTGGCTGCGGCTACCTTCGAGGAGATGGAGCAGTTGCTGCGCGAAGGCATAGAGTTTCATATCGAAGGGCTGCGCGAGGATGGATTGCCCATTCCAGAGCCTTCCACACAGGTGATGCGATTGGCGATTCCGGCTTGATTCCATTAGATTACAGTGATCTCCGAGCAGTCGGGCTAGTGGTTTATTCTGACTTATACGCATATGAACATCGAAATTCCCAATCTGACGGCATTTGATGAGGCCGCGCTGGACCGGGCCTTTGCCCAACTGGAGCTGCAGGCGCGCGAGGCGGCCACGGCGCTCAACGGTGAAGCGGCGGTCGAGGCCTTCCGGCTGCAATGGCTGGGGCGCAAGCAGGGCCTGCTCAATGAGGTCTCCGGCCGCTGGCTGAAGGCCGCTCCGGTGGAGGCCAAAAAGCTGCTGGGGGTGCGCTTTAACGCCCTCAAAGCGGTGGTCGAGGCCCTGCTGGACGAGGCTTTGGGCGCCGGGCCAACCGACGCGGCGCTGGCCCGCGAGGCGATCGACATTACGCTGCCCGGAACCCGGCGGCTGGCCGGGGCCGAGCACCCGATCACCAAAACGCTGAATGAAATCACCAGCGTTTTTGCCGCGCTGGGCTACTCGGTGGGCGTGGGGCCGGAGGTCGAAACCGACTACTACAACTTCGAGTGCATGAACTTTCCGCCCGGCCACCCGGCCCGCGACACCCAGGACACACTGGTGGTGGCCAATCAAGACCGCCGTCCGCAGCGCGACCGGCTGCTCCTGCGCACCCACACCTCGCCGGTGCAGATGCGGACCATGGAGTCGCAGCCGCCTCCGGTGCGCATTGTGATTCCCGGCAAGGTGCACAGAAACGACGCGGCCGACGCCACCCATTCGCCGATTTTTCACCAGGTCGAGGGGTTGTGCGTGGACTCGAACATTACCTTCAGCGACCTGAAGGGGACGCTCGATTACGTCATGAAGGCGCTGTTCGGCTCGGCCGTCAAGACGCGCTTCTTTCCGTCGTTTTTTCCCTTCACCGAGCCCTCGGCCGACGTGCAGATCAGTTGCATCTTCTGTGGCGGCAAGGGCTGCCGCAAGTGCAAAAACTCGGGGTGGATTGAGCTCTTGGGCTGCGGCATGGTGGACCCGGCGGTCTTCGCCTTCGCCGCCGAAAAGCAGCCGGCTTACGACCCCAAGAAGATCTCCGGCTTTGCGTTTGGAATGGGCGTCGAACGCATTGCGATGATGAAGTATGGAGTCAGCGAAATTGGCCAGTTTTATGCTGGGGACATGAGGTTCCTGGGGCAGTTTGTTTAGCAAGTTGGCGCGCTACGCGCGATGGCGAGTTGGCAGGTTGGCGGCGTGAGCAGAACACGGCACTATCGCGATTTGATTGCATGGCAAAAGGCCATGGAGCTTGCGCGCGCGATCTAGGCGCGGACTGAGGAGTTTCCGAAATCCGAGACCTTCGGACTGCGCATGCAACTGCGCCGTTCGGCTGTGAACGTGGCGAGCCGCATTGCCGAGGCGCATGGGCGGCTCAACGATGTCGAGATGCGCAAAGGCTTGGGGGCGGCTCGCGCGGCGGTCAACGAGCTCCAAACGCAAACGGAGTTGGCGGCAAGCCTGGGTTTCTTTGACGAGATCGCGAGTTCGGAGCTGCTGGACTTGGGTACGCGCGTGGCCAAACTGATCAATGCGCTTTTAGGTGTGCTGGAACCGGAAGGCGAACCCGCGAACTCGCGACGCGACTAGCGCCAACCTGCGAAGAGAGAAATTGAACCGATGAAGATACTGACAAAATGGCTTCGAGCGTACCTGCCGGGACTGACGGCGGACGACGGGCAACTGGCCGAAGACCTGACCTTGCGCGGCATTGCCGTTGAAGGCGTTTATGACCTCGGCGCGGGCAACGGCTCGCTCTTCGAGATGGACATTACCACCAACCGCGTGGATGCGATGAACCACTATGGAGTGGCGCGCGAGGCGGCGGCGATTTATGGCCTGCCGCTGCCGGAGCTGGATTTTGCACTGCCAAAAGCCCGCCCGGGCGGCAAGCCCTTTTCCGTAAAGATTGAGGCCGAGGAGGCCTGCGGGCGCTTCACGGCGCGGGTGCTGCGCGATGTCACCATTGCTGATTCGCGGGATTGGTTCGCGGGCGCCGAGGTGAGCACCTACTTCGGATTGCTCGAACAGAAGCCGATCTCCAACGCCGTGGACGCGACCAACTTCTGCTGGCTCGCGATGGGCCAGCCGACGCACGTCTTCGACCTGGACAAGATCGAGGGCGGCATTATCGTGCGGCGCGCGAAAAAAGGCGAGCGGCTGAGGACGCTGGACGGCTTGGAGCGCGTGCTGGACCCCGAAGACCTGGTGGTGGCCGATCACGTGAAGGCGCTGGGGCTGGCCGGGGTGATGGGCGGCTGGGATACGATGATCACCCCGGAGACGGCCAATGTCCTCGTCGAGGCGGCCTGGTTCGACCCGGTCGCGGTGCGGCGGACGGCGCGTCGGCACGGGCTGCACACCGACGCCAGCCACCGCTTCGAGCGTGGGGCGGACTTCAACGCCGCGCCGGTGGCCTCTGCGCTGGTCAGCCGGATTCTGCTGGCCAGTGGAGGCTGGGTCGAGGGCGAGCTGGTGGACGTGCGCGTGCCCGCCATCGAGGAGCGCACCGCCCACCGCCCGCCGGTCGAGCTGGCCTTGAGTGAAGTCCGGCGGATTCTGGGCGCGACGGTGGACGAAGAGGGCATTACCGCCTCGACGGTCGAGGTTGTGCTCAAGGCGCTGGGGTGCACTTTAGCGGAGAAGGCGGATTTAGCAAAAGGCGAGGCTGCCTGGCGGGTCACGCTGCCCAGTTGGCGGCTGGATCTGGAGCGCGAGATCGACCTGATCGAAGAGGTGGCGCGGGTCTACGGCTACAACCGCTTTCAGAACACGCTGCCGGCCTTTGGCGAAGGGGTGCGCGCGCTTCCCTGGGCGGAAAAAGAGTCTGAAATCCGGCGGACGCTGCTGGCGGCCGGTTTCCATGAGGCGATTGCGAGCACCTTCTGCTCGGCGGCCGAAGCCGCGCTGACCGCGCCGCAGCCGGGGCTCTCGGTTCCGCTGGGCAATCCGCTCAGCGAGGAGGCGGGCGTGCTGCGGCCCTCACTGGCGCCGGGAATGCTGGCGATGATCGCCGGCAACCTGCACCGCGATGTGAGCGATGTGCGGCTCTTTGAGCTGGGCACGGTCTTCAGCGGGAGCACGGAAAAAGTTGACGAGCGGCCCGCGCTGGCCTTCGGCGCGGTGGGCAGCCTGCCCGAGCAATCGGCGCTGCACCCATCGCGGGCCGTCGATTTCCACGATGTGAAGGGAGTGGTCGAGCAGGTGCTGGCGCGCTTCCAGGTGCAGGCGGTTTACTTCGACCGCTTCCCTTCTGAAGCCGGGATTACGCCCGAGTGGCTGCACCCCTACCGCGCCGCGCGGGTGGCCGTCGACGGCGCAACCGTGGGCTGGTTCGGCCAACTGCATCCGCGCGAGGCCGCCGCGCGCAAATTGAAGGAGCCGGTGCTGGTGGGCGAGCTTTATCTCGACCGGCTCTACAAACTGCCTTTGCGCCGGCCGGCGGCCAGGGAAATCTCGCGATTCCAGCCCGTTCGCCGCGATTTCTCGCTGATTTTGGACGAGAGCACGGGCTGGGAAAAGATCGACGCCGCAGTAGCCGGCCTGCGGATTCCCGAGTTGGTGGAGTGGCGGGCGCGGGAACTCTTTCGCGATGCGAAGCTGGGGGCGGGCGAGTACTCGCTGCTGCTGGGCGCAACCTTCCAGGCTCCGGACCGCACCCTGCGCGAGGAGGAGTTGCAGAGCTTTCAGGCGCAGGTGGTCGAGGCGGTTGGCAAGGTTGGGGCACGGCTCAGAAGTTAAGCGGAAAATGGAATCGAAAAAGGCTTGCCCGGCGTTATACTGGCACGGATAAGCTGCTAGAGCAGTTCTCCAACAGCTGTATACCGAAACCGCGCACTCAAGTGGCTTTTTCCTCTCCGGGGTCCCCAGCGACAGGTCTTCGTCGCTGGGGTGGAAGTAAAAGCCACCTTGCACCGCGTTGGCAAAGGCACATGAATTGGAGAACTGCTCTGGAGCACGGAGGTTTTTCGATGTCGGAGTCCTTCTGGGAGTCGGAAGAAGTGGAATCGGAAGAAGTGGAAGAGGCGCGACCGGAAGAGTCGGGCGCGGAGTCGTCCGCGGAGCCGGCTTCGGATCTGGCCCCGGACTTGGCTTCAGACCTGGCTGCGGAACCGGCAGCCGTGGCGTTGAGCGCGGATGATTTTACCGCGCTCGAGGAGCGGGTTCTGCGCGCGGTGGACCTGGTGAAGCGGGAGCGGCTGGCCCGCACCGCGGCCGAGCAGCGCGCCAACGCGGCTGAAGCCCAACTGCGCGAGGCCGCGCCCATGGCCGAGCGCCTGGAAAAAGAAGTGAGCGCGTTGCACACCGAGCGCGACCACGTGCGGCAGCGCGTGGAGCGGCTGCTCTCGCAATTGGACGCACTGGAACTGTGAGGTCTCCATTGGCTCAGGAAGAATCCGGCAACACTGCTGGCTACGTCACCGTTCAGATTTACGACCAGACCTATTACCTCTCCGGTCAGGACGCGGAGCACATTTGCCGCCTGGCCGAGCTAGTGGAAGCCCGGATGCGCGCCGTGGCCGCGCAGGGCCGCACCGTGGACTCGCTGCGCGTGGCCGTGCTGGCGGCGCTGAATCTTGCCGACGAGCTGTCGCAGGCCCGGCTGGTGGGCGGCGCCGATGCAGAACTGGCGCACGCACGCGCGGCCAGCTTGCGCGGGCTGTTGGACGAGGTTCTGGATGAAGAGCTGAAGACCGGCTCGTAGGCGCGCGCGGAATTGCCGCCAGGTTGCCGGTGTGCGCACCAGGCGTGACGGCCGCGCTTTTCTTCTCTGACGCAGTACAGGAGTATCCATGAGCGTGATGATGCAGGCGTTTTACTGGGACTGTCCCGCGAAAGAGAAACAGGAGCACAAGTGGTGGAACTTTGTTGCCGGGCGTGTTGCTGACCTTGCCAAATCCGGCTTCGATGCTCTCTGGCTGCCGCCCATCTCGAAGGCCGCCCAGTGCCGTTCGATGGGCTACGACCCCTATGACTACTTCGACCTGGGCGACTATGACCAGAAAGGCGGCACCAAGACCTGGTATGGCAACCGCGCGGAACTCGTGGCGCTCATCAAAAAGGCGCATAAAAACCGCATGGGCTGCTATGCGGATATGGTGATCAGCCACAACTCCGGCGGCGATGAAGAAGAAACCAACCCCCTCGACGGGCAGAAGCGCTGGACCAAATTCCATCCCAAAAGCAAACGCTTCCCTCGCGACTGGAACTGCTTCCATCCCAGCCGGTATGAAGTCACGCTGGAGGGTGAACTCTTCGCTGAGTTTCCCCACCTCTGCCATCGCAACCCGCTGGTCTACACCTCCATCATGGAATACGCCCAGATGATCATCGAGGAGTTGGGCTTTGACGGTTTCCGCTTCGACTTTGCCAAAGGATACGGCGCGTGGATGCTGGGCACCATCGCCAAGTATCGCTACGTCAAGGACGGCAAGGAGTTCAGCCCCTTTGTCGTGGGCGAATACTGGGAGGACGGCGAAAGCATCGAGCAATGGCTCAACAAGGTGAACGGCTTCTCGGACAATCTGGTGGCCGCCTTCGACTTTCCGTTGCGCTACAAGCTGAAGGACGTCTGCGACACGCCCCAGTATGACCTGCGAAAGCTTACCGACAGCACCGCTATCATCGCCAATCACCCCTGGAAGGCCGTTACTTTTGTCGACAATCACGACATGGGCGATAACATGATCGTGAATGACAAGATGATGGCTTACTCCTACATCCTGGTGCATGAGGGCTATCCCAGCGTCTTCTGGTACGACTACTACAACAACGGCCTGGCCCGCCCCGGCACACCGAATGGCATCGACGCCCTGATCTCCGCACACCACAGGCATGCCGGCGGCGAGACACAGATTTTGCACGCCGACCCGGACCTTTACATCATGCAGCGCGTCGGCCATAGCGATGACAATGTGCAGCAATCGGGTCTGATCTACGTGCTGAACAACCTGGGCGACAAGTGGAGCGGCACCGCGGTGAAGACAAAGTGGGTCAACCAGAAATTTGTCCCTGTCGCCTGGGATGGTCACGATACGGCAGCTCCCAACGAACGCACCACAGACGGGGAAGGCAACAGCGAGTTTCCCGCGCCGCCGCGCGGCTATGCAATTTACGCGCCGGCATAGCGGGGTGAGCGCCTATAGCGGTTCTCCAACTGCTCTACACCGAAACCACAGCCGTTGAGTGGCTTTTTCCTCAAGAAAAAGCCACCTTGCACAGAGCTAGTCAGTGTACGTGAATTGGAGAACCGCTCTAATCTCCGCGAGCCGGCATCCATGCATCGCCCATGACCTCCATGGGCGATGCATGGATGCGAAAATACTGTACCAGCCATTGAATTGCGCCCTCACCACGCCCTTTTCTCGACATTACTTTGGTTCAAACGCGACACAAGATCAGTAAAGCCTTATAAACCAAGCGCCGATGTAGGACTTAACGTGCCGCGAGTATCCGCTGCGAAGGGTAGGCTGCGTTGACGGCCTGATCCGTTGACGGTCTGGTCCAGGAGCGTCTGGAACTTCCGCCCCCAGAACGCGGCTGTCTCTTCAGAATGGCCATCACCAGTTGGCCCGCGATGGAGACGGCGTGGCCGGTCCACTATGAGTAGCCAGCCCTTATGGATGAATCTGGCCCTGGAACTGGCAAACGAGAAAGGGAAACCCATGAACCGTTCGATTCTCGCAATCAGTCTGTTGCCGCTGCTTGTTTCCTCCGCAATTTTTGCGCAAGTTGCCGCTAACGGACACGTTTCCCTGCAAACCCGCCTTTCCGGCAGCGGCCGGATCGTCGTTCCCCAGTCGGGCATTCAGCGGCCGGAGGACGTTGGCCTGCGCTCGCGCACCCAGTTCAAGATACTCATTCCCGCGGGCCGTCCCGAAGGCGTGGCGGGATTCAGCGAGGCTGAATCCACTCCCGAGGCGACGCAGCCGGTGAGCGGCTATTACGCGGAAACCCCTGCCTCGCTGGCCTGCCTTTATGGCCTGGTGACGGTGACCTCGGGCTGCAATCCGGCAACGCTGACCACCATCGCCACCGGCGGCTCGAAGGCAATCGCCATCGTCGACGCCTACGATTACCCGACGGCGCTGGCCGATCTGACGGCCTATTCCAAGCAGTTCGGACTTCCCGCGCCCACTTCGGCGACCTTCACGGTAGCCTACCCGGCCGCGACCAAGCCACAGCCCGATCCGGAATGCGCAATGTATGGCGGCTGGGACTGCTGGGCCTCGGAGTCGGCACTGGACATTGAAATGGCCCATGCCGCGGCTCCTGCGGCGCACATCTACCTGGTCGAGGCAAATTCCAGCAGCAATGCCGACCTGTTTGCCGCGGTGACCAAGGCCGTGGCGCTGGTTCAGGCCGCGGGAGGGGGCGAGGTCTCGATGAGCTGGGGCGGCAGCGAATTCTCCACCGAAGCCAGATCCGACTCAACATTTACCGGCGCCAATGTGGTTTTCTTCGCCTCCAGCGGCGACAGCGAGGGCACCATCTACCCGGCTGTCTCACCGAATGTGGTGGCCGTCGGCGGCACCACCATCGCGCGCAATCCCTCCACTCTGAACTTCGAGGGCGAGCTTGCGTGGGAGGACACGGGCGGCGGCTACAGCTACTATGAGCCCCGGCCCTCCTTCCAGAGCAGCATTTCCACGCTGGTCGGCTCCTATCGCGGCGTTCCGGATGTGGCCGCGGTGGGCAATCCCAGAAGCGGCGTCTGGGTCTACAACAGCTACGACAACCCCTACGGCGCCTGGAACATCTTCGGCGGCACCAGCGTGGCCTCGCCGCTGTGGGCGGGCATTGTCAATCACGCCGGCCACTTCAGCGCCACCACCCTGGCCGAGCAGACGCTGATCTACGCCAACGCCAAGACGGCCGCCAATTTCCGCGACGTCTCGTACGGCACCTGCGGCTATTACGAAGGCTGGTCGGCGGTCGCGGGCTGGGATCCCTGCTCAGGCAATGGCGCGCCGCTGGGCGCCGCTGGTAAATAATTTCCCCTCCCCCAGGGCACGCGAAGGCCTTTTTTCTTCCCATGGAAGTGAAAAGGCCCTTGCGCTTTTGCTTCCGTTATTGATCCGGCCCTGAACGAATAAACAAATTTGGGGGCCCCATCCTCGCCGCTGTCATTCTGAGCGAAACCGAAGAACCTGCGTTTTGAAACTTTTGCGGCTAGGGTGGGAATCGGTGTCGCGTTCCAATCGGGCGGATCAATAGCTTCCGGAAGCGGCGTGGATTTCCGAAAGCGGCGCGCGATTCCCGAAAACGGCGGCCAAAAAGGTAGCACACTGCACTCATTCGCACAAGACTTGTAATTTCCCGCGCAGTCTCCTACTATCCGCAATAGAAACCGGCCTGCAAAGCAGGTGGGCGATCAACGCTGGTTGAACCAACATTCAATGAACAGGGGCTCAACTCGACAATCGGTTCTGTGTGCCGTGTCCGCCAGTCCGGAATGCCTAATGAACCGCGGAGAGCTCCACCGTCTTAGGACGGGTTCACCGGCGCATCTACCACGGCCCAGTGGGCCGGATTCTTCCCTTCCCGCATTGCGTGGCGGCTGGCCGCAAGGTTGCGGCGGCTACGCCTCAGGCGCAAATGCCGTATTCTGGCACAGATGCATCCCGTCCTCTTTCACCTCGGTTTGATCCTGATCCCCGCCTACGGCGCGCTGACGGCGCTGGGCATACTGCTGGCGCTGTTTCTGGCTGAGCGAACGGCGCGGGTGGTGGGCGTGGACTCCGGCGCGGTGTGGAACCTCTGCGTGGTGGCGCTATTTGCGGCTCTGGTGGGTTCGCGGCTGCTGCTGGCCGTGCTGAACTGGACCGTGCTGCGCCGGCATCCGGTCTGGCTGCTGGCGCTGGCCATGGTGCATCATCCGCTGCTGGCCGCCTTCGGAGCGCTGCTGGCGGCCGTGGTTGCCCTTTCGTTTGGACGCTGGGAGCGGCTGCCGTTGTGGCCAACGGCCGATGCGCTGGCCGCGCCGCTGGCCCTGGGAATGGCCTTCGAGCAGTTGGGGACTCTATTGGCTGGCTCGGGCTATGGATCCGAGGCCGGAAAGGGCTTGGCCGCGCGCTGGGCGGTCACCTACACCGATCCGCTGGCCGCGCGCTGGAGCGGCGCTCCGCTGGGCGTTGCGCTCCATCCGGTGCAGGCTTACGCGGCGCTGGCCTTTCTCACTCTCTCGATTTTTCTGCTCTTCTGGCTGCCCTGCCGGCGTCAGCCGGGCGATGTGGCCGGTTTTTTGCTGCTGGGCGCGGGCATGGCGATTTTTTTCACCGAATTCTGGCGCGACGCCGAGGGCCGGGGCACATTGCTGGGCGGGGCGCTCGATGGGCCGCAGGCGGCGGCGGTGGCGCTGGTTTTGGCCGGAGGATTGGCGCTTCTGGAGCGCAAACCGCCTGCGGTGGGAGAGACGCCTTCGGCTGGGGAGACTCAGAAGGCTGTTTTCCCACTCTTGCGGCAGAATGAGACCGCCAGAGTAGGGCTCGGCGCACCGCATGAGCCAGGGGCGGAAGACGAAGCCGCACCGCATGAGTCAGAGGCGGAAAGCGGAATTGCCTCGGACGGGCCGGAACAAAAGATGAGTCTGCATTGAACAGGCCTATGGCATTTTAGGAATTGGCGTAGACCGAAAGCACGCACTCAAGTGGCTCTCAAAAAGTCTATCTGTATTCCGAAAATGCTCTGGGACGGACGGCGAAGCCGAATTCAACGGGTCAAAAACGAAAGACGAGGCTAGATTTGGCTGAATTGCGCACCATCGAAGTACCGGCGGAGGCGAAGGGGCAGCGGCTCGATCAATTCCTTGTTGCCCAGCTTGAGGGCGTGAGCCGCTCGCGCGTCCAACTGCTCATCGACCAGGGCGATGTGCTCATCAATGGCCTGCACGAAAAGGCTTCGCTCAAGTTGCGCGGCGGCGAGCGGATCGACATTACCGGCGAGCCGCGTCCCGCACCGCTCAAAGCCATCGCCGAAGATATTCCGCTCGACGTAGTCTTCGAGGACGCGGATCTGGCGGTGGTCAACAAGCCGGCCGGAATGATGGTCCACGCCGGGGCGGGGCAGAACGAAGACGAGCGCAATCGGGGAACCCTGGTCAACGCGCTGCTCTATCGCTTCAAGAAACTTTCCTCGACCGGCGGAGACCTGCGGCCCGGCATTGTGCACCGGCTGGACAAGCAGACCAGCGGCCTGGTCGTGGTGGCCAAAAACGACCGCGCCCATCTGGCGATGGCGGAGCTGTTTTCCAGCCGCCAGATCAAAAAAACCTACATTGCGCTCGTTCAGGGAACGGTCGAGCGGGCCAAGGGCACCATCAACGCCAGCGTGGGCCGCGACCCGGTGCGGCGTACGCGCATGACCACCCAGCCCCTGGAGAATGCCCGCGCAGCCGTCTCCCACTACGAGGTGGTCCGGCGGTTCGCCAATCGCTTCGGCAAGTTCACACTGGTCAAAGTGCGCATCGAAACCGGCCGGACGCATCAGATTCGGGTGCACATGGCCTCGATCGGCCATCCGGTGGTGGGCGACACGCTCTATGGCGGCCCGGGCCAGTTGACCGATCAGGTGGCCTCGCAGGCCGCCACCTCGAAGGCCGCGCGGCGCAAAGCGGAGCCGGAGAGGCTCCGGCTGGGACGCAACTTCCTTCATGCCGCCCGGCTCGAGTTTCCTCACCCCAAGACCGGCAAATTGCTCGTGCTGGAGGCCCCGCTGCCCGCCGAGCTGGAGGCGTTCCTGAGCCGTCTGGAAGGCGAGCCAGCCACTCCTGGGGCATGACCCAGCCAGTCCTGGCGCAGAATAGGCCACGGTTGACGCGAACACGCGAAGCGGCGTTGATAAGTTGATAAGATGAAGGGGCTATGAGCAAAAGGATTTTCACCGCCGCCACGAAGATCGATTCCTCCGCGCTGGCGAGCGTCCGTGGCTCGCTGGAGGCTTCGAGCCGCCGGGGACTCCGGATTTCAGCTCTTGTGCTGGCCGTGGCCTTTGCCGCCTCCGCCTTGCAGGCCCAGCAGCCCGCTCCCCAGCCGGCAGCCTCGCAGGCCGCTCAGTCCGCGCAGACCCCGGACGTCCAGACTCAGTCCGCGCAGCCGCCCGAGGCGCAGCCGTCCGCCGATCAGCAGGCGGACCTGAACGCTCCCACCATCGTCCGGCTGGGCGTCAACGAGGTCAACCTCATCTTCACCGTCACCGACAAGCACGGGCACTATATTCCCAACTTGCAGCAAAGCGATTTTGCCCTGCTCGACGACGGCCGGGCTCCGGCCAAGGTAAACAGCTTCCACCAGCAGATCAACTTGCCGCTGCGCGTGGGCATTGTCATCGACGCCAGCACCTCGATCCGTTCGCGCTTCCAGTTCGAGCAGGAGTCGGCCACCGAGTTTCTACTCGGGGTTCTCAAGGCCAGGAGCGACCGCGCCTTCGTAATGGGCTTCGATGTGACCCCCACCGTGACTCAGGACTGGACCAACAACATCGACGGCCTGGAGACGGGCATCAACCGCCTGCGCCCCGGCGGCGGCACGGCCCTCTTCGATGCCGTCTACACCGCCTGCCGCGACAAACTGCTGGACGTGGCGCGCGGTCAGCAGCCGGCGCGCAAGGCCATAGTGCTGATCTCCGACGGCGACGACAACCAGAGCCGCGTCTATCCTGACGAAGCCGTCAAGGAATGCCAGCGGGCTGAGACCATCATCTACGCCATCAGCACCAACTGGACGCCCAGCCGCGGCAAAGGCGACAAGGTGCTCACCAAAATGGCCGAGGACACCGGCGGCCAGGTCTTCTTTCCGCCTTCGGTCGAGCAGATGTCGGTGAGCTTCCACGAGATCGAAGAGGAGCTGCGCAGCCAGTACGCGCTGACCTACACTCCGGCCGACTTCAAGTACGACGGCCGCTTCCGTCCCATTTATCTTTACTGCAACGACCGCCGCTACCAGGCGCGCACCCGCAAGGGCTACTTCGCGCCGCAGCAGTAGAGCTACCGTTGTAAATCGAAGATTCTGGAGGGAGCAGGGGGCTCTAGCCCCCTGAAAGAGAGCGAATGAGCAGGGCCTTCAGGCCCGGGCTTTTGCGGCTTTTCTAGAAATTGAAGGAAATACAACTGTAGTACTAAAGCCTGACCGCGCCCTCGCTCTTCAGGAGCCCGGCGCAGGAAATCGCGCCGAGGTGCGGCGGCAGTGGCCCAGAGCCCGTTTGAAAGCCCTCTCCGTCAGCCCCTCAAACAAGGGAAACAGGCCGTCCTGTTTGCCGTCGCCGGCCTTGCCGTGGCCAGGGAGAATGCGGCCAGCCTCCACAGCCAGCGTTTGCCAGTCGTGCCACTCGCCGATAGCCAAATGAATTCTTCTGAAGGCGGCGGCCAACTGCCCGGCCACCGGATCGGACGCGGCTGAGCCTTGCGCCAGGTAAAGTGCTGGCTTCAGGCGCTTGCGGTAGGTGTGCAGGTTGGCGCTGTCGAGCTTGGGCAGATCGCCTGCCAGCTCGGTGAATATTTTCAGTGCCGCCTGCGCCATGGAGGTTGCACTGGCGGGCATTCGCGGCGCAAAAGCCGCTTCCATCTCCTTGCTGAGCCGGTTCAGCCGCTTGCCGCGAGCCTCCAAGAGGGCCATCAGCTTGCCGATTCCCGCCTCGCGCCGCTGCTTCAGCCGGCTCGCAAGTCTGTCCATCTCGGCCAGGCAGCGTGGGCTGAGCTCCGGTTCTCCCTCCGCCGCCACTCTGTGGGCCTCGCGGAGTCCGTCAAGCCGGGCCAGGTACACGTCCGCATCGCGAACCTGCCGGAGCGCCCGCCGCAGCTTCTTGCCCTCTTTTTTCCAGCATTTGAAGGCACGCTCGACGGCTGGTTCCGCGGCTTGCTCCCGCAGCCCGAATTCCAGCGCCACCGCGATGCGCAACGTGAGGGCGCGTAGCGCATGGACGCGCCTCCGGCTGGGCTTCCGGGCGCATTGGGCAAGCAGATCGCGCCATGCCCCCAACTGCTGCCGCCACTCCGGCCGCGGAGGCTCGGCGGAGTGCTCATCGGGAGAAAATGAACCGGAATCCATCGGAATCCAACCTTTCTGCTCTTCATTCTGCGCTAGACAGAGCAGTTGGGAGCCAACAATCTTTAGCCTGGAGCGCGATTCACCTCCCTTCGGGAGACTTTAGAGCATTTTCACTGAGTGTAAGATCTGGGCGCCCCACCCTCGCCGTGTTTTTGTTTTTGCGGTTAAGGTGGGATAGCACGATGCACGCCATACAGGAACGCTGAAAATGCTCTAGAGCGGTTCTCCAATACACGTAAACTGACCAATTCTGCGTAAGGTGGCTTTTACTTCCACCCCAGCGACGAAGACCTGTCCCCCACCCCAGTGAGCAAAAATCGCTCACCGGGGACCCCGTGTCGCCGGGAACCCCGGAGAGGAAAAAGCCACTCAGCGGCTGTGGTTTCGGTGTATTGCAATTGGAGAACCGCTCTACGGCTGCGGCAAAACCTGGAGTTCCTGCGCCGGTGAGTCTTCGCCCGGCGCGGTCTTTGGCGCGCGCCAGCCCACCAGCGCAATGACCAGCGCCACGGCCTGCATGGCGACGATGAAGGCGGCGCAGGCCGGCCACTTGCCCAGCGCCCAGAAGGCTCCAGGAAGAACCCCGGCAGCCGTTCCTCCGAGATAGTAGCAGGTGAAATAGAGCCCGGCCGCGGTCACGCGCGCACCTGGAGGCGCGGCCACGCGCAGGTGGCTTTGCGAGGCGGTCTGAGCGATGAAGACGCCGCTGCAGACCAGGGCGAGCCCCAGGATAACCACATACAGCGAGGGGACGAGCGTGAGCAGGACGCCGGCCATCGAGCAAAGAATGGCTCCGCCGATGCCCACGCGCAATCCCACGCGGGTAATCAGGAAGCCGGCCGCGGGGGTGACCACTAGACCGACGAGGTAGACAAAAAACAGCGAGCTGAGAGCGGCCGTCGAGAGCCGGAAGGGCGCCGCGGCGAGGTGGAAGGTGATCCAGGTGAAGACGCCCACCAGCGAAAAGAGGACATTGAAGCCCACGGCGAAGGTGGCCACCAGGCGGCGGCGGTGAAGCAGGGTCCAGACCTGGCTAATAAACGAGATCTGCGCGCCGGAAGGAGATGGGCGGCGGCGTCCGTGCGGCAGCCAGAGGGCCACGGCTCCTGCCCCGGCCAGAGCTGCCGTGCCGAGGACGAGAAAGCTCACCCGCCAACTGAACCAATCGGCCAGAATGCCGGCCGAAACCCGGCCGATGAAGCCGCCCAGCGCGGTTCCGCTGACGTAAAAACTCATAATGAGCGCCATGCGGTCCGGCGGCCACTCCTCGCCAATGTAAGTAACGACGATGGCGATGATGCCGGGAATGGCGAGGCCTTCAAGAAAGCGCCAGAAGATGAGTTGCGCCAGCGAGGTCGAGGTAGCCGCCAGCAGCGTGGGCACCGAAACCCCGATCAGTGAACCGACGATGACCCGCTTGCGGGGCAACCGCTCGGCCAGCGCGCCGAAGATGGGGGCGGACAGGGCCACGCCCAGCGTCGCGGCCGAGACCGTCAAGCCCACGCCGGTCTTCGAGGCGTGAAAGAGGCCGGTGAGCATGGGCAGCAGCGGCTGGGTGCAATAAAGCTCTAAAAAAGCGCAGACTCCACAGAGCGTAACCGCCGCCGCGGCCAGGGGGCTGGGCGATAAACGGTCTGGCTGTGTGTGATGCTCCACACACTAGGATAATCGCTGGCGGCGCGGACCGCACGCAAAAGCGACCCGCCCGGGGTCTGCCGGTGAGCGCTATGGTACAGCAAACGTAGCATTGCCGGGTCTGGCGGGAGCGTTTTGGGGGCACTCTGGCCGCGCCGCAAAGGTTCGCGACGGCACAGCCTAGTACCACGACCGCATGAATTCGTAATCTCCCAGATCCCAAAAACGGGACCTGGGGCACCCATACCGTCAGGAGTGAAATTACCGGATCATGCGGTTACGGTACTACTGCTCGCCGCGGCTATTCCGCGGTGGTGGGGTCGATCACCGACCGGACTTGCGAGATGCTGTTGGCCGGAAAACCACCTTTTTTGGCGTGAGTGCGCACGGCGTCTTCATTGGGGGCAATGTAAACGCAGTAAATCTTGTCGTCCGTAACGTAGCTGTGAACCCACTGAATCTCAGGGCCCATCTCACGCAGTACGCCGCATGAGGACTGCGAAATTCCATGCAGTTGCTCCGGCGTTAGCTTGCCGGCTCCAGGAATTTCTCTCTCGATAACGAACTTCGGCATGATAAATCCTCTCCTTCTGGCGCAGAGTAGAAACATCCTACCACAGTCAATGCATGGCTGGATTTGCATACCCGAGAATGATTTTCCGGCCATCATGCAGCCGCAACCGGGACTTGGGCATAAGGCGCCCTGATCTGCCCAAGCATAAGGCGCCCTGATCTGCCCAAAATGATACGGCCCGTAACGGTGCGGATTCCTTTTGGCGTCCTGGCGAGAAAAGTCGATGGGCGCTGGTCTATAGTGAGGTCTGGCGAATCTCACGACCTTGCTCAGGCGTGACAACGGAAAACACCATCAAAAACCGTCTATTTGCGTGGGAAGAGGCCGCGCCCGCGGAGTCTCGCTTCCGGCGTGTGCAGCAGAGTGCGCCCCAGACGGGCCGCGCGCTGCCGGGCATGCCGCCGGAGATGGATGCCCCCGAGGACGACGACTTGCCCCGTAGGGGAGCCACTCGCCCCGGCGGGAGCCGCTTTGACGGGCCGCGCGGCCGCTGGTGGCGTCCGGCGAGCGGGGTGGGGCGCGTTTTTCTGCTGCTGTCCACGCTGATTGTGCTGGGCGGGCTGACTGCCTCGGCCTACCTTCTGAAGACCTGGCTGAGCCGCGACGGGCGCTTCCGCATCAACGGCGCCGATAACATCGAGACCACCGGCCTGACCCAGGTCAGTCGCGCCCAAACGCTGCCGGTCTTCGGCGAGGACATCGGGCGCAATGTCTTTTTTGTCCCGCTTGGCGAGCGGCGCGAGCAACTGGAAGAGATTCCCTGGATAGAACGGGCCACGGTCATGCGCCTGCTGCCGAACCGGATTCGCGTTTCGGTGGTGGAGCGGCAGCCGGTGGCCTTCGCGCGCCAGGGGCAGCAGATCGGGCTGGTAGACGCCAACGGGGTTCTGCTCACCATGCCAGCGGCGATGATGGCCCAGCAGCACTACTCGTTCCCGGTGGTGACGGGCATCGACGCCGGCGACTCGATCGACAGCCGCAAGACGCGCATGAAGGTCTTCCAGCGCCTGCTGGCCGAATTGGACGCGAACGGCCAGAAGTTCTCCACGCAGATTTCGGAGATTGACCTGACCGATCCCGAGGATGCACGCGTGCTGATGCCCGAGCAGGGCGCCGACGTCCTGGCCCACTTCGGCGAAGATCACTTTTTGGAGCGCTACCAGCGCTACAAGGCGCACATCAGCGAGTGGCGCCAGCAGTATCCTAAACTGGAAGCAGTGGATTTGCGCTACGACCGGCAGGCCGTGCTCGAGATGGCTGCCGGAACCGACGTCGCGCAGGCGGCCGCCGATCAGCAGGACGCGGCCAGCGCCGGGCAGGATAAGCCCGCGGACAGTGAGACCGCGGGCGGCGCTGGGGCTCTCACGGAGAGGTCTTCGTCCGTGGGGAAAGGAACCGGGGCCTCCAGGAGCAGGTCTTCGTCCGCAGCGCGGAAGGTTGGGGCCAAACCGGGCCGGACCGTCAGCGCGGTGGCTGGCAAAGCAGCAGCGGGCAAGGCGGATGGAAAGGCCTCCGCGAAGCCGAAGACCGCACCTGAAAAGGCGGCCAGGAGCAGCAAAGTCAAAGTGACGGAAACCAGGCGCGCGGCGGAGCTCAAACGCGCCGCGCTGAACACGAGCAAGCGGAAGAACCCCCCAACCGCCCCTCCGGCCACCTCTGCCGGAGAGGGCCAGTGAGCGCGATGAGCCAGAAGCAGGACAATCTGATCGTAGTGCTGGACATCGGCAGCGCATGGACCCGCGTGCTGGCGGCGGACCTGAATGAAGGCGCGCTGCGCTACTGCGGACACGGGTGCGTGGAGTCGGCGGGGATGCGCAAGGGGCTGATCGCCGACCTTGGCCCGGCGGCCAAGGCGGTGAAGGCGGCCAGCGAGCAGGCCGAGCAAGTGGCGCAGGCCATTATTGGCGAGTGCGTGGTGGGCGTGGGTGGGCCGCACATTCGCGGCCTGAACACCAACGGCGGAATCGAGTTGGGCAGCCGCCTGCGCGAGATCGACAAGGAAGACGTGCGCAACGCTGTCGAGCGGGCGCGGGCCGTCGAACGCCCTCCCGATCGCGAGATTCTGCACCTGCTGCCCCGCCAGTTCATCCTCGACGGCCAGCCGGGCATCTTCGACCCAGTGGGCATGGTGGGCAAAAAGCTCGAGGTTGACCTGCACATCGCCACCTGCTCAAGCTCGGCGCTGCAAAGCACGGTGACCTGCGCCAACCGGGCCGGTCTCGAAGTGACCGAGGCAGTGCTGGAGTCGATCGCCGCCGCCGAGGCCACGCTCTCGGCCGACGAGCGGGAGCTGGGCGTCTGCCTGGTCGACATCGGCGCCCATTCCAGCGACGTGGTGGTTTTTTTCGAGGGCGCGGTGGCGCACACCGCCTCGATTCCGATCGGCGGGCAGCACTTTACCAACGATTTGGCGGTGGGCCTGCAAATGCCCGTGGCTCAGGCCGAGGAGTTGAAGCGCCAGTACGGCCACGCCGTGGTGACGGCCATTCCGCAGCTTGCGGAGATTGAGATCGCCAACCCTCAGCCGCAGATGCTGCGGTTGCGCATGATCGCCGAAATCCTCGAGCCGCGCGCCCGCGAACTGCTTTATTTTGTGAAAGAAAGCCTGCGCCAGGGGGGCGTCGTGGATGCCCTGGGCGCCGGTTGCGTGCTCACCGGCGGCGGGGCCATGCTGCCCGGCATGCTCGACGTTACCGAGAGCCAGTTGCGGGTTCCGGCGCGAACCGGAGTCCCCGTTCGCCTCTCGCAGATGCCGGCCGAGCTGGCTCATCCCGGCTTTTCCGCCGCCATCGGCATGCTCTTGTATACCCACCGCACCAGGGCGAACCGCGGGGCGGAGGGCGACTCATTACGCGCGAAGTTGCGCGCCATCTTCGCGGCGAGTTTTTAACGATTTTGTTCGAGGCAGGGAATCAGGAGGCCGGAACCCAAATGGAAGAGCAGATAAACGAAGCTGGGGAAATGCGCATTCAGTACCACGATGAGGGCGCGCACGGAGCCCGTATCAAGGTCATCGGCGTGGGCGGCGGCGGCGGCAACGCCGTCAACCGCATGATCCAGGCTCGCATGGAGGGCGTGGAGTTCATCGCCGCCAACACCGACGTGCAGGCGCTCAAGGCCTCGCAGGCCCCGGTCAAATTGCAGCTTGGCGTCCGGCTCACCTCCGGCCTGGGCGCCGGAGCCAACCCGGATGTGGGCCGCCGCGCGGCTCTGGAAGACTCGGAAAAGATCATCGAGGCCCTGGAAGGCGCGGACATGGTCTTCGTCACCGCCGGGCTGGGCGGCGGCACGGGCACCGGCGCCGCGCCGGTCATCGCCTCGCTGGCCAGTGAAATGGGCATTCTGACCGTGGCCGTCGTCACCTGCCCCTTTGGCTTTGAGGGCAAGCGCCGCCTGCAGCAGGCCGAGCGCGGCTTGAAAGAACTGCTCGAGAGCGTGGACACGATGATCGTGATCCCCAACGAAAAACTGCTGGCCGTGGCCAAGGACGCCGGTTTCTTCGAGAGCTTTCGCATCGCCGACGACGTGCTGCGCCAGGGCGTGCAGGGCATCAGCGACATCATCGCCATCCCGGGCATCATCAACCGCGACTTTGCCGACGTGAAGACCACCATGGCCGGAATGGGCTACGCGGTGATGGGCACGGCGGTGCGCTCGGGCGCCAGTCGCGCCATCGAAGCGGCGCAGGCTGCCATGGCCTCGCCCCTGCTCGACGCCGGCGCCATCGACGGCGCGCGCGGCATTCTCATCAACATCACCGGCTCCAGTTCGCTGAAGCTTTCCGAGGTCAACGAGGCCTCTTCGCTGATTCAGTCCTCTGCCCACGAGGACGCCAACATCATCTTTGGCGCGGTGCTGGACGAGAAGATGGGCGAAGAGGTGAAGATCACCGTCATCGCCACCGGTTTCCGCGACCAGATGCCGGAGCGGCGCGCGCGTATGCTGACCGTCGAAGAGGCGCCGGTGATTTCGGTCCCGTTGGCCTACGTTCCTTTGGTTGCATCCGGCAACTGGCTCGGCGAGCCGGCTTCCGCCCCCGCGCCGCCGCGCTTCCTCTCGGAGGACGAAGAAGACGCGGAAAAGGCGGTCGAGTTGGAGAAATTGGGCAAATTGAACGAGCCGGAGAGGCTGGATGAGACGGAAAAATCGGCCTTCTTCTCCGCCCCGGCGCCCTCTGCGGAGCCAGCCAGCGTGGCGCCAGCCAGTGCGTGGCCGGCCAGTGAGGTAGCCCCGCGGGACGAGGCGGCCACGGCTTTTCTGCCGGAGGCGAGGGTTCAACCGGAGAAGATGAACGAGCCTGAGGAGGCCGAACTGGAGGCCCTGCCGGCTCGGCCGAAGTTTGCCGAATTGTCCGAAGAGCCGGCGTACATGCCGCTGCCTCGAGACTACGCTTCAGAGCGCATGAGCGGCGCGCGCAACCCGGCGGCATTCGATGAGTACCGCTCCCAGACAGCGGCGGCAGAGTTTTTCGAGGCCGGCGAAGAGGCGCAGCGGGATCTCGACACGCCGGCCTTCATGCGGCGGGCTCAGTTCTAAGACCAGGCCGCGTGAAGCTGCATGAACAGGCTCTGGGGAGGTTCCGAAGGCCGGATTTTTGTTGGGAGAAGGGCTATACTTGAGAAATAGTCCTTCAGATGCAACTGGCGCCGCGGGAAAGCCGGAGAATTTAGCCGGCGACTCGAGGCTGCGCGAGGAATTGGCAGCGGGATTTAAAGGCTGCGCGGATCGCAACTGGCCAGAGAGCGCATCTAACTAAAAGACGGCTCCAGCCGCGGGGCAAATGAATTTTCACTGCGGAATAGCCGGCACGAATAGTGCGGCAATTGCGGTATCCTGAAAGCGGTGCAACTCTTGGATTCTTCATTAGAAATTGCTCATTTTCAACGGGTTAACGAGAGCACCTGCTGGGTGGGCCGCTCAAAAAATGGTACAAGATGCGCGCCCAAGGGAACAGCGCACGGCACGGTACTCCAACAGGAGAGAGGACGCTGACAGGATGAAATTTTCAAGGGTTTGGGCTATCGCATTGGTTTTGGCCGGTTTCGGCTTTGGCGCCGGAACTGCGGCGGCGCTGAACGCGCCGCACACGCTGCGCCACGCCAGGACAGCCGAATCCCACCTGACGGAACCTCATCGCACAGCCGGCCATCGCGCCGCGGCGGCTCACTCCGCCGGAGCGGCCGCCAGACCGGCAGCAAGGTCTGCGGCCGCCCATGGCCGGGCTGCCCACACCACGCGGGGAGCAGCTTCCAGCCGGAGCGAAGTACGTCTAACCGCAAGAGGCAGCGCCAGGGCCCGTCTGCGCCGCGCGGCCTTCACCACCACCACGCGCCGCCGCCGCTTCGTTGAGCAATTCACCGCCAACTCCTTCGCCAACGGAAACATTTTCGCGGGCGACGTGACGGCCGGCGAAGATCCGGTGGTTCGCCAGGCGGCCATCGACGCCCTGAGCGGCATGAACGGCACCGCCGTGGTCATCGATCCCTCCAATGGGCGCATTCTGGCGATGGTCAACCAGAGGCTGGCTCTTTCGCCGGGCGCTGAGCCCTGCTCTACCATCAAAATCACCGTGGCCATGGCCGCGCTCTCCGAGGGGCTGGTCACGCGCGACACGCCGGTGCAGTTGCCCGGCTTCCGCATGAACATGACCGAGGCGCTGGCCAGGAGCAACAACCTTTTCTTCGAGACTCTGGGCAGAAAACTGGGCTTCGAGCGCGTCCACCACTACGCCACCCTCTTCGGCCTGGGCGAGCTGGCCGGTTATCACATCCAGGGTGAGCAGTTGGGCTCCTACCCCGATCGCGAACTGCCCGCTTCAGAGGGCGGCGTGGGCCGCATGTGCAGCTTCGGCCAGGGCGTTTCCTTGACTCCGCTGCAGTTGGGCGCGTACGTCTCGGCGATCGCCAACGGCGGAACTCTTTACTACCTGCAGCATCCCACTTCGCCCGCCGAGGTCGCCCAGTTTCAGCCCAGGGTGAAGCGGACTCTGCAGATTGCCCGTTACATTCCTGATCTTGAAGACGGCATGGCCGGAGCGGTCGAGTACGGCACTGCCCGTCGGCTGCGCGCCAACTTCCACGAGCTGCCGGTTTTTGGCAAGACCGGAACCTGCTCGAACGGCGGCACTCGGCTCGGCTGGTTCGCCTCCTACTCCGACTCGCCCCAAGGCAGCCTGGTTACGGTCTTCCTGCTGGAAGGCGGACGCGACACCTTCGGCCCCCGCGCCGCCGAGCTGACCGGCGAGTTCTACAAGAACCTCTGGAACCGCAGCTGGTTCGCCGCCAAGGGCGCACAGGATGCGGCCTCGGTTTGGTCAGGACCCTCCCAGGCCCGGCCGTAAAACAGAGTGCTCCGCTACTTCCATGAAACCGACGAAAAGGCTGCCTCCGGGCAGCCTTTTCTGGCACTTGCCCATCAATCACCGGCGATTTGAAGTTGAAATTGGCCTTCGTCCCGCGCATACTGACCATCGAGCAAGTCTATAAACCGCGCAAATCCATTCGCAGCTTTGGCAAATTCTCTTCTTTTTCTCCATGGCGCGATCAATTCGCTTCCAGCGCGGCCGAGGCCCGGCTCCAATCCCGCAGCCCCAGCGCGGCCAGCGCCGTCAACCCCGCATAAAGCGCGGCGGTCGGCCCCAGTCCCTTGTAAATGTATTCGCCGATGTAGACCAGGTCCACGGCAATCCACAGCCACCAATTGGCCGTGTGCTTGCGCGTCTGCCACCAGCTGGCCACCAGGCTGAAACTCATCAGCGTCGCATCCAGCCGGGGCAGCGCCGCGCCGATCCGCGCCATCAGCAGGCCCAGCAGCACGCTGGCCACGGCTCCGGCCGCCAATCCCGCCAGCAGGCTCGGCCGGGAGAGCCGGACCACGCGCACCTCGCCCTCCTGGCGCACGCCGCGCCACCAGTACCACCAGCCGTAGAGCGTGAAAGCCAGGAAAAAAATCTGAAGCAGGGCGTCGGAATAGAGCCGGACGCGGTAAAAAACCACCAGGTAGAGCAGGTCGGAGACCAGCACCACTGGCCAGCAAAGGAGGTTGCGGCGGGTGGTGAGCCAAATGCCCACAACCGTCGTAACGACGCCCGCGTCTTCGAGCCCGTTTGCGGCCAGGTAGTTTGCCATTGTTGCCCAGTGCATCAGTCTTCAACTCCCACGAACACCGCTCCCTGCCGCTTTCGTCCTTCAGCCCAACGGCCTATCGCATCCAGCAGCTTCCGTCCGCCCGCGCCGCGAAACCAGCGCGCATGACCCGCCAGGTAATCGTCCAGGGCCAGCTTCGCCTTCTCCTTCGAATGCAGTACGCCGAGGAAGTAATCGGCCTCGGAGAGCGCAAACTCGGCGTGGCAGAGCGCGGTCATCGGCGCGAGAGCCGCGGCCTCTTCCCCGGTGAGCGGGCGCACCGACTCGTAGCCCACGAGCAGCGCCTCCAGATGGTCGAGGTGCACGCGCAACTCTTCTCCGCGCGCGGGGTTTTGCATCAGGCCGATCCACTCCACGAGGTTGCGCTCGATGGCCTGCGCCAGGTCGTGCACGGCGTTGGTCCGGTCGGCCAGCCCGAAGTCGATCACCGCTACGGCCCGCGCCTCGTCGCCCGCGTCGCTCCACAAGAGGTTCGAGGCGTGCAGGTCGTTGTGCGTCCATAGCGGATCGATTGCGTGAAGAAGCGGCTGCAACTCGGCGTGAAACGGCGCTAGCAGGTCGAGCGCCTCACGGCAGCTCTGGCGCACCGCCGCGTCCGTGGTCAGCGCGGGCCGAGCCGCCAAGTAGCGCTGCAACTCCGCGTCCGGGTCCTCCGCCGCGAAGATCGTAAAGCCGGCCACCAGCGGTTGCGCCTTGCGCCGCGGCGCATCGTAGCCCTGCGCCGCCCGATGCAGCCTGGCCAGCGCCTCTCCCGCCGCGCGCGCATGGCCCGTCGAGCGAAACGGCGTCCAGGAGAGCGCGTCCTCATAAAGGTCCAGGCCCACGGGGGCTTCATGCACCTCATAGGTCCACTCGCCGATTTCAATGGCGCTCTCGCCGAATGAATCCGCAAAAACGCGCGGCACCGGCGCTCCGTGGGCATGAAGATAGTTCAGAAAGCGATGCTCTTCGAGCAAGCCCTCGCGGTCGCGCACGCTGCGGTGATGGCGCTTGATGAAGACGCGCCCGTTTTGCGTTCCGGCCACGCTGGCCGCGGAAAACGGCCGCGGACTCACCGTCAGAATCTCAATGGGCTCGCCGCAGCCGGGAAAGCCGGAGAGCAGCGCGCGCACCTCGTCAAGCGTGAGCGGCGGCCAGTCGGGTTCCACCAGTGCGCCGTCCATGCCGTGCGCCTTTGCGGTCGTGTTCATCGCTTGTTCGTCCTTTTTACGTCAAGAATCGGGCGGTTGAGGTTCGCGGTTTCCCACCCTTTCGCCAGAAAAAAGGCGAAAGGATGGGGCACGGTGCTTTTTGGACGGTCCCGTCAAAATGCGCTCCCTAGAATCTGTAATGCGCCGAGAGCCGCACCGTCGTGGGCGCGCCCAAATGGATGAAGGTGTCGCCATAGTTTGCCCCGGTGTCCTTCCAGTAGCGTTTGTCGGTGATGTTATCGGCATAAAGCCGCAGCGTCACGCGGCCTCCGTCGCCGCCTGGCGTGTAACGCGCGCCCAGGTTGAAGAGGTTGTAGCTTGGTACGCTGACCGCATCGTCGCGCGTGGCCTCCTTGCGTCCGGTGTAACTCCAGCCGGGCATCAGGTGCAGCCCGCGCACACGGGGCAGGGCCAGATCGGCAAACAGCGCCGTGCGCAGATGAGGAACATTGAGCACCTGCTTGTTGTCGAAGGCCGGTGTGCCGGTGTCGCTTGAAAGTGCGCGAATGGCCGCCGCCGAGCCCGTCAGGCTCAGCCAGTTGGTGGCCTTGCCCTGCGCGTTCAACTCGACGCCGTCGTGCGTCTCGTGGCCTTCGGACTCAAAGCAGAGGTCGCCGGAGCTTATAGGAGTCGGATTGCCCGTGCAAAAGCTGTCCGCCGACTGAATCACCTTGGGATAGAAGAAGGGCGCGCGCATGTGAAAGAGCGCGGCGGTCAGCAGAATGCGTTCACCGGGTTCGTACTTGGCGCCCACCTCGGCCTGGCGGGTCAAGAACGGACTGAGAAACTGGTTCGCGTTGTCCACCCACCAGGGCCCTTGCGGTCCCAGCGACAACAGTACTCCGTAGTTTCCATAGAGCGTAAGGTTGCTGGCCGGGTTGAAGGTGACGGCGTACTGCGGCAGCCAGAGCAGTTTATCGGTGATAATAGGCGGCGTTCCTGGGCTGGTAGCCGAAAGGGAGTAGTTGTGATCGCGCAGGGAATCAAACCGGCCGCCGGCGAGCAGCTGAATGTGGCCGGGAAGATGAACCCGATCCTGCAAAACCGCGGCTGCCTGGTGGTTGTCCTCCCAGAGCCGGCGCGGTCCGGCTTGTTCTCGCACGCCGTCTGACGACGCTCCCGGAAATGGCGTGATGGGCTGGTAGATGTTCTCCGAACCGACGTAGGAGTAAACCGCTCCATCCTGTATGACGCCGTCGGGCGAAGAGGGATTTGCGACGGTAAAATAGCCTGGCTGCTGCACGCTGCGCAGGAAGAGCTCGCCGCCGCCGGTCACGTCGTGCGTGACGGCTCCAGTCTTGACGTGGCCGGTGGCCAGCGCCTGCGCCTGGGCGTCGATGCGCAGTTCGCCGGGGTCGCGATAGTCGTAGATGTCGTAACCGCCATCGGGGGCGAAGAAGTAATTGGGGGCCGCGCCGCCGCTCGCCTGACAATCCGCTTCATAGCCGCAGCCGTAGGCGTACACCACGTTGTCGTCGATCAGCGAGTGGCTGAAGCTGCCCGCGGCGAAGGCCTTCCACCCACGGGGCAGATCGTAGTCGAAACGCGAGTTGGCGTTGAAGGTGTCGAAGGTGTTCGGCTTTTCCCAGGATTGCTCGCCCAGCATCGTCGATGGATAGATTTTGTCGAGGTTGGGCAGGATCGTGCCCCCCAGCAGTTGATAGCCGCAGACCGAGCGCTCGACCTTGTGCTGGTACTCGAAGTCGCCCTTCAGAATCGCCTTGGGGCTGAGCTTCCAGTCGGCCGCGCCCGCGCCCACGGCGCGCCAGCCGTCGGCGCCGTTCACGTAGCTTTCGATTCTTTCCGCAGCCAGATTGGCGCGCACGCCCACCTGCTGGCGGCTGCCGAAGAGCCGGCCCAGATCGACCGCTCCGTAAGCCGTCCCCCGCTGGTCGGTGGCCAGATCGGCGGCCGCGATGGCGGCTGGCCGCTTGGTCACGTAGTCGATGAGCCCACCGGCCGAGGCCACGCCGCTCTCCACCCCGGCAATGCCCTTCAAGAATTCGACGCGCTGCTTGTTTTCGAGGGGCACATCCTGCTCGCCGGCAATGGTCATGCCGTTGATTTCGAGGCCGGTGGCCAGATCGATGGGGAAGCCGCGAATCTCGTAGTCGCCGTAGTAGCCCACCGGGGCGTAATCCTCGCCAATCGAGGCGTCGTTCTTCACCACGTCGGAGAGCAGGCGCGCGCCCTGGTCTTCCATCAGCTCGCGCGTGACGACCGTGGCCGAAAGCGGCGTTTCAGCCAGCGTTGCGCCGTCCAGCGTGCCGACTGTCACCGCCTCGGGAAGGTACTCGTCCAAATGGCCATGCACCACCACCGTGGTGGTCACGCGCGGAAGCGGCTGCGCGGCGGCATTGGACTGGGGCGCGCTGGCGACCGGGTTGGTCTGGGCCGCGGCCGGCTTCGGCGCGGCGGGCGATGAGGCTGCGCCAGCCGTCGAGGACGTGGGGTTTTGTGCCATTGTGCCCAGCGGCGCGGCCAGGCAGAAAAGCAGCAGGCCTACGGTGCGAGCCACGCGGCTTTGCGCACACAGGCGCATGAGGCCCTCGCGGCGGGCAGCCGCCGGCCGCGAAAACGGAGCTGAAATCTTGAGATTGAATGGTCGAAATGCGATGCGGGCCTGGCCGGAAGAAATAAAACAGTGCATGGGTTCCCCTTGTTCCAAAAAACTCCATGAAACAGGAGAACGCACGCTGCATTCGAGGAAGAAGGCCGCTTGGCTTCGAAAACTTCCCACGCCGGTATTATCCGGATCGGGTTCGAGGGTATATCTCAGCCCCACACCGTGGAGCACCCCTGTTTCAATTTCTAGATTGAAACACTCCCGGTCTGGTTTTGCAAGCGATTCCCGCGCCGGCCGAATTTACCCGTCAGTCCGGTTTGCCCATCAGCCCGGGGCGGCGGCTGGTGACGCGTCAGTCTCCGGCGGCTTCTTCCACTTCCGAGCCGATCCGGCGCAGCTTCATCACGCGCCATTGCAGGCGGTCGAAGAAGAGGTAAACGACGGGCGTGGTGAAAAGGGTGAGCATCTGCGAAACGATCAGTCCGCCGACGATGGTGATGCCCAGCGGTTTGCGCAGCTCGGAACCGACACCCATCCCGATGGCCAGCGGCAGCCCGCCAAAGAGCGCGGCCATGGTGGTCATCATGATGGGGCGGAAGCGCAGCAGGCAGGCCTGGTAGATGGCCTCGACCGGCGGCAATCCCTGCTCGCGCTCGGCCTGCAGGGCAAAGTCGATCATCATGATGGCGTTCTTTTTGACGATGCCGATCAGCAGGATGATGCCAATGAGGGCGATGATGCTGAGTTCGGTTCCGGTCAAAAGCAGGGCCAGAATCGCGCCCACCCCGGCCGGGGGCAGCGAGGAGAGAATGGTCAGCGGATGGATCAGGCTCTCATAAAGAATGCCGAGCACGATGTAGACGGCGACCAGCGCGGCGAGGATGAGGTAAGGCTCGCTGCTGAGCGAGTCCTGAAAGGCCTGCGCGGTGCCCTGGAAGGTGGCGCGGACGCCGCTGGGCATGCCCATCTCGCGCTGCGCTTTTTGGAGAGCGATGACGGCGTCGCCCAGAGCCACGTTGGGGGCCAGGTTGAAGGTCAGCGTGACGGCCGGGTACTGGCCCTGGTGGTTTACCTGCAATGAGGTGCGCTGCGTCTCATAGTGAGCGATGGCAGAGAGCGGCACCATGGCGCCGCCCGTGGATGGAGTGGGGGCAGCCGCAGCCGTGGTTGCGGACGCGGTGGTAGTGGTGGTGGTGGCGGATGGCATGGCGGTGGTGGCTCCCGTTACATTGCTGGCCTTGATGTAGATGCCGTTGAGGGAGTCGGGGCTGAGCTGGTAGCGGGGATCGACCTCCATAACCACGTGGTACTGATTGAGCGCAGTGTACATGGTGGAGACCTGGCGCTGGCCGAAGGCGTCGTAGAGCACGCTGTCGATGGCGCTGGCGGTGATGTCGAGGCGCGAGGCGGCGTCGCGATCGATGACCAGATTGGCCGCCAGACCCTGATTCTGCTGGTCGGTGGAGACGTCGCGCAGCTCGGGCATGGCCTGCATGTGCGCCTGCAGCTGCGGCGCCCAGGCGTTCAACTCGTCCAGATTCTCGTCCGCCAGCGTGTACTGGTATTGGGCGGCGCTGCTGCGTCCGCCCACCTGAATGTCCTGATTGGCCTGAAGGTAGAGAATGGCGCCGGGAATGCTGGTGAGCTTCCGGCGCAGGCGGTTGACCACCTGGTCGGCGGAGACGCGGCCAGGGCGCTGGGCGAGCGGCTTGAGAGCAATGAACATGCGGCCGACATTGAAGCTGCCGCCGCCCGGTCCGCTGCCGCCCGCAAAAGCCGTCACGGAGCGGACGGCCGGATCGTCCAGCACCATCTGCGCCAGCTCGCGCTGCTTGGCGCTCATGGCGGGGAAGCTGATGTCCTGCGCTGCGCGCGTTGAACCGCTGATCCGGCCCGTGTCCTGCTGCGGAAAGAAGCCCTTGGGCACGATAATGTAGAGGTAGATGTTGAGCGCGAAGGTGGCGATGAGCACGCACAGCATCAGCGCCTGGTGGCGCAAAACCCAGCGCAGGCCGCGGGCGTACTCGCCGTGCATCCTCTGGAAGGCGCTTTCGCTGGCGCGATAAATGCGGCCGTGGCGGCTTTCGTCGCGCGATTTGAGGAACTTGGCGCAGAGCATCGGCGTGGTGGTCAGCGACACCAGCAGCGAAACGGCGATGGCCACCGAAAGCGTGACGGCAAACTCGCGGAAGAGCTTGCCCACGATGCCGCCCATCAGCAGAATCGGGATGAAGACGGCAATCAGCGAAGTGCTCATCGACAGCACCGTGAAGCCGATCTCGCGCGAGCCTTTCATGGCCGCATCGAAGGGCGTCATGCCCATTTCGAGGTAGCGGGTGATGTTCTCGATGACCACGATGGCGTCGTCCACTACGAAGCCGGTGGCGATGGTGAGCGCCATCAGCGAGAGGTTGTCGATGGTGTAGCCCACCAGGTACATCACGCCGAAGGTGCCCACCAGCGAGAGCGGCACGGCCACCGAGGGAATGATGGTGGCCCAGACCTCGCGCAGAAACAGGAAGACCACCAGCACCACCAGCGCCACGCTGATCATCAAAGAAATTTCCACGTCGTGCACGCTGGCGCGGATGGTGGTGGTGCGGTCCACGGCCACATCGATCTTGATGGTGGGCGGGATGGCGGCTTGCAGGCGCGGCATCTCGGCCATCACGGCGTCCACGGTGGAGATGACGTTGGCGCCGGGAATCTTGAAGATGACGATCATGACGGCGTCTTTGAGCTGGCCGGGAGGGCCTTTGTCCGGGCTGATGCCGCTGACGCCGGCGGTGTGGATGTCGGCGACGTCGTTGGTAATCGCGCCCAGATCAGCGATGCGCACCGGCGCGCCGGTCTGCTGGTTATACCCGGCGATAATGGGCGCGTAATCGGAGGCTTTGAAGATCTGATCGTTGTCGCCGACCTGCCAGCGGCGGCCAGGGTTTTGCAGTGCGCCTTTGGGCCGGTTGGCGTTGGCGGCAGAGAGCGCCGTGCGCACTGCCTCCAGGCCGACGCCATTCGCGCCCAGTTGCATGGGGTTCAACTCGACGCGCACGGCGGGGCTGGAGCTGCCTCCGACGAAGACCTGGCCAACCCCCTGGATCTGGGAGATCTTTTGCGACAGGATGGAGTCCGCCATGTCGTAGATCTGCGGCTTGGTCACCACGTCGGAGGTCAGGGAGAGAATCAGGATCGGGGCTTCCGCCGGATTGGCCTTGCGGTAGCTGGGATTCTGCGGCAGGTAAGAGGGCAACTGGCTGCGCGCCGCGTTGATGGCCGCCTGCACGTCGCGGGCGGCAGCGTTGATGTCGCGGTTGATGTCGAATTGCAGGATGACCGAGGCCGTGCCCAGCGAGCTGGACGAGGTCATCTGGTTGACGCCGGCGATGCGCCCGAACTGGCGCTCAAGCGGGGTGGCAACCGAGGAGGCCATGGTCTCCGGGCTGGCGCCGGGCAGCCCCGCGCTCACGCCGATCACCGGGTAGTCGACGTTGGGCAGCGAGGCCACGGGCAGCGTCGAGTAAGCCACGGCGCCGGCCAGCAAGAGGGCCAGCGAGAGCAGCGTCGTGGCCACCGGTCGGCGAATAAATGGCGCGGATAGGTGCATTGATCGCTGTCCCTGACCACCTGCTGTGGGTTGATCTTTGGTTGATGTTGGAGAAGTCCCACCCTAGCCGCAAAAACGAGAACGCGGCGAGGGTGGGTCACCCGATTAAATGCTGACTTCTGACCCCTGACCCCTGATCCCTGACCCCTGATCCACGATTTCTCGCGGCTTCATGCGCTGGGCCAGCTTGTCAAAGTAGATGTAGATGACCGGGGTGGTGTAAAGCGTCAGCAACTGCGAGAGCAGCAGGCCGCCGACGATGGTGATGCCCAGGGGCTTGCGCAACTCCGCGCCCACTCCGCCGCCCAGAGCCAGCGGCAGACCGCCCAAAAGAGCTGCCATGGTGGTCATCATGATGGGGCGAAAACGCAACAGGCAGGCCTGAAAAATCGCCTCTTCGGCCGGCAGATGCTGGTCGCGCTCGGCCTGCAGGGCAAAGTCGATCATCATGATGGCGTTCTTTTTGACAATGCCGATCAGCAGGACGATGCCGATCAGCGCAATCACGCTGAACTCGGTGTGCGTCATCATCAGCGCCAGAAGAGCGCCGACGCCGGCCGAGGGCAGCGTGGAGATGATGGTGATGGGGTGGATGTAGCTCTCGTAGAGCACGCCCAGCACAATGTAGACGGTGACGAGCGCGGCCAGAATCAGCAGCGGCTCATTGGAGAGCGAGGTCTGGAAGGCGGCGGCCGTGCCCTGAAAGCTAGCGTTGATGGCCACCGGCATCTGGATGCGCTGCTCGATGGCGTTGACAGCGATGACGGCGTCGCCCAAGGATTTTCCCGGCGCCAGGTTGAAGCTGACCACCGTGGACGGAAACTGGCCCTGGTGGCCGATGGACAACTGCGCCCGCGACTGCTCCCAGTGGGCCAACTGGCTGAGCGGAACCTGCGTCCCGTTGCCCGATTTGACGTAGAGGTTGTTCAGCGTGGCCGGATCGGTCTGGAAGTTCGGGCCCACCTCCATCACCACGTGGTACTGGTTGAGCTGGGTGAAGATGGTGGAGACCTGGCGCTGGCCGAAGGCGTCGTAGAGGGTGTTGTCGACGTCGGCCATGGCGATGCCCAGCCGGGCCGCGGTGTCGCGGTCGATCACCAGGCTGGCGCCGAGGCCCTGGTCCTGCAGGTCGCTGGCCACGTCAGTGACCATCTTTTCCTTGCCCAGCTCTCTGACCATCAGTCGCGTGTACTTGGCCAGCTCGACCGGATCGGGGTCTTCGAGCGAGTACTGAAACTGCGTCCGGCTGACGCGGTCTTCAACGGTCAGATCCTGGAGCGGCTGGAGGAAGAGCTGAATGCCCTCGACGCCGGCGACCGTGCGCTGCATGCGGCCGATGACCTCCGAGGCGGAGAGCTTGCGCTGGTCGAGGGGCTTGAGGGTGATCTGGATACGGCCGGAGTTCAGCGTGGTGTTGGTGCCGTCCACGCCAATAAACGAAGAGATGTTATCGACGGCCGGGTCTTGCAACAGGAGATCGACAAGTTTTTGCTGGCGCTGGGCCATCGAAGTGAAGCTGACCGATTGCGGCGCCTCGCTGATGCCCAGAATCACGCCCGTATCCTGCACCGGGAAGAAGCCTTTGGGGACGACCACATAGAGCAGCAGGGTTCCCACCAGCGTGCCGATGGTGACCATCAGGGTGGTGAAACGGTAGCGCAATACAACCTGCAGGGTCCGCCCGTAGAAGGCGATGACCGAGTTGAAGACGTCTTCCGACCAATGGTAGAAGCGGGTCTGTTTTGCGCCTTTGGGCTTGAGAATCCGCGAGCACATCATCGGCGTCAGCGTCAGTGAGACCACGGCCGAGACCAGAATCGTCACGGCGAGCGTCACGGCGAACTCGCGGAAGAGCCGGCCCACCACGTCGCCCATGAACAGCAGCGGAATCAGCACGGCGATCAGCGAGACGGTCAGCGAAATGATGGTGAAGCCGATCTGCTCCGAGCCCTTGAGGGCGGCGCGCATGGGGCTCATTCCCTCTTCAATGAAGCGCGAGATATTCTCGATCATCACGATGGCGTCGTCCACCACGAAGCCAGTCGAGATGGTGAGCGCCATCAGCGTCAGGTTGTTCAGCGAGTAGCCCAGGAGGTACATCACGCCGAAGGTGCCCACAATCGAAAGCGGCACGGCGACCGAGGGGATGATGGTGGCGGCCAGATTGCGCAGGAAGAGGAAGATGACCATCACCACCAGCGCGACGGTGAGCATCAACTCGTATTCCACGTCCCTGACCGAGGCGCGGATGGTCGTGGTGCGGTCGGTCAGAATCTTCACCTGCACGGTGGCCGGCAGAGCGGTCTGCAACTGCGGCAGCAGCTTCTTGATGCGGTCGACCACCGCGATGATGTTGGCGCCCGGCTGGCGCTGAATGTTGACGATGACCGCGGGCTGGCGGTCCATCCAGGCGGCCTGCTGGGAGTTTTCCGCGGCGTCGACGATGGTGGCCACGTCGGAGGCGCGCACCGCGGCCCCGTTGCGGTAGGCCACGATCACCGGCTTGTAATCGCCGCTGGCCAGCAACTGATCGTTGGCTCCGATGGTGTACGACTGGCGCGAACCGTTCAGTGTGCCCTTGGCCTGGTCCACGTTGGCCGCCGCCAGGGCGGTGCGCAGGTCTTCCAGGCTCAGGTTGTAGGCGGCCAGTTGCGCCGGATTGGCCTGAATGCGCACCGAGGGCTTCTGGCCGCCGGCAATCGAGACCATGCCCACGCCGCTGACCTGAGATATCTTCTGCGCCAGGTTAGTGTCGGCCGCGTCTTCAATCTTGTCCAGGGGCAGCGAGTTGGAGGTCAACGCCAGCGTCATGATGGGCGCATCGGCGGGGTTCACCTTGCTGTAGATCGGCGGATTAGGCAGATCGCTGGGCAAAAAGCTGTTGGCCGCGTTGATGGCCGCCTGCACCTCCTGCTCGGCCACGTCGATGTTCTCGTCGAGGTTGAATTCGAGGGTGATGACCGAGCCGCCGCCCGAGCTGACCGAGGTCATCTGCTTCAGGCCCGGCATCTGCCCGAATTGCCGCTCCAGAGGCGAGGTCACCGACGAGGCCATCACCTCCGGCCCGGCGCCGGGGTAGAAGGTGAGCACCTCGATGATCGGGTAGTCCACCTCGGGCAGGGCGGAGACCGGCAACTGCTGGTAGCCCACAAAGCCCGCCAGCAGAATCGCCGCCATCAGCAGCGAAGTGGCCACCGGGCGCAGAATGAATGGCCGGGAAGGGCTCACGGCTTCTCCCTTTTATCGCGTTTGCCGCTCCCAGATCCACTGCCTTTGCTGCTATCGGAACCGGAGCCTGCCCCTGCCGTCGAGCCGGGCTGGCTGGCCGCGCCGGAGCCCGTACCGGAGCCCGTGCCGGAACCCGCGAAGAGCTTGCTGCCGCTCTGGCCGGCGCCCTGCCCCGCTGCGCCCTGGGCCGTGGTTTTTCCGCCCTGCTGTTTGGCCACGCTCGTGGTCACCGTCTGTCCCGGACGCAGCCGGTCGGCGCCATCCACCACCACCTGCTGGCCGGCTGCGGGGCCGCTGTCCAGGATGGTCGCCTGCCCCTCGGCCAGAGCAATCTTTACCGGCTGCATTCTGGTCGTCGAACTCTGTTTGGTCTTGTCGGTATCGACGACCCACACATACGAGCCCTGGTTCCCGGTCTGGATGGCCGCCGAGGGCACCACCAGCGCATTGGGCCGGTTTTCCATCACCAAATGAATGTTGACGAACTGGTTGGGAAACAGCAGTTGGTTCTGGTTGTCGAAGACCGCCTTCAACTTGCCGGTTCCGGTGGTGGTGTCGATCTGGTTGTCGGCGGTGAGCAGATAGCCAGTGGCCAGCTTCTGCGTGTTGCCCTGGTCGTAGGCGTCCACGGCCAGGCGCTTGTCCGCGGCCAGCTTGCGCAGCACTTGGGGAAGCTGGTCCTCGGGCAGCGTAAAGTAGACGGCGATGGGCTGGAACTGATTGATGATAATCAGGTTGGTGGTGTTGGCCGTGATGATGTTGCCGGGGTCCACCAGGCGCAAGCCGATTTTGCCGTTGATGGGCGACTGGATAGTGCACCAATTCAGTTGCAACTGGGCGGTCTCGACGGCCGCCTTGTCGGATTCGATAGCGCCCTCGTACTGGCCCTGCGCAGCCTCATCGGCTTGCATGACCTCCTTGGAGACCACACCTGCGTCATAGAGCGCCTTGTAGCGGGCAAACTCCGCCTTGGCGTTCTTTAAAAGCGCTTCGTCGTGAGCCAGAGTGCCCTTGGCCTGATCCAGCGCGGCCCTGTAAGGCCGGGGGTCGATCACCAGGATCGTCTGGCCCTGCTTCACCTGCTGGCCCTCGGTGAACTTGACCGGCTCCAGTTGGCCGCTGACCCGCGCCTTCACGGTAACGCTCATGTAGGGCGTCACCGTGCCCAGCGCGGTCAGGAAGATGGGCATTGGCTTTTGTTCAACGGCCGTCACCTGCACCGGAACCGGCCGGTTCTGCAAGGCCGCCGCCTGGCTGGCGCTCGCGGCCGCGTTCAGTTTCTGGTTCTGGTAGATTCGCCAGACAATCAGGCCCAAAGCGGCCACCAGCACCACGTACACGATCATGCGCACCCTGGAACTCTTGCGGGCGGGGGGTGGTGGCTCGATGCCGCCTGTGGCCGGATGGGACTCTGGAGCGCCTTCAATGGACATGATGTCGATTCCCGTCGTTTTCTCGTGAGTGAGTGCCCGCGCCTTGGGGTCCCGCGTCTGGAACTCCGCGCAAGAGCCCCCGCGCACTAGCATTGTGTGACCGAACGCGGGCAGAAAACAAACTGGCCGCTCTCGTTTCTACGGACGATTGAGTTTCAGCAAAGGTTTCCTCCGCCCAATCCGCACTCATGGCGCGGCCGCGCGTCCTGTTCAGCCTGGAAATCCATTCCCCATATTGATCCGGTCATGAACGAATAAAACAAATTTGGGTGCCCCCCTCGCTTGTCATTCTGAGCGAAGCGCAGCGAAGTCGAAGAACCTGCTTCTTGCAACTTTTGCGGCTAGGGTGGGAACCGGTCTCGCATTCCAATGGAGCCGTATCCATAAAGGCAAGACGAGACCATTGTAAGTGAATCGAGCCTTCTCTGTGCCTTGCGCTCCGCGCCCGCCGCAAGGCCGACGCCCCAATTCCCGGCTGCAATTCATTTACTGCCGCAAAGGAATGCATTCGCCCGTCATCCCTTCCAGACGGCCTTGGACGTTATACTTGACCCTGAGTTTAGAGCGATTCTCCCATTCGCGCGCCCTTGGCAAAGCCGTTCTGGTTGGATTCTCTTGAGAAAAGCCCACGCAGCGGCCATAGTTTTGGTGTACGACAATAGGAAAACCGTTTTACTCTCCGCCGCGTTTAACATTGAACCGCCGCGCCGCTGTGCTGTCTCCAATTCGGCACGCACTACCGCGGCTGGCTGGGCTTCGCCGGCTCCATGAGGACCAATTTTGCTGTCTGACTCCACCACTGCCGGACCCGCCGATCGAATAAGGCCGCTATGTGTCGACCTGGACGGCGCACTGATCAAATCCGACTCGCTCTTCGATGCGATCTGCCTGTTTGTGCGCCGCTATCCCGCCCGTTTCTGGCAATTGCCGATGTGGCTGGCCAGCGGCCGCGCCCGCCTGAAGGCCGAGGTGGCGCGCCACGCCCCGCTCGACGCCGCCCGGCTGCCCTACAACACCGAGCTGCTCCGCTACCTGCAAACCGAACGGCGCGAGGGCCGGCAACTCTACCTGACGACCGGCGCGGATGGTTCGCTGGCGGGGCGGGTGGCCGCGCATCTGGGAATTTTTTCCGAGGTGCTGGCCTCCGACGGCGTGACCAACCTGACCAGCACGAAAAAACTGGCCTGCCTGAAGGCCCGCTTCAGTGAGTTCGACTACATCGGCAACTCCCGCGCCGACCTGCCCCTGTTGGCCAGTGCGCGCCAGGCGATGGTGGCCAATCCCACCCTCGGCCTGCGCCTGGCGATGCGTCTGCGGAAGATTCCCGTGGCCCGGAGCTTCGAAGACCGGCGGCCCTTGCCGCAAACTCTGGTGAAGGCGGCCCGCGTCCACCAGTGGGCCAAGAATGTTCTGCTGGTGGTCCCGCTGCTGCTTTCGCACAAGCTGGGCCCCGGCTCCATCGGCGCGGTCATCGCGGCCTTCTTCTGTTTCAGCTTCATGGCCTCGGCCAACTACCTGGTCAACGATATGCTGGACATCGGCAGCGACCGCCGTCATCCGGCCAAGCGCTTCCGCCCCTTTGCCGCCGGCGACCTGCAGGTCTCCACTGGCCTGGTCCTGGTGCTCGTGCTGGTTGCGGCCTCGGTGGCGATTCTGCCCTGGCTGCCCCGCGCATTCGTGATGTGGCTGGCGATTTATATCGTCTCCACGACGGCCTATTCCTTCTACCTCAAGCGGATTGCGCTGGTGGACGTGCTGATGCTCTCCGGCCTCTACACGCTCCGCCTGCTGGCCGGAGGCGCGGCCACCGGAACCGAAATCTCCCACTGGCTGGCCGGCTTCTCCATCTTCCTGTTTCTCTCGCTGGCCATGGTCAAGCGCTTCTCGGAGCTCGAGAACCTGCGCGAGCGGGGCATCACCGCGACCCACGGACGAGGCTATCTGGTCGACGACCTCGAGCAGGTTCGCTGCTTCGGCACCTCCTGCGCCACGGCCTCCGTGGTGGTTTTTTCGCTTTACATCTCCCGTTCCGACGTTGAGGCTCTCTACCGGCACTCAGGCCGGCTCTGGCTCATCGTGCCGCTGATGCTCTTCTGGCTCTATCGCGTCTGGCTGCTCGGTTCGCGCGGCGAGATGGACGACGATCCGGTCGTCTTTGCCCTCCGCGACCGGGTCAGCCTGGCGGTGGGAGTGGGTGTGCTGGCCGTGGCCATCTTCGCCCTGTAAAAATGTGGCCAGGCCGCAGAATTTCCTCAATGCACTTTTCCGGCTTCTGGGACGCCGTATTGAGGGAAAGCAGCGGTCCTCTGGAGATCTTGTGGCCGTTTCCCCGAAGCCTTGGTCTACTATTGTCTTTTCAACTGTCATGCTGCGGGGGTTCGGGCGGAGAGCGACTTCCGTTGCGGAACCCGTTGAAATGGGCATGACCGGCTCCGCGCTCCAGTCGGCCTCCCGGTGGAGGCCGGAGGCGGACGCGGCCCGGCTCGGGAGCGAGTACCTGCCTTATGATGTGGATTGTCCGGCTGGCGCTGCGGCGGCCTTATACTTTTGCCGTTTTTGCGCTTTTGATTCTGATCCTCGGCGTCTTCAGCATTCTCACCATGCCGACGGACATCTTTCCGAACATCGACATTCCCGTCGTTACAGTAGTGTGGAACTACACCGGCCTGTCGGCACAGGAGATGTCCAACCGCATCGTCTTCAACAGCGAGCGCGGCCTGACCATTGCGGTCAACGACATCGACCACATCGAGTCGCAATCGCTCAACGGCATCGGGCTCATCAAGATATTCTTCAAGCCGCACGTCAACATCGGCAGCGCGGTGGCCCAGGTGAACGCCATCTGCCAGGTGCAGTTGCGCTCGCTGCCGCCCGGCACCACGCCGCCGTTCATCATCCAGTACAACGCCTCCAGCGTGCCGATTTTGATGCTGGGCCTCTCCGGCCAGGGGCTGAACGAGCAGCAGGTCTTCGATCTGGGAACGAACACCATTCGCACCCAGTTGGCCACCATCGAGGGCGCGCAGACCCCCTATCCCTACGGCGGCAAGCAGCGCCAGATTCAGGTGGACCTCGACCTGCACGCCCTGCAGGCCAAGGGGCTCTCGCCCACCGACGTGGTCAACGCCATCTCCGCGCAGAATCTGATTGCGCCCTCCGGCACGATGAAGATCGACCGCTTCGAGTACGCAGTGGAAACCAACTCCGCGCCTCTGCTAGTCGATGACCTGAACAACCTGCCCATCAAAACGGCGAACGGCGCGGTCATCTACATTCGCGACGTGGCCCACGTGCGCGACGGCAGTCCGCCGCAGACCAACATCGTGCGCGTGGACGGCAAGCGCGCCATCCTGATGAGCGTGATGAAGACCGGATCGTCCTCCACGCTGGAGATCATCAAGGAGGTTCACGAAAAACTCGACAGCATGCAGGGCCAACTGCCGCCGCAGTTGCGCATCAAAGCTCTCTCCGACCAGTCGATCTTCGTGCGCGGCGCCATCAGCGGCGTGGTCCGCGAGGCCGTCATCGCTGCCTGCCTGACCGCCACCATGATCCTGGTCTTCTTGGGCAGCTGGCGCTCGACGCTGATCATCGCCGTCTCCATTCCGCTCTCCATCCTCTGCTCGCTCGCCGCGCTTTCCGCGCTGCACGAGACCATCAACATCATGACCCTGGGCGGGCTGGCGCTGGCCGTCGGCATTCTGGTCGATGACGCCACCGTCGAGATCGAGAACATCAACCGCAACATCGAATCCGGCAAGGAGGTCGAACAGGCCATCCTCGACGGCGCCGCGCAGATTGCCACTCCGGCCCTGGTCTCGACCCTGGCCATCTGCATCGTCTTCGTCCCCATGTTCCTGCTGAGCGGCGTGGCGCGCTACCTCTTTGTCCCCATGGCCGAGGCGGTAGTCTTCGCCATGCTGGCCAGCTACCTGCTCTCCCGCACCGTTGTGCCCACCATGGCCAAGTACCTGCTCAAAGAGCGCGACGAGGCCGAGCTTGCGCAAAAGCGATGTAGCCGCAACCCCTTCATCCGCTTTCAACTGGCCTTTGAATCCGGTTTCGAGAACTTTCGCCACGGCTACCTGCGCCTGCTCACCCTTTGCGTGGACCACGCCGTGGTTTTTCTCCTTCTTTTTACAGTTTTTGCGCTGGGTTCGATTGCGCTGCTCGAGCCCTGGCTGGGCCAGGACTTCTTCCCCGCCGTCGATGCCGGCCAGTTCAAGATTCACGTCCGCGCCCATACCGGCACGCGCATCGAAGGGACGGCCGCGCTCTGCGATCACATCGACTCGACCATCCGTCGGCAGATTCCCGCCAAAGAGCTGGTCACCATCGTCGATAACATCGGCCTGCCCTACTCGGGACTGAATCTCTCCTACTCGACCTCGGCGCCCATCGGCCCGGCCGACGCCGACATCCAGGTCCAGTTGAGCCCCCATCACCATCCCACCGCGGCTTACGTCGAGCAGTTGCGCACCGTGCTGGCCAGCCAGTACCCCGGCGTCACATTTTATGTGCTGCCGGTAGACATCGTGACCCAGATTCTCAACTTCGGCCTCTCGGCGCCCATCGACCTGCAGATCGTCGGCCCCAATCTCTATGGCAATCGCGCCCTCGCCGAGAGGATGCTCGATGAAATCCGCTATCTTCCCGGCGCCGCCGATGCGCGCATTCAGCAGCCCTTCGACTATCCCAGGATGACGGTGAATGTGGACCGCACTCGCGCCCAGGAGATCGGCCTGACGCAGCAGAATGTGGCGCAGAGCCTGCTGGTGGCTCTCAGCGGCAGCTTCCAGACCACCCCCAGCTTCTATCTCGATCCCAAAAGCGGAGTCACCTACAACGTCGCCATCCAAGCCCCGCAGTATAAGCTCGACTCGCTGGCCGCGCTCGAAAGCCTGCCCGTCACGAGCGCCGGCGCGGCGCAACAGGCTGGCGACGCAGCGCAAACCGGCGGCTCTGCCGCCACCGGCGTTCCCGGCACTCCGCCGCCGGTCAATGTGCTGGGAAACCTGGCCTCCATCGCACCCGGAACCGAGATGGGCGCCGTCAGCCATTACGACGTTCAGCCGGTCCTCGACATCTACGCCAACGTGGACGGAACCGATCTGGGCAGCGTGACGCGCAAGGTCGAAAAGGTCATCGGCGAGCACCAGGCCGAGTTGCCGCGCGGCTCGCATTTCATCCTGCGCGGCCAGAGCGAGACGATGAAGGCCTCTTACCTGGGCCTGCTGGCCGGCCTGGCCTTTTCCATCCTGCTGGTTTACCTGCTGATCGTCGTCAACTTCCAGTCCTGGCTCGATCCATTTCTCATCATCGCGGCGCTGCCGGCGGCCCTGGCCGGCATCGTCTGGTTCCTCTTTCTCACCGGCACGCGGCTCAGCGTTCCGGCGCTCACCGGGGCCATCATGTGCATGGGCGTAGCCACCTCCAACTCCATTCTGGTGGTCAGCTTTGCCCGCGAGCAGTTGGAGGTCCTGGTAGGCGATGCGCGCCGGGCCGCGCTGAATGCCGGCTTTGTCCGCCTGCGCCCGGTGCTGATGACCGCCCTGGCGATGATCCTCGGCATGGCGCCCATGGCGCTGGGACTGGGCGAGGGCGGCGAACAGAACGCCCCGCTGGGCCGCGCCGTCATCGGCGGCCTGCTGCTGGCCACCGTGGCTACGCTGTTTTTTGTTCCCGCATTCTTCTCCGTCGTCCACGGCTGGCTGGAAGGCCGCCGCAAGACGGCTCACGGCGCGCCACCGGCCGGAACCTTCGACGAGTTTGACGAGAACTTGGAGTAGTTTTGAACCTGGAGTAGTTTTTTATGACCAACGAACCCCGTCCAGACCTGCAACCGTCCTCCCCGCCTGCCCACGGCCACGAGTCCGCGCCCGAACAAAAGCCCATTCCGCCGCGCAAGGCTCTGGTGGGAGTGGCCATCGTTGTGGTCGTCGCGGGCCTCCTGGCCGGCTTCGGCATTCTCCTCCGCATTCACGCCGGCACGGTGCTCGCCCAGCGCACTAACGAGCTGGCCGCTCCCACGGTGATCGTCGCCGCGCCTAAATCTGGTGCTCCCGTGGACAGCTTCGTGCTGCCCGGCAACGTGACCGCCTTCACCGACGCGCCCATCTACGCCCGCACCGCCGGCTACCTCACGCGCTGGTACTACGACATCGGCGCCAAGGTGAAGAAGGGCGCTCTTCTGGCCGAGATCGCCACCCCCGAAGTGGACCAGCAACTGGCCCAGACCCAGGCCGATTTAGCCACCGCCCAGGCCAACGCCAACAATGCCCGCATCCAGGCCGCCCGCTACTCCGGCCTCGTCCAATCCAACGCCGTCTCCCGCCAGGACACCGACACATTCGTGAACCAGGCCGCGGCCACCGCGGCCACCGTCAGATCCGCGCAGGCCAACGTCGCGCGGCTGCGCGACCTCAAATCCTTTGAAAAGGTCTACGCGCCCTTTGACGGCGTGGTCACCGCCCGCACCATCGACACCGGCCAGTTGATCGACCCCGGCGCGGGCAAGGAGCTCTTTCACCTCCAGGCCATCCAGACCTTGCGCGTCTACGCCAACCTGCCCCAACTCTACTCGGCAAAGGTCAAGCGCGGCTCCAAAATCGACCTCACCTTCGCCGAGCACGTCGGAAAAATCTACCAGGGCACGCTCGTCCGCACCGCCGACGCCATCGATCCGGCCAGCCGGACACTGCTCGTGGAGGTGGACGTGGACAACCGCGACGGCGAGTTGCTGCCTGGCTCGCTCGCCCAGGTGCACTTCAAGACGCCCTCCGCCGCTCCCGCCCTCATCGTTCCCGCCTCGGCGCTCATCTTCCGCCGGGAGGGGATGCGCGTCGGCGTCCTGGTCAATGGCAACCTCGCCCACCTCGCCCCGGTGGTCATCAGCGAAGACGACGGCGCCAATGTGCAAATCGTCGCCGGCCTCGGGTCTGGCGACCAGGTGATCCAGGACCCGCCCGACTCGCTCATCGAAGGCGAAAAGCTCCGTGTCGAGAGCCCCGCCAGCCAAACCGATGCGGGAGGCAAGTGACCATGCCGGCGCCCCAGACTGCTGAGCAAGTCGTGGCTTTGAAAGGGCACGGCTTTAGCTGTGCCGTTGGAGAGCCAGATGCGAACGCGGCTTTAGCCGCCGAGGGAATGCCGGGTGCCCCATCCTTGCGACGTTCTGAGCGAAGCGTAGCGGAGTCGAAGAATCTGCGTTTTGTAGATTGTCGCAAGGGCGGGAAACCACGGCTCTCAACCATCAACGCCGGGTGCCCCACCCTCGCTGCGTCTTTGTTTTTGCGGCTAGGGTGGGTTTTCGTAGCTGCATCACTGCTCACCGGCTGCAAGCCCGTCGGCCCCAACTACAACCGCCCCGGCTACCACTCCCCCGCGGCCTACAAGGAAACCGGCGCGACCACGGTCCTCGCGCCGCCGCCCAACCCCGCCGGGGGCGGTTGGCGGCCAGCAAATCCCTCTGACGGCATGATCCGCGGCAAATGGTGGGAGATCTACCAGGACCCCCAGCTCAACCGGCTCGAAGACCGCATCAGACCCAACAACCAGACCCTCCGCCAGGCTCTGGAAACCTACCTTGCCGCGCGCGACCAGATCAGCGTGGCCCGCGCCAGCCTTTTTCCCAAGCTTTCGGCCGGAGTTTCCGCCCAGCGCGAGAGAATCTCGGCCAACGGACCCGACTATACGTCTACCAAATCCTCCACCTACAACGATTTTTTGCTGAACGGCCAGGCCAGCTGGGAGCCGGATTTCTGGGGCCGCATCCGCCGCACCGTCGAAGCCGCCCGCTCGAACGCCCAGGCCAGCGCCGCCGACCAGGCGAACATTGACCTGAGCCTTCATGCCGAAATGGCCGCCGACTACTTTCAGTTGCGTGGCCTCGACGCCGAAACCGCGCTGCTGAAGGCCACCGTCGCCGACCTCGAAGGCCAGCTCGGCCTGACTCAGCGCCTCTTTGCCGGCGGCATTGGCACCGACGTGGACGTGGCCCAGGCCAAAACCCAGCTTGAAACCGCACGCGCCCAACTGATCGACGTGGGCGTGGCCCGCGCCCAGTACGAGCACGCCATCGGAACCATCGCCAACGCCAATCTCTCCGAATTCAGCATTCCGTTTTCACCGCTTGCCGAGTTTCCTGTCCAGCCCCCTGCCCAGTCTTCCGGCCAGCCGCTTTCCCACTCTCTCGATCAGCCGCAGAATCTCGCACCGCCTCGGAACCTCGAGTTGCCCCGGATTCCCGTCGGTCTGCCCTCGCAACTGCTCGAACGCCGTCCCGACATCGCCGCCTCCGAGCGCCGCGTGGCCGCCGCCAACGCCCAGATCGGCATTGCGGTCAGCGCCTTCTATCCCACCATTAGCCTGAATGGCATAGGCGGCTTTGAAAGCGAGCACGGCGTAAGCTGGATTCAGGGCCCAAGTGCGCTTTGGAGCCTGGGGGCGCAAGCAACGGAGCTGATCTTTGACGCCGGCAAGCGCCATGCCCTCACCGATCAGGCCCGCCACGCCTACGAGGCCCAGGTCGCCGCCTACCGAAGCCAGGTCTTGCTGGCCTTCAACGACGTGGAAGACCAGCTCTCCGGCCTGCGAATCCTCGAGCAGGAGTCGGCCGCCGAACAAAAGGCCGTCGCCTCGGCCCAGCACTCCTACGAGATTTCCAATCTGCGTTACAGGGGCGGCGTCACCAGCTACCTCGAAGTCCTGACCGCCGAAGCCGCGCTGCTCCAGAACCAGCACACCGCCATCGACCTCAAAACCCGCCAGTTTGCCGCGAGCGTCGGCCTCGTCCGCTCACTGGGCGGCGGATGGGATGCGAGCCAGTTGCCAAAGTAGCGAAATGCAGGGAACAGAGCGGTTCTCCAGTTGTAAATCGAAGATTCTGGAGGGAGCAGGGGGCTTCAGCCCCCTGAAAGAGAGCAAATTCGCCGGGCCTTCAGGCCCGGGCTTTTGCCGCTTTTCCAGGACTTGAAGGAAATACAACTGTAGTACTAAAAGGCAGGGGCAACGGTGAACACTCCCGGACCCGAGCGTCCTACAATAAAACCATGATCCTGGAGACCTTTCCCGTCGGCCCTTTGCAAAGCAACTGCATCATCCTCGGCGACGAGGAGAGTGGCGAGGCCATTGTCATCGATCCCGGCGACGAGGCAGATCGCATTCACCGCCGGCTCACCGAACTCGGCCTCAAGCTCAAGCAGATTCTTCTCACCCACGCCCACATCGACCACGTGGGCGGCGCGCTACCGCTCCAGCGGCTCACCGGCGCGCCCATTCTGCTGAACGAAGCCGACCTGCCACTGCTCCAGATGATGGAGACGCAAGCCGACTGGATCGGCGCCGCCGCGCCCGAAACCGCTCTCCCCGACCAGAACCTGGCCGATGGCCTCAGCGTGGGTTTGGAACGCTTCCCCGCCCAAGTGCTGCATACCCCCGGCCACAGCCAAGGCTCGGTCTGCCTTTACTTCGCCCCACTCAAGCTACTGATTGCCGGCGACACGCTCTTTGCCGGCGGCATCGGCCGCACCGACCTGCCCGGCGGCGACTACAACCAGATCATCGACTCCATCCAGAACCGCCTGCTGGTCTTGCCTGACGAAACCCGCGTCCTCCCCGGCCACGGGCCTGAGACCACCATCGGCCAGGAGCGCAGGAGCAACCCGTTTCTGCGCGGAGAGTGACCACAAACCGCCCTCCACTCTTCCGGAAACTCCAATTGAACGGAAGAAACGCTCCCGCGCCTGACGGTTACCTCTGATTCGTTCTTCGAAAATCGCAGGCGCTTGTCCTACACTGAAGGTGCATCTAACGCGGTAAGGTCAATACAGAGCTTTATTTGCTCTGTAATTGGGGTATGGTTCTTTATTAGGGACTACAACTGGCCGGCACTTTGCGGTACGGCGAAGAATTTGATACGCTCAGGCAGTCTTGAAGCTGAGCGGAAGGAGAGTGTTCATCATGGCAGAAGAAAGCAAGATCAACGGTCTGGCGTGGTTTGTGGCTGGATTGGGTGTCGGCGCGCTGGTGGGAATACTTTACGCTCCCAAGAGCGGCCGCGAAACCCGGGAAGACCTGATCAGCGGAGCCCGGGAAGGAACCGAGTGCCTGCGCGCCCGCGCCCGGCAAGCCGCTGAGCAGGTGAGCGGCCTGGTGGACAAAGGCAAGGAGCAGGTGGGCGAATACGTTGAGCGTGGCCGTGAGGCGGTGGATCGCGGACGGGCGCAGTGGGAAGAGTTTGTGGAACATGGCAAGAACCTGGTCTCCGAACAGACCGGCCGGGTAACTGCGGCCGTTGACGCCGGGCGTCAGGCTTACAAGACGCCCCCCGTTGCCGGCGAACCCACGGAACTTTAAGGTGCATTTTTTCCTGGGCCGGATTCCTTTTCGGCCTGACTGTATTCAATCCTCTGCCCGGAGCGGCGCTTGATCGGCGGCTTGCCGCCTAAGCGCTGACTCCTCGGGCAGCGCTCTGGACTGGGCTGGGAAGCCCGGATGACGAGCTACTGAACCCGAGCCCGCAGCTCGACTGCGCGAGGCCACTTTAATGCCAAATCTGGACAATCAAACCATTCTGCTCGCCTTTGTTGCTGTGACGGGGCTGGCTGTGTTGCTGCAGGCGATCGTCCTGCTGGCAATCTTCATCACCTTGCGCAAAGCCATCCGTTCCGCGCGCGAAGAGAGCGAAAAACTGCGTTCCTCGCTCATGCCCATTATCTACGAGACGCGGGATATTCTGGTCGGCACGCAGGGATTTCTTAGCCGCGTCACGCCACGGCTTGAGACGGCCGCCACCGACCTCGCGGTGATCATGCACGGAGTGCGCGCGCAGAGCGAGGAACTGCAATCCTCGGCCCAGGAGCTTCTGGAACGTGTGCGGAAACAAAGCGAACGGCTGGATCAGATGTTCTCCGGCCTTCTGGACTCCGTTGATCACGCCGGAGAGTTCGTTGTCGAGACGGTCAGTGCGCCGGTACGGCAGATTTCTAGAGTGTTGAGAGCCGCAAAGGCGATCGTCGAGTCGCTGCGCACCCCTCCGGCGCGACGCCGTCCGCTCCCGGCCTCCGCCAACGAAGACAAGTCCGTCTAAATTCAGCCGGTTCCCGGTTTTACGCTTGGAATGGATTGGTCCGGGACGGGGAAGGAACCTCGCTACACAATCCATCCCCCGCCGACGACCTCGTCGCCGTCATAGAAGACCGCCGACTGGCCGGGAGTGACGGCGCGCTGCGGCTCGTCGAAGGTGGCGGCGACTTCGTCCGGGCCCGTCGGCTCGATTGTGGCCCAGGCCGGCTCGTGACGGTGGCGAATCTTGATTTTGACGCGCATCGGGCCGGTCAGCTCTGGAATGGAAATCCAGTTCAGGTCACGGGCGCGCAGGGTGCGGGTGGCCAGCTCCGCGTCCGCGCCCACGGTGACGCGGTGGCTTGCCGGTTCGATCCGCAGCACGTAAAGCGGCACCGCCGAGCTGAGGCCCAGCCCCTTGCGCTGGCCCACGGTGAAATTGAAGATGCCCTCGTGGCGGCCCAGAACCTCGCCGCTCGTGCTGACCAATTCCCCGGCCGTCTCCGGCAGACTTTCACCCTGCTCTTCAAGATAAGCCGCCAAAAACTGCTTGTAATCGCCGCTGGGAATGAAGCAGATCTCCTGCGAATCGGGCTTTTCCGAGAGCGCCAGGCCGTAGCGCCGCGCCGCCGCGCGCACCTCGGGCTTGGTCAGATGGCCCAGCGGGAAGAGCGTGTGCGCCAACTGCTCCTGGGTGAGGCCGAAGAGAAAATAGGTCTGGTCCTTGGCTAAATCCCTGGCCCGCTTGAGAATCCAGCGGCCGCGCCCAGCGTCGCGCGCCGGATCGAACTCGTTGATCGCGTAGTGCCCCGTGGCGATGCGCTCCGCGCCGATCGAGCGCGCGGTTTGCAGCAACTGGTCGAATTTGAGGTGGTTGTTGCAGAGCGAACAGGGGATGGGCGTGCGCCCGGCCAGGTACTCCTGGACAAAGGGTCGCACCACATCCCGCTCGAAGCGCTCCTGCTGGTTGACCACGTAAAACGGAATGCCCAGTTGCTCGGCCACGCGGCGGGCGTCGTACACATCATCCAAAGAGCAGCAGCGGCCGGCCTTCGGGGCGTCGGGAATGCCATGCCGCCCCGCCAGCCGCCTCTGGTCCCAAAGCTGAAGCGTCAACCCCATCACCGCGTAACCCTCGTGGGCGAGAAGCGCCGCCACCGTCGAGGAGTCCACCCCTCCGGACATGGCCACGGCAATGGTTGCGCGCTCGGTCATAGGGTTCCCTGAAAAAGCAGAGTTGGCAGAGGCAGCGAAGCAAGCTCCGTTAACTCCGCGAACGCCGCTAGCACCGCTCCAGAAAGACTCATCCCAGCGTCCCTGCCGCCACCGGGGAAATCGCCCGCAGGCGCTCGACGGCCTCGGGAACCACCTGCAAAACGTAGTCTACATCGGCCTCGGTCGCGGTCTTGAGCAGGCTGAAGCGCAGGCTGGCGCGGGCGCGGTTCTTGTCCAGCCCCATGGCCAGCAGCACGTGGCTGGGATCGGTGGCCCCGGAGTGGCAGGCCGAGCCGCCACTGACGGCCACGCCTTTCAGGTCGAGGGCGATCACCAGCGCCTCGCCCTCCAGATTGTCGAACCAGATGTTGGTGGTGTTGGCCACGCGAGGAACCGGTCTGGTGGATTCCCAGGTCCCAAAAGCGGGACCTGGGGCACCCGGAGTTTGTGGAATGTATGTCCCGTTGACGCCCGTGCCGGGAATCCGCAAAATCTCCGCCTCCAGACGGTCGCGCAACCGGGCCAGCCGGACGAGTTCTCCATCTTCGAGAGCGCTATCATCGAGCGAGTGCATGGCCAACTCCGCGGCCTTAGCCAGGCCCACGATGCCGGGCACATTTTCGGTTCCGGCGCGGCGGCGGCGTTCATGGCCTCCGCCCACCAGCAGCGATTCAACTGGAGTTCCGCGACGCACGAAGTTCGCGCCGACGCCCTTGGGGCCGTACATTTTGTGGGCGCTGATGGTCAGCAGGTGACAGCCGAAGCGGCGCACGTCGATGGGAACCTTGCCCGCGCCCTGCACTGCGTCGATGTGGAAGAAGGCGCCTCCGCCGCGGGTGATCTTGCATATTTCTTCTACCGGCTGCAGCACACCGGTCTCGTTATTGGCCAGCATTACGCTGACCAGCCTCGTCTCGGGCCGCAGGGCGCGCTGAATCTCCGCGGGGTCGATGAGGCCGCTCGCGGCCGGTGCGACGTAGGTCACTTCGACTCCGCGCTGTGCCATGCGCTCGGCCGCCTCCAGAATCGCCGAGTGCTCGATGGCGGTGGTAATCAGGTGATCGCCGGGGCGCAGCAGGCCGAAAATGGCGGTGTTGTCGCCCTCGGTGCCGCCGGAATTGAAGACCACCTCGGCGTCGTGGCAGTTGAAGAACTCGGCCAGCGTGGCGCGGCTGCCATCGACAGCCATGCGGGCCTGCTGCCCGTCGAGGTAAATCGAGCTGGCGTTGCCGAAGCGCTCCATCCAGTACGGGCGCATCGCCTCGACCACCTCCGGCAGCAAGGGGGTGGTGGCATTGGCGTCCATATAAACCCGTTTCACTGGCCAGCCTCCTACTACCGATTGTATGAGCAAAGGCATTTTCACTTCATGGTTGGCGCCCAAGCGGCACTTAAGGCGGCCTTTTCTTCCATCCGGCGGGTTTTAGTGAAGGGTACGGGCTTTAGTCCCTGAGGGAAGTTTTCGCGGCAATTCGCATTTCCTCAGCGGCTAAAGCCAATCAATCAATCTGGCTCTCAACGGACGGGCTAAAGCCCGTCCCCTTCGCAGCCCCGTTTTTAGAGAGGTTCTTAGCTCGCGCCGCGCTCCACATAGTTTTGCCGGATCCAATCAAGGTAGGCCCCGGTGCGCACGCTTTCCGCCCAAGCCGGATGGTCGAGATACCAGCGCACCGCCTTGCGCAGCCCGCTGTCAAAATCCTCGCTCGGGCGCCATCCCAGCTCCCGCGCCATCTTCGCGGCGTCAAGGGCGTAGCGGCGGTCATGCCCAGGGCGATCCTCGACGAAGGTGACGAGCTTTCGGCGCGGGCCGATGGCCGGATCGGGGCGCATCTCGTCCACCAGGTCGCAAATTGCGGTGACCACATCGAGATTCCGGCGTTCGCTATTGCCGCCAATGTGATAGGTTTCGCCGATGCGGCCGTTTTCGAGCACCGTGCGAATGGCTGCGCAGTGATCCTCCACAAAGAGCCAGTCGCGGCTCTGCAGGCCGTCGCCGTAGACCGGCAGCGGCTGGCCTTCGAGAGCGTTGAGCGTCATCAGCGGAATCAGCTTTTCGGGAAACTGATAGGGACCGAAGTTATTCGAGCTGTTGGTGATAAGGACAGGCAGCCCCCAGGTGCAATGGTAGGCCCTCACCAGGTGGTCGGCGGCGGCTTTCGAAGCCGCATAGGGGTTCGTCGGGGCATAGGCCGCGCCTTCCGTGAAGGGCCGGTCGCCGGGCCCAAGCGAGCCGTAGACCTCGTCGGTGGAGACGTGCAGAAAACGGAAAGCTTGCCGGTCCTCGTCCCACAGTTCCGCCCAGTAGCGCCTAGTCTCTTCAAGCAGAATCTGAGTTCCCAGCACATTGGTGCGAATGAACGGCTCGGGCGAAGCAATGGAGCGGTCCACGTGGCTCTCCGCCGCAAAGTGGACGATGGCCCTGGGCTGATGCTCGCGCAGCAAATTGGCCACGAACTGGGCGTCCCCGATGTCGCCAACCGCCAGCCGATAGCGCCGGTTATCCTCGAGCGAGGCCAGGTTGGCGGGATTGCCCGCATAGGTCAGCAGGTCGAGATTGATCACCGGCGAGCGTCTCTCGCGAATCCAGCTCAGAATAAAATTCGAGCCGATAAATCCCGCCCCGCCGGTAACCAGAATGGTGTCGCGCATCAGCGCCCTCTATGCCGCGATTTTAGAGCATTTTCAGGGTTAACGTGCGGTAGTGTAGATCGAGCAGGGTGGCTTTTACTTCCACCCCACGGACGAAGACCTGTCCGCAGGGGCCCCGTTGAGGAAAAAGCCACTTGAGTTCATGCTCCCCCATTACAGCAACCCTGAAATTGCTATAACCCGCGGCGTTCAGAATCACATCGCACACGGCCGGTTGCCACCGGTGAAGTCTTCCTCCCTGAACAGCTTTGCGCTCTCCCGCATCCGCGCCAGGAGCTGCTGGAAGAGTTTCCGGACGCAAATTTGCCTGGATCGCGGCCGCGCCGGTCACGAAGCGTCCGCGCCGCCCCGAAAAGCTCTCACAGATTTTCTGCAAATGGTTGAATTCAGACAAAATAATCCCGTCAATTGGGGCTATTTTGCCCCGCTGGCTGCTTTTCCCTGTTTCCTTCGCGCCACCCTCTCTGTCATACTTGATCGTGTCCACCTCGTTCGGCCAATCCTTAAAACCCAGTCAAGAGGTTGCATCCATGTCGGCAAAGTACGTCTTTGTGACGGGCGGAGTTGTGTCCAGTTTAGGCAAAGGCCTGGCGGCGGCCTCCATCGGCTGCCTGCTGGAAAGCCGCGGCCTGCGCGTCAACATGATGAAGTTCGACCCCTACCTCAACGTCGATCCAGGCACCATGTCGCCCTTTCAGCACGGCGAGGTCTTCGTCACCGACGACGGCGCCGAAACCGACCTTGACCTGGGCCACTACGAGCGCTTTACCCATGCGCCCCTCTCGCGCGACAACAACCTGACCACCGGCCGCATCTACGAGCAGATCATTTTGAAGGAGCGGCGCGGCGACTACCTCGGTAAAACCGTCCAGGTCATCCCCCACGTGACCAACGAGATCAAAAACGCCATGCGCAAGGTCTCGGCCAACGGCGCCGACGTGACCATTGTCGAGATCGGCGGCACGGTGGGCGACATCGAGTCGCTGCCCTTTCTGGAGGCTATCCGACAGATGCGCCAGGAGTTGGGCCGCGAGAACACCGTCTTCGTCCACCTCACGCTGGTCCCGTGGATTGCCGCCGCCCAGGAGCTGAAGACCAAGCCCACACAGCACTCGGTCAAGGAGTTGCTCTCCATCGGCATCCAGGCCGACATCCTCATGTGCCGCTCGGAGCGCGAACTGAGCAGCGAGATCAAGCAGAAAATCGCCGCCTTCTGCAACGTCGAGGAGCTGGCCGTGATCGGCGCTCAGACCTTGCCCTCCATCTACGAGGTGCCGCTCGGCTTTGCCAAGCAGGGTGTGGACTCTCTCATTCTAAAGTACTTGCACATCGAAGCCCCGGCGGCCGACCTGACCCGGTGGCAAGACCTGGTCTACCGCTGCTACCACCCTAAGGACGAGGTCTCGATCGCCATCGTGGGCAAGTACGTCGAGTACGAGGACAGCTACAAGTCGCTCAAGGAGGCGCTGACCCACGGCGCAGTCTCGCAAGAACTCAAGCTCAAGGTCACCTGGATTGAGGCCGAGAATCTCGAATCGAAGACTCCCGAGGATCGCGATTACGAGTTGCAGTTAGAGGGGTTCGACGGCATTCTCGTCCCCGGCGGCTTCGGAAAGCGCGGCATCGAGGGCATGTTGAACGCCATCCGCTACGCCCGCGAGAAAAAAGTGCCTTTCTTCGGAATCTGCCTGGGAATGCAGACCGCCTGCATCGAGTTTGCCCGCAACGTCTGCGGCTTGCGGGACGCCAACTCCAGCGAATTCGACCCCGCCAGCCCCCACCGCATCATTTACAAACTGCGTGAATTGCTGGGCGTCGAGGAGATGGGCGGGACGATGCGCCTGGGCGCCTGGGCCTGCATTCTGCAAAAGGATTCGCTGGCCTACCGCGCTTACGGCGTAACGGAGATCAGCGAGCGCCACCGCCACCGTTACGAGTTCAACCGCGAGTACGAAGCCCAGTTGACCGCGGGCGGCTTGCGCCTCAGCGGCACCACCCCTGATGCGACCTACGTCGAGATCGTCGAGATTCCCGGCCATCCGTACTTCTTGGGCTGCCAGTTTCACCCCGAGTTCAAATCCAAGCCCCTGGAGCCGCACCCGCTCTTCCGCGAGTTCATCGTCGCCAGCTACAAAAACCGGCAGGCAAGAATGCCGGCTGGATCGAGAACCGAAGCGGTCGCCGCACAGGAATCGGTAGCCGCCCAGGATTGACAGGCGCGTCTGGGCTTCATTCCCGGAGAGAAGATTCTGGCAAATTCAGCCCATTCCGCATCTGGCGTCCACCTGCTGCGCCCGGCCGCAACCGGCGTCACCCTCGCCGTTCGCGCCCAGCCGGGCGCCAAAAAGACCGCCGTCACCGGCCTCTACGGCGAGGGCCCGGCGGCGCAACTGAAGATCGCCGTGCACGCGCCTCCCATCGAAGGCCGCGCCAATCAGGCCCTCATCGCATTTCTCGCCGAGGCCTTCTCCATCCCCAAAAGCGCCGTCGAGCTAGCCTCCGGCGAGTTGTCGCGCAGCAAGGTCTTCTGTTTGCGCGGCGTCACGCTGGCGAAGGCTGAAGCGGTGCTCTCCGAGTGGATGCCAAGAACCTGAATTACCCCTACACGCTGTCATCCTGAGCGAAGCGCAGCGGAGTCGAAGGACCTGCGGTTGCTTTTCGTTCGCCAGGGTGGGAAACCTCCGGCTAAATGGCGGCGACCAGCGCGTCCAGCGCCTCTTCCGGCTCGGGGCGGACGCGAAAGTCGGCGTGGGCCTCGGCAAGGACTACGCGTCCAGCGGGACTGATTACATAGGTGGCGGGAAGGGGCAGCCGCCAGCTTTCGTCACCGTTGATGTACGGCACGTTGACCATCATCGAGAGGTAGTGCTCGCGCAGCGGCCCGGGCACGGTATAGACCAGGCCGAATTTTTCCGCCAGCGCACAGCCGGGGTCCGCGAGCACCGGGAAGGGCAGCTCATGCTGGGCGGCCAGGAATTCGTTCTGCCGCCCGGTCTGCGGGCTGATGGCCACCATCAGGCCACCGCACTCGCGCAGCGGCCCGTAGAGCTCGCGCCAGGCCTCCAGCTCGGTGATGCAGTACGGGCACCACCGCCCGCGAAAGAACTTCACCACCAAGGGACCGAGGGCGAGCAGATCTTCGCTGCGCACCACGGGCCCCGTTACGTCCTGCAAAGCAAACTCCGGCGCCACGGCGCCCACCGGCAGAATCCGCTCCTCGATGCCGGTTGAGAATAACTCCTCGACCGCCCGCTCGCTGACCGCCAGCCGCTCAGCCTGCACCAGCTCCCGCGTGTTGGCCGTAATCTCGTCGAGTTGGTCCTGAAGGATGGTCATGGGCGCTTGCCTTATTATTTGTAGAGAGCTACAAATGCGTTCAATGCCTGAACAGCAGCAAATAATACCAGTCCGCATGTTGCAATAGTCAACCATTTGGTCGAGTTTGCTAATTATTTCGTTGCTTTGTTCATCGACTCAGCATTCAATTTATTATCTTTGCTGGCTTGTTCGTCGCTCTCCAATTGCTTTACGGCAAGTTCGCGTGTTGCTTTGTAGCTGTCGAGAAGCCTTCCACTAAGATCGTTTGCACGGATCGCAATCTTGATCTCCGCAACGCGCAGGGACTGAATGGCGTCATCACTGTTGGGCATTCCTGTATCTGCATTATTGAGCAGTTCTTCCGGTGTCATCTTTGCATAGTCTGTCATTCAGGTAGACTCCTTGCGATTGCACCCTACCGCCCAAACTTCTGTTTCCCGCCCAGCCCCATGGCGCCCATGCCGCCGCGCATCATTTTAGCGCCGAGGCCGCCTTTGCCCATCTGCTTGAAGACCTTGGCCATCTGCGCGTACTGGCGCAGAAGCTGGTTCACATCCTGCACGGTGGTTCCGGAGCCCTTGGCGATGCGCTTGCGGCGCGTGCCGGAGATGATCTCGTGGTTGCGGCGCTCCTTGGGGGTCATCGAGTTGATGATCGCCTCCAGCCGCGTGAACTGCTTCTCGTCCACGTTCTTGGCCGCCTCCTGCATCCCGGCAAAGGGGCCGACCGAGGGCAGCATCTTCAAAATCGACTCCATCGAGCCGAGTTTCTTGATCTGGAGCAACTGGTCGCGGAAGTCTTCGAGCGAAAAACCGTCGCCCAAGAGGGCTTTTTTGGCGAAATCTTCCGATTTTTTGCGGTCGAGAGTCGATTCGGCCTTCTCGATCAAGGACATCATGTCGCCCATGCCGAGGATGCGGCCCACGATGCGGTCGGGATGAAAAGGCTCGAAGGCGTCCGGCTTTTCACCCACGCCGAGGAACTTGATCGGCTGGCCGGTGACGTGGCGAATCGACAGCGCCGCGCCGCCGCGGGCGTCGCCGTCCATCTTCGTCAGGATGACGCCGGTCAGGCCGAGGCGGGTATGGAAATCCTGGGCCGAGCGGACCGCGTCCTGGCCGGTCATGGCGTCGGCGATGAAGAGGATTTCCGACGGGTTGAGCAGCTTCTTCAACTGCTCCATCTCCGTCATCAACTCTTCGTCGATGTGCAGGCGTCCGGCGGTGTCCACAATCAGCGTGTCGCAGCCCATGTTGCGCGCCTCGCGGCGGGCCTCCTGAGCCAGGCGAAGAACCAGGGCCGGACCGGCGGGTTCCCCCTTCTGGTCGCCCTCGTAGAGCTTGGCCGCGATGGATTTGGCCACTACCCTGAGCTGCTCGCGGGCGGCGGGGCGGTAAACGTCGACCGAAACCAGCATGGGCCGGTGGCCGCCCTTTTTGAGCCAGGCGGCCAGCTTGCCCGATGTGGTGGTCTTGCCGGAGCCCTGCAAACCGGCCATCAGAATGACCGAGGGTGGCTGCGAGGCGAATTTGAAGCGGGCCGTGTCCTTGCCGAGCAGCGTGATCATCTCGTCGCGGACGATCTTGATGACCTGCTCGGAGGGCGAAAGAGCCGTAAGAACTTCCGTCCCGACGGCTTTCACGCGGATGTGCTCGATGAGGTCGCCGACCACGTTGAGGTTGACGTCGGCCTCGAGCAGCGCCACGCGAATCTCGCGCAGAGCCTCGGCGATGTTCTCTTCGGTGAGCGTCCCCTGGCCGCGGAGGGATTTGAAGGCACGCTGGAGTTTGTCTGTCAGATTTTCAAACATAGGCATTTTAAGTGTATCGCGGAGAGGTTCCATAGAGGGCGCGGGCTCAGCTTAAGCCCATCTCCAATCTGGCAGTAAGATAGAGAGTATGCCAGCCTATCGGTCACGAACCTCGACGCATGGACGGAATATGGCCGGAGCGCGCAGCCTGTGGCGCGCCACCGGGATGCAGGACGGCGATTTTGGCAAGCCCATTATCGCCGTCGTCAACTCCTTTACGCAGTTTGTTCCCGGCCATGTGCACTTGAAGGACCTGGGGCAACTGGTCGCCGCCGAGATTGCCCGGGCCGGCGGCGTGGCCAAGGAGTTCAACACCATCGCCATCGACGACGGCATCGCCATGGGCCACGACGGAATGCTGTACAGTCTGCCCTCGCGCGACCTGATCGCCGACTCGGTCGAGTACATGACCAACGCTCACTGCGCCGACGCCCTGGTCTGCATCTCCAACTGCGACAAGATCACGCCGGGCATGATGATGGCCGCCTTGCGGTTGAATATTCCGGCTATTTTTGTTTCCGGCGGGCCGATGGAGGCGGGCAAGCTGCCCCAGGCGGGCGGGGTCAAGGCTCTGGACCTGATCGACGCCATGATCGTGGCGGGCGACCCCACGGTGAGCGACGCCGAGGTCGAGGAGTATGAGCGCTCGGCCTGCCCCACCTGCGGTTCCTGCTCGGGAATGTTCACCGCCAACTCGATGAACTGCCTGGCCGAGGCGCTGGGCCTCGCGCTGCCCGGCAACGGCACCCTGGTGGCGACGCACGCCGACCGCAAGCTGCTCTTCCTGCAAGCGGGCCGCACCATTGTCCAGCTGGCAAAGCGCTACTACGAGCAGGACGACGCCTCGGTTCTGCCCCGCACTATCGCCACCTTCGAGGCCTTTGAGAACGCCATGACGCTGGACATCGCCATGGGCGGCTCGACCAATACTGTGCTGCACCTGCTGGCCATGGCGCAGGAGGCCGAGGTGCCCTTCACCATGGCCGACATCGACCGGCTCTCGCGCCGCGTGCCGCAACTGTGCAAGGTGGCGCCCTCCACGCCCTACGTCCACGTCGAGGACGTGCACCGCGCCGGTGGCATCTTCGGCATTTTGGGCGAGCTGGATCGCGCCGGCCGCCTTCATCGCTCCACCCGCACCGTGCACAGCGCCACACTGGGCGAGGCTATCGACAAGATGGACGTAACGCGCCCGGTTTCGCCCGCCGTCGATGCTTTTTACCGCGCCGCGCCGGGAGGCGTGCGCACGCTGGAGGCCTTCAGCCAGAGTGCCCGCTATCCGGAGCTGGACCGCAACCGCGAAGGCGGCGTGATCCGCGACCTGGCCCATGCCTTCAGCACCGACGGCGGCCTGGCGGTGCTCTTCGGCAACATCGCCGCCGACGGCTGCATTGTGAAAACCGCTGGCGTCGATGCCGCCCACCTTGTGTTTGAGGGGCCGGCGCGCATCTTCGAGAGCCAGGACGAGGCCGTCGAGGCTATTTTGGGCGACAAAATCCTTCCCGGCGACGTGGTGCTGATCCGCTACGAAGGCCCCAGGGGCGGTCCCGGAATGCAGGAGATGCTCTACCCCACGAGCTACCTCAAATCCAAGGGACTGGGCAAGGCCTGCGCGCTCATCACCGACGGCCGCTTCTCTGGTGGCTCCTCCGGACTCTCTATCGGCCACATTTCTCCAGAGGCTGCTGAAGGCGGCGCGCTGGCGCTGGTCGAAGAGGGCGACCGCATCGAGATCGACATTCCCCGGCGTATTCTGCGGGTCAGCCTCTCGGAAGAGGAGCTTTTAAAACGGCGTAAGGCAATGGAAGCAAAAGGCTTATCTGCTTGGAAGCCGGTTTCGCGCCAGCGCAAGATTTCAAAGGCCCTCCAGGCCTATGCCGCCCTGACGACCAGCGCCGCGCGGGGCGCCGTGCGCGACGTCTCACAGATTCAGAAGTAGTGGGGTGGTCGGTTTTGATCAAGCAGCTTCCTCGCCTGGGGAGGCTGCTTGTTTTTGTGGGCCGGACTTCACTCCGCCGGGGCGATCAGGTACTGTTCCAGCTTGCCGTCGGGGTAGGTGTAGGTGGTGAGCCTGAGCCGCTTGCCGGGGTAGACAATCTCGAAGCTGCGGAAGCTCATGCCGCCGCGCAGCTCGGTACTGATCTGGCGGAAGCTGAGCGGCTCGCCCAGCGGCGCGAGGCTCGACTGGAAGTCGGCCATGGCCTCGGCGGTGAAGTAGTCGCTGAGGTTAGGGGCTAAAAGGCTCCGGTCAATGCGGCCCTGTTGCAGACCGTGGTAAATGGCCAGCGCCTGCTTTTCCGGGCCGGTCGGCGGGTAGCCAGCCACCACCGGGGCGGCCAGGTGGACAATCTGCGAGGCCGCACCCACCGCGTCCTGGTTGGTGAGCGCGATAACGGCCACGCCGTCGTCCACCAGCACCTCGTTGTCCGCGACGAAGCCGGAGACCTCGCCCGAGTGCTCAATCGAGCGGTGGCCGTCGCGGCTCATCACCTCGACGCCCAGGCCGTAGTGCGTTCCCTTGCCATTCTTCAGCTTCACTTCAGTGAACATCTGCTTGTAGCTCTCAGGGTTGAGGAGCTTTTGCGCGATCAGGCTCTGGTCCCACAGGGCCAGGTCGTGCGCGGTCATGGCCAACTCGCCGGCAGCGAACATCCAGCCGCGGCCCTCCTGGGGCGCCACGCGCAGGGGACCAAGGGCATGGCGATAGTAAGCCGTGGCATCGGCCTGGGTCAGGCTGGTTTCGTCCGAGTTCCGCACCGACTGCATCCCCAGCGGCCGGAAGATGCGCCGGGTGAGGAACTCCATCAGCGGCTCGCCTGAGGCCTGCTCGACGATGCGGCCAGCAATGACGTAGTTGGTGTTCGAGTACTGCCACTGTGTGCCGGGCTCGAAGTCCAGCGGCTTTTTGGCCCATGTGTCGAGAATCTGCCGAGCGCTCACGGGCTTCAGCATCGGGGTCATCACGTAATCCTCGGGCCAATAGTCCTGGTAGCCGGAGGTGTGCGAGAGAATCTGCCGGATGGTGACCTCATGGCCGCGCGTCAGACCGGGGATGTACTTGCCCACCGGGTCGTCCAGCGTAAGCTTGCCCTCTTCCTGGAGCAGCAGAATCGCCGCGGCTGTGAACTGCTTCGAGATCGACCCGATCGAGTAACGCATTTGCGGCGTGGCGGCGAGGGCTGGCGCGATTTTAGTCTCCAGCCGCGCCTGGCCGTAGGCGTTTGTGTAGACCAGCTTGCCGCCCTTGACCACGGCTACCGAGGCCGAGGGTACACCAGTCTCTTCGAGCACCTGCCGCGCGATGCGATCAATGCTGCTTTGGAGGACTGGGGTCCCCGCGGACAGGTCTTCGTCCGTAGGGTGCAGCGCCGGATCGAGCATGTCAATCGTCTGCGCCTGCGCGGCGACGCCAGCCAACCATAGAACGGACAGCATTGTGCAGCCCAAGAGCCTCCCAGGCTGTTTCATCGGCACAAATCTCCCTTCGCGCTTTACTCCCCGGCCAACTGCCCAGCCAACTGCTCCAGCAGCGTATCGAACTCTTCCAGGCGCGCGTACTCGATGATGACCTTGCCGCGGCCCTTGCGGTCTTCAATGCGGACCTTCAGGCCCAGGGCGCGCTGCAACCGCTCCTCGACCTCGCGGACATTGGGATCGACGGGGGGATCGGGTTTGGGCTCTTTCTTGGCGGTGCGCTCAGGATGCAGCAGGCTTTGCACGTAGGCCTCTGTCTGGCGAACAGAAAGCGAAAGATTGACCACCCGATGCGCCGCCTTTTCCACCTCTTCTGCGTGCTCGAAGGCCAGCAGCGCGCGCGCGTGGCCAAAACTCAAGTCGCCCAACTCGACGCGGGCCTGCACAGGGGTCGGCAACTTCAATAAACGCATGAAGTTGGCCACCGTGGCGCGGTCCTTGCCGGTGCGCACCGCGATCTGCTCCTGGGTCATATGGAACTCGCGAGAGAGCCGCTCGAAGGCGCGCGCCTGCTCCATCGGGTTCAGGTCGGCGCGTTGCAAATTCTCGACGATGGTGATCTCCATCGCCTGCTCGTCGGAGACCTGGCGCAGAATCGCCGGGACCGTCTCCTTGCCGGCCAGCTTCGAGGCCCGCCAGCGCCGCTCGCCGGCGATAAGCTGGAAGCGGCCATTGGCCTGGGGGCGGACAAGAATCGGCTGCACCACGCCATTGGCGACGATCGACGCAGCCAGCTCGGCCAACTGCTCTTCATTCACCTGGGAGCGGGTTTGAAAGGGATTCCTGTCGATCTGATCGACAGGAATCTCGCGCGGCTTGCCCCCTTCGGTCTCGGCGGCAGAGGGCTTGGGGGCGGCGGAAACGCGTGGCAGCAGAGAATCCAGGCCCTTGCCCAGGGCGCGGCGTTTCGGTTCGATGGCGGCGATGGTCATGATAAAAATCCTCTATTTCGGCCTGTTCTGCCGACCGTTCGTGAACTTTGCTTGTAAAAAATCCGGGGCGACTGGCCTCTTTGGCATGGACGGGCTGCGTTGAGTCGCGCCGCCGTCAGGAGTAAGGCCTGAACCGGACCTCGGCCTTCGCCTGGGCGGCGCTGGCGGGCTTTCGACACTCGGGCCGCCTGGGGCTCTCGATGCCGTTGCGCGCCATGAACTCGCCAGCCAGCTCGAAGTAGGCCTCGGCTCCGCGCGAACGCAGATCATAGAGGGCCACGGGCTTGCCATGGCTGGGCGCCTCGGCCAGCCGCACGTTGCGCGGGATCACAGTGCGGAAGAGCCGCTCCTTGAAGTACTCGCGCAGCGTCTCGGCCACCTGCTGGGCCAGGTTGGTGCGGTCGTCGTACATGGTCAGCAGCACGCCCTCAATGGTCAGCGAGGGGTTGAAGGCGGCGCGCACCCGTTCCAGAGTCGAAATCAGCTCCGAGATGCCCTCCAGGGCAAAGTACTCGGCCTGCATGGGCACAATCAGCGTCTCGGCGGCGGCCAGCACATTCAGCGTGAGCAGGTCGAGGGCTGGCGGGCAATCCAAAACCACCAGATCGTAGCTTCCCTGCACGGGTTCGAGGGCCTGGCGCAGGCGCAGGGCGCGATCCTCGGCCGCGGCCAGCTCGACATTGGCGCCGGTCAGGTTCTTCGAGCCGGGCAAAAGCGACAAAAGCTCGATCTGGGTGGGCAAAATCACCTGCTCGGCCGGAGCCTCGCCCATCAGCACGTCATAAATGGAGTGCCGGTTGTCGTCGCGCTGAAAACCGAGGCCGGAGGAGCAGTTGGCCTGGGGGTCGCAGTCCACCAGAAGGACTTTGAGGCCTTCGAGAGCGAGGCAGGCGGCCAGGTTGATGGCTGTGGTGGTTTTGCCGACTCCGCCCTTTTGATTGACTACGCCGAGTATCTTGCCCATGGCTTTCAAGAGTAAAGAAGTGTGCCGTTTGAGGATAGCGACTTGCGTTGTGGAGAACCGCGCAAAACTGTGGAAAGCGCCTGCGGTGCGGCCAGCGTAAGATGCGCCAAACACTTGCAGCAGAATGGTTTAGCGGCGGGGAGCGTGGCAGCGACTGGAGAGGTGACAAAAGAGTGGATCGGTGGAAAACTTCCGGGATTTGGGGGGCGAAAATCGACTATTTTTGGGGACGATTCAATTCGCGCCCAATCTGGAATTGCGCCCATTTTGGGATGTTTTTGGGTTGTTCCACGTGGAACGATTGAACGCAGCGCTAGCCAAAACGGGAACTGTTCCACGTGAAACAATTGGCTGATTCGGCAGGATTTCGCTTCTGTGTTCCACGTGGAACAGACTGCCAGACTGCCGCAATCCCTCACCTATCTCAATCGGCCGTTTTCATAGCCTCGCCTGTCATCGAAGATGCGGAACTCCCAGGTCCGAGAATCCGGACCTGGGGCACCCGGCTGGGGTTCCACGTGGGACATAGGCTTGCGGTCCGTCAATGATTTGACGCAATCTCCCCTTCATCATTGACTGCCACTTTCGATGAGTAAACCGGCGATTTATCGACAACTACACAGACGGCTCACACTACCTGTGCGGCTGTGCCAGAATGAAACCATGATAATGATCCGTCCTGCGGCACCCAGCGATTCCGAAGCCATTTGGTCGATCCTTGAGCCTGTAATACGGGCTGGCGAGACCTACGCCCTGCCAAGCGACCTCAGCAAGGAGGCCGGACTCGCTTATTGGTTTTCTGATGGGCATGAAGTCTTTGTCGCCAATGAAGATGGTACGGTTGTTGGCACCTACTATCTGAGGACGAACCAGCGAGGTGGCGGCTCGCATGTGGCGAACTGTGGATACATGACCTTTCCGCCAGCAACAGGCCGTGGGGTAGCACGAGCGATGTGCAGCCACTCTCTCCAGCTTGCTCGCAGTCGAGGATTTAGGGCGATACAGTTCAACTTTGTCGCCAGCACCAATGAGCGTGCTGTTCGGTTATGGGAAAGTGAGGGGTTCAAGATTGTGGGCACCCTGCCAAAAGCCTTCCGGCATCCGAAGTTGGGCTACACCGATGCCTACGTCATGTACCGGGAACTCTAATAGAGTTCGTCCGTTCTGTTGGCGATAACAGCCCATTGCGCTCGGCGACTCCGAGCGCAGCCAGTTTGCCGCTCAGGTTGGTTGAGGATGAGACTTTTTTATCACTCGACAGCACGGATGACACTTTTTTATCACTCGACATCAGGAGTCGGCAAGTGTCAGGGAATGTGCATGGGGCTGCGTTTCTCAAACTTATGCCATGCCATATCGCGTTTCCAGGCCTGATTTCGACCCGACGATCTTTTTATTGAAAAGCAAATCCGTACCGCGGGAGTATCGGCTCGCATTCGACCTGGCTTTCAGTCATAGTTTCTGTTGACGTGACGTCGCATGGGTTCGTCCTGCGTATGTGTTGGCCAAGCGCGGCGATGTTGGTACCACCAGCCCCACAGTACGAGTCCGCCAAGAAGCACCGCCAAAGCAATCCAAATATAGGTTCGCATCACGACAACACCATCGCCTAATTATCGCTCAGCCTTTTCAAGGTCAATTCCGCGCAGTAATCGGCTCAGCTCGATGGCTGATTCCAAACAGATTAAATGAAGTCACTCTGGGGTTCAGGCTGTCAACTGTTGACAACAGCCCATCGCGCTCAATGAGAAATGTATCGGTCGTCCTTACGGGCTCAGGCTGGATGGCCGGCTACACGGTAGTGAACCCTCTGCTATGCACTCCCAGCGCAAGGACGCGGTCCTCGCCGCCGGGTTGGGGGAGCTGGGTGGGCCAGGAGAAATCGGCTCCGGCGGCGGCTTGGAGAGCGGGGAGGGCGGCGGTGGTGGTCATCAGCGCCAGCCAGCCGCCGGGGCGGACTAGTTGAGCGGCGGCTTGAACGGCCAGTTCCATCCTGTCTACGGCCCGCATAGTCACGCAATCGAAGAGGGTACGAAGCGCTTCAGCACGGCCGGAGTGGACTTTGGCGTTGAGGCCGAGGACGCGCACGGCCTCGCGGAGGAAGGCGGCCTTCTTGCCCTGCGACTCTGCCAGGGTGACGGCAATCTCCGGGCGGCAGAGGGCGATGGGGATTCCGGGGAAGCCCGCGCCGGAGCCGAAGTCGAGCAGGGTGCGGATTCCGGCGGGCAGGGCGCGGGCGCAGGCGATCGACTCGACAAAATGGCGGCGGAGAATGCCCTCCTCGTCGCGGATGGCGGTCAGATTAACGCGGGCATTCCAGCGAAGAATAAGCGAAAGGTAGGCTTCGAAGGCCGCCGCTTGCGCCGCGTCCAACGGGGCCAGGCCAGCCTCCGCCAGAAGAGCGTTGAGGCGGGTTGTGGGCTGATTGGCGGCTTCACTCATCGATTTTGGCAGCTTCACTCATCAATTTTGCTCTGAATCCGCAGGGCTGGTTGAGGGTTATGGCCTCCCACCCTTGCGACAAGAACAAAAACGTCGCAAGGACGTAGCACCCAGCTTTGTTTTATTCGTTAAAGAGCCTCTGCGCAAGTCGATTCGGTCATGTTTTGAAAGGGTGTGGCTTCAGCCACGCCGTTCGATTGCCCCCAGAACCTTCGGGCTTTAGCCCCTGAGGGAATGTATTTTCTATAATTTACGTTCCCTCAGGGGCTAAAGCCACCCTTTCATCGCTTGCGTCTTGCGGCACGGCTAAAGCCGTGCCCTTTCAAAACAGCAACTTAAGCAGGGGTTCCTTAAGGGCCGGATCAATAGAAAGTTAGCGAGTTGGCCGGTTAGCGGGTTGGCCGGCTCAAGCCGGCGCTACCGACTCCTCGATGCGGCGCGGCTCCCAGACCGAGGCCGCCTGCACAAAGGCCGCGAAGATGGCGCGGGAGAAGGCGCTCTGGGTGTAGGTCTGCTCGGGATGCCATTGCACTCCCAGGACAAAGTGCGCGGGCGAGTCCAGTTCGACCGCCTCGATGATGCCATCGGCCGGGGAGACGGCGCTGACCAGCAGATTGTCGCCGGGCAGGCGAATGGCCTGGTGGTGGCTGGAGTTGACAAGCAACTCCTCCTCCAAGGCGCGCGGGAGCAGGCCGGCGAGCCTCGATCCGGGGGCAATGCGCACCGGGTGGGCCGCGACGACATCGCGGCCGGGGCGGTGGTTGACGGCCGTCTTCAGGTCCTGCACCAAGGTCCCGTTCAGCCAGACATTCAGGCTCTGCACGCCGTTGCAGATGGCCAGAATGGGCTTGTGGAGGCCAAAGGCGTCCTGGAGGAGCAGTTCGTCGACCGCGGTGCGCCCGGGGTCCGATTCACCGCACCCGGGGGCTGGATCTTCGCCGTATCTTTGCGGGTCAACGTCGTAGCGGCTGCCGGGGAGCAGGATTCCCTGCACCCCGCTGAGCAGCCGGGCGACGCGGTCCTGCCGTTCATGCAGCGGGACGATGATGGGGGTTGCTCCGGCCGAACGCAGGGCTGAGAGATAGGCTGGCAGCGTGCGCTGATTGTAGGCTGGATCACTGCTGGTGGGCTCGGGGACAGCGATATGAACGCACATGGCAGCAACAGTGTAATCACAGAAGCGGCAATTGCGATAGGGGGAATTGCACCGGCGCGCTAAACCCTTGTGCCTACAGCCTCAACAGTAATCGCAGATGAGGCCTCCGGGCAGGACGGCTGAAGCAGAGACTCAATGGCGGCCCGCAGCCGCGCGGTGAGTTCATCGGTCTGGCGGAGGGTCATGCCGGCAGTCTCGATCGGTTCGCCGATGGTCAAGGTCAGCTCACCGGGGTAAAAGTGGCAGGTGTGAATGGGCAACAGCTCGTAGACGCCGCTGAGCGCAATGGGCACCAACGGAAGCTGCGCGCGAATGGCCAGGTAAGCGGCTCCTGAAAGAAACGGCTGCAGTGCGCCGTTGGGGGTGCGGCTGCCCTCAGGGAAGACAAAGAGCGGCATTCCGGAGCGCAGCGCCTTGGCCGCGACGCCCAGGCTGGAGAGCGTGGCGCGCGGATTGACGGTGTCGATGGGAATCTGGCCGGACCGGTTCAAGTACCATCCTATGAAGGGCATAGGCCACAGTTCCTTCTTCGCCAGAATGCGGAATTGCACGGGCAGCGAGGCAAATATGACCGGCGTGTCCATGTAGGAGGTGTGGTTGGAGGCGAAGACAACTACGGGAGACTCGCGCAGATTCTCGATTCCGCGCACCGTGAGCCTGGAGCCGGATAGCCAGACGCAGCCCCGCGCCCAAACGCGGGCGATGCGATGCTGCGCGTTGCCCTTTTTGTCCACCAGCGAAACCAGCAGCGAGAGGCTGCCAAAGATCGCCGTGGCCAGCCCGAAGAGCGGCTTCTGGATGAGGGTGGTGCGCCAGCGACAGATCCAGGGCAGCGGATTGGGACGCTGTCTCTTCATTTAACCCCTCCAAATTTAACTTTCTCGGCCACCAGCAGCGAACGCGCCTCACCCACCAAGTAAACCGATCCGGAGACGACCACCACCCCGCCCGGCGCGCCCTCCCTGGCCAGTTGCAAGGCCTCGCGGACTGACCCGGCGCCGCGGGCTGAGGTTCCAGCCGCCCTGGCCGCCGCCTCCAGGCTCTCAATGGTGGCGGCGCGGGCTGAGTGGATGGGCGCCAGGATCACCTGGTCAAAGAGAGGGAAGAGAATCCGCGCCATTTCGCCCACCGGCTTGTCGCGCAAGCAACTGAAGACGAGCAGCCGCGGGCGATCCTCGCTCAAAACTCCGGCGAGCCCCGAACGCAGCGCCTCAGCGCCGGCCGGGTTGTGCGCCACGTCCAGAATCCACTCGACGCCACCCGTCTCAGTGCGCCCCAGCTTGATATGTTCCATCCGGCCCGGCCAGCGCGTCTGCCTGATCCCCGCGGAGATGGCCACCGGAGTAATGGGAAGGCCGTGGGCCGAGGCCAGCTCGACGGCGGCGGCGATGGCCAGCGCCACATTCCGCTGCTGGTGAGCTCCAGTGAGCGGGGAGGCAACCTCGACCGCCGCGCCCAGCGCCTGAACTGTATAAGGGCCAGCCGTGCCCGCACCGGCAGACGGCATGAAGGCCTCCGCATTCACTTGGCGCGCCCCCAGTTCGGCCGCCGCTTCACACAGCACCTGGTTGACCTCCGCGCCTTGAGAGAGCGTAATCAGCGTTTTGCCACGGCGTAGAATGCCGGCCTTCTCGCGCGCAATAGCGGTGATCGTCGCGCCCAGCCATTCTGTATGGTCGAGCGAAATGTCGGTGATGACCGAGAGCAGCGGATCGACGACATTGGTTGCGTCCAGCCGGCCGCCCATCCCCACTTCGAGCACCATTAGCTCGACCTCGGCCTCGGCAAAGTAAAGCAGCGCCTGCGCGGTCAGAATCTCAAAGAAACTGGGAAGCTGCGGCAACCTGCTGTCCCGCACCAGCTTCCGCGCGGTGTCGTGAACCCGAAAGTAGAGGCTGGTGAAGGCCTCGTCGGCAATCTCCGTCTGATCGATGCGAATGCGCTCGTTCACCCGCTCCAGATGCGGCGAGGTGTAGAGCCCGGTGCGCACCCCGGAGGCGGTCAGAATCGAGGCCAGCGTCGAGGCCGTCGAGCCCTTGCCGTTGGTCCCGGCAATCAGCACGGAGCGAATGCGCCGGTGAGGATTACCGAGCGCATCCAGCAGGACGCGAACCTCGTCGAGCGAGAATTTTCGCCGAGGTTGGCCGGGCCGGGTGTAGAGCTCCGGCGCCATGGCGTTCAGTTGTTCGATAGCCGCCGCATAGGACATGGAAAGTTCAGTATAAGAGCCCAATCCCCCGCGGCGCAGGCTGAGCCTCAGTTCCGCAGCAGCAACTGCAGCGCCTCGCGCGCATTTTGCAGGCAGGCGCGGGCCTCATCCTCGCTCAGCAGTCCCTGATGCACCGCTTTTCTGCCGACGTCGTTCACCATGTTGGCCACGCGCGGAAAATCCGCGTCGAATCCCGTCATTTGCAGGTTGTTGTTCACCTCATGCAGCAGGTTGCCCAGGGTCGCGGTGTTGCGATAGCGGGTGCGCAGCAGCCGCGTGAGCCCCGCGGGCAGCTTCTGCTTGATGGCCTCCTCGAGCACCGAGCGGCACATGACCGCGCAGGCCGTGAACATTCCGAAAAAGTAGCAGCGGGTGGCCTCGTCCAGGTAGCGGTCAGCCTCTTCAGAGCTCGACGAGGCCACCACGCACTCGCGCAGGTGCGTGGCGCGCAAGACGGCCGGCTCAATCAACTCCAGCAGTTCCAGCGCAATGGCGGTGCGCAGCAAATCGTTCTGCTCGCCGTCGAGGGCGCGTTGAATCTCCTGCCAGGCTGGCGGGGCGGAGCCGCTACCGGCCGGCTGCAGCCGGGTCAAGGTCGTCAGGCGCTGCCGCGCGTGCTGGATAAACCCCTGCCGCATCTCCTGCGCCAGTATCCGCCACCCGGCCACAAAGGCCCCCGCATCCTCCTGATAACGCTCCCAAAGCTCGTCGTACACGATGCCGGGGAGCACATCCCGCAACTGCGCAAACCGGCCGGTGCGCGCCAACTCTGAGATGGCCTCGCAAAACTCCCGCCCCGGCGCTCTTTCGGCCGACATCAGCAGCAGCTGATTCTCGAGCCGGCCGACATTGATCCCCATTCCGCACCCCTCCTGCTCATAAAAGTCTACGGCCGTCAGAGCGCAAAGCTCGTTCCGAAGCTGATTCTTCCGTCGCATCGAATACAGGAATGGGAAGCGCTTTGGCCTATCACCGCCGACGGGAATCGGACCTATGGCGGCCTACTTTTCCTAGCTCAACGCACGCCTTGTGGAAGCTGTGGAAGGCCTGTCCGCTGTGCATAGCCGGTCCTCTGCAACCTCTTGCCCCGCGCGGCTCCGGACGCGCTTTTCACACAAATCATCGGCTTTGCACAGGCCTTTTTGAGTGGCCTCTGGAAGGGGTGGGAAAGTGGAGGCAAATCAGCCTGCCTCGGACCCGGTTTTCCAAAAACCCTCAATTCCACAGCCCCAATTTAGAAAACTCATCCTATCGTCAACCCTTTCATTGCAAACCACTTCAACTACATTTCCACTTTTCCTGCCGCAACTACGGGTACTACTAGCTTCTTTCTTTATCTTCACTGCATTTTCCTCTTAACCGTCGCGCCGCATTCACCAACCCCAAGCTGAGCAGAGCGCCGCGCCGTAATCCGGTCGCCGCGCACCCCCTCCCAACCCTATCCGCATTCCGGGTGTGCGCAGCGAAGTCGAAAGCCTGCCCGAGCCGAGCCAAAGGGGGCCAGCAGAAAGTTCTTTTGCAGCCAGGTTGGAGTCTCGCCGCAAACGTCCCTGGAATCCAGAGAACCGACACGTTTTCCACGCGCACAAAAAGGCTGAGGTGAATACAATCAAGAAGAAGCAAAGATAGCCGTTTCCGCCGGTCCGCCCGTTGTTGTACAGTGTGGCCAGCGAGCAACCTGTTTCAATTGGGTTTTCTTTGTAGCCGCAAAGCGAGGGTGAGTTCATGTCGAACGTGGAAACAGAAGTGGAGCAGACGGCCGTTCAGGGAGCAGCAATGGAGATTACCGTTAGCCGCCAGGAACTGGTCAGGGAGCTCACCGCGACGCAGAGCGTGGTCGAGCGCAAGACCACCATTCCGATTCTCTCCAATTTCCTCATCGAGGCCGAGGACGACCGGCTCAACATCACGGCCACCGACCTCGACCAGGCCATTCGCACCAGCGCCGAGGTCAAGGTGAAGAAACCAGGCGCCTGCACCATTCCCGCCCGCAAGCTCTACGACTACATCAAGCTGCTGCCCGAGGGCGAAATCTCCATCAAGCTGCTCGACAACCACTGGGTGCAGATTCGCTCCGGCCGCTCGAACACCAAGATGGTCGGCATGGCGCGCGCCAACTACCCGCAGGTTCCCGAGTTTCCTACCGTCGCGGTCACCAGCATCCCCGCCCTGGTGCTGAAGACGCTCATCAGCCGCACCATCTTCGCCATCTCGAATGAGGAGTCGCGCTACACGCTCAACGGCGCCCTGCTGGTCATCAAGGCCGAGTCGCTGGCCATGGTGGCCACCGACGGTCACCGGCTCGCTTACGTCGAGAAGCCCAACGAAGTTCTCGAAGGCATCAGCGGCGAGAAGCGCGTCCTCATCCCCCGCAAGGCCCTCCAGGAGCTGCAACAGTTGCTCTCCGTCTCCGATGCCGAAAAGGTCGAGTTTGCCGACGACGAGCACACGCTCTTCTTCCGCATCGGCCATCGCACCCTCAGCACCCGCAAGCTCTCCGGCCAATTTCCCAACTTCGAGGCCGTCATGCCGCGCGACAACACCAAGTTCGCCGTCGTCCGCTCGAGCGAGCTGTCGGCGGCCATCGGCCGCGTGGCGCAGTTTGCCGACGAGCGATCGGGCGCCATCCGCATGCGCCTGGAGAGCAACGAGCTGAAGATCAGCGCCAACTCGGCCGAAAGCGGCGAGAGCGAAGACACCATCGACACGCCCTATTCGAGCGAGCCCATCGCCGTAGGTTTCAACTCCGGCTACATCCTGGATTTCCTGAAGGCCCTGGGCAACGAGGGCGAGGTGCGCCTGGAGTTCAAGGACTCGCAATCCGCCGGCCAGATGCGCCCGGAAGACCCTGATGCCGAGTACAAGTACCGCTACGTGCTAATGCCCATGCGGATCTGAAAAGGCGGCTGGCTTGGCGGCAGCGCCGGCGCAGTGCCGATGCTGGCCGTGTAAGACGGACTGGAAGCACTGGGGCGCTGTCGTTTTGCCGTCTGAGGGGTTTTCCAATTCGCGCGCCCTATAGCATTTTCGGAATTGCTGTAGACCGAAACCTCACACTCAAGTGGCTTTTTCTTAAGGAAAAGCCACATTCAATGCACTCAAAAGCACTTGTGTTCATTCCGAAAATGCTCTAGCCAAGGCTGCGCAAGGCGGCTTTTACTTCCGCTCCAGAGACGAAGGCTGGGAGCGCCGGTGACACTGGAGCCGAAAGAGCCACTCAGTGGCCTTGGTTTCGGGGTACATCGATTGGCGAACCTCCGCCGTGAGCCTGAAGGGGAAGGAATTGTTTCCCGGGGTGTGTGAACGGACACGCGCGCGGCAATGCTGTTAACCTTGGGTGAAGGAAATGCGAGCAGGCAGTCGCTATTTGCCCGGATGGCGAAACTGGCAGACGCAGCGGACTTAAAATCCGCAGGCCGCAAGGCCGTGGGGGTTCAATTCCCCCTCCGGGCACCAACATAACAAACGACTTACATGAATATGACCACTTCTTTGAAGGTGGCCATTTTTGTTTGGTGGCTGTTCTGGTGGCTATGGTGGCCTGCCCGATCTTTTGTACCAGCGAGATTGTTAGTGTAGCGCAACGGGTGATAGATATGACCCGTCGCCGTAGTCGGGGGCGTGGGAAAGTGGGAAGCGTTCTTTGCTTTCCACTTTTCCATGCCCCTGGGGTGCTTCGGTCAGCCACGCTGCCGGTGCCGGCGATCTGTAGCCCAGCGAGGAGTGTGGCCTGACAGCGTTGTAGTGGATGCGCCAGCGTTCGGCCAGCACACGCAGTTCCTTCATCGAG